>Ga0207951_101176_pt1 | contig 10300 bp, 11 predicted proteins | sample Subbio12Aug_8Bad_FD_184830 | JGI IMG/M metagenome (GOLD analysis project Ga0207951, IMG submission 184830) | Serpentinite rock and fluid subsurface biosphere microbial communities from McLaughlin Reserve, California, USA - CR12Aug_8Bad (SPAdes) | ecosystem: Environmental > Terrestrial > Deep... | reverse complement strand
AGCGCCGCGCCCGCCGCGGCCGACCAGCCGCCCGCAGTGCCGCGCAGCCAGGCGACGAAGGCTTCCTCCTCGGCGATGCCCTCCTCCTCCGCCTCGACCTCGCGCGCATCCACCATCGCGATCAGCGCGTCCGCGTCGAGCGCGCCGGCCGCAATCGCCTCATGCAGCGGGCCCGCGACCTCGTGCCGGCGCGCCGCGGCGCCGGTGCGCGCGTCCTCGACCGCGTCGCGCCACCATTGCAGGCGGATCAGCGCGGCCATCGGGTTCGACGCCGCCTCCCGCACGCGGGCGAGTTCGTGGTTGAAGGCGATCAGCGCGAAGACCGCCTCGCGCCGCTGCGCCGGTGCGAACAGCGCGCACAGGAAGCGGTCGGGGTCGTGGCGGCGCGCGAAGACGCCGATGGGGGAGAGGCTCACCGCGCCGATATGCGCCCGCGCGGCAGCGCGCGAAAGTCCGCCCGCGGTTGACGCACCACATCGCCCCGCCTAACTCGGCCGGGTGGCGCGGCCCGCGCTTCGTCCGACGATCGGGAGAGAGACCCATGGCCTTCAGCCTTCCCCCGCTGCCTTATGCCACCGGCGCGCTCGCCGCCAGCGGCATGTGCCAGGAGACGCTCGAACTCCATCACGGCAAGCACCACAACGCCTATGTCACCGCTCTGAACGGCCTGATCGAGAGCAAGGGCCTCGCCGGCAAGTCGCTGGAAGCCATCTGCGTCGAGGCCGGCAAGCAGGGTGCGGACGGCCTGCCCGTGCTGAACCAGGCGGGGCAGCATTGGAACCACTGCCTGTTCTGGCAGGTGATGGCGCCCGGCGGCGCGCATGGCGACAGCGTCCCGGCCGCGCTCGCGGCCAGGATCGATGCCGACCTCGGCGGCCTCGCGGCCTTCAAGGATGCCTTCAAGGCGGCCGGCGCGACGCAGTTCGGCTCGGGCTGGGCCTGGCTGGTCATCGGCGGCGACGGCAAGCTCAAGGTCACCAAGACGCCGAACGGCGCCAATCCGCTGAGCACCGGCGAGGGCCAGCCCATCCTCGGCTGCGACGTGTGGGAACACGCCTACTACCTCGATTTCCGCAACGTCCGCCCGAACTACCTGGCGAACTTCCTCGACAAGCTGGTGAACTGGGACGTCGTGGCGGGGCTGATGGCCAAGGGCGGCTTCACCGCCGGCCAGTCGGCCTGATCCGCGCGTCCGGCGCAAACAGCAAGGGCGCCGGGGGTCACTCCGGCGCCCTTTATCATGCGCCGCGCCGCGGGGCGCCGGCGGGGGTCAGGACGGCTTCTCGTCGTTCGCCGCCTCGGGGCGGATCAGGCTGGTGATCGTGCCGCGCACCACCGAGACGCGCACATTCGGTGCGATCTCCGCCTCGATCTCGTCGGAGCCTTCCTTCACCTTGGTGATGGTGGCGACGATGCCCCCCGCCGTGACGATGCGGTCGCCTCGCTTGATCTGGCCGAGCATCTCGCGGTGCTGCTTCATCTTGTTCTGCTGCGGGCGGATCAGCAGGAAGTAGAACACGACGAAGATCAGCACGAGAGGCAGCAGTTGCATCACGATCCCGGCGCCTCCGGCGGCGTCCTGGGCATAGGCGGGAGAGATCCCGAAGGGGGTCCACATGGGGTTTTGTTCCGTCATCCGGCGTGAAGGCGCGGCAACCTAGCCGCCCGCTTCTTCCCGTCAATAGCGCCCCGCCGCCGCAGCGGCGCCCGGCCGGGCGGAAACCGCCCTGGAGGCGCGGTTTCCCGGAGCAGGGCGCCAGATCGGGTGATTTCGCCTGGCCCGATATTGCTCTAGGAGGCCGGGCATGGACGACGAATCCCTCCTCCCGGCCCTGACCCGCATCGCCGAGGCGCTCGAGCGCCTGGCCCCGCCGCCGGCGGGCGCCCTCGACCTCACCGCCGCCGACGCCTTCGTCTGGCACCCCGCGCCGCGGCCCCTGCTGGCCCCGGTGCGGCGCGTCGCGGCGGTGCCGATCGGCCTGCTGCGCGGGGTGGATCGGCAGAAGGACCTGCTGCTCGAGAACACGCTGCGCTTCGCGCGCGGCTTCACCGCGAACAATGCGATGCTGTGGGGCGCGCGCGGCACCGGCAAGTCTTCGCTCGTCAAGGCCGCGCACGCCGCCGCCAATGCGGAAGTTCCCGGTGCGCTCGCGCTGATCGAGATCCACCGCGAGGACATCCGCACCCTGCCCGACCTGCTCGGCGAGCTCCGCGCCCAGCCGCGCCGCTGCCTGGTGTTCTGCGACGACCTCTCCTTCGAACGGGAGGATGCCGACTACAAGGCGCTGAAGTCGGTGCTCGACGGCGGCATCGAGGGGCGCCCGCCCAACGTGCTGTTCTACGCCACCTCGAATCGCCGCCACCTGATGTCGCGCGACATGATCGAGAACGAGCGCAGCACCGCGATCCACGGCAGCGAGGCGATCGAGGAAAAGGTCTCCCTCTCGGACCGCTTCGGCCTGTGGATAGGATTCCACAACGCCGACCAGGACACCTTCTTCGCCATGGTCGAGGGCTACGCGGCGCATTTCGGCCTGCCCGTCGCGGCGGAGGAACTGCGCGCCAGGGCGGTGGAATGGTCGGTCACCCGCGGCGGCCGCTCGGGCCGCGTCGCTTGGCAGTTCACCCTCGATCTCGCGGGGCGGATCGGCGTGCGTATCGACGCCTGATGCCGGCGGTCGAATGCTCCGACCGCCGGCATCCGCTTTTCCCGGCCCTCGGGCGCCGGGCGCTCGGACCGGTCACAAGACCGGTCCGCTGGCATGACGCGCGTCAGCCGATGCGGCTCACGTCCCCCATGAAGGGCAGCAGCACCTCCGGCACGCGCACGCTGCCATCCTGCTGCTGGTAGGTCTCCATCACCGCGATCAGCGCGCGTCCGACGGCCACGCCCGACCCGTTCAGCGTGTGCAGGAACACGTTGCCCTTGCCGTCCTTCGGCTTCATGCGCGCATTCATCCGCCGCGCCTGGAAGTCCCGGCAGTTGGAGCAGGAGGAAATCTCGCGCCACGCCCCCTGCCCGGGCAGCCACACTTCGAGGTCGTAGGTCCGCGCCGCGCCGAAGCCGGTGTCGCCCGCGCACAGCAGCACCCGCCGCCAAGTCAGGCCGAGGTCGCCCAGCACGCGCTCAGCGCAGCGCGTCATGCGCTCGTGCTCCTCGGCGGAATGCCCGGGCGCGGTGATCGAGACCAACTCGACCTTGGCGAACTGGTGCTGGCGCAGCATCCCGCGCGTGTCCCGCCCCGCGCTGCCGGCCTCGGAGCGGAAGCAGGGCGTGAGCGCCGTCAGGCGCATCGGCAGTTCGGCCTCGGGGATGATCTCGCCCATGGCGAAGCCGGTCAGCGGCACCTCGGCGGTCGGGATCAGCCAGCGCCCATCGGTCGTGCGGAACAGGTCGTCGGCGAATTTCGGCAGTTTGTCGGTGCCGTAGGCGACCGCGTCGTTCACCAGCAGCGGCACCGAGGCCTCGGTATAGCCATGCGCCTCGGTGTGCAGCGCCAGCATCCACTGCCCGAGCGCGCGCTCGAGCCGTGCGAGCGCCCCCTTCAGCACCGTGAAGCGCGCGCCCGCGAGCTTCGCCGCGGTGGCGAAATCCATCAGCCCGAGTGCCTCGCCGATCTCGAAATGCTGCTTCGGGGCGAAGGGATAGACCGGCGGCTCGCCGCTCTGGTGGAGGACGACATTCGCCGTCTCGTCGCGGCCATCGGGGACTTCGGGGTCGAGGATGTTCGGCAGCACCTCGAGCAGCGCGACCTGCTCGCGCTCAGCGGCGTCCGCACGGGCTTGCAACGCCTCCATTTCTGCGCGCAACGCGAGCGCCTGCGTCTCCAGACCCGGACCCACCCCGCCCCCGTCGTGCTTCGCAATGCCGATCTCCTTCGCGATGGCATTCCGCCGCGCCTGCTTCTCCTGCAGCGCCGTCTGCGCGGCGCGCCGCGCCCCGTCGTGCGCCAGGATGGCCGCCGAGGCCGGCGCCAGCCCCCGCCGCGCCAGCGCCGCGTCGAAGCCCGCGGGGTCCGCCCGCACCGCCCTGATGTCATGCATGGCCGGAAGCCCTCAGCTCTGCTCGGTCTTGGGCGCCATCCAGCGCGCGGCCAGGATCGAGATCTCGTAGAGCAGGATCAGCGGCACCGCGAGGCCGATCTGGCTGATGATGTCCGGCGGCGTGATGATCGCCGCCACCACGAACATCGCCACGATCGCATAGCGCCGCCCCCTCCGCAGGCTGTCCACGTTCAGGATGCCGACGCGGCACAGCAGCGTCAGCAGCACCGGCATCTGGAAGGCGATGCCGAAGGCGAGGATCAGGTGCATCACCAGCGACAGGTACTCGCTGACCTTCGCCTCGAGCTGCACCGGGATGCCTCCCGCCCCCGGCGGCGTCTCGAAGGAGATGAAGAAGGCCCAGGCAAGCGGGAAGATGAAGTAATAGACCAACGCCGCGCCGGACAGGAACAGGAAGGGCGAGGCGATCAGGAAAGGCACGATGGCCTTCTTCTCGCTGCGATACAGGCCCGGGGCGATGAACAGCCACAGCTGCGTCGCCCATATCGGGAAGGAGAAGAACACCGCCCCGAAGAAGGCCACCTTGAGGTAGGTGAAGAAGGCCTCGTACAGCGCCGTGTAGATCATCCGCCGCTCGCCCCCGCCCGGCTGCGCGGCCAGGATGTCGGCCAGCGGCTGCGCCAGGAAGCCGTAGATCTGCTGCGCGAAATAGTAGCAGACCGCGAAGCACAGGACGAAGGCGCCGAGCGACCACAGGACCCGCTGACGCAGCTCCTTGAGGTGCTCCATCAACGGCATGGGCTTGTCGTTGATGGGATCGTCGGGGTCGGGGTCGGTGTCGGTATCGCGGGGCAAGGACCCGGTTTCCCTCAGACGCTCGGGGTGATGCTGGCGGGCTTCGCCGCCGCGCTCTGGGCGGGCGGGACGAAGGCGGGGGCGGGCGGCGCCTCGACCACGGGCGCGGGCGGCGGCGGAGGCGGCAGCGCCCAGCGCGCCACCTCGGGCGGCACGAAGGCCGGCGCGTTCTGGGGCACCGGCGGCGGCTCATAGGTCGGCGGGGAATAGGTGCTGCCGGCCATCGGGTCGTCGAAGGCCCTGCGGACCGTGCCGTCCGCATCCACCGCCTTCTCGATCTCGCCCTTGATGTCGAAGTTGCGGATGTCGCTGATGGTGTTGCGGACGTCGGCGATCTGGTTCCGCACGTCCTCGAGCTTCGCCTCGCGCACCAGTTCGTCCGCCTGCTGCTGGAATTCCGTCACCTTGCGGCGCAGCGACTGGATGCCCTTCGCCACGCCCTTGATGGCGTCGGGCAGGTCCTTGGGCCCGATGACGATGAGCGCCACCACGGCAATCAAGGCGATCTCCGTCCAGGCGAGGTCGAGCATGGATCCCTTCATCCCCCGGCTCCGCTGCCGACGGGGCAGCCCCGTTAGCAGGAAGCCGGAACGCCGCCAATGCGGCGGTCTCTATATATCTAGGTAGCCTCGAACGGAAAGACGAAAGCCCGCTCGGGATCCAGGCCGACCGTTACACGTTCGCCGCGCGCGAGGCGCCGGCCCGCCTGCAGCCGGGCATGCAGGTGCAGCACGCCCCCCGCCCCGTCCGGCATGGCCAGGTGGACCATGGTCGTGGCACCGAGCAGGCGGCAGGCTTCCACCTCCGCGACCTGCCCCTCGATGCCACCCAGGCACAGCCCCTCGGGCCGCACCAGCACCTCCGCCGCCGCCGCCTCCGGCAGGCCCCCGGCCGGCAGGCTGCCCAGCGCGGTCTCCGCCCGGCCCTCGCGCACGCGGGCCGGCAGGCGGTTCACCTCGCCGAGGAAGGTCGCGACATAGCGGTCGGCCGGCGCGAAATAGAGCGCCTCCGGCGGCCCGAGCTGGAGGATGCGCCCCTCGCGCATCAGCGCGATGCGGTCGCCCATGAACATCGCCTCCTCGGAATCGTGGGTGACCAGCAGGGTGGCGATGCCGGCGGACTGCAGCACGTGCAGCGTGTCGTCGCGCACCTGCTCGCGCAGCCGCGTATCGAGGCTGGCGAAGGCCTCGTCGAGCAACAGCACCGCCGGCAGAGGCGCGAGCGCGCGCGCCAACGCCACCCTCTGCTGCTGCCCGCCCGAGAGCATGTGCGGGAAGGCCCCCCGGTGCGCGGCCAGCCCGACGCGATCGAGCGCGCCGGCGACCCGCGCCGCCCGTTCGGGTTTGGCGACGAAGCGCAGGCCGAAGGCGACGTTCTCCGCGACCGTCAAATGCGGGAACAGCGCGTAGTCCTGGAACACGAAGCCGACGCCGCGGCGTTCGGGCGGCACGTCGCGCCCCGCCTCGGCGATGACCTGCCCGCCGAGCTCGATCCGGCCCTGCTGCACCTGTTCGAGGCCGGCGGCAAGGCGCAGCAGCGTTGTCTTGCCGCAGCCCGAGGCGCCGAGCAGGCACACGATCTCCCCCGGCGCGACCGCGAGGTCCACGCCCTTCAGCACCTGGTTCGCGCCATAGGCGTGGCGCACGTCGCGGAACACGAGCGTCATGGCCGCGCGGCCCGCCGGCGGTCAGCCCTGGCCGGCCTCATGCCCCGGGCGTCCTGTCGGGGCCGCCATCCGTCGCCTCGCCGCCCTGGCCATCGCCCTCCGACGGCAGCGCCTCGCTGCCAGGGCCCGGCAGCGGCAGGGCGGGTCCGGTTTCCGCGCTCACCAGTTCCTCCTTGCGCGGCAGGTCGCCGAGCGCCTTCAGCGCGAACTGTTCGAGGAATTTCGGCGTCGTCCCCCACAGGGTCGGCCGGCCCGGCACCTCCCGCCGCCCGCGCGGGGCGACCAGGCCGAGTTCCAGCAGCGCCTCGAGGGTCGTCTGGGCCAGCGCGGCGCCGCGGATCTCCTCGATCTCGCCGCGCGTGCAGGGCTGGTGGTAGGCGACGACGGACAGCGCCTCCATCGCCGCGCGCGGCAGCCGGCGCGGCGCCTGCACCACCCTGGTCAGCCGCTGCGCGAGGTCGGGCGCGGTGCGGAAGGCCCAGCCGCCCGCCACCTCGACCAGCACCACGCCGCGGCCTTCGCAGGCCCCGGCCAGGGCGGCCATGACCGCCGTCGGCGCCAGCCCCTCGGGCAGCACCGAGGCCAGCATCGCCGGCGTCACCGGACGGTCGGAGGCGAAGGCCAGCGCCTCGGCCAGACGCACCGCTTCGGCGAGCACGGAGGGATCGGGTTCGGCCTCCGACGCCGAGGGTTCGGCCTCCGGCGCCGAGGGTTCGGCCTCCGGCTCCACGGGCCGGGCCTCCGGCGGCATGGCCGCAGCCTCAGGCCCCACGGCCGCAGCCTCCGGCACCGTGGCCGGCCCGGCCTGCTCCTCGCCCCCGGCCAGCGGCGGGGCCTCCTCCTCAGCCTGCCGATTGGTCATCCGCGGCTCCCTCCTCCGGCCGGCGGCGCACCAGGATCGGCCCGAAGGCTTCCTCCTGGCGCATCTCGATGCCGCCGCCGCGGGCCATCTCCAAGCCTGCCACGAGCGTGCTGGCAAGGGCCGCGCGGCGTTCCAGCGGGTCCACGATCGCCTCCGGCAGGAAGCCCTGCAGCACCGACCAGGAGGGCAGCGCGCCGACCAGCCGCGCGAGGCGCTCCAGCGCCTCCTGCACCGTGAACAGCTTGCGCGGCTTGGGCCGGTAGGGCCGCCGCGCCAGCGCCCGCCGCCGCGCCGCGACATAGGCCTGCAGCAGCGAGGGCAGGTCGGCATGGAGGCCGGAACGATCCTCGACTCGCAGGCTCTCGGGCGCGCCGCGGGGGAAGACGTCGTGGCCGAGCCAGGGGCGGCGGTTCAGCCACAGCGCCGCGGCGCGCATCCGTTCCAGTTCGGCCAGCCGCTCGGCCAGCGTCTCGGCCAGCGCCTCGGCGTCCTCGCCCTCGGCCTGCCCGGGCGGCACCAGCAGGCGGGATTTCAGCCAGGCGAGCCAGGCGGCCATCACCAGCCAGTCGGCCGCGAGTTCGAGCCGCACCCGCCGCGCCCCCTCGATGACCGCGAGATACTGGTCCACCAGCGCGACGATCGAGATGCGCGCGATGTCCACCTTCTGCGCCCGCGCGAGTTCGAGCAGCAGGTCCAGCGGCCCCTCGAACCCGTCCAGTCGCAGGTGCAGCGACTCGCTCACCGCCCGACGCCTCCATGCCCGGCCAGCCACAGCACCGTGTCGAAGGCCGGCGCCACGATGCTGCGGACGAACCACCCCAGGGGGTCCCAGGCCGGCACGGCCATGGGCAGGACGAAAAGGCCCAGGATGACGACCAGGAGTCCATAGGGCTCGACGCGGGCAAGCGCGAGCGCCGGCCCGCGCGGCAGCACCCCCACCAGGATCCGCCCGCCATCGAGCGGCGGCAGCGGCAGCAGGTTGAACAGCCCCAGCACCAGATTCGCCAGGATGGACAGCGCCACGAAACGCAGCAGGAAGCCGGTCGCCTCGGGCCCCAGCATCTCCTGCCCGGTGATCACCGCATGGGCCAGCAGCGCGGAGCCGAAGGCCAGCAGCGCGTTCACCGCCGGCCCCGCGGCGGCCACCAGCACCATGCCCCAGCGCGGGTCGCGCAGGCGCCGGATGTCCACCGGCACCGGCTTGGCCCAGCCGAACAGGCCCTGGATGTGGCCGATGGTCAGCAACTGCCCGGCGATCATCAGCCCCGGCACCAGCAGCGTGCCCACCGGGTCCACATGGCGGATCGGGTTGAGGCTGATGCGCCCCATCCGCTCGGCGGTGTCGTCCCCGAGCGCCCGCGCCGCATAGCCGTGCGCCGCCTCGTGCAGGGTGATGGCGAGGACCACGGCGACCACCGCCGCGGCCACTTCCGGCAGCCAATCGGGCATCAGTCCGGCCGGGCCGTCGGGTCGTCGCCCGCCACCGGAGAGGGGCCGCGCAGCGCCGCATCGCGCAGCGCCCGCAACTGCGCGGGGTCGCGGTCGCGCAGCGCATCCCGCACGCGCCTCGCCGCGGCCAGCCGCTCCGCCGCGCGGTCGGTCAACGCCGGGCACTCCGCCAGCAGCGCCGCGCTGTCGGCCAGCCGCCCCGTGCAGTGCAGCACCAGGTCGCAGCCGGCCGAGAGCGCCGCCGCCGCCAGATCAGTCGTGGCACCCCGCAGCGCCCCCATGGCGAGGTCATCCGTCACCAGCACGCCGTCGAACCTTACCTCGCCGCGGATGATGTCCCGTATCACGGCCGGGGAGATGGTGGCAGGCCACGCCGCATCCCAGGCCTCGTAGAGCACATGGGCGGTCATCGCCCAGGCCCCGGAGGCCGCCAGCGCCCGGAACGGCGCGAGATCCGCCGCCAGCGCGGACCCCGGCGCGCCGACACGGGGCAATTCGTGATGGCTGTCGGCCGTCGCGCGCCCATGCCCGGGGATGTGCTTGACCACCGGGATCGCCCCGCCTGCCTGCAGTCCGGCCGCGAAGGCGGCGCCGCAGCGTGCGACCTCCGCCGGATCGGCCGAGAAGGCGCGGTCCCCGATGACGCCATGCGCGCCCGGGATCCGCAGGTCGAGCACCGGCGCGCAGACCACGTCGAGCCCCGCGGCCACGCAGGCCGCGCCCAGCAGCAGCGCATTGGCCGTGATGGCGGGCCCCGGCGCGCCCTCGAGGGCGGCGGCGGGCGGCCAGCGGTCCCATTCGGGTGGCTTCAGCCGTGCGACGCGGCCGCCTTCCTGGTCCACCAGCACCGGTGCCTCGGCGCCGAGGATGGCGCGGATCTGGTCCGTCAGGGCCCGGAGCTGCGCCGCATTCGCCACGTTGCGGGCGAACAGGATGATCCCGGCCGGCCGGCGGGCGCGCAGGAGCGCCGCCTCCTCGGCGGTCAGCCGCGGCCCGGCCAGGCCGATGATGGCCGCGCGCGGGGTCACGGCCGGCACGCGATTCTCATGCCGGACGCGCAAAGGATGACCCTTCGCGCGTCCGGGGTTCGGGTTTCGGTTCGGCGAGCGCCGGGCCGGCGGGCGGCGGCGCGCCCAACGAGGCCGAAACCCGGATTCCGGAGGAAGGCGGGTCTGTCAGCGCACCACCACGCAAGGGACGCGCTCGGCACGCAGGCGCTCGCAATGGGCGCTGGCGGAAGCGGCATCGGCGAAGCCGCCGGTACGCAGGCGGTGCAGCGTCGGCTGGCCGTCCCGCTCGAAGCGCACCACCTGCGGGCGGAAGGCGCCGAGCAGGTCGGGATGCCGCCGCGCGAGGCGGTCCCATTCCGCGCGCGCCGCCTCCTCGGAGGTCAGCGCGCCGAGCTGGATGCGGATGGCGCCATTGGGGGCGGGCGTGGCGCGCGCGGGCGGGGGCGCGGCGGG
>Ga0207951_101175_pt1 | contig 10301 bp, 5 predicted proteins | sample Subbio12Aug_8Bad_FD_184830 | JGI IMG/M metagenome (GOLD analysis project Ga0207951, IMG submission 184830) | Serpentinite rock and fluid subsurface biosphere microbial communities from McLaughlin Reserve, California, USA - CR12Aug_8Bad (SPAdes) | ecosystem: Environmental > Terrestrial > Deep... | reverse complement strand
GAAAGCTTCAGGGATCGCTTCGAAACCCTCCGAAACGTCGCTGAAAGTCTTGAGATCACCGTTCCCCACCCAACGATCCAAATCGGCCTTCGCGCGTGCTAAGGCTGAGGCGTCGTTCAGGAGGGCCGTCACATTGGCTCCCGTAAGCTCAAGCTGAGGTATTTCGATGCCTAGCCAGAGGTTGGAAAACCGTATGCCGCGATAATCTTCATGACTGTAATTGCTCGTGAAACCGCAACTCACGACCCGCGCATTCTGTCCCATTACGGGCAGCACACCATCCAGTACCGATCCACCGACGAGATCAAGGAATATGTCGATTTCATCGGGACAGAGTTTTCGCAGTTCGTTCGTGAACGAGCCCGCACTATAGTCGATAGCCGCATCGAAGCCGACTTCCGAGATTATCCATTCAGCCTTGGCCGCGTTCCCCACGAGACCGATCGTCCGACATCCCATCGTCTTAGCGATCTGCCCGGCGATGCTGCCTATACCTCCGGATGCTCCCGAAATGACGACGGTTCTTCCAGGCCCTGAGGGCGCACGGTTACAAAGCGCGTGATACGCCGTCAGTCCCGCAAGTCCTTGAACGCCGAGCAGATCGATCGATGGAAGGGCCCGATCGCGCTTGACCACGCTCTCACCGGGAAGAATGGAGAAATCCTGCCACCCCAGAGATCCTTCTACGATATCTCCTGGGCGCAGGCTATCGAATCTCGACTCGATAATTTCCCCTATAGCGAGAGCAGGCATGACCTCGCCCGGCTGCACCTGGGCAGCAAAACAAGGAGGCAGCATTGCAACTGGCGGAACGCCGATGGACGACGTCCATGCGTCGCGAGCGACCCGCTCGAGTATAAATCGGGAGGCTGGGTCGATAGACACCATCTGTGTTCGAACGCACACTTCACCCCCGCGAAGCTCCGACAGAGGTACTTCGCGACGATCAAAGCCAGCAAGATCGAGTTTACCTGACCGATCCAGACGCGTGAGCCATTGTTTCCTCACATTCATCAAGCACGCATCTCCCTTATCTATTCCCGTGGCGTGGCGCATCGCGCATTCGGCCGCTCAAAACTTGAAACCAAAACCCACGCCGTAAAGGCGCCCCTGTCCTGCGGTGATCTGGTCCGCGACGGCGGACGATTCACCGCTGATGGCATATTTTGTGTTGGTCAGATTGCGGCCATAGATCCAAACTCGCCAATGATCGTCGGGAGCGTTGTAGGAAAGCTCCGCGCTAAGGATCGCATAGGGATCTTCGCTGAGCCTATTTTCGGGCTCCCAATAGATCCGGCCGCTATAATAAAGATTAGTGCTGGCTCTGATGGCGCCGGAACTGAGCGGAATATCCAACGATGCGCCGACGTTTCCTGAAAAGCGTGGCGTGCGCACCAGTCTGCCACCACTCAGATCGCCTGCAGATGGAATGTTGCCGCCGGCAGGATTAGGCGTCCATATCGGGCCATCGGGGAAGCTGGTGTAGGTTCCATCCACATAGGAAGCGCCGAAGCTTATGCGGAACATATCGGTAAGCAGCACTTCGCCATCCAGATCGAATCCTTTAACGGTTGCCCGGGCTGCATTGATATCGAGCAGCGTTCCTGCAATCGTCTTGGCGAGCTGGATATCCTTGTATTTATAATAAAAAGCGGCTGCATTCACTCGCACCCGCTTGCCGGGATCGGTCGCTTTGAGGCCAATTTCGAAGGCGTCGAGCGTCTCTGGATTCGCTGGTGGAGCGTCGAATGCGATCGACGATATAATGCCGCTCTTGAAACCGCGATTATAAGAGCCATAGACAAGTATTTCCGGCGTCAGCTTGTGATCCAGTGACAGACGCCAACTCGGTTTGCTCCATGATTTCTGCAGCGTCGCTGTGTTGAGTATCGTGCCAGCCACTTCGTTGCGGCCATCAAGTTCGCGCTTATCGGAAGTGTAGCGAATTCCGGCAGTAAGATTTGTCCGTTCGCCCAGCGCATAGGTGCCTTGCGCGAAGGCCGAGTAAGACGTCGTGGTTACCTTCCCGAAAATATCCAGCACTATACCGCCGACCAGCGGGCCGCTCAGCGTAATCGGCCGAAAACCCTGATCGCCACGCATGAAGAAGCCGCCCACGATCCAGCTCAGAGGACCGTCATTGTCCGATAGAAGCTGCAGTTCTTGTGTGAAAAGCTGCGATCGATCCTTGATCTTCACATCGAGGAGGCTGGTTGGCACGACTGGTTGGGGAAACAGCTCACGACCATCGTTGCGCTGATACGCGCTGATCGAAACTACCTTCATCCCCGCAAGTTCGGTATCTACACGAGCAGAGCCCCCGTAGCGCTTAATGCGATAATAGGGATCAAGGTTCGAGTTGATGTCCCAGAAACCGCCATTGAAGGTCGTGCCATCCAGGCCGACAGCTCCCGGCACAAGACGTCGAGCAAGCCCGAACGATGTGCTACTCTGGGAAAAATTTCCTGCCAAGGTAATAGTTGTAACGTCAGAAATATTGATTAGAAGCTTACTTCGCGCGGCGAAATCTCGATCCTTGTTGATTTCGCTTCCGGTAAAGAGGTTATGACCAAAACCGTTGCCCTGATTTGAATAACGGAGCGCCAGATCGGCGGCGACATTATCCGATATTCCACCAGTGACATAGGCACTTGATTCGATATTCTGATGTGTACCCACGCTTACCGAAACATCTGCTCCGGGGTTGAATGACGGTGTCCGGGTTATGATACTGATCAAACCGCCCGTGGCATTTCGCCCAAAGAGCGTTCCCTGCGGTCCTTTCAACACTTCGATGCGCTCGACATTTGCGAGCTTGAACACGTTAGCCGTCGCCGCTGACTGATAAACACCGTCAATATAAACGGCCACGCTCGGCTCGATCCCGACAGTCGAGTTCTGCGTCCCGATGCCACGGATGTACGTGATCGTTCCCGCCCCCGAAACACCGATGGAGAGCCCTGGCGTCACGCGCGCGAGCGAGAGCGTATCTGTGACGCCCGCTTGAGTGAGTGAATCGCCCTGAAGGGCGGTAATGGCGATTGGAACATCCTGCAGACGTTCGGAACGCTTTTGGGCGGTAACAACGATTTCCTGGAGCCCGCCTTCTTCTGGAGCGGCGGCCAACGACGTAGGATTCGTCGGGACTTCCTGCGCCAAAACCGGAGAGGCAATAACGACACCATATAACAATGCAGCTTTTACACCGAGTCGAACCTCCGTCGCGGCAGTTCCAACTCGCACTTCACCTCTACCAAAAATCATGTACAACTCCCTGATGTCGCTTATTGTCAATTGTTCAACACGTATTTCCGAGACAAATCCTAGAACCTCTCGGAGTTTACTTGATTTATATCTTTGCGAGAACGCCACCATCTACAATGAGATCGACACCAGTGACAAAACTGGCATCTTCTGAAGCGAGAAATAGAACTGGTCCAGCTATCTCTTCGGGTTGGCCCACTCGCCCGAGTACAGTTTCATTGTTCAACTGCGCCTCCCACCGTGGATCCTCACTAATGTACCGCTTCATGACGCCGGTCAGAATTGGACCGGGCATTACGCAGTTGGCAGTAATCCTGTCTGGCCCCAGTTCGATCGCCAGCACTTTGGTCAGACCGGCCAATCCTAGTTTCGAGGCAGTATATCCGCCCTGTCCTATCCGGCTCTGAACTGTGTGTACTGAAGTTATATTGATGATACGGCCGGCTTTGCTTGCCTTTAGAAAGGGAATGGCCTCCCGGCAAAGGCGGAATGCGGCATGCAGATTGACATCGATATGGAAGTCCCAGTCCGGATCCGTCATTTCTTCTACAGTAACGAACTTGGTATTTCCAGCGTTGTTGATAAGGATGTCAAGCCCACCGAACCGATCAACCGCCGTTGATACTATACGATTGGCAGCACCTTCTGCGCAGATATCCTGCTCCAGCAGTACAAGTCTTTCCTGCTCGTCATGCGCCGCTCCCAGTTTCTGAAGAGAGAGGTCACATGTGACGACACTTGCGCCTTCACGGAGAAAACGCCGGGTGATCGCTGCACCCATTCCATCGCCGCCGCCTGTAACGATTGCGACCCGCCCATCCAAACGCGCTGCCAACAGCCATCCCCTGCATTCATTGATCGAATTAACGACATTCTCATTTTATTTGCTTGCCGCAAGGAAGTTAGTTTCATAAATATCCGATGTCAACGGAATGCCTAGAGACGGCTATCTTCGAGTTAACCTAGGAGAAGAAGAAACTTGCCAGTTCCCGACAGGATAGAGGCCAAAATATTGCAAATGTAATATTACTGGATATATATTTATGGCTGTTGATGTGTTCTTTAATCCTAACGTACCTTCATATGTTCCCGATGACCTCGTACACGATTATAACGTATACGATTATGAGGGCAGAGATCCTTTTGAAGTGATGCATAAACTGCATATAGACGACGTACCTGAAATTTTTTGGACTCGTCATAATGGTGGTCATTGGATCGCCAGCCGTTCTGCGGCGATCACCGAAGTTGCTATGGATACGGTCAATTTCTCGTCGGAACGGCAGCAGGTCCCGGACCATCAGAATGTCGACGAACCCTTTTTCCTACCTTTGGTGCTCGATCCCCCCGTGCATTCCCAATATCGACAACTCGTCGCGCCATTCTTTATGCCGAACCAGATCTCCAAGCTTCAGCAAAGCCTGAGAAAATCCGCCGATAATTTGATTTCCGATATTCTCGCTAAGGGCGAATGCGAATTTGTCGCTGATTTCGCAGCACAGATGCCCGTACTGATGTTTCTCGATCTCCTAGATCTGCCGCATGCAGATCGCTTGGAGTTACTTGAAATCGCGAGCGCCGTTATCAAACCGGATGAGGGTGAGCATCGCTCAAACCCACTTGATCGTCTTTTCGATTATGTTCGACCAATCATCGAACAACGCCGCGCCATGCCAGGCGACGATGTGATCAGTCAGTTGGTGCAAAAAAGGATCGACGGGAGCCTCGTCGATTTCGAGAAATTGGTCAGGTTGACTGCAACTCTCCTGCTGGGCGGTTTGGACACCGTGACCGCATCGTTGACATTTTTGGCAGCGCATCTTGCACACGACCCTACGCTAAGGCTGCGCTTGCTCAAGAATCCCGAGCTAATATCAGCGACTGTGGAAGAGAGTCTCAGGCGTTTTCCTCCCGCTTCTCCCGGCCGCATAGTTCGTGAGCGATGCGTGCTTCGTGGTGTTCAATTCATGCCGGGTGATCATCTGGTCTGGGCGACTGGAATGTTCAATTTCGACGATAAGATACATGACGATCCCATGGCCTTTAGCATCGACCGTAAGCGCGCACCGCACGCCACCTTCGGGGTGGGTGTCCATTTCTGCATCGGCGCGTTCCTGGCTCGATTGGAAATGAAGATTTTTTTGGAGAGATGGATAAACAGCATTCCGCAATTCAGAATAAAATCAGACGCCCTTTTACGGCATCGGGTCGGCATCACGATAGCTCTTGAAGATCTGCCACTTGTTATCAATTGATCTACGATCGCGAAGGTGCTTCCGCATTTTTTGCTCGTGGCAAGCAAATTTGTCGTGATACGGTACTGAAATTGAGTCGATCTGCATCCACAGGCCATGCGAGGCCCAAATGTAATTTTGATTTCGCGTTTGACAGGAGATGATGTCGTGGCGCAGGCTAACATTGTTGTCCCCACTTCACTACCGCAAGAACTGTCGAAGGCGCACTTCATGTGTCCTGCCTGCCAGGTTTCCTGCAGTCTTATTGTCGAGTTGGAAGGTGGCCGCCCCTCCAAAATCTACGGTGACAAGGACAATCCCGTTTCACATGGCTATTCGTGCATCAGGGGGCGCGAATTGGCGAATTACTCCACACTTCCTTCGCGGCTTCGATCTTCGATGGAGCGACTGCCGGACGGGAGATTCCGGCCGATATCAAGCGAGGAGGCGACTTCCAAGATCGCAGCAAAGCTGAAAGCCATTGTTGCCGAACATGGGCCGCGATCAGTGGCGGTTTATGCCGGCGCGTTCTGCTTGCAAAACACGCTGGCGAACACTTTCACAGTTGCGATGATGGAAGCCATCGGTTCGCCGATGTACTTTACACCGGAGCCCATCGATCAGCCCGGCAAACCAATAGCGGCGGCGCTGCATGGTCAATGGATGGGTGGCTTTCAGCGGAATATAGATGGATTTGATATCGCTATTCTTTTCGGATCAAACCCGCTCGTCGCGCATGCTGGGCCGTTTGGAAACTCTCCTGCCTACAATCTTAATCGTGCGAAACGAGCCGGCATGAAGCTGGTGGTTTTCGATCCCAGGCGCTCGGAAACAGCTCAGAAGGCCGATCTGCTCTTTCAACTCCGCCCCGCTGAAGATGCGGCCGTCGTGGCAGGCCTTATCCACGTCATTTTAGAGGAAGAACTTTACGATAAGGCGTTCGTCGCGTCCGAAGCTGACGGATTGGAAGCACTCCGGGCTGCAGTCGCCGACTATAGCCCTGAATATGTTGCCGCCCGCGCCGACATAAATGGTGACGATCTGGTGACCGTTGCCCGCATGCTGGCGGCCGCTAAACGGAGCATGATCCATTTCGGAACCGGACCCAACATGTCCGGAAGAAGTACGCTATGCGAATATCTCGGCCTCTGCCTGCGAACCCTCTGCGGCCATTGGCCGCGCGCCGGGGAGCATATCCGCAATCCTGGAGTGCTCATTAATTTCGCCAAAGCAATTGCTGCAACCCGGGGTCCCACACCTGCCTCGGGATTTGGGGAAAATCTCCGTGTGCACAATCTCAGCAATTCCGCAGCCGGGATGCCTACCGCCGCTCTCCCCGACGAGATGCTGACGCCCGGCGAGGGACGCGTCCGCGCCTTTCTCAATATCGGCGGCAACCCCATGGTGGGCTTCCCGGACCAGGAAAAAACTGCCGCTGCGATGGCATCACTGGATTTGCTTGTAACCGTCGATCCCCACATGTCGGGGACCGCGCGAGTGTCAGATTATGTGCTCGCTCCCACGGTTGGGCTGGAGGCGGCGCGCAGCACCGGCTTCTGGGAACAATCGATAGCCTATCCAACGATCTACGGTTGGGATGTTCCCTATTCACAGTTCAGCCCTGCGCTCATTGATCCGCCGGAAGGATCCGACGTGCTGGAGGAATGGCAATACATCTACAAGATCTGCCAGAAAATGGGTCTTCAACTGACGCTGGCGTCCGCATCTACGACCTCGATCGCCACAAGTGCCTCAGATAATGAACTGCCCGATGCCGGGACGATCAAACCCATCTCTACCAGGATCGACATGAATCACGATATGTCGACCATGGAGGCTTGGGATGTCGTGTATCGCGGCTCTCCAGTTCCGTGGAACGAGGTAATACGCAAATCTGCCGCCGGCCATGTGTTTGACGTACCGGAAAAGCGCGTGGCACCAAAACCGCCGGGTTGGATGGGACGGTTCGACATTGCCAATACGGAAATGATCGCTGAGCTCGTGGAAATGGCGGAAGAGGATTATGTCGCCAAGCGGAACGCTCTGCCCTTCCGTATGCTATCGCGAAGATTGAAAGATGTGTTCAATTCCTGCTGGACGGAGCATGATCCGCTCCGCCGGCAATGGCCTTACAATCCAGCCTTCCTGAACCCCGCCGATATTCAGGCGCTGAAAGTTGACCCCGGTGCGCTGGTTCGTATCACATCGGAAAAGGCGTCCATCATAGGCGTGGTCGAAGCCGACCCCGACGTTCGGCCTGGTTGTGTATCAATGGCACATGGCTGGGGCACAAACCCGGATGAACCAGATGACGCTCGATCACAGGGTGGCACCACTTCGCGCCTTTGTGACACCGATAAGCCTACCGATCGCCATAGCTGGATGCCGCTCATGAGCGCGATACCGGTGGCGATTGCACCCGTTCCCGAAGCTGCTGATCAATAGCGGGCAAGATATTCCTCATGGCTACCAACCATGTTGCGCCTGCGCCGTGTGAGAAAAAGCAGTTGCTGAGCATCGAAGACGTTATTGCGAGTTTTCGACGGTGGCTTCCCCTCCAAGGGGAAGAGGAAGCGCCGCTCGCAGAGGCGCTCTTCCGCATTTTGGCGGAGGATATCATGGCGAGCCATCCGATTGCGCCGTACGATAGTGCAGCCATGGACGGGTTTGCGTTTCTCTTTGACGATATGCCTGCGGATCGCTGTATGGAGGTGGTCGCCCGCGTATCTGCCGGACATCCGATGACCAAGGCCATGCCACGGGGCAAGGCAGCCCGGATCTTCACGGGTGCATCTATGCCGCTGGGCACGGACACGGTAGCCATGCAGGAGGATTGTGAAGTTGTAGAGGATTTCGTTAAACTGCCTGCGGGATTGCGTCAAGGCACGAACCGCCGTCGTGCTGGCGAAGATGTTCCAAAAGGTGGGCTCGTGCTCGCCACAGGCAGTCGTTTGCGTCCACAGGATATCGGTATAGCAGCCGCAGCGGGCCGAGCCGCGCTCACCGTAAAGCAAAGACTTCGAGTAGCGATATTAGCAACGGGCGACGAATTGCGCGCGCCAGGTGAATTGCTGCCGGAAGGCTGCATCTTCGACACAAATCGCCACGCCGTCGGGGCTGCTCTTCGTGGGCTGGGTGCCCAAGTCCATGATTTCGGACTCGTTCCGGATCGACAGCAAGCGATTCGCGATATGCTGGAGCACGCTGCATCGGCTTGTGATCTCATCATCTCATCAGGGGGAGTGTCAGCAGGGGAAGAGGATCATGTTCGCGCCGCGGTGATGGAAATTGGCAGCTTAGATTTTTGGAAAGTTGCGATGAAGCCGGGGAAGCCGGTGGCGATGGGCGAGATTGCCGGCACCCCATTTGTCGGCCTTCCCGGAAATCCGGTGGCTGCGATGATCACGTTCTGGCTGCTAGTACGCCCACTGGTTTTGCAGCTGATGGGGGCAACTGACATTTCAGCAACTCGCATTCCGATTGTTGCTGATTTTAGGCAACGACACCAATCTGGACGCCGTGAGTATCTTCGCGCACGCCTTCATCGGTCTGACAATGGCAAGCTCCGAGCTGAACCCTATCACTCGACAGGCTCCGCAATGATGAGTTCGTTGATCTGGTCGGACGGACTCTTAGAACTTCATGAAAATAGGGGAGATATTGAAATCGGCGATATACTTGATTTCATTTCTTACGAATCGCTAAGTTATTAGAATATTTATGATATAGACGACAAGATATTTCTTGCCGACTGTGTCGCAAGAGCTATCCGACGGGAAGATCGTCGCGTGCAGTTAAGGCGGTTTCGCTTAAACTGGCAGATCATCTACAACAGCGGCTTACTAAGTTCGTTGTTCGAAATGTTAAAGTTGAAACCGCATTCTTGAATTCCGGGCTGGAGCCTTGTGGCGTAACCTTATGCATCAACAGCAGCGTGGGGGTGTTAGAGATGATTGTCAAACCGCTCGCCCACCATTTCCTCGCTTTTCATCCATAGGGCTTTGGCACTTTCTCTATCCAAAGCATAGGCTCTAACGCCGCTGAACGATTCTTCACTTTCGTCAATTTCCGCGACTTGGCAATCCTCGCAGAAACGCCCACCAATTTGCTCGGGAGCCGCCACGACAGTTGCCCATACTGTGGTTGCGGCCCCCTGCGGGACTGTCTTGAACATCAACGCGGGCTTGTTCAGCATCGATAAGTGTTCGTTGATCGATCGCACCTGCAGATCGAGATCCTCTTGGGTCATATATCGGCTAAGCTCAGTCTGGATCGCGCCGGGATGAAGCGCCGCGGCCCGGACGCCTTTGTGCTTATGCCGATGGTCGAATTCGACGGCAAACAAGCTGTTTGCGGTTTTCGAGCGACCATATGCTACATATCGATCATAGGGAGTGCGCTCGAAATTTGGGTCTTCCAGCTCGACATCAGAAATCCGGTGGCCCGAGGAAGACAGGATGATCAGCCTACCTCCTGACTTCATCAGCGACGCGATGCGATTGATGAAAAGGAAGTGGCCTAGGTGGTTAGTACCGAACTGGGTTTCGAAACCATCTTGCGTCCGACCTTGCGGACAGGCCATAACACCCGCATTGGCAATGATCGCGTCAAATTCCTGCTTATTATTCAGTAACGTCTCGGCGCAATGTCGCACACTCTGCAACGACGCCAGGTCCATTTGCATAAGTTGCAGACTGCCACCGCTTCCCGATCCGCGCTTGTGAATCGCGCTTGTTGCTGCTTCCGCCTTAGTGATGTCACGTGCCGTGCCCAATACCGCAGCACCACGTTCCACCAACGCCC
>Ga0207951_101174_pt1 | contig 10316 bp, 10 predicted proteins | sample Subbio12Aug_8Bad_FD_184830 | JGI IMG/M metagenome (GOLD analysis project Ga0207951, IMG submission 184830) | Serpentinite rock and fluid subsurface biosphere microbial communities from McLaughlin Reserve, California, USA - CR12Aug_8Bad (SPAdes) | ecosystem: Environmental > Terrestrial > Deep... | reverse complement strand
CGGGGTCGACCTCGCGCGCCGCCGCGGTCGCCGAGCCGTAGCCGCGCGACACCACCCCGGGCCGGTAGCCGCGCGCGCGCAGGCCGCGCGCCAGTTCGATCGTGAGCGGCGTCTTGCCGGTGCCGCCCAGGTAGAGATTGCCGACCACGACCACCGGCAGCGGCAGGCGCTGGCCGCCGTCGCGGTGCCGCCAGGCCGCCAGCGCGATCAGGATGCGGTTGATCCAGGCCAGCGGCAGCAGCAGGCGCGCTACCAGGCCGCGTTGCTGCCAGACGTCAACCAGCCAGAACTGCAACCGCGAGCGCACCGACATCGACGAGCGCACCGGCGCGCGCTACTCGCGCGGCTTCTGCGCGGCGAAGCTCACGCGCGCCAGTCCGGCCAGGCGCGCCGCTTCCATGACGCTGATCACCGCCTGGTGCGGCGCCTGCGCGTCGGCGTTGATCACCACCACCGGGTTCGGGCGACCTTCGGCCGCCGCGCGCAACTGGTGGGCGAAGGCCGACGGGTCGGCGAAGGCAACGATCTGCCGCTCGAGCATGTAGCGGCCGTCGGCGGTGACCGCGATCTGGATCTCGTTCGGCCGCGTCTGCGCGGCGCTGGCGTCGGCGCGCGGCAGCTCCAGGTGCAGTTCGGTGAAGCGCGCGTAGGTGGTGCTGACGGCGAGGAAGATCAGCACGATCAGCATCACGTCGATGAGCGGGATCAGGTTCATCTCCGGCTCCTCGTCGCGGTTGCGGCGGAATCGCATCGGCGCCGCCCTACGGAAGCTGTGGCGCCGGCGGCGGCGTGCGCGGCGCGAACAGGATGTCGAGCAGCTTCTGCGACTCGTCTTCCATGTCGACCAGGAAGTCCTCGACGCGCGACTTGAAGTGCCGGTAGGAGAGCACCGCCGGCACCGCCACGACGATGCCGAAGGCGGTGCAGTACAGCGCGATCGAGATGCCGTGCGCCAACTGGTGCGGGTTGGAGCCGGCCTGCTGCGAGGCGAAGATCTCGATCATCCCGACCACCGTGCCGAACAGCCCGATCAGCGGCGCGATCGAGCCGATCGAGCCGAGCAGGGTCAGGTGCTTCGACAACTCGTGCGCGGCGTGACTGCCGGCGTTGGCCACCGCCTCGTGCGCGATCTCGCGCGGTGCGCGCTCGTTGCGCAGGGCCGCGGCCAGCACCCGCCCGAGCGGCGAGTTGTCCTCCAGCCGCGCCATCACGTCGGCGCTCACCTGGCGCTTGGCGTGCAGCGCCAGGACGTCGTTGAGCAGGCGCGGCGGCAGGACCTTGGGCCGGCGCAACGCGACGCCGCGCTCGATGATCAGCGCCAGCGCCACGATCGAAGCGAGGATCAAGGGCCACAGCGGCCAGCCGATGTCGATCACGATCGCAAGCAAGGGGTCACTCCTGTGGGCTTGCCGGCGGCGAGCCGCAGCCGAGGCGGCGCACAGTTTAGTGCGCCGCTGGCCGGGCTTTTCCACAGTGTCTGTGGACAAGGGTGTTGACAAGCGCTGGCCGCCGGCTGCCGGGCCGCGCCGTTGCGCGGCTTGGCGCCTTCGCGCTCGTCGTGCCCGGTGCGCAGGCAGCGGCGCGGCTTCGTCCGTTCGGCGCAGGCGATCGCGGCAAAGTGCTAGGGTTCGCGCGACCCCCTGCCAGACAACCCCTGCCGGCCTGCCCGCGATGCCCAGTTCGCCCTTGTTCGCCGAGCGCGACACCTTGACGGTGAGCGCGCTCAACCGCGCGGTGGCCGCGCTGCTGGCGCGCGCACTGCCGTCGGTGCGCGTGGCCGGCGAGATCGGCAACCTGACGCGCGCCGCCAGCGGCCACTGGTACTTCACGCTGAAGGACGAGACGGCGCAGGTGCGCTGCGTGATGTTCCGCGGCCGTAACGCGCTGGTGGACTTCGCGCCGCGCGAGGGTGACGCCGTCGAGGTGCGCGCCAGTGCCGGCCTGTACGAGCCGCGCGGCGAGTTCCAGTTGACGGTCGAGTCGATGCAGCGCGCCGGCCGCGGCCGCCTGTTCGAGGAATTCCTGCGCCTGCAGGCGCGACTGGCCGCCGAGGGCCTGTTCGACGAGGCGCGCAAGCGACCGCTGCCGCGCCTGCCGCGCGCGATCGGCATCGTCACCTCGCTGCAGGCGGCGGCACTGCGCGACGTCGCAACCGCGCTTGCCCGGCGCGCGCCGTACGCGCGGCTGATCGTCTACCCGGTGCCGGTGCAGGGCGAAGGCGCCGGCGATCGCATCGCCGCCATGCTGGCGACCGCCGGCAGCCGGCGCGAGGTCGAGGTGCTGCTGCTGGTGCGCGGCGGCGGGTCGATCGAGGACCTGTGGGCGTTCAACGAGGAGGTGGTGGCGCGCGCAATCCGCGCCTGCCCGCTGCCGGTGGTGGTCGGCGTCGGTCACGAGTCCGACTTCACGATCGCCGACTTCGCCGCCGACCTGCGCGCGCCGACACCGACCGCCGCCGCCGAACTGGCGGCGCCCGAGCGCGGCGCGCTGCAGGCGACGCTGGCGGCGGCGGTGCGAGGGTTGCGGCGCCAGGCGCGGATCGCACTGCAGCGTTGGCAACAACGGCTCGACTATGCGCTGCGCGTCGTGCAACGTCCGCGCCTGCCGCTGGCGGCGCCGCGGGTACGGATCGACGCCCTGCGCGAACGGCTGCGGGCGGCGCTGCGGCTGCGGTCGACGCGCCGTGCCGCCGCGGTGGCCGAACTGCGCCTGCGGTTGCGCCAGCGGCCACCGGACGCCGAGCGCGCCGCCGCCGCTCTGGCGGCGCTGGCGACGCGGCTCGCCGCGGCCGCGCGCCAGCAGTCCGGCGAGCGGCGCGAGCGCCTGTGGCGCGCGCGGCAGGCGCTCGCGCATCTGGACCCGACGGCGGTGCTGCAGCGGGGCTACGCGCTGGTGACCGACAGCGCCGGCGCGATCGTCGCCGACGCCGATCGGCTGCGCTGTGGCGATGCGGTCACGCTGCACCTGGCGCGCGGCGGCGCGCAGGCGCGAATCGAACGCGTGCTGGCGCCGAAACCGGATGCGGCGCAAGGTCGCTGAATCGCGGCGCCGGCGACGGCGGCGGATAAACTTCCCGGCCCCTCAACCCACGCGCAAGGACCACCGATGGAACACTCGCTCCCGCCGCTGCCGTATGCGATCGACGCGCTGGCGCCGCACATGTCGAAGGAGACCTTCGAGTTCCATTACGGCAAGCATCATCAGGCCTACGTCACCAACCTGAACAACCTGATCAAGGGCACCGAGTTCGAGCAACTCGGCCTGGAAGAGATCGTCCGGCGTTCGTCGGGGCCGGTGTTCAACAATGCCGCGCAGGTGTGGAACCACACCTTCTTCTGGCACTGTATTAAGCCCGGCGGCGGCGGCGAGCCCGGCGGTGCGTTGGCCGCGGCGATCGCCGCCAAGTGGGGCGGCTACGCGGCGTTTCGCGAAGCGTTCACCAAGAGCGCGGTCGGCAATTTCGGCTCCGGCTGGACCTGGCTCGTGCGCAAGCCGGACGGCTCCGTCGATCTGGTCAACACCGGCAACGCCGGCACCCCGCTGACCGGTGCCGATCGGCCGCTGCTGACGATCGACGTCTGGGAGCACGCCTACTACATCGACTACCGCAACGCGCGGCCGAAGTTCGTCGAGACCTTCCTCACGCACCTGGTCAACTGGGACTTCGCCGCCCGCAACTTCGGCTGAAGCGGCGACGCGGCCGCCAGCGGCGCGCCGCGGTCAGCGCGCCGCTGGCAGCCCGGTGATCCGGGCGCCGGGCGCGATGCCGCGCTTGGCGAACCAGCCGCGCTCCATTTCGAGCGCCAGGCGCACCGGACGCGCCGCGCAGTGGCTGGTCAGCGTGAGCGGCTCCATGTCCTCGATGTTGACGATGCGGCCGTCGTCGGCGATGAAGGCCACCGACAGCGGGATCAGCGTGTTGCGCATCCACATGCAGTGCACGGCGGCAGCACCGAACACGAACAGCATGCCGTGATTGGGCGCCAGCCGTTCGCGAAACATCAGCCCGCGCGCAAGCGCTGCCTCGGTGGCGGCCACCTCGGCGGTGATCTGGTGGCTGCCGGCGGCCAGCCGGATCGTCGGCAGTGCGGTCGGCTCGGCGGCGGCCGCCGACGCCGGCGCAACCAGCGCGACGGCGAACAGGAGCGAGGCGATACGCATCGGCGGCAGTTCAGGCAGGGCGGTCGGCGCGCAGATTAGCCGATCGCCACCGCGCGCCGGCCCGCAGGCCGGCGGCTAGACTGCGCCGCCTTCGCTGCCTGAGCGACCGACGACGGGCGCCGCGAGCGACCAGCCGCAGAAGACGACGGAGACGCGATGTACCAGCACGTGCAGGTGCCCGACTCGGGCCGCAAGATCACGGTCAATGCCGACTACAGCCTGAACGTCCCCGACCAGCCGATCATCCCGTACATCGAAGGCGACGGCATCGGCATCGACATCACGCCGGTGATGATCAAGGTGGTCGACGCCGCCGTCGAGCGCGCCTACGGCGGCCGGCGCCGGATCGCCTGGATGGAGATCTACGCCGGCGAGAAGTCGACCCGCGTCTACGGGCCGGACGTGTGGCTGCCCGAGGAGACGCTGCGCATCCTCAAGGACTTCGTGGTGTCGATCAAGGGGCCGCTCACGACCCCGGTGGGCGGCGGCATCCGCTCGATCAACGTCGCCCTGCGCCAGGAACTCGACCTGTACGTGTGCCTGCGTCCGGTGCGCTACTTCAAGGGCGTGCCCAGTCCGGTCAAGGAGCCGGAGAAGACCGACATGGTGATCTTCCGCGAGAACTCGGAGGACATCTACGCCGGCCTCGAGTACGAGGCCGAGAGCGACAAGGCGCGCCGCCTGATCGAGTTCCTGCAGAAGGAACTCGGCGCGCGCAAGATCCGCTTCCCCGCCACCTCCGGCATCGGCATCAAGCCGGTTTCGCGCGAGGGCAGCGAGCGCCTGGTGCGCAAGGCGCTGCGCTACTGCATCGACCACCGGCGCCGCTCGCTCACCTTCGTGCACAAGGGCAACATCATGAAGTTCACCGAGGGCGCCTTCGCCCGCTGGGGCTACGCGCTGGCGAACCGCGAGTTCGGCGCCGAGCCGCTCGACGGCGGGCCCTGGATGAAGATCGAGGCGCCGCACGGCCAGATCGTGGTCAAGGACGTGATCGCCGACGCCTTCCTGCAGCAGATCCTGCTGCGCCCCGGCGAATATGACGTGATCGCGACAATGAATCTGAACGGCGACTACATCTCGGATGCGCTCGCCGCCCAGGTCGGCGGCATCGGCATCGCCCCGGGCGCGAACCTGTCGGACTCGGTGGCGATGTTCGAGGCCACCCACGGCACCGCGCCCAAGTACGCGGGCAAGGACTACGTCAATCCCGGCTCCGAGATCCTGTCGGCCGAGATGATGTTGCGTCACATGGGATGGGCCGAGGCGGCGGATCTGATCGTGCGGTCGATGGAGCGGGCGATCCTGAACAAGACCGTCACCTACGACTTCGCGCGCCTGATGGCGGGCGCCACGCAGGTGTCGTGCTCGGGCTTCGGCGACGCGATGATCGCGGCGATGGCCGCTGACGGTCGCAAGGGCTAGCACCGGCGGCGTACGGGGCGCTCGCCACGGTACGCGTGCTATCGCCTCAATAGGCAATCCTGCATTGACCGGGCAGGACGCGATTCCTAGACTGCCGCGACATCCAATGGGGTCCACTGTCGAAGGAGAGCAGCATGCCAGATGAAGTGAAGTGCCCGTTTCCACACACCGTCGCGACCGGCGAGATCAAGTCCAACCGCGACTGGTGGCCGAACCAGTTGAACGTCGGGATCCTGCGGCAGAACTCGCCGAAGTCCGATCCGATGGGCGGCGGCTTCGATTACGCCAAGGAGTTCAAGAGCCTCGACCTGGCGGCGGTCAAGAAGGATCTGCGGGCGCTGATGACCGACTCGCAGGACTGGTGGCCGGCCGACTACGGCCACTACGGGCCGCTGTTCATCCGCATGGCCTGGCACGCCGCCGGCACCTATCGGATCGGCGACGGCCGCGGCGGCGCCGGCACCGGACAGCAGCGCTTTGCGCCGACCAATAGCTGGCCCGACAACGTCAACCTCGACCGCGCGCGCCGCCTGCTGTGGCCGGTCAAGCGCAAGTACGGCCGCAAGATCTCCTGGGCCGACCTCATCATCCTGGCCGGCAACGTCGCGCTGGAGTCGATGGGGTTCAAGACCTTCGGCTTCGCCGGCGGCCGCGCCGATGTCTACGAGCCCGACGAGTCGGTCTACTGGGGCTCGGAAGGCCAGTGGCTGGACGACAAGCGCCGCGGCACCCAGAGCGACATCGAGAACCCACTGGCGGCCGTGCAGATGGGTCTGATCTACGTCAACCCCGAAGGCCCGGGCGGCAAGTCCGACCCTCTGCAGACGGCGCGCTTGGTGCGCGAGACCTTCGCCCGCATGGCGATGAACGACTATGAGACCGTGGCGCTGACCTGTGGCGGCCACACCTTCGGCAAGTGCCACGGCGCCGGCGACGCCAAGCTGGTCGGCCCCGAGCCGGAGGCGGCGCCGATCGAGCAGATGGGCCTGGGCTGGAAGAGCGCCTACGGTTCGGGCAAGGGCGCCGATGCGATCGGCAGCGGCCTGGAGGGCTCGTGGACGCCGACGCCGACCAAGTGGGACATGAGCTATCTCGACGTGCTGTTCGGCAACGAGTGGATCACGACGCGCAGCCCTGCCGGCGCCTCGCAGTGGACGCCGGTCAGGCCCACCGATGCCAACATGGCACCGGCCGCGCACGACGCCTCGAAGAAGGTGCCGATCCTGATGACCGACGCCGACATGGCGATGCGCTACGACCCCGAGTACGAGAAGATCGCGCGCCACTTCCACAAGAACCCGGCCGAGTTCGCCGACGCCTTCGCGCGCGCCTGGTTCAAGCTCACCCATCGCGACATGGGGCCGCGTGCACGCTACCTCGGCCCGGAAGTGCCGAAGGAAGATCTGCTCTGGCAGGACCCGATCCCCGCGGTCAAGCAGCCGCTGGTCGACGACAAGGATGTCGCGGCACTGAAGGCCAGCATCCTGGCCGCCGGGCTGACGGTGCCGCAACTGGTCTACACCGCCTGGTCGTCGGCCTCGACCTTCCGCGGCTCGGACAAGCGCGGCGGCGCCAACGGCGCCCGCATCCGCCTGGCGCCGATGAAGGACTGGGAAGTCAATCAGCCGGCGCAACTGGCCAAGGTGCTGGCGGCGCTGGCCGGCATCCAGAAGGACTTCAATGCCAAGGCCGGCGGCGGCAAGACGGTGTCGCTCGCCGATCTGATCGTGCTCGCCGGTTGTGCGGGTGTCGAGCAGGCGGCCAAGCAGGGCGGTGTCAGCGTGACCGTGCCGTTTACCCCGGGCCGCATGGACGCGACGCAGGAGCAGACCGACGCGGCGTCGATCGCCGTGCTCGAGCCGCGCGCCGACGGCTTCCGCAGCTACGTCCAGGGCAAGACGACCGCGCGCGCCGAGGCGATGCTGGTGGACAAGGCGCAGTTGCTGACGCTCACGCCGCCGGAGATGACCGTGTTGGTCGGCGGCCTGCGCGTGCTGGACGCCAATTTCGGCGGCAGCCGGCACGGGGTGTTCACCAAGCGGCTGGGTGTGCTGACCAATGACTTCTTCGTCAACCTGGTCGACATGGGCACGGAATGGCAGCCGGTCGCGGGCGATGCCGGCGTCTACGAAGGGCGCGACCGCAAGAGCGGCAGCGTGAAGTGGACTGCCACCCGCGCCGATCTCGTGTTCGGCTCGAACTCCGAACTGCGCGCGCTGGCCGAGGTCTATGCCGGCGACGACGCGCAGGAGAAGTTCGTGCGCGACTTCGTCTTCGCCTGGACGAAGGTGATGAACCTCGATCGCTTCGACCTGGCGTGATGCGCAACGCGGGCGGTGGCACCTGTCGCCGCCCGCTTTGCAGCCGGGTTTGCACGAAGGCAGGCGGCGCGGCCGCGCGCTGGTCGCGGAAGCGGCCGGCTGCCGTGCGCCCTGCCGGCCGGCCGCAACGACCACAAGCGCCGCCAGCAGACCGACGACGAGTCGCCGCCATCTCGTGCGCGCGTCACGCCGGGGCCGCAGACGCGCCGCCGGTGAAGATCTCGGCGCCGCTGGCGTCGACCACGCGCACGCCGACCGGGATCCCGTGCCGCACGCTTTCGGTCACGACGCAGAAGTCCTCGAATTGCGCCAGACATCGGTCGAAGTGCTGGAGCGCGGTCGCCTGTTCGGCGAGCCGGATCGTGACGTCGAAGCGGCCGATGCGCAGGCGCCCGCGCTCGTTGCGCTTCAGCTCGCCGCGCACTTCGGCGCGCAGCCTGCCGGGCGTCTGCTTGAACTTGCGCATGCAGAACAGCAGGCTCGAAGCGAGGCAGTTGGCCACCGCCGCTGCGATCAGCCGCGCCGCGTTCGGGCCCGACGAACGTCCGAGCGGCTCCGGCTCATCGAGCGCGAGTTCGGCGACGTTCGGCCAATCGAACTTGACTCGAAACTCGAAGTCCTGGAGCTGCTCCAGCTCGAGCGTGAAGCTCAGCGACTCGTCCATCGTCTGTCCCCCGGGCAGCTTGCTGGTGGAGTTGTCAGCTCTCGAAAATCGAGCGATGTGACTTTCGCGTTGCCGCCATCGACGCGAGCGAGCGTCGTGCGCCAAACGAAAGCCGGCAGCGGCCCCGCGCACGCCGATCCATGCGCGCGGGCCTGCCCGTACTGCGCGTGGCGAGCGCCGGAATCGGCCGGCGGCCGATGCCTGCGGCCACCGGTTCAAGCAGCGTCTCGACTGAACACGTCATCCGATCACCGGCTGGCCGCGGCCGCCGTGGCGCGCGTCTCGCGCTTGTGCAGCCACCAGAAGAACGCGAGGGCGAAGACCGCGAGGCCCGCATAGAGCGCCGGCAGCGGTACTCCGGTCACGTCGGCCAGCGTCACCCGGCCCAGGTTCCACCAGGACAGGACGTGGGCGCGCAACCAGTCGAACGAGTAGGCATAGGCGATCGCGCCGGCGATCATCCCGCCGGCGCCGACGGCCGCATGGACGTTGCCGGTGCCGATCGCGGCGATGCCGGTTCCCGGGCAGTAGCCGTACAGCGCCATGCCGACGCCGAACAGCAGCCCGCCGAGGATCACGCCGCCCATGTTCGCCTCGCGCAGCGCCCAGCGGGCGAGTCCGGCGTCGGTCAAGAACAGCAGGCCGATGCCGCCAACGACGATCGCCGTCAGCATGACCTTGAGCACCGTGAAGTCGCGCAGCCGCAGCTGGTTGACGATCACGTCGTAGGAAGTCACGCGCCCGCGATGCAGCAGCCAGCCGAAGGCGAAGCCGAACAGGGGGGCGACGAGCAGGGCGTCGGTGCCGGTCAAGGGAAACATCTGTCGGACTCCTTTCAGCGCTTGCGGAACATCAGCCACGCGGTGGCGAGGCCCGAGGCGAACATCGTTGCCAGGAACAGCCAGCCGACGACGGCCAGTTGCAGGCCCTGCGAGATGCCGTTGCCGGAAGTGCAGCCGTTGGCGAGTCGCGCACCGTACATCGCGATGGCGCCGCCGATGAACGCGATGGCGAAGCGCCGCGCGGCCGATCCGCCGAAGCGCTCGCGCCAAACCGGCGGCACCAGCTCGAAGCGGAAGCTGCGGTTCAGCAGCGACGAAGCCAGCGCACCGAACAAGGTACCGATCAGGAACAGCGTGCCGTAGTCGAGGCGGACCGGGTGTCGCGTCCAGTAGGAGTTGGCTTGCACCGCTTCCTGCCCGACGGCGAGTGCCGCGACTGCGCCGGCGACCTGGCTGGCAGCCGTGGTGATGCCGATCGGCGCGGCCACGACGACGAACACCACCCACGACAGAACGCCGATGCCGGCGCCGACGAGGTAGGGGTTGAAGCGGTCGGCGCGCGGCTCGACGCGCGCCGCGGCAGCATTGGGCAGGACGAGTTCACTCATGCGGGACTCCATGGTCGTATGTCAAAGTGGGGGAAAGTGGCTCGGCGCCTGCCCGTTGCCAGGCGTCCGGGCCGGGGTCAGCCGTTGCTGACGGCGCGATTGACGGCCTGGCAATGCGGGCAGACGACGTTGACGGTGCCTGCGGCTGCTTGTGCGTCCATCCCCTTGTCCTTGCTGCGAATCGATCCCGGTGCCGATGGGTCGCAAGTTATGCCGTCGTGGCCCGCGCGGTCTGTAACCTGAGTTACACGCGACGGTTTGCGCGGGGGTCGGGGCCAACCCCGGTGCCAGCCGCCTGCGCGCGCAGCGCCGGCGTCGCGGGTCGGCTCGGGCAACGTCGGCCCGGCACGGCGGG
>Ga0207951_101173_pt1 | contig 10321 bp, 8 predicted proteins | sample Subbio12Aug_8Bad_FD_184830 | JGI IMG/M metagenome (GOLD analysis project Ga0207951, IMG submission 184830) | Serpentinite rock and fluid subsurface biosphere microbial communities from McLaughlin Reserve, California, USA - CR12Aug_8Bad (SPAdes) | ecosystem: Environmental > Terrestrial > Deep... | reverse complement strand
CGAAAGCATTACCGCCAACACCACGATCCATCCCCGCATGACACACCCCACCAAAATTGCTAAACGAAACGCCCCTGTTACCAATCCCATTCGAACAGCGTCCACACATTGATGTTGCTGTGCTTGTCGATGTCGGTCTTTTTGACATCCAGTTGGCCGTCGCCATGAGGGTCGAGCAAATAATACGCCGGGCCAATCGCTGGCTGAATCCGAACCATGTAGATATGCCCGCCACGACGGTACTCGTGAATGATATCGTCGCCCCTGCGAATGATCGTGATGTCGGGTTCCATTTCCTCGCCCGACTGAACCGGCATCGGCAATTCGGGCGGTTCGGGTACTGGCGCCGGTTCTTCGGCTTCAGCCATTGCCTTGACCGGCATCAGGATACAGGCGGCAACGATAGGTAATACGCGCACCCAGCGAAACCCGAATTGCCAACGCAAAGCCGATGGAGCAACCCTGGGCGATAATTTGCCGGAGCAGAGCGGAATGGCAGGTAATGACGGAGACATCTTGAATCACCGGTTCGAATCGTATGGGCGTTGCATCATAAACCACTTTCCCAGGAGGCTGTCGGACAATAAAATTGGAGGCCTAAACACCTAAACACCTAAATTTTTGGAGTCCCCCTTATCTTATGGGCTGTTGAATCGGTATTCAAACTGATTTCCGAGACCACCTCCTCGGTAACCATGAAAACCGGACAACTCGCACTACAACTACGGACAGTTTATTTGCTCTCTACACAAGAACAAGGCTTTTCCTTGACGAAACCCAGCAAAACCATTAGCTTAGCGCTCCCCTTTTTGTAAAGGTGCTTTCTGCTTCGGTTGGGTTATTGAGGACATAAAATTGGAACTTAGCGGCGGACATATACTTGTCCAGTGTCTTAAAGACGAAGGTGTCGAATTTGTTTTTGGCTATCCCGGTGGTGCAGTGCTGCACATCTACGATGCCATTTTTCATCAAGACGACGTAAAACACATTCTGGTACGTCACGAACAGGCGGCGGCACACGCTGCCGATGGTTATGCGCGCGCAACCGGCAAACCGGGTGTGGTGCTGGTAACCTCGGGGCCGGGTGCAACCAATGCCGTAACCGGCATCGCCACGGCCTACATGGATTCGATTCCCATGGTGATTCTGTCGGGCCAGGTACCCTCGCCGGTCATTGGCAGCGATGCTTTCCAGGAAGTCGATACCGTCGGCATTACCCGTCCTTGCGTCAAACACAACTTCTTGGTCAAGGACGTTCACCAATTGGCCGAAACCATCAAAAAGGCGTTTTACATCGCCACCAGTGGGCGGCCAGGGCCGGTATTGGTCGATATTCCCAAGGACATCACCGACCCTAACATCAAGGTCCCGTACAAATACCCGAAAAAAGTATCGCTGCGCTCTTACAACCCGGTGGTTCATGGTCACAAAGGCCAGATCAAGCGGGCAATCGAGGTATTGCTGAGTGCGCAGCGTCCGATCATCTACTCGGGCGGTGGCGTGGTTCTAGGTGAAGGCCACAAGGAACTGATCGAACTGACCCGGCTGCTCGGTTACCCGATCACCCAAACCCTGATGGGGCTGGGCGCCTATCCGGCACCCGATAAGCAAAACTTAGGCATGCTCGGCATGCATGGCACTTACGAAGCCAACATGGCGATGCACGAAAGCGATGTAATACTCGCCGTCGGCGCACGCTTCGATGACCGCGTCACCGGCAAACTGGCCGAGTTCTGCCCCTATGCCAAGATCATCCACATCGATGTCGATCCGTCGTCGATATCAAAAACCGTGCGCGTCGATATTCCCATCGTCGGCGAAGTCAAATACGTACTGACGCAAATGATCGAATTGATCGAGGATGGCAAGGAAAAACCTTCCAAAACGGCACTGGCAAGCTGGTGGCAACTGATCGATAGCTGGCGAGCCGTCAACTGTCTGGACTACGATCGCACCAGCGGTTTCATCAAGCCGCAATTCGTCATCGAACAACTGTATGAGGCTACCCAGGGCAACGCCTTCGTGACATCGGATGTTGGCCAGCACCAGATGTACGCCGCGCAATACTATTCATTCGACAAACCGCGCCGCTGGATCAATTCCGGTGGCCTGGGCACGATGGGCTTTGGTCTGCCCGCCGCCATCGGCGTCAAACTGGCTCACCCCGATGCCGATGTCGCCTGCGTTACCGGCGAGGCCAGCATCCAGATGTGCATACAAGAGCTGTCGACCGCCCTGCAATACAACACCCCGGTCAAGATCATCAACCTCAACAACCGTTACATGGGCATGGTGCGGCAATGGCAGGAGTTTTCCTACCAAAGCCGGTACTCGCAATCGTACATGGACACGTTGCCAGAGTTCGTCAAGCTGGCGGAAGCCTACGGCCATGTCGGCATGCGCATCGAAAAACCGGAGGATGTGCGCCCAGCCCTGCAGGAAGCCTTTGCCCTGAAAGATCGCACCGTATTTCTCGACTTTATGACCGACCGAACCGAAAACGTCTACCCGATGATAGAAGCCGGCAAGGGCCATCACGACATGAAGCTGCGTGTTGCGCCCGGCACACCGATGGACAGGGAGTTATCCTGATATGAGACACATCATCTCGATACTGATCGAAAACGAGTCGGGCGCGTTGTCGCGTGTCGCCGGTTTGTTCTCGGCGCGCGGTTACAACATCGAATCACTCACCGTGGCTCCCACCGAAGACCCCAGTCTGTCGCGCATGACGCTGGTTACCCGTGGCAACGACAACATCATCGAGCAGATCACCAAGCAACTCAACAAGTTGATCGACGTCGTCCGACTGATAGACCTGGCTGATGCGCCGCACATCGAACGTGAGCTGATGCTGGTCAAAATCAAAACCACGATGGAAACTCGCGAGGAAGTCAAACGCATGACCGACATCTTCCGTGGCCAGATCATCGACGTAACGCCCACCAGCTATGTCGTCGAAATGACAGGGCACTCCAGCAAACTCGACGCTTTCATCAGAGGCCTGGCCGAAGACAGCGTGATCGAAGTGGTGCGCTCTGGCACTACCGGCATTTCACGCGGAGAGAAAGGGTTACATCTTTAACTCCACGGTAACTATTCAGCGAAAGCTACTGGATTGTCCTCATTTCCACACTCTGCGTGGGAATGAGGATGCGACTGGACGCTGAATAATTACGGAGGAGTTATGCATCCGAGCTTTGCATCATTCGCTTTTATACCCTTTAACCCGATTTTCTTTTAACACTCATACAATCGAGACACACCATGCAAGTTTATTACGACAAAGACGCTGACCTGTCAGTCATCAGAGGCAAAAAAGTCGCCATCATCGGCTACGGCTCGCAAGGCCACGCCCACGCCAACAATCTGAAAGAGTCCGGTGTCGACGTCGTCGTCGGCCTGCGCGCCAATTCGGCGTCGGTGGCCAAAGCACAAAACAGCGGCCTGACCGTCAAAGAAGTGCCGGATGCCGTTGCCGGTGCCGATGTGGTCATGATTCTGACCCCGGACGAATTCCAGTCCAGACTGTACCAAGACGAAATCGAACCCAACATCAAGCAAGGCGCAGCCTTGGCCTTTGCCCATGGTTTCGCGATTCTGTACAACCAGATCGTGCCGCGCAAAGACCTCGACGTCATCATGATCGCCCCGAAAGCACCGGGCCACACCGTGCGTTCCGAATTCGTCAAAGGCGGCGGCATTCCTGACCTGATCGCCATTCATCAAAACGCCTCAGGCCAGGCCAAAGCCATCTGTCTGTCCTACGCCTCCGCCATCGGTGGCGGTCGTTCCGGCATCATCGAAACTACTTTCCGCGACGAAACCGAAACCGACTTGTTCGGTGAACAGGCGGTATTGTGTGGCGGCGCGGTCGAGCTGATAAAAGTCGGCTTCGAAACCCTGACCGAAGCCGGTTACCCGCCGGAAATGGCCTATTTCGAATGCCTGCACGAGTTGAAACTGATCGTCGATCTGATGTACGAAGGCGGCATTGCCAACATGAACTACTCGATCTCCAACAATGCCGAGTATGGTGAATATGTCACCGGCCCCAAAGTCATCAACGACGAAAGCCGCAAAGCCATGAAAGAGGCGCTGAAAAACATCCAGGAAGGCCGCTACGCCAAGCAATTCATCCTGGAAGGCGCTACCGGCTACCCGGAAATGACCGCCCGCCGTCGCCAAAATGCCGAGCACCCGATTGAAGTGGTCGGCGCCAAACTGCGTGCGATGATGCCCTGGATCAGCGCCAATCAGATCGTCGATAAAAGCAAAAACTAAGTTTGCATATCCAAGCCAAAAGCCCATCTTGCTGATGGGCTTTTTTTTGCCTACAGGATTTTGCGCTGACCGCCAGACCGCCAAACTGCACGACAGCTATCAAGCCGCCAAAATCTCGATCTCGGCGAATTTGCGCTTGCCTACCTGATAAACATGGCGGCTGCCTGCCGCGATTACCCGCTTGACGTCATCGACGCGCTCACCGTCGATTTTGACTGCGCCCTGCTTGATCATGCGTATCGCTTCCGAAGTGCTGGCGGTCAATCCTGCATCCTTGAGCAGGTTGGTAATGGCAATACCCTCAGAAGCGGTATCAAGACGGATATGCGGCATTTCGTCCGGCAGCGCACCTTTCTGAAATCGTGCAACGAAATTTTCAACGGCCTGTTTTGCCGCGCCTTCCCCATGAAAGCGGGTCACGATCTCCAGCCCCAGCGCCATTTTGTAATCCCTTGGATTGGCGCCTTCGGTACAGGCTTTTTTGTCGGCCTCGATGTCGGACATCGGCTTGAAGCTCAACAAGATGTAGTAGCGCCACATCAATTCGTCGGAAATCGACATGATTTTGCCGAACATGTCATCTGGGGCATCGGCGATACCAATATAGTTATTCAACGACTTCGACATTTTCTGTACGCCGTCCAGGCCTTCGAGTATCGGCATGGTCAGAACCACCTGGGGTTTTTGGCCGTAGATTTCCTGTAAATGCCGCCCCATCAGTAGATTGAATTTCTGATCGGTGCCGCCCAATTCAACGTCGGCCTTCATGGCCACCGAGTCATAGCCTTGCACCAAGGGATACAGGAATTCGTGAATCGCAATCGGCTGACCGTTTTTGTAGCGTTTGTGAAAATCGTCGCGCTCCAACATTCTGGCCACCGTATGCTTGGCAGCCAACTGAATCATGTCGGCACTCGACATTGCGCCCATCCAGGTCGAGTTGAAACAAATCTCGGTTTTCTCTGGGTTTAATATCTTGAAAACCTGTTCCTGGTAGGTTTTGGCATTTTCCAACACTTCTTCCCGCGACAACGGCTTCCGCGTAACATTTTTACCCGTTGGGTCACCTATCATCGCCGTGAAATCGCCAATCAAAAAATGCACGCGGTGACCCGCATCCTGAAATTGCCTGAGTTTGTTGATTAGCACTGTATGACCGAGATGCAAATCGGGCGCGGTTGGATCGAAACCCGCCTTGATGACCAAGGGTCTGTTTTCTTCCAGTTTTTTGACGAGTTCCGCTTCAACCAACAACTCATCCGCGCCATACGCAAGCTGCGCAATGGTTTGCTTTAACAATTTAATCTCCTGATTGATTAGCCAAACCGCAATTATATGGGATAGCCCCTGATGACGTATTTTCTCGTTTTCAGGCTTTAGCATCACTGCTGTTAGGTTAAACTCGACACCCGTTCCAAGGCTGTCGAACGACATGGATGCAATATACTCGCCCGTTCAACAAGCCAAACCAACCATACGTCTGTTGCGCAGTCCTGCTTGCGGGCAATGTGCTTTCAGATAAAAATCATTGGCAACATCATTTCAGGAGGCTGTATGTCCCTACTCAAAGAAGGCATGTCGGGTACAGAGGTGAAACGCTTGCAAGAAGCATTAAAGCGTGAAGGCTTCGACCCCGGAATAATCGATGGTGATTTTGGTGCAGGTACTGAAGCGGCTGTGATTGCATTTCAGAAAAGCGCCGGCTTGTCTCCCGATGGCATTGTCGGTCGACAAACCCAGGCTGCGCTGGGCTTGATATCGACGGATTTGCATGATGGCTTTCAACTTGCCGATGTCACCACAGCCATCGTGTCCAAAATGTTTCCGCTCACCCCCATTGGCAACATAAAAGCCAATTTACCCTTGGTTTTAGCTGCAATGCAGACTGCCGGACTGGCCGACAAACCCATGATATTGATGGCGTTGGCCACCATTCGTGCTGAAACGGCGGGGTTTGAACCCATTTCAGAAGGTAAATCGCGATTTAATACCTCACCCAATGGCCATCCTTTTGATTTGTACGACAACCGTAAAGACTTGGGTAATCAAGGCAAACCGGATGGCAACAGTTTCAAGGGGCGTGGATTCGTGCAACTGACCGGACGAGCCAATTATGAGAAATTTGGTGCCCAAATCGGCCAGGATTTGGTAGAAAATCCGGCTTTGGCCAATAATCCTCAAATAGCAGCCGAGTTGTTGGCGCTATTCTTGAAAAGCAACGAAAGCAGAATCAGAAGACGCTTGTCCGAGCACGATCTCGCCGGTGCCAGAAAAGTAGTCAATGGCGGTCATCATGGCTTAAAGGAATTCAAATCCGCATTCAATACCGGCAATGGCCTTCTGGATTAGGAATTTGGCCACCAATAGCATCATTAGAATTCGGCGGTTCTCATAAATAAATCGCGCTAAAACATTATGCTCAACAAATCTCCCAGCCAGTTTAGCGTGGGCTTGCGGCGGCCATTGGTAAAGCAGCAGAGCCCACATCGAACCATCAAACACCCGTGAAAGCAGACAGCACCCCCACTATCATCGGCATTGGCGCCTCGGCTGGCGGACTGGAAGCGCTGGAGCAATTTTTTAGCCATGTGCCGCCAGGCTGCGGCGCGGCGTTCGTGGTGATTCAGCATCTGGATCCCACCCATCAAGGCCTGCTGCCGGAACTGTTGCAGCGGGTGACGGCAATGAAGGTCGCCCAGGCCGACGATGGCATGAAAATCAAGGCGGATTGCGTTTATGTGATTCCGCCGAATAAAGACCTCTCCATCCTGCACGGCAAACTGCATCTGCTCGATCCGGTCACGCCGCGCGGATTACGCCTGCCGATCGATTTTTTCTTCCGGGCGCTGGCGGACGACCAGCATGAACGGGCTGTCGGCGTCATTCTGTCGGGAATGGGTTCCGACGGCACCCTTGGCTTGCGCGCCATCAAGGAAAATGCCGGACTGGTTCTGGTGCAAGCGCCGGATTCCGCCAAATTCGACGGCATGCCGCGCAGCGCCATCGATGCCGGACTGGCCGATATCGTCGCGCCGCCGCAAATACTCTGGGAACGGATATTGGCCTGTCTTCAGCAGAGTCGGCGCGGCGGGCATGGCCCTGCGGAACCGGTGCTGGAACTCAAATCGCAAAGCGCTCTGGAGCAAATCGTGATCCTGCTGCGCTCACGAACCGGCAACGATTTCTCGCTCTACAAAAAGAACACCCTCTATCGCCGCATCGAACGCCGCATGGGTTTGCACCAGATCGATACCATCGCCCAGTATGTGCGCTATCTGCGCGAGAACCCCCAGGAACTGGATCTGCTGTTCAAGGAACTGCTGATCGGCGTCACCAATTTTTTCCGTGATCCGGCGGTGTGGGAACAGCTCAAGAGCCTCGCCATCCCGGCCTTGCTGAGCGAATATCCCAGCGGCAAGGACATGCGGGCCTGGGTGCCGGCCTGCTCGACCGGCGAAGAAGCCTATTCGCTGGCGATGGTGTTCAAGGAAGCGCTGGCGCAAAACCCGCTGCAGCACGGTTTTAAATTACAGATCTTCGCCACCGATCTCGATGCGGATGCCATCGAACAGGCACGGCAAGGCTTCTATCCGGCCAATATCGCCGCCGATGTCTCGCCCGAGCGGCTCAGTCGCTTTTTTGTCGCCGAGGACAATGGTTACCGGATCAACAAGGAAATTCGGGAAATGGTGATCTTCGCCCAGCAGAACATCATCATGGACCCGCCCTTCACCAAACTCGATCTGCTCAGCTGCCGTAATCTGCTGATTTATTTCGGCCCGGAATTGCAGAAAAAACTGATCCCGCTGTTTCATTATGCGCTGACTACCCACGGCCTCCTGCTGCTCGGCAATGCCGAGACTGTCAGTAGTTTTACCGGCTTGTTTGCCGCCATCGACAGCCATTCGCGCCTATACCGGCGCATCGAGCAAACCCTGCCCTCGGCAGACATCCAATTTCCGACCAAATATTTTCCCGTGGCCGCCATGACCCAGACAGATACCGCGCCGAGCAAAGCCGTTTTCAACTTGCAAAGCCAGGTAGATCAACTCTTGCTGCAAAACTATGCGCCGACGGCCGTGGTGGTAAATGTCGAGGGCGATATTCTCTACATCAATGGCCGCACCGGTAAATATCTGGAACCGGCGGCGGGTAAAGCCAACTGGAATATTCACGCCATGGCCCGCGACGGCCTACGCCATGAACTCGCCGGCGCCATCAAAAAAGCCCAACAGCAAGCCGAAGCGGTTGAAGTGCCGAGCTTGACGGTAGGCACCAACGGCGGCAGCCAGACCATCAACCTCACCGTGCAGGCCATCGTCAAACCCGACATGTTGAAAGGCATGCTGATCGTCATTTTTACCGACGTGGCGACGCCCAAAACCAGAAGACGCGCCCGTAATGCACCGAGCGCCGAATTGCAGGCCCTGCAGGACGAATTGCAACAAGCCCGCGAACAGTTGCAAATCGCCCGGGAAGAAATGCAAACTTCGCAGGAAGAACTCAAATCCTCGAATGAGGAATTGCAGTCGACCAACGAAGAGCTGCAATCCACCAACGAAGAGCTGACCACCTCCAAGGAAGAAATGCAGTCCTTGAACGAGGAATTGCAGACCATTAATGCCGAGCTGCAATCAAAAGTCACCGATCTGTCGTGGGTCAATAACGACATGAAGAACCTGCTCGACAGCATGGAAATCGCCACGGTGTTTCTGGACAATGCGCTGTATGTTCGCCGCTTCACCAGCCATGCCACCCATCTGTTCAAACTGATTGTCGGCGACGTGGGCAGGCCGCTGTCCGACATCGTCACCGAGCTGGACTATCCGCAATTGCAGCAGGACGCGCAGAACGTATTGCGGACATTGGTATTTTCGGAAAAACAGATCAAGACCCATGACGGCCGTTGGTTCAAGGTACGGATCATGCCCTATCGCACCCAGGATAACGTGATCGATGGCGTGGTCATCACCTTGATCGACATCACCGAAACCAAGAATCTGGAAGCGCAATTGCGGAGCAATCAGCGATGAGCAAGCAGACCGACGCCGAAAAGGACATGAAAGCACTGCGGGACAGCGCGGAACGGCGACTCACGGCCCGACCAGAAACAGCGCCGGATGGGCTATCGGATAACAACCGCCTGGTGCATGAGCTGTAAGTGCATCAGATCGAACTGGAGATGCAGATCGAGGCGCTGCGGGAAGCGCGTGCCCAGGCTGAAATGGCCCAGCAGCGCTATGCCGAATTATTCGATTTTGCCCCGCTGGCCTATTTTGCCCTGGGGCCTGATGGCGTGATTCATCAAACTAATTTCTGTAGCGAACGCCTGCTCGGTATCAATCGCACCCGAATCACCGGGCAAGCCTTCAGCCAGTGGCTTTGCCCTGAGGATCGGCCTGCTTTTCAAGGCTTTCTGGAAAAAGTCTTTGTCAGCGACGAGACACACACCTGCGAGATGGTGCTGCGGATAGGTGCCATGTCATGCCATGTCGCCATTGAAGCGGTTGCCGACAAAACCCGGCAATCCTGTCTGGCGGCAGTGACGGACATCAGTGAACGCAAACAGACCGAAGCCGAATTACGCCTGGCGGCGACCGTGTATTTGGCGCTGGGCGAGGCAGTGATGGTGACTGATACCACAAACCGGATCGTCGCCATAAACCCGGCATTCACTAGTTTGACGGGCTACAGCGCGGCGGAAGCCATAGGCCAATCGCCTTCGCTGCTTAAATCCGGGCGCCACGACAAGGCGTTTTACCGGGATATGTGGCAGGCGCTCGAGCGCTGCGGACACTGGGAAGGCGAGATATGGGACCGCCGCAAAAATGGCGACGTGTACCTGAAATGGTTGAGTATCAACACGGTATACGGCGATGACGGCAAGGTTCTTCGCCGGGTGGCGATGTTTGCCGATATTACCGAACAAAGGCAGGTGGAAGCCATCATTCGCAAACAAGCCAATATTGATCCCTTGACCGATCTGCCCAATCGGCGCCTGTTTCTCGACCGACTGCAACAGGGCATCAACAAATCC
>Ga0207951_101172_pt1 | contig 10322 bp, 13 predicted proteins | sample Subbio12Aug_8Bad_FD_184830 | JGI IMG/M metagenome (GOLD analysis project Ga0207951, IMG submission 184830) | Serpentinite rock and fluid subsurface biosphere microbial communities from McLaughlin Reserve, California, USA - CR12Aug_8Bad (SPAdes) | ecosystem: Environmental > Terrestrial > Deep... | reverse complement strand
CTTTCGCAAGCTGCCGGCCGAGGTCGGCGAGACCGAACTGATCGCGGCCATCGCCGCCCTGAACGCCGATGCCACGTTGCACGGCATCCTGCTGCAGTTGCCGCTGCCGCGCCACCTGAACGCGCAGCGGGTGCTGGAGTCGATCGCCTTCGACAAGGACGTCGACGGCCTGCACGCGACCAACGCCGGTCTGACGCTGATGGGCGTGCCGCACTTTCGCTCGTGCACGCCCTACGGCGTGATGAAGATGCTGGAGTCGGCCGCGGTGCCGCTGGCCGGTGCCCACGCGGTGGTGCTCGGCCGCTCGAACATGGTCGGCAAGCCGATGGCGATGCTGCTGCTCGCCGCCAACGCCACCGTCACCATCTGCCACAGCGCCACGCGCGATCTGGCCGCGCTCACGCGCCAGGCCGACGTGCTGGTGGCGGCCGTCGGCCGCCGCCACCTGGTGACCGCCGAGATGGTCAAGCCGGGCGCGGCGGTGATCGACGTCGGCACCAACCGGACCGCCGACGGCCGGCTCGCCGGCGACGTCGACTTCGAGTCGGTCAGGCAGGTGGCCGGCTGGATCTCGCCGGTGCCGGGCGGTGTCGGGCCGATGACGATCACGATGCTGCTCGCCAACACGGTCGAGTCGGCCGAACGCGCGGCCGGGCTGCGCTGAGAAGCAGGCGCCGGCTGTGGCCGCCTGCCTCGAGGCCGATCGGGGTCCGGCCGAAGGACGATTCACAGTCGCGCCGGCGCCGCTACGATCGCGCCAACGCGCTCCCACCCATATAAGGTCCGCCATGCGCCTGCTCGTCGTGCTGATCGCCCTGCTGCCCGCACTCGCCGCCGCCCAGTACAAGTGGGTCGACGGCGCCGGTCGGGTCCACTACGGCGACCACCCGCCGCGCGATGCGCGCAACATCGAGCCGGTGCGGCGTGCCGGCGGCGAAACCACCGATCCGCTCGCCACACTGCCGCTGCTGGTGCGGCGCGCGGCGACCGCCTTTCCGCTGACCCTCTACACCGCCCCCGACTGCCCGGCCTGCGGCGCCGCGCGCGAACTGCTGCGCGCGCGCGGCGCGCCGTTCGCCGAGGTCACGGTCGGCACGGCGCAGGACATCGAAGCCTTCAAGAAGCTCGACCTCGGCGACAAGGTGCCGGTGCTCAGCGTCGGCCGGCAGGCCGTCACGGAGTTCGTTCCCGACGACTGGCACCGCGCACTCGACGCCGCCGGCTATCCGCGGGCCGCCAACCTGCCGGCGACATGGCGCAACCCGCCGCCGCGCCCGCTGGTGGCACCCGCCGCCGCCGCGCCGGCCGCCGCGCCCGCGCCACCCGCCGCCGCGGCGCCGGCACGGTGACTTCGGCTGGCGCCGATCGTCGCTGTGCGTCGCCTTCGGCCGCGACCGGTGCCCGGCGCCGCACGCCGGTGCGGGCCGGCAACGAACGCCGCCCGGCGCTCGCGCGGCGGGCCACGACGTCGCCCGCGTTGAAGCCGCTCCACCCAGGTATTACGCTACGGGCTCTCGTAATGCTTGGAGGTCCGAGATGGCCGACGCCACCACGATGACGACCAAGGGCCAGGTGACGGTGCCGCGGGCAATCCGCGACCGGCTCGGGCTCAAGTCCGGTGACAAGATGGCCTTCACGATGCTCAGTGACGGCACCGTCGTCATGCGACCGAAGACGCGGCGCCTGGCCGATCTGGCGGGCTCGCTCACCCGCCCCGGGCAGCCGAAGGTCGCCATCGAGGACATGAACCCGTTCCCGGCGACAGCAGCGACGAAGGCGAAGAAGCGCCGCGCACGATGAGCATCGCCATCGACACCAACGTGCTGGTGCGCCTGCTCGTCCGCGACGACGAGGCACAGTACGCAGCCGCACTGCGCCTGGTCGATGAGGCTGCGGCCAACGACGAACCGGTGCTGATCGTGCTCGGGGCCCTTCTCGAAACCGAGTCGGTGTTGCGCAGCCGCTACCAGCTCGACAAAGTCAGCATCGCCGGCGCCGTGACGGCACTGCTCGAAAGCGGCGATGTCGAGTTCGAACACCCGCCGACCGTGGAAGAGGCGCTGTACGTCTGGGCGCAGCACCCGGGCGCCGACTTCGCCGACTGCCTGCTCGCGGCGCGCGCCGCGCACCTCGGCCGCAGCCGTTTCCTGACCTTTGACGCCGGCACCGCCCGCCTGCCCGGGGTGGAGTTGCTCGCATGACCGCAACGCCCGAGACGGCCCAGACGCTTGCGGCGAGCATGCCGACGCCGATGGCCTTGCGCGCGGAGTTCGAAGTCCTGATCACGTTCGCCGAAATACGCAGGTCGCCACCACGCGACCGCATGTCGGGAACAGCGGAGGCATGGGCAATGAGTTCGGCGCCCTGGGCCTGGAAGTAGCCATTGCCCAGCCAGCGGCGGTCCTGGCCGCCGCTGTCGATCACGCAGCGGATCGGCTGCGTGGTCAAGCGGCGGGCCGCTGCCTGGAAGTCGCGGGCGCTGCGCCAGGTGGCGCCGCTGTCGATCAGCACGGCAGCGGCCGGCGTCGCCACCAAGCCGAGGTTGGCGTCCAGCTCCTCGTTGGCGACGCTGCGCGCACCGATGTCGCCGACATCGGCGTACATGTTCTCGGCCGCCGGCTCGAAACGGACCTCCATGGCCGCGGCCAAGGAAGTCCACAGCACGACGACGGTCGCCGTGAGCCGACGAGCCATCACGCACGATCCCCCTTCGACTCGCCAACCCGTCGCATCACAGCCTGCATCAGGGGCGCGATGCACGAAGGTGGAAACGGCGACACGCTGCTGACGTTGACCTCGCACAGCACGAAGCGTGTCGGCTCGCCCGGCGCGGCCTCGCCGAGCATGAAGTCGCAGTCCCACAGCAGCGGCAGCCGTTCCCGCGCCAGACCCACGCGCTCGCGCAGCAGCGTGATCCAGTGGCTCTCCAACTGCTGGCGCAAGCCCCGGAAGCCAGGCAGGTCGGGGCCGTGGTACAGGCGGGGACCGGGCTGAGCGGCCTCGGGATGCAGCGCGTTGATGGCCTGGTGGCCGAAGCCGGTGACACGGTCTGCGACCAGATAGGCCCGCACCATGCCCTCGGCCAAGCGCGGATGCCAGTCCTGGTCGATCATGTGGCCGCCCGCGGCGGCCTCGAAGTACGGCGCCAGCGTGGCCTGCAGCGTCGCCAGGTCCATGCGCTGCGGCGTGCCGCCGCGTTGGGCATGCTGCACCGTCAGTTCATCGTCGTCGGCAAGCTCGACGCGCCACACGCCGATGCCGCTGTGGCCGCGGTGCTGCTTGAGCACGCGGGCACCGCGCCGCAGCCGCTGCGGCAGGTCCGACGCAAGCTGCGCCAGGCTGTCGATGCGGTGCACGTCGCTGCCGAACGGCAGGTCGCGGGTCTCGAACAACACGTCCTTGGTGCCCAGGCGCTGAATGGCATCGGGATGCGCACTGACGAAGACACCGGCCTGCGCCACCTCGCGCAGCACGGCGTCGAGCCGGTCGCGTCGGCGCCCGTCCTCGATCGGGTTGCACCACACCAGCACGGCCTGCATTCGGCGCAGCTGGGCCACCACCTCGTCGGCGAAGTCGTCGTGCCAGACCGCCGGTTCGGCCGCGATACCGGCGGCAGCGAAGGCCTCGAACAGCGCTGCAAACCGGCTCGCCGCCGGGTCCGCGCGGTCGCGTGCAGCGCGGTCGCCCGGGTAGAGCAGCGCAACTCTCGGCGCTCGTCCCGTGCTCATGGTGTGGGCTCGCTGGCCGCGTGCACGGCCCGCTGGTAGCGCCCGTAGACCGCAGCCCAAGCGATGTTGCCCATGAACGCGTCGACGTAGGCACCCGCCGCGGCGCCGTAGTCCATGTGATAGGCGTGCTCGTACATGTCCAGCGCCAGGATGGGCACGCCACCGGCCACCGCATGGGTGTGGTCGGCCGCCCACTGGTTGACCAGCGTGCCCTCGCGCGGCTGGAACACCAGCAGCACCCAACCCGAGCCGCCGCCCAATGCCTTGCCCATGGCGACGAACTCCTCGCGCCATCGGTCGACGCTGCCGAAGCTGGCGTCCAGCGCCAGCTTCATCGCTGGCTCCATGGTCACGTCGTCCCCGCCGAGACTGCCGAAGTAGAGCTCGTGCAGGAGCATCGAGTTGGTGGCGATCAGCTCTTCGCGCTTGAGGCCATTGAGCTGGAAACCGGGCGCCGTCGCGAACGCCGTCGACGACAGTTGGGCGCGGATCGCATTGAGCCTCTTGACCGCGCCGCCGTAGTTGTTCTGGTGGTGGCTGGTGATCAAGCCAGGCGACAGGCGGCTCAGCGCGGCAGGGTCGAACGGAAGATCTTGGAGGCGTGCGTCCATGGGGGCTCCTTCAGGGCAGCAAGGGAACAAGCCAGGTGGCGATCAACCCCACGCCTGCACAGACACCGAGCAGCGGCAGGACGCCGACCTTGAAACGGAACAGGGCCACCGCGGCGGCCACGGTGATGACGGCTGACGGTCCAGCGAAGCGCCCGCCGAAGCCCTGCGGCCAGACCACGTGATGGGCGAAGAACATGGCGAGGTTCAGGATCACCCCAACCACGGCTGCGGTGATGGCCGACAGCGGGGCTGAGAAGCCCAAAGCTTGCCGTGCGTGGCCTCGACCACCGGGCCGCCGGCCAGGATGAAAACGAAGGACGGCAGGAAGGTGAAGAAGGTGACGACGGTGGCCGCCAGCGCGCCGCCGAGGAAGAGCGCGTCAGGCGCCAGCGCCTGCTTCAGCCAGCCGCCGACGAAGCCGACGAAAGCCACCGACACCTCGGCCGCCGGCGTGGAGACAGCGCTCATGCCGGAGTTGCAGGCGCGGCGTACAACGCGTCGAACACCGACGCAGCCGCCAGAGCAAGTGAGTCATCGTCGGCGTGCACCTCGCGCAGGCCCGACAGCACGGCCTCCAGCCCCGCCGCTTCCGGCACCGGGATGCCGCCGATGTCGAGGAAGTGCACAGCACGCGCGATGCGCTGCAGCCGCGGGTCGGCATCCAGCCCGAAGCTGGCCGCCAGCACTTCGAAGCTGACGCGCGAGCCGACGTGCGTGAAGCGCGCGCCGTCGTAGTCGAAGCCCAGCGCGCCGCGCGGTGCGGGGGTCGATCCCGCCGGGTCGGCCAGCCAGATGAAGCGCGCCTCGGGATCGATGAAGCGGCGGATCAGCCAGGCGCAGGCAAGTCGATCGACCCAGGGCCGCGCGCGGGTGGCCCAGCGCTTGCCCTGGAACTTGCGCTGGTCCAGACGGGGGATGCCGTGCGGCGCCTGCGCCACCGGCTCACCGCGAGAGAAGCGCGCGTCGAGTGCCTGGCGCAGCGCGTCGAGTTCGGCCTGCGCCTGCTCGGCGGCAGCGCCAGGGTAGTAGTCGATGCGCCTGAGCGCCTGCAGCGCCTCCGCGGTGCTGCGCCAGCGCCGCCCGGCCTCGGTCTCTTCCAGTGCAGGCAGCGCCGCGGCCAACGACTGCGCCTCCGTGCGCCACTGGCTGTAGGCCTCGGCGCGGTCGAAAAGTGCCAGCACCTCGGCACGCTGGGCCTCGTCGCGTGTCGACAACTTGAGCACGCTGGCCTGGCCGCCGTGCGCCCGTACCTCGGACGCGAGGGGGTCGAACAAAGCCGCATGGGAATAAGGCAAGACGTATGCACCGTCGCGCAAGGATCCGCAGCCCAGCGTCTTCAGCGCGCGCCACATGCGCAGACGTACGGCGCCTGGTTGGGTCGGCAAGGTGAGGAAGAGCACACTCCACATGCGTGAAGCATACGCCTTGAATCTGAGATATCTACTACATAATTTGAATGAGTATTTCAGTGCAACTGCTGCTTCCAGCGATCTGCCCAACGCGCGCCGCTTTCAGCAACCTGCAGGCTCGCCTTCTGCGTCCACGACGAGCCTCTCGTCCCGCAGCGACCCACAGGGTGGATCCTTGAAGTTCGTCACAAACTGAAGCATCCTTCTGACATCAAAGGAAGGCGCTGTGTCGAGCCTCGCCCAGCAAGTCCTGACGCATGCCGCCGCGCTGCCGCAGGGTGCCAGCCTGTCCGCGAAAGCTCTGCTGCACCTTGGCAGTCGGGCGGCGGTGGATCAGGCGCTGTCGCGCCTGGCTCGCAGCGGCGAACTGCTACGCGCCGGCCGTCGCGTCTACGTCCTGCCGGTCAAAGGCAAGTTCGGCGCGCGCGCACCGGAGGTCGCCAAGGTGGTCCAGGAGTGGACCAGCCAGCGCGGCGAAACCGTCGTCGGCCACGGCGCAGCAGCAGCCAATGCGTTGGGGCTGACGACCCAGGTGCCGGTGCGCCAGGTCTTCCTGACCTCGGGCCGCAGCCGCAAGCTCAAGCTCGGCGCGCGAACGGTCGAGTTGAAGCATGCTTCGCCGTGGCAACTGCTCTACCCCGGGCAAGCCGCGGGCGAAGTCATCCGGTCGCTGGCTTGGGTGGGGCCCTCGAGGTCAGCGGCGGCCCTCCGCCAGATCATGCAAAGATTGCCGGCGTCGGAACTGCTGGCGGTCGCGAACGCACGCACGCGCCTGCCCACCTGGCTTGCCAGCCAGGTCAGCACCCTGGTGACCCATGCTTGAGTTCTTCGCCCTGTCGCGCGAGGATCAGCGCGAGGCGCTGCTCTGTCGCGGCAGAGCGTTCGGGCCGCCCTGTGCACTTGCTCGAGTAGGACGTGTGGATCGTCTGAGCCCTGCGCCACCTGTTCACCGGCCCGCACGCGAAGCGCATGGTCGAGGATGGACTGCTCTTGGTCGACGCCGAACCCTTCGCCGTCCTGATGCAGCGTTGCAAGGCGCTCGCGCTCACGGTGAATGCGGCGGTGCTGCGGGCCGCGTGACACCCCGCCTTGACATCCAAAGGCACGCGCCGACGACCGCTTGCCGGATGACGACAACAGGTTGCGACCCGGTGGCGTCAACCGGGCTCGTAGCGAGACTGCCTGGGGGAATGCATGGGGGAATCAATCAAAATTCCAGAAGTGCAAACCAATGAAAACAGCAACTCATGATTGCGTTGAAACTCGCCACCTGGAACGTCAACTCGCTGAAGGTGCGGCTGCCGCACCTGCTCGACTGGCTGCGCGCGCAGGCGCCCGACGTGGTCTGCCTGCAGGAGACCAAGCTCACCGACGAGCGCTTTCCGCGCGCCGAGCTCGAAGCGGCCGGCTATCGCAGCGTGTACGCCGGACAGAAGACCTACAACGGCATCGCGATCCTGCTGCGCGCCGCCGCCACCGCCGAACCGTCTGAGGTCCAGGTCAACCTGCCGGATTTCGCCGACGACCAGAAGCGACTGCTGGCGCTGACCCTGCCGGCGGCGCCCGGCGGTGCGCTGCGCGTGGTCTGCGCCTACTTTCCCAACGGCCAGGCGGTCGGCTCCGACAAGTACGAGTACAAGCTGCGCTGGATCGCGGCGCTCGTCGCCTGGCTGCGCGGCGAGCTCGCCCGACATCCGCGCCTGGCGCTCGCCGGCGACCTCAACATCGCCCCCGAGGAGCGCGACGTCCACGACCCCGCGGCCTGGGCCGGGCAGGTGCTGTTCTCCGAGCCCGAGCGCTCGGCGTTCCGTGCCCTGCTCGAGCTCGAACTGGCGGACGCCTTCCGCCTGTTCGAGCAGCCGCCGCGCAGCTACACGTGGTGGGACTACCGCAACCTTGCCTTCCGCCGCAAGATGGGACTGCGCATCGACCACATCCTGCTCGCGCCACCGCTGGCCGCCTGCTGCACTGCCTGCACGATCGACCTCGAGCCGCGCCGCCGCGAGCAGCCGAGCGACCACGCGCCGGTGCTCGCCACGCTCGAGCTGCGCGACTAGCTCGCGGGTCGACGCGCCGCCTCAGCGCGGCGCGCGCGGCCGGTCGCGCGACGGCAGCCGGTACATCCAGACCGCCAGCGACAGCCCGAAGGCAGACAGCGCCAGCTTCAGCCAGACCGGCTCGACGAAGAACGCGATCGACACTCCGAGCGTGAGCGCCATCAGCGCGATCGCCGACAGCTTGGTCCGGTACGGAATCGAGCGGTGCATCTGCCACTCGTGGATCAGCGGGCCGAAGGTGCGATTGGCGAGCAGCCAGTCGTAGAACCGGCGCGAGCCACGCGCATAGCAGGCGGCAGCCAGCAGCAGCAGCGGCGTGGTCGGCAGCAGCGGCAGGAACAGGCCGATCGCGCCCAGCACGACGAACAGCGAGCCGGCGATCAGGAACAGCAGCCGCACGGTGGCCGAACGGTGGATGCCGGGCAGCGTGCGCGCCGGCACGCCGGCCGCACGGTCCTCTGGGTCGCGCTCGGATTCGGTCATCACTCGCGCCCACGCCGGCGGCCGCGCCTCAGCGCCGCAGACTCTGCCACACCTTCTGCAGGCGCTTGACGCTGACCGGCACCGGCGTGCGCAGCTCCTGCGCGAACAGCGACACGCGCAGTTCCTCCAGCAGCCAGCGAAACTCGCTCAGGCGCGGGTCGGCCACACCCTTGCGCGCCGCCAGCTCGCGCTGCAAGGGCAGGGTGAGTTGCGCCAGTTCCGCCTGCCGCTGCGCATCGCGCGCCGGATCGCTGGCGAGCTTGTCCAGGCGCGCAGCGATCGCCTTCAGGTAGCGCGGATAGTGGGCCAGTTGCGCCGCCGGTGTGGCCACCAGGAAGCCGGGCGCGAACAATTGCCGCAGTTGCTGTTCGACGTCGGCCACCGCCGCAGCGAAGGCGCGCCGGCCGGCGAGCTTCTTCGCCGCTGCGGCCGCTTCCTGCACGATCGCCGCCGCCAGTCGCGCCACTTCCTGAGCGATCAGGCCGAGCCGGCCCTTGGCCTCGAGCCGGCGCGCGGCGAAGCTGGCGTCGTCGGCCGGCCACGGGTCAGCCAGACACACGCGGTCGATGGCGGCGGTCAGCACCTGCTCCTTCAACACCTCGAAGTTCGGCAGCGCCTGCGCCAGTGCCGGCACCGTCGAGGCCTGCATCTGCACCGTCTGCAGCGACGCGAGCTGGCGGTCGATGAATTTGACGTTCTCCTTCAATTGCAGCCGGAACAGGCGGCGCAGGCCGTCGCGGTGCCGCGCCAGCGCCTGTTCGGGCGAGTCGAACACCTCGACCTCGCAATGCGTGCCGTGATCGACCAGCGCCGGGTAGCCGGTGAGCGCCTGACCGCCTCGGCGGATTTCGAGCAGTTCCGGCAGGGCGCCGAAGTCCCAGTCGACGATCTCCTCGTGCAGCTTGCCGGCGACCTGCGCGTCGCGCGCCGCCAGCGTCTGGAAGCTGCGCTGCGCCTGGCCGCCGAACTCGGCGCGCAACTGCGCCAGGCTGCGCCCCATGCCGAGTTGGCGGCCGTGCTCGTCGATGACCTTGAAGTTCATCGTCAGGTGCGCCGGCAACTGCTCGAGCTTGAAGTCGCCCCTCTGGCAGATGACCGACAACTGCCGGCGCAGGTCGTCGATCAGGGCGTCGATCAGCGCCGTCTCGGGCCCGGCGAGCCGCTCGGCGTGGCGCTCGACGAAGCCGGCCGCATAGTCTGGCAGCGGCACGCAGTACCGGCGCAGCTTCTGCGGCAGCGACTTCAGAGCCAGGTGCACCTTCTCCTTGAGCATGCCCGGCACCAGCCAGTCGCAGCGCACCGCGTCGACCTGGTTGAGCGCGTAGATCGGCACCGCGAGCGTGACGCCGTCGCGCGGGCTGCCCGGCTCGAAGTGATAGCTGAGCGCCATCTCGACGCCGCCCAGGTGCCACTTCTTCGGGAAGTAATCGGTGGTCGCCCCGGCGGCCTCGTGCCGCATCAGCTCATCGCGCGCCAGGAACAGCAGCTTCGGATCGGACTTCTCGGCCTCGCGCCGCCAGGCGTCGAACTGCGCCGCGCTGCACACCTCGGGCGCAACGATCTGGTCGTAGAAGCGGAAGATCAGTTCCTCGTCGACCAGCACGTCGGGCCGGCGGGTCCGGTGTTCCAGCTCGCGGATCTCGTGCACCAGACGCCGGTTGTGTTGGAAGAACGGCGCCTGCGAGTCGAGTTCGCCGTCGACCAGGGCGGCGCGGATGAACAGCTCGCGCGCCGCCTGCGGATCGCGCGCGCCGAAGGGCACGCGCCGCTGCGCATACACGGTCATGCCGTACAACGCCGCGCGCTCGAACGCGATCACCTGCCCGGAGCCCTTCTCCCAGTGCGGCTGCGACCAGGACTTCTTCAGCAGATGCGCGCCGACGCGCTCGATCCAGGCGGCATCGACGGTGGCCACGCAGCGCGCGAACAGGCGCGAGGTCTCGATCAGCTCCGCCGCCATCAGCCACCGGCCCGCCTTCTTCGCCAACGGCGACCCGGGCCAGACGAAGAACTTGACGCCGCGCGCGCCGACAT
>Ga0207951_101171_pt1 | contig 10322 bp, 5 predicted proteins | sample Subbio12Aug_8Bad_FD_184830 | JGI IMG/M metagenome (GOLD analysis project Ga0207951, IMG submission 184830) | Serpentinite rock and fluid subsurface biosphere microbial communities from McLaughlin Reserve, California, USA - CR12Aug_8Bad (SPAdes) | ecosystem: Environmental > Terrestrial > Deep... | reverse complement strand
CCGTTGGTTAACGGCGATTCTTGAGACACGGTCATCAGGGGAATGATCGGCGGAATGGAGCGGGATCGATGGTAACGATCAGCATGCCGGCAACGGCGACCGCAGGGTGGCGGGACCGGTTGCATATGCTCGCGCGGCGCAGCGGCACGATCGCCGCGTCGCTGGGCGTTTTCGCGCTCGTATTCGCGATCGCCTTCGCACTGGCGAGCTATCACACGACCGATCAGTCGCTGAACACGGCAGCGGGCGGGAGCCCGGCGAACCTGCTCGGTGCACCGGGCGCTTGGATCGCCGACATTCTGCTGACACTGTTCGGCCCGGCAATCGCGCTGGCCCTGGTGCTGCCGCTCCTGATCGCGGCCCGGCTATGGCGTGCGGCGCCGATCGGGCGTTGGGGTCGTGATCTCGCATTGGTGATGCTTGCCGCAGCACTGATCGGCATCGCGCTCGCGCTGCTGCGGGGCGGGGCGGTCGCCGGTTTGCCCGCCGGGTTGGGCGGGGCGATCGGGCTGCTTGTTTCCACGCTCGTACTTTCGATGACCAGTATGCTGCCCGCTCCCGAATGGGCGTTCCCGGTTCGCGCCCTGCTATCGCTGCTGATCGCCGGCGGTGCTGTCGCGCTCTGGACCCATAGCCTTCGGCTTGACGAAATCGAGCGTTACTGGCTGTTGCGCTGGTTCCGCCCGCGCGCCGACGCGCCCCCGCCGCCTGTTGCCGAAGCAAAGCCCAAGCGCATTGCCCAGCCTCGGGCCGTCGCCGTGCCGGTCGAGGATTCCCCCCGCCCGGTGATCGCCGAGCCGGCGCGGCCAAGGACCGACGCGCCGCGTCCGCCACGTGAGCGGCAGACCAAGCTCGATCTGCGCGATACGTATGAATTGCCGCCGCTTGACCTGCTCAAGGCCCCGCCGCCTTCGTCGTCCGCACCTATCGATCGCGCCGCGCTGGAGCGCAATGCGCGCCTGCTCGAATCAGTGCTGGACGACTTCCACGTGAAGGGCCGTATCGTCGAGGTGCGCCCCGGCCCGGTCGTAACGATGTACGAGCTGGAGCCCGCTTCCGGCATCAAGGCGAGCCGCGTGATCGCGCTTGCCGACGATATCGCCCGCAACATGTCGGCGCTCTCCGCCCGTGTCGCAACGATTCCGGGCCGCACGGTGATCGGCATCGAGCTGCCCAATGCTAAGCGTGAGTCGGTCGTGCTGCACGAACTGGTGGCGAGCGAGGCCTATGAGGACCATTCAGCCGGTCTGCCTCTAATCCTTGGCAAGAATATCGCGGGAGATCCGGTGATCGCCGATCTGGCGCCGATGCCCCATCTGCTCGTCGCCGGCACCACCGGGTCGGGCAAATCGGTCGGCCTCAACTGCATGATCCTGTCGCTGCTCTACCGGCTGACGCCGGAGCAGTGCCGGATGATCATGATCGATCCCAAGATGCTCGAACTCAGCATCTATGACGATATTCCTCATTTGCTCTCGCCGGTCGTCACCGAGCCGCAAAAGGCGGTGCGCGCGCTCAAATGGGCAGTCGAACAGATGGAGGACCGCTATCGCATGATGTCATCGGTGAGCGTGCGCAACCTGGCCAATTTCAACGAAAAGGTCAGGGCGGCGAAGGCCAAGGGCCAGTCGCTCGGTCGCCGCGTCCAGACCGGATATGATGCTGAAAGCGGTCAGCCGATCTACGAGGAAGAAAAGCTCGAATGCGAGGTGCTGCCGCAAATCGTGGTCATCGTCGACGAGCTTGCCGACCTGATGATGACGGCCGGCAAGGAAGTCGAATTTTTAATCCAGCGCCTTGCGCAAAAGGCGCGCGCGGCCGGCATCCATCTGATCATGGCGACGCAGAGGCCGTCAGTCGACGTCATCACCGGCGTCATCAAAGCCAACCTGCCGACCCGGATCAGCTTCCAGGTCACGAGCAAGATCGACAGCCGCACCATCCTGGGCGAACAAGGCGCCGAACAGCTGCTCGGCAAGGGCGACATGCTCTACATGCCCGGCGGCAAGCAGATCGCCCGCGTCCACGGCCCGTTCGTATCGGACGAGGAAGTCCGCGCGATTGCCGACCATTGGCGCGGGCAAGGCACGCCTGACTATATCCAGGCCGTCACCGAGGAGCCCGAGGACGGCGGATGGGCAATGGAAGGCGCGCCGAGCGGCCCTGACGATCCCGAGACCCAGCTCTATCACAAGGCCATCCAGCTCGTGGTCGAGAACCGCAAGGCATCGACCAGCTGGCTGCAGCGCCAGCTCCGCGTCGGCTACAACAGCGCCGCTCGTTTGATCGAGCGCATGGAGAAGGACGACATCATCTCCACCCCCGACCATGTCGGCCGCCGCGAGGTGTTGGTGGACGTGGCGGACCTGGGGCGCTTCCTCGGGAGATAAAGTTCAAGACTGGTTCAGCGGCGTGCCGTACTGAGGAGGCATGACCAAGCTCATTTCCCTCGCGCTCATGGCGCCTGTCCTCATCGCCGCCGCCCCGTCCCCGCTCGACGAGGTCTCGGCGCATCTGCGCGCGGTGCGGACGATGACCGCTACCTTCGCCCAGACGGATCGCAATGGCGGCACGTTGACGGGCAAGCTGTCGATCAAGCGACCGGGCGGCATCCGCTTCGAGTATCAGCCGTCCGCAAAGCTGCTCGTGGTGGGCGACGGCAAGGCGCTGACGATGATCGACTATGCGGTGAAGCAGGTGTCGCGCTGGCCGATCGGCGATTCGCCGCTGTCCATACTGCTCAATCCCAAGGCTGATCTGTCGCGATTCGCCAAGCCCGTGGGGGCGGCTGATCCCAATGTGGTGGTCATCCAGGCGCGCGATCCGAAGCGGCCTGAATTCGGTCTGATCTCGATCGCCTTCACCCGCCGCGCTGGGGCGCCCGCGGGGCTGATGCTCGAAGGCTGGTCAGTGATCGACGCGCAGGGCAACCGCTCGACGGTGCGGCTGACGAATCAGCAGTTCAATGTCCCGATCAGCGACGAGACGTTCCGCTGGAACGATCCGCGCCCGAAAGGACCGCGACGCTGACAGGATCATTCATCTCGGCGACAGGATAGCCCCCCTATAAGCAGTGTCAGTGGTTACACGCGATCGGGATTTCCCCCCTGTTGCCCGATCGAAAGTGGACCCCCTGCGTGACGAACGCCAGGTCGGCCCTCGTTCCCTGCCCCCGGAGCGAGGGCCTTACCTTGTCAGGCGTCGATAACCTCCTCATCCACCGTGGCGGCATTTGCCTGGATGAACTGGAAGCGATGCTCGGGGTTCTTGCCCATCAGCCGCTCGACCAGATCGCGCACGCCCATGCGCTCCTCATATTCCTGCGGCAGGGTGACGCGGATCAGGGTGCGGGTCTTGGGATCCATAGTTGTCTCGCGCAACTGTATGGGGTTCATCTCGCCAAGGCCCTTGAAGCGGCCAACCTCGACCTTCTTGCCCTTGAACGGTCCCGCCTCGATTTCCGCGCGATGCGCGTCGTCGCGGGCGTAGAGGCTCTGCGACCCCGCCGTCAGCCGGTAGAGCGGCGGCTGGGCGAGATAGAGATGCCCCTGCCGCACCAGATCGGCCATTTCCTGAAAGAAGAACGTCATCAGCAAAGTCGCGATGTGGGCGCCGTCCACATCGGCATCGGTCATGATGACTATGCGCTCATATCGGATATTTTCGGGGATGCAGCGGTCACGCGTGCCGCAGCCGATCGCCTGGATCAGATCGGCAATCTCGGTATTCGCGCCGATCTTGGCGCTGTTGGCGGAAGCCACGTTGAGGATCTTGCCCCGGATCGGCAGGATCGCCTGCGTCTTGCGGTCGCGCGCCTGCTTGGCCGAGCCGCCTGCGCTGTCACCCTCGACGATGAACAGCTCAGTCCCCGCCGGATCGTCATTGGCGCAATCAGTGAGCTTGCCGGGCAGGCGCAGCTTGCGGCCAGAGGTCGCGGTCTTGCGCTTGACCTCGCGCTCGGCCTTGCGCCGCAACCGCTCGTCCATGCGATCAAGGGTGAAGCCGAGCAGAGCGCGCCCGCGCTCCATATTGTCGGCGAGGAAATGGTCGAAATGATCGCGGATCGCATTTTCGACCAACCGCGCGGCATCGGGCGAGGTCAGCCGGTCCTTGGTCTGGCTCTGGAACTGCGGATCGCGAATGAAGACCGAGAGCATATGCTCGGAGCCGGTGACGATATCCTCGGCGGCGATGTCCTTGGCCTTTTTTTGGCCGACCAGATCGCCGAACGCCCGGATGCCCTTGACCAGCGCCGCACGGAGCCCCTGCTCGTGCGTGCCGCCGTCGGGGGTCGGGATGGTGTTGCAGTAATAGGAATAGCTGCCTTCCGACCAGAGCGGCCAGGCGACCGCCCATTCGACCGAGCCCTGGGTGTTCGGGAAATCCTGCTTACCCGAGAAGAATTCGGAGGTGGCGCATTCGCGCCCGCTCAGTTGCTCGCGGAGATGATCGGAGAGGCCGCCGGGGAACTGGAACACCGCCTCGGGCGGGGTGTCGTCGCCGATCAGCGAAGGATCGCAGCGCCAGCGTATCTCGACGCCCGCGAACAGATAGGCCTTGGAGCGGACGAGGCGATAGAGCCGCGTCGGCTTGAAGATCATATGCTCGCCGAAGATTTCGGTATCGGGCGTGAAACTGACGCTCGTCCCGCGCCGGTTGGGCGCCGCGCCGAGCTTTTCAAGGCCGGTGACGGGATGGCCGCGCGAGAAGCTCTGGCGGAACAACTCCTTGTTGCGGGCGACCTCGATGATGGTCTCGGACGACAGCGCATTGACCACCGAGACGCCGACGCCGTGGAGACCGCCCGACGTCGCATAGGCCTTGTCGCTGAACTTGCCGCCCGAATGGAGCATGGTCATGATCACTTCGAGCGCCGATTTGCCCGGAAACTTCGGGTGCGGATCGACCGGCATGCCGCGGCCATTGTCGACGATGGTCAGCCGGTTGCCGGACTGAAGCGACACCTCGATCCGCGTGGCATGCCCCGCAACCGCCTCGTCCATTGCGTTGTCGAGCACTTCGGCGGCGAGATGGTGGAAGGCGCGCTCGTCGGTGCCGCCGATATACATGCCCGGGCGGCGGCGCACCGGCTCCAGCCCTTCAAGCACCTCGATCGCCGAGGCGTCATAATTTCCGGAGCTGGTCGAGGGAGCGGAAGCGAAGAGATCGTCGGACATATTATGCGTATAGGGCCGTGACGTTGTGGCGCAAAGGGCCGCTGGTCGCCGAGATTCCTGTCTGCCGTCGAACAACTAAGCCTTTGAAATCGCTTATAGAAGGTGCCGTTGGAGAAATTCGTAACTTCACAAACCTCGCGCATGTAAGCCGATGGAGAAGAATCGGAATCTTCCTGTTTTCAATGAGATGACTGATTTTGAGCATGAACGAAGCATGGCCCGGCTTCATGGCTGTAGGAAAGTGAATTTTGCGGGGTGCTTATCTCTCACCGTCAACCACATCTGATTTTGAAAGACATGGACCCCAGCCTGCGCTGGGGTGACGGGGGGGGTGCAGCCTGGATTAGGACTAACGGGGTTTCAGATCTGGGCGAGCGCCTCGGACAAAGCTGCCAGCCCGAAGGGTTTGCTGAGGCGTGGGAAGTCGGAGACGGGATCGGCCGCGCCGGTATAGCCTGATATCAGCAGGATCGGCATTTCCGGCCGGTCTGCCCTGACGCGGTTGGCGAGGTCGACGCCGTCCATGCGCGGCATCTTATAGTCGGTGACAATGGCGTCGATGCCGGGCGTCGATCCAAGAACGATCAGCGCTTCGGCGCCCCCCTCGGCCTCGATCACGCTGTGACCAAGGCCGCGCAACATCTCTGCCGTACCCTTGCGGACGAGGCGCTCGTCATCCACGACGAGGATATTCATCTGGCGGGACTGCACGACCTTGTTGCCTGAACCCTTGCGAACGACCTGATCCGGCGCAGCCTCCGTCGATGGCAGATATAGTCCAACCGTGGTACCCTGCCCGACCGTGCTGCTCAGGACGATAGCACCACCCAATTGCGCCGCCAGACCGTGAACCATGGACAGGCCCAGACCCGTGCCTCGCCCCAGTTCCTTGGTTGAAAAGAAGGGCTCAACCGCGCGCGCCAAGGTGGCGGCATCCATTCCGGTGCCTGCGTCGGTGATCGATATATGGACGTACAAGCCCGGCGGCAGTTTTGGCTCGGAGTCCGCGTTTAGCTGCGCCGCATCGACGGTTATCGTCAATCTGCCACCGCCCGGCATGGCATCGCGCGCGTTCACGCAGACATTCAATATCGCCAGCTCAAGCTGATTTGCATCAGCGATGGCCGGTGGCACGTGATCGGCCGCGAGCACGTCCACTTCAATCGTCGGGCCGATCGAACTTTTGATCAGGTCGCGCATTCCCTCGATCAGCTCTGCAATATCGACTGGCCCGCGCTGCAATTCCTGCCTTCGCGCAAATCCGAGCAGGCGCTGGACGAGCGTCTTGGCACGTTCGCCCGACAGAAGCGCATTCGCCACCATCCGTTCGCCGCGCGGATCCGTGCCGGCCAGTTTTCTTTGCAGAAGGTCGAGCGCACCGATGATCGGCGTCAGGAGATTGTTGAAGTCGTGCGCGACCCCGCCGGTCAACTGGCCAAGCGTTTCCAGTTTCTGCGCCTCATGGAGATGTTCCAACGCAGTCTGTCGTTCAGCGGTGCGCTGCTCCACCCGCTGTTCCAGATCTGCGGCGAGCGAATGCAGCTCGTCAAGCCGCGCCCGCGCTTCATATTGCCGCTTGCGCGCGCGCCGTGCGGATTGCGCCAGGCTGATCAGGGTCGTGGGATGAAAGGGGCGTTCAAGGAAGGTGACATTGCCGAGCATTTCAAGATAGCGGGCTGCAGCAGGATTGCGCTCCAGGCCGCCGCCGCGAACGGTCAACAGGATGAACGGGAAGTCCGACCATTCGGGTTGTGCCGAAATCCATCGGGAAAGCGCATGCAGATCCGCATTGCGCAAGGCTTCCTCGGTAACGATCGCATAACCTGCGCCTTTGACGATCTCATTGGTCATTTCTTCGATTGACCGACAACGCAGGCTCATCATGTTAGCCTCCGCCAGCATGGCGGCGGCGACCTCCGCATCGCGCCCACGCGGCGCGAGAATGACGGCGCGCTCGGATAGATGCGGAATCAAGCGACCGGCCCGATTTCCAGCAGACCCTTGTCACCCACTATGCTGGGCACACCCCGCAGGACGCCTTGAAAATTGATGAGGGGATTGCCCAAGGCTATGCCCGCGCCGCTAATCCTATACTCGCGGATGGTGTCCTCATGCATGCCCGTGCGCTTCTTTATGACGGATATCGCTCGGCGCACACGGCCCGACGCTTCGAAATATCGAAGCAATATGACAGTGTCCGCCAGATAGGTGACATCGACCGGCGCCTTCATATCGCCGACCAGACCGTGCTGTGCGACCGTCAGGAAGGTCGATGCCCCTTGGCGGTTCAGATATTGCAGCAGTTCGTGCATGTGCATGATAAGCGCCTGCTCGCCCGGCATCGCAGCCTGAAATCCATTGAGACTGTCGATGACGACGGTTTGCGCCTTCTTAAGTTCGACGGAACGCCGCACACGTTCCGAAAATTCGCCTGGCGTCAGTTCCGCCGCATCGACCTGTTCGATTGTCAGCAAGCCGCTGTCGCGCATTGCTTGCAGATCGATCCCGAGACCCAAAGCTCGATCGAACAGCAGGCCCAGTTCCTCGTCAAAGACGAACACGGCCGCGCGTTCGCCGCGTTCGATGGCGGCGCGCACGAAGGTGAGCGTCAGCAGCGATTTTCCCGTGCCTGACGGCCCAAGAATGAGCGTGCTGGACCCGCGCTCAAGTCCTCCGCCGAGAAGCGCGTTGAGTTCCGTTGAACCCGTTTCGATCCGTGTCCGCGCAAAGCTCGTCTTGTGTTCTGCGGATACGAGACGGGGGAAAACGCGGACGCCGCCGGGGTCAATGACGAAATCATGATATCCGCCGCGATAGCGCTGTCCGCGATATTTGATGATGCGCGTGCGTCGCCGCTCGGCGCCATATTCGGGCGCCAGTTCGTCCAGATGGATGACGCCATGGGCAATACTGTGCATCGTGCGGTCGTTCGCATCAGATGTAAGATCATCGAGCATAAGCACGGTCGCGCCTTTGCGAGAAAAATAATGCTTGAGCGCGAGGGTTTGCCGGCGAAACCTCAGCGGGCTTTGCGCCAGCAGCATGATCTCGGACAGGCTGTCGAGAACGACGCGATCGGGATTGGCATTTTCGAAGGCGTCAAAGATGCGCCTGGTGGTTTCGCCCAGTTCGAGATCGGATGAATATAGAAGGCTTTGCTGCTGTTCCTCATCGAGCAGGTTTTCAGGCGGAATCAGCTCGAATATGTCGATCCCCGCAAGATCCCAGCCGTGCGACCTTGCGCCTTCACGAAATTCTTCCTCTGTCTCGGACAGGGTTATGTACAGGCCGCGCTCGCCCGCGGCGGCGCCCGCCATCAGAAATTGCGTAGCGATCGTGGTCTTTCCCGTTCCCGGGTTGCCTTCGAGAAGAAACAGGCGTCCGCGCGCCAGACCGCCAGCTGTCACATCATCCAGGCCGGCAATGCCAAAGTCAGCTTTTCTGTCGAATTTCACTGATTATCCTCCCATCACCACCAGCGATGAACCGCCAAAAGATCGCTTTGATCCATTCGGGTACGAAATGATTTTCGAGGACGATTGCGTGTTTCCGGACGGAACCCCGCCTTGCTTCTGTCGCTTTGGAGCGGGTACGAGGCGGAAACGAAGGTAACCGATGCCCACCTCACCGCCCAAGCTTCAGGTCCGAATCGCCACATTGCAGGATGTGCCCGGCATCATCCGCCTCATCGGGCGAACTTACGCTGGCTCGAGCTTTGAGAATTACACCGCCGGGATGGTGCGCGGGCAGATCAATAATTTCCCGGAGGGGCAGTTCGTCGCGCTCTATGAGGGCAAGGTCGTCGGATATTGTGCGGCGAGCCGGATCGACGAGGATTTGGTGCTCGGGCCGCATGACTGGGAATCGATCAGCGGCAACGGCTTCGGCAGCCGGCATGATCCGACCGGGGACTGGCTCTATGGGTTCGAACTGGCGGTGGATTCACGCCAGCGCAACCTGCGCATCGGCAAGCGGCTTTATGAGGCGCGGCGGGCGCTGGCCGAACGGCTGGAACTGAAGGGGATCGTGTTCGGCGGGCGGATGCCCAATTATCGGCGGGCGTCGCGGCAGGTGGAGGGGCCGGAGGCGTATCTGCGCGAGGTGGAAGAGGGCCGGCGCCACGATCCGGTGCTGACCTTCCAGCTTGCCAACGGCTTCACGCCGATCGGGGTGCTGCCGCGCTATCTGCCCGAGGATGGGCCGTCGATGGGGTTTGCCGCGCACATGATCTGGCGCAATCCCTATGTTAACCAGGACGAGCCGCCCCAGCACCGCGTGCCGCGCGATGTGGAGAGCGTGCGGCTCGCGACGTGCCAGCTGCAAGCGCGCGCGGTGAAGGATTTCGACGATTTCCTGAGCAACGTCGAATATTTCATCGATGTGGCGTCGGGCTATAAATCCGACTTCATCTGCTTTCCCGAGCTGTTCACGCTTTCGCTGCTGTCGTTCGAAAAGTCCGACATTTCGCCGTCCGACGCGATCGACAAGCTGACCGCGCATCGGGAGCCCCTGGTGCAGGCGCTATCGCGGATGGCGATCGCCTATAATATCAACATCGTCGCCGGATCGCATCCGACCCGCACCGAGGACGGCGATATCCAGAACATCGCCTATGTGTGCCTGCGCGACGGGGCGATCCATGCGCAGGAGAAGATCCACCCCACCCCCAACGAAGCCTATTGGTGGCGCATCCGGGGCGGCGACGCGGTCGAGGCGATCCAGACTGACATCGGGCCGATCGGGGTGCTGATCTGTTACGACAGCGAATTTCCGGAGCTGGCGCGGCGGCTGGTGGACGAAGGCGCGCGGATCATCTTCGTGCCGTTCTGCACCGACAACCGGCAAAGCTATATGCGGGTGCGTTATTGCGCGCAGGCGCGCGCCGTCGAGAATCAATGCTTCGTGGTGATGAGCGGCAATGTCGGCAATCTGCTCGGCGTCGAGAATATGGATGTGCAATACGCGCAATCCTGCATCCTGACGCCGTGCGACTTCCCGTTCGCGCGCGACGGAATCGCGGCGGAGGCGAGCGAGAATATCGAGACACTGACGATCGCCGACGTCAATCTGGCGGACCTTACCTGGGCGCGGGCGGAGGGGACGGTGCGCAATCTCACCGACCGGCGGTTCGATCTCTATCGGATC
>Ga0207951_101170_pt1 | contig 10335 bp, 10 predicted proteins | sample Subbio12Aug_8Bad_FD_184830 | JGI IMG/M metagenome (GOLD analysis project Ga0207951, IMG submission 184830) | Serpentinite rock and fluid subsurface biosphere microbial communities from McLaughlin Reserve, California, USA - CR12Aug_8Bad (SPAdes) | ecosystem: Environmental > Terrestrial > Deep... | reverse complement strand
ACGCTTGCCCTCGTCGCGCATGACCGCATGAAGCCCGCTCTCGCCGCATGGGTCGCGCGCCATGCGGCGCTGCTCGCCCCGCACGCGATGGTCTGCACCGCGACGACGGGCGGCCTGATCCGCGAGCACGCGCCCGGCCTCGCCATCCGCCTGGTGAAGTCCGGCCCGCTCGGCGGCGACCAGCAGATCGGCGGCATGATCGCCGAGGGCGGCATCCAGGCGCTGGTCTTCTTCCCCGACCCGCTGGCGCCGCAGGCGCACGACGTGGACGTGAAGGCGCTGCTGCGGATCGCGCTGGTCTATGACATCCCGGCGGCCTTCAGCCCCGCGACGGCGGACCTGCTGGTGGCCGGGGGGCTGCTGGACCGATAGGGCATTGCGAGGCCAAGCGGCATCGCCCGGCGGATCGGCAGATGCGGCGGGACGAACGGCCGCCCGCTCACGGCAGCATCTTGCCCGGGTTCATCGTGCCGCGCGGATCGATCGCCGCCTTGACCGCGCGCATCACCTCGAGCGCCACCGGATCCTTGTGCGTCGCCATGGCGTGGCGCTTCGCCTGGCCGATGCCGTGCTCGGCCGAGAAGGATCCGCCGAGCGCGACCGCGATGGCGTTGACCGCCGGCTCGAAGCCATGGGCGCGCGCGGCCCAGTCGTCCCGTGCCATGCCGGGCGGCGCCAGCAGGCTCACATGGATGTTGCCATCCCCCGCATGGCCGATCGCGATCAGCCGGCCTTCGGGCCAGCCCTCGGCGGCGGCCTGCTCCACCCGCTCGCAGAACCGCGGCACGGCGCAGACGGGCACGCAGGTGTCGGTGCTGACCGCGGGCGCCTCGCGTCGCGCGCAATCGGGCCAGTCCTCGCGGATGCGCCAGAAGCCGGCGCGGCCCGCCTCGTTGTCGGCGAAGGCGGCGTCGAGCGCCTCGCCCGCCTCCATGCCGGCGGCGAGCGTGTCCTCGAGCATCTCGCGCAGCGGCACCGCCGGATGGGCGGCGGCGAGTTCCACCATCACGTACCAGGGGCTGCCGGTGGGCAGCGGCACGCGCAGCCCGATTCCGTTCCTCGCCACGATGTCCATGCAGCGCCCGATCATGAGTTCGAAGGCGATCACCTCCGCCCCGCTCTCCATCACGCGGGAGAACAGCGCGAGCGCCGCCTCGGGCGAGGGCACCGCGACGAAGGCGGTCTCGACGCGCTTGAGCGCGGGCACCAGCCGCAGCGCGGCGGCGGTGATGACGCCGAGCGTCCCCTCCCCGCCCAGGAACAGGTGGCGCAGCGCGTAGCCGGAATTGTCCTTCCGCACGCGCCGCAGGTCGTTCAGCACGCGCCCGTCCGGCAGCACCACTTCCAGCCCCAGCACCAGGTCGCGCGCATTGCCCCAGCGCAGCGTCCGTATGCCCCCCGCATTGGTGGACAGCGCCCCGCCCACCATCGCCGAGCCCTGCGCGCCCCACGACAGCGGGAACAGCCGCCCCGCCGCCTCGGCGGCCTGCTGGACGTGCTGGATGACGCAGCCGGCCTCCGCGACCAGGGAGAAGTCCCGCGCATCCACATCGCGGATCCGGTTCATGCGCTCGAGGCTGAGCACGACGGCCTCGGGTCCGTTGCCCGGCAGGATCGCCCCGCCGGCAAGGCCCGTGCGCCCGCCGGCGGGCACGATGGCGAGGCCCTCGGCGACGCAGGCGCGCACCGCCTGCTGCACCTGGCCGAGCGTGGCCGGGCGCAGCACCGCGCGCGGCGTGGCACCCGCGATGCCGCGCCAGTCGGCGGCGTAGGGGGCGATATCCTCGGCCGCGGTCAGGCGGATCTGGGGCCCATGCGCCGCGGCCAGTCGTTCGAGCATGTCCATGGGGCGCGATCCTGCGCCTGTGCCGCGCGCGGTCAAGCGGGCAGGTAGCCGATGAGGTCGTCTGCGCCCATCACCTCGCAGTAGATGCGGTTGATGATCTCGATCTCGCGGATGTGCAGTTCCATCGTGCCGGCCGCGCAGGCGTCCTCGATCACGATGACGTCGAAGCTCTCGTCCGCCAGCGAACGCACGGTGGAACTGACGCATTGGTCGGTGAAGATGCCGGTGCAGACGACATGGGTGATGCCCATGTTCGTGAGGATGAGCCGCAGGTTCGTCCCGGTCAGGGCGGAATCGGTCGTCTTGGTCACGACGATCTCGCCCGGCCGCGGCGCGAGCGCGGGCACCACCCGGGACGCATCGGAATCATGCGGCAGGAGCAGGCTGTTCCAGCCCGGCTTCTTCTGGCTGAGCGAACGGTCCGCGCCATCGGGTGTGAGGCAGGCGATGCGCGCGAACATCACCGGCCCCGCGCCGGCCCGGAAGCGCTCGATCAGCCGCGCGATGGTCGGGATGACGGTGCCGTGCATGCGTTCGTGGAAGCCGTCCCAGGCGGCCTCCCGCGCGCGTTCGAGAGGCGGCAGGCTGGCCCGATCCTCGGGGCGCACGAGATAGGCGTTCTGCACGTCGATCACCAGCAGCGCCACCTTGCCCTTCACCAGCGCCGGGTCGGGCGCCTCGGGCGCGCCTTCGTAGTAGAAGGACCGCCAGGCGGCCTTCCAGGGCGGGCGGGGCCCGCTCATGCGCGAGTTCCAGGACGAGCGGGCATGGGCCGATCCTTCCGCGGCGTGCAACGGCCCGGCAGCATGGCCGCGGCGGGCGCCGCGGCCAAGCCCGCCCGTCGCGTCAGGGCAGCAGCAGCGCCGAGGCGATGGCGAAGTAGATCACCACGCCCGTGAGGTCGGCGACGGTCGTGACCAGCGGCGCGCTCGCCGTCGCGGGGTCGAGCTTCAGCCGCGTCAGCAGGAAGGGCAGCGACAGGCCGATCAGGCTGCCCACCATCACCACCGCCACCATGGTCATGGCGACGACCAGCGCGATCTCGGGGCCCGCCCGCACCAGGCCGAGCAGCGACACCGCCAGCGCCATCGAGCCGCCCAGAAGCGCGGCGACCGCCAACTCGCGCCCCAGCAGCCGGCCCCAATCGGCCAGCCGCGCCTCCCCGGTCGCGAGCGCGCGGACCATCAGCGTCGCCGACTGGCTGCCGGCATTGCCGCCCGAGCCGATCAGCAGCGGCAGGAAGAACACCAGCGCGACATTGGCCGCGATCACCTCCTCGAAGGCGGCGATGCCGGCGCCGGAGAAGATGTTGGCGAAGACCAGCGCCACCAGCCAGACGACGCGCTTGCGCCACAGCAGCCCGATCGTCGCCTCGCGCAGTGTCACGCCGAGGCTCTCGGAGCCGCCGGCCTTCTGGAAGTCGGTGGTGGCCTCGGCCTCCGCCACGTCCATCGCGTCGTCGGCGGTGACGATGCCGACCATCGCCTCCCCGCCATTGACCACGGGGATGGCCGGCAGGTCGTAGCGCGCGAGCAGCCGCGCCGCCTCCTCCGCGCTGTCCTCGACGCGCACGAAGGCGGGCTCGGCGCGCATCAGGCCCGATACCGGGCGCTCGGGCGCGGCCAGCACCAGATCCTCGAGCGCGACGGTGCCGAGCAGCCGCCGCTGCGGGGAGAGGATGTAGGCGACGGCGATCGTCTCCTTCGACGCGGCCTGGCCGCGCAGGCTGTCGAGCGCCTCGCGCGCCGTCTGATCGGGGCGCAGCACGGCGTATTCGCTGGTCATCACCGCCCCGGCGGTGCCGGGCGGATAGGCGGCGAGGCGCCGGATGTCCTCGCGCTCGGCCGCGGCGAGCGCGGGGGCGAGCGCCTCCTGCAAGGTCTCGGGCAGCCGGCTCCAGAGATCGGCGCGCTCGTCGGCGTCCATCGCCGAGAGCATCGCGGCGAAGTCGCGCCGCGCGGCGATGCCGGCGATGGCGGTCTGGGAGGCGGCGGCGAGGTAGCCGAAGGTCTCCGCCCGGCGCGCGATGGGCAGGCCGTTGAGCACCGCCCAGGCGGCGTCGGGCTCGCGCCGGTCGAGCAGCGCGCCGAGGTCGGCGGGGTGAAGGCTGGTGGCTGCTTCGGGCGGCAGCGCGGTCTTCGGAGGCAGGGGGGCGGTGGTCATGCTGGCCGTCCTTCAGGGGATGCTGGGCGCCACCGCCGGCGCCTGCCCCGCAACGGCCGGACGGTCAGGCGACCGGCAGGCGCAGGGCCCGGCGCCGCGCGGCGGCGCGGCGTGGGTGAGGCGTGCGGCTACTTCCGCTCGGCTCGTCCATCGGGCTCTCCGAATAGGGGTGTTGCGACGCACGACCTTCGTGCGAGGGCGTCGTATCCCGCGGGCGGGCGGGCGGCGTCAAGCGGTCCGCCGGCCTCGGTGCCGGCATTCCCAAGCGGTCACTCACGCCTTCTCGGGATACATCGCGGCGATGGCGGCCGCGGTGGCGGGGATGCGGCCGCGCTCGGTGATCAGCCCGGTCACGAGGCGCGCCGGCGTCACGTCGAAGGCCGGGTTGGCGGCGGGGCTGTCGGCGGCGGCGACGCGGATGGTCTCGATGCGCCCATCGGCGGTGCGCCCGGTCAGGTCCGTCACCTCGGCGGGGCTGCGTTCCTCGATGGGAATCTCCGCCACGCCATCGCCCACGCGCATGTCGAGCGTGGAATGCGGCAGCGCCACCCAGAAGGGCACGCCGTTGTCGGCCGCCGCCAGCGCCTTGAGGTAGGTGCCGATCTTGTTCGCGACATCGCCGGTGCGCGTCACGCGGTCGGTGCCGACGATGACGATGTCCACCTGCCCGTGCTGCATCAGGTGCCCGCCGGCATTGTCCGCGACCACCGTATGCGGCACGCCATGCGCGCCGAGCTCGAAGGCGGTCAGCGCCGCGCCCTGGTTGCGCGGGCGCGTCTCGTCCACCCAGACATGGACCGGGATGCCGGCGTCATGCGCCATGTATATGGGCGCGAGCGCGGTGCCCCAGTCCACCGTGGCGAGCCAGCCGGCATTGCAATGCGTGAGCAGGTTCACGCGCCGGCCGGGCTTGCGCGCGGCGATCTCCTCGATCAGCGGCAGGCCGCGGCGGCCGATCGCCTCGCAGGTGGCGGCATCGTCGTCGGCGATGGCGACGGCCTCGGCATAGGCGGCCGCGGCGCGGTCGGCGGGCGGCAGGTGGCGCAGCGCGGCGAGCATCCGCCCGATCGCCCAGCGCAGGTTGATCGCGGTCGGGCGGGTCTCGGCCAGCATGGCGCAGACCGGTTCCAGCGCCGCCGGGTCCCGCCGCATCGCGAGCGCGACGCCATGGGCCGCGGTGGCGCCGATCAGCGGCGCGCCGCGCGTCTGCATGGAGCGGATGGCGTGCGCGACCTGCTGCTCGTCCGTCAGCCGCAACCAGACCACTTCCCAGGGCAGGCGCGTCTGGTCAAGAATGCGGACGGACCAGCCATCGCCCTCGTCCAGGCGCACGCTGCGGTGCCAGGCGCCATTGATCCGCATGCGAGGTCTCCTTGGACGAAATCGGTCAGATCAGATGCCCGTAGGACAGGAGCAAGACGGAATGTCCAGCAAGGACCGGCCCTCAGCCGAAAATAGCGTCGCGAGCCCGCGCGAGGGCGGGGAAGGCGAAACGCCGGGCCAGCCCCCCGACGTGGCAGACCTTGCGAACCGCATCATCGAGGAGGCGCGCGCCAATCTCGATCGGCGCCTGGCCGATCCGGTCGAACGGGCGAAGTGGGAAGCGCTGCATGCCTCCGTCGCGCGGGCGCTGGCTCCTCCGGATCTCGAACCCGGCGAGGAAGTCCGATGGTTCTCGAGCGATGGCGAAAGCTGGCGCGGCCTCGCGGGCCGCGCCGGGTGGGAGGTCGTGAAGGACGGCCGGGTGGTCCGCCGCATCGTCAAGGTGTTGTCCTGACGCTGCCCACCGCGCCGCTTTCAGTTGCGCGCCGTCAGATGCGCTGGTGCAGCGCGCAGACCAGCGTGAAGAGCCGGCGTGCCGTTTCGAAATCAACGTCCACGCGGCCCTTCAGGCGCTCGCGCAGCAGTTCCGCGCCCTCGTCGTGCAGGCCGCGCCGGCCCATGTCGATGGCCTGCACCCGGCTTTCCGGGCCGGATTCCACCACCGCCTGCTCATGCGCCTCGACCACCATGTGGTAGTCCTTGATCAGCCGCCGGAACGGCCCCAGCGCCAGCGCGAGCACATGCAGCGGCCGGTTGTCCACGTCGCGGATGTCGAGCACCAGCCGCCCCTCCCGCACCAGGACCGCCAGCGCATAGGGGCCGCGCGGCAGGTTCGGCGGGTCGAATCGGTTGGCGGCGAGCAGGTCGGCGACGGCCTGGCGGCGGTCGGCCTCGGCGAAGGCGGAGGGCGCCGGCGGCACCTCGGGCAGTTCCAGCCGGATCAGCCGTTGTTCAAGCATCGCCGGGCCCTCGCCGGGGCGCGGGCGCGGAAGGGTCGTCGCCCGTCATGCCCAGGCGCAGCATCCAGGCGAGCGTCGCGCCCTTCACCGGCCGCAGCAGCAGGGTGCAGACCACGGCAAAGAGCGGCAGCCAGATGGCCATGTGCAGCCACATGGGCGGCTGCCAGGCCTTCTCGATCCAGAACACCGGCGGCAGCAGCAGGTGGCCGGCGATGAAGATGGTGAAATAGGGCGGCGCATCGTCCGCGCGCACCCGGCCGAGCGGCGCGGCGCAGGCCTCGCAGGCCTCGGCGACGCGCAGGAAGCCGCGGAACAGCCGTCCCTGCCCGCAGCAGGGGCAGCGCCCGCGCATCCCGAGCAGCATCGCCGGGGCCAGCGGCATGACGGCGGCGGGCAGCACGGGGCCGTCCCGCTCGGAGGACCAGGGCATCGGCGTTCCTTGGTTGCGGGCGGCGCGACGTCCCCGTTCCCGCGCAAACGCTATTGTGCAACGCAGCATAGACCCGGCGGCGGTGCCGATACAAGCGTTCCGGTGGCGGGAAGGCTTGAAGACGCGGCATGGGCGGCGCGATGATCCGGCATGGCCGAACGCATCCTGCTCATCAACCCGAATGCAAGCGTCTCCTGCACCGAGGGCATCGCCGCGGCGATCGCGCCCTATGCCGCGCCGGGCCTGCCGCGGCTCGACGTGGTGCGGATCGAGGAAGGCCCGCCGGCCATCGTGACCTGGCGCGACTGGTACGGCATCGCCGAGCCGCTCTGCCGCATGGTCGAGCGCGAACCCGCCGACGCCTACATCCTCGCCTGCGTCTCCGACCCGGGGCTGGAAGCCGTGCGCGCGGCGACCGACAGGCCGGTGTTCGGTCCGCTGCGCTGCGCGGTGGCGGCGGCGATGATGCGCGGGGAACGCTTCGGCATCGTGGCCTTCACCGACAAATCCAGGCCCCGCCAGCGCCGCGCGTTGCAATCCATGGGGGTTGAGGGGCGGCTCGCGGGCATTGTGCCGCTCAACCTCGACATGGAGGTGCTGACCGACCCGGTCGCGCCGCGCGCGCGGATCGCGGCCGCGGCGCAGGAATTGGTGGCGATGGGGGCGGAGGCGGTCATCCTCGGCTGCGCCGGCATGGCCGGGCACCGCAACCTCGCCGAGGAGGCCTGCGGCGTGCCGGTCATCGAGCCCTGCCAGGCGGCGGTGGTGCAGGCGATCCTGGCGGTGGTGGCGGCGCGGGGGGAGAGGGCACGGCTGGCGGCGGAGTAGCGGCGCGCCTTCACCGCCGACCGGGGCGGCAGGCGCCCGGCCGCTATTGCGCCGCGCGCGGCGCGGTCCAGGCCGCCGGCGCCTCGCTGCCCACCTGCGCGGTGATGCGCCCGTAGGCTTCGGGCCGGCGATGCGCCGCGAAGTTGAAGATCGTGCTGCGCCCCAATTCACACATGCCGAGGTCGGCCTCGGCCACGATCAGCTCATCCCCCCAGGAGGTCGCCTGCGCCATGATCTCCCCCTGCGGGTTCACGATGATGGAATGGCCGAACAATTCGTGCCCGTCCTCGGTGCCCGCCTTCGCGCTGGCCACGGCGAAGCAGGCGTTCTGGTAGCAGCCGGCCTGGATGGTCAGGTGGGAATGGAACACCCGCAGGTGGTGGGCCTCGAACCCCCTGTTGTCCATGTTCAGCGACGGCGTGTTGTAGCCGAGCATGACCAGTTCCACCTGCTGCAGCCCCATCACGCGCCAGGCTTCGGGCCAGCGGCGGTCGTTGCAGATCATCATGCCTACGTTCACGTCCTGTCCCGCGACCGGCGCGCGCACCACCGGGAAGCCAAGGTCGCCCACCTCGAAGAACCGCTTCTCGAGGTGCTGGACCTTCCTGACCGGATCGTAGTCCTTGTGCCCGGGCAGGTGGACCTTGCGGTATTTCAGCATCACCTCACCCTGCGGATTCACGAAGACGGCGGCGTTGTAGCGGTGCCCGTCCGGCGTCTTCTCGGCATAGCCGAGGTGGAAGGCGATGCCGTATTTCCGCGCCGCCTCGAAGATCGGCGCGGTCTCGTTGGACGGCAGCGCGGTCTCGTACCAGTGGTCGGCGTTGGCGATGTCCTCCTCGTACCAGCGCGGGAAGAAGGTGGTCAGCGCGAGTTCGGGAAACACCACGACCTGCGCGCCCATGCGGTGCGCCTTGTCCATCAGCCGCACCATGCGCCCGGCCGCGACGTCGCGGCCCTCCGCCTTCTGGATGGGGCCGAGCTGGGCGGCGGCGAGTATCAGGTGACGGGTCATGGCGGGCATCTCCGGCTGAATCCCGTCATCCTCGGCAAATCCGGGCGGCGGGGGAAGCCGGGCCGCGGGGCTTTCACCGCGGCTCGACGATCGCCGTGCCGTGCTTCATCCGCGCCCGGGCGGGCAGCGGCGGCGACCGCCTCCTCCCAGGCCTCCAGCAGCAGGTCCGCGAAATCATCCGCCGCGGCCTGGGTCCGGGCGATGCCGACCGTCTCGGCGCGCGCGGAGACGATGCGGAAATGCCCCGTCGTCTCGTCGCGCATCACCTCGATCATCGGACGAGGCCCAGTTCGCGCGCCTTGATCTGCAGCGCCAGGACCTTCGAGAAGATGCGGCACTGCGCCAGCCCGCCGGCATGGAACCACAGCCCGGGCTGGCCGGTCGGGCGCCACATGCCGTGCAGTTCGCCTTCCTCGTTCCAGCCCCAGACCTGGCCGACGCGCTCGCCCACCGCATCGCCCAACAGCCGCCGCGCCGATGCCGCCTGGCCCTCGTAGCCGGTGGCGAGAACGATCAGGTCGGCGGGCTTCGCGCTGCCGTCCTTCATCACCGCGCCCTCGGGGCCGAAGGTCGCGATGTCGTCGTACTGGATCAGGCCGACCTGGCCGTCGATGATCATCTGCGAGCAGCCCGCGTCGAAGTAATACCCGCCGCCGCGCTGCTGATACATGATCTGCCAGCCCGTCCCGTCGGGGCCCGAGGTCAGGCGGAAGCCGCGCGCCTTGAGCCCTTCCAGCAAGGCGCGGTCGGCGTGCTCGTTCATCTTCGTCATGCGCTGATGCGCCGCGCGATAGACCGGGAAGGGAAAGGATACGGCAAGCAGATCCTTGTCCTCGAACGGGAGCTCCTCGTCGTACAGGGCGTAGGGCGCCTGGGCTTCCTTGAGGCTGACCACCAGCGTCGGGCGGCGCTGGATGAGCGTGACCTCCGCCGCGCCCGACACCGCGAGATCCTGCGCCACGTCATGCCCCGAGGTGCCGGTGCCCAGCACCAGCGCCCGCCGCCCCGCCCAGTCGAGGCCGCTGCCGAGGGCGGAGGAATGCCGCACGGCGCCCCTGAAGGTCTTGAGCCCCGGCAGGTCCGGCATCATCGGCGTGGCGGAGGTGCCGTTGGCCATGACGATGTGGCGCGGGCGCATCCGCCGCTCGAAGCCGTTCGGGCGGCGCAGCGCGACATCCCAGCAGCCCGCCGCCTCGTCCCAGGTGCCGGCGGCGAGTTCGGTGCCGGTCCAGACATTGAGCTCCATCGCCTCGGCGTAGAGCTCGAACCAGCCCGCCAGCATGTCCTTCGGGATGAACACCGGGAAGGATTTGGGAAACGGCATGTAGGGCAGGTGGTTGACGCGCGTCTCGTTGTGCAGCGTCAGGGCGTGGTAGCGCTTGCGCCAGGACTCGCCGATGCGGGCGTCGCGATCCACCACCAGCGTGTCCACGCCGAGCATCGAAAGCCGCGCGGCGATCGACAGCCCCGCCTGCGCCGCGCCCACCACCAGCACCGCCGGGTCGCGCTCGGCATAGGCGGCGGCCTTGCGCCGGCGGTCGAGCCAGTTCTCGCCGCCGAAATTGCGCTTCCAGTCCACGTCGCGCCAGCGCGCGCCATTGGCCGGATCCTCGTGGCCGCGGATCTCGTCGAGCGTGGTCATCAGCGTCCAGGCGCGCGGCGCGCCGCCCTCCGCGACCAGGCGGACGACGCCGGTGCAGGGGCCGATCGCCGTCTCGAAGGCGAAGATCGCCTCGATCGCCTCGACGCCGGCGCGGGTGACGCGCCGCGG
>Ga0207951_101168_pt1 | contig 10339 bp, 7 predicted proteins | sample Subbio12Aug_8Bad_FD_184830 | JGI IMG/M metagenome (GOLD analysis project Ga0207951, IMG submission 184830) | Serpentinite rock and fluid subsurface biosphere microbial communities from McLaughlin Reserve, California, USA - CR12Aug_8Bad (SPAdes) | ecosystem: Environmental > Terrestrial > Deep... | reverse complement strand
ATCGATCTATACGCCGCCTTGATGTCATTGCACAAGCCCGAACCTAGCGGTGATTCTGCTTCCCACGGTCTCCGTTGGAGTCCATACCGGGCGGTGAGTATGCCCGGTGCATCGAGTCTGTTGCACAAGCCCGAACCTAGCGGTGATTCCGCTTCCCACGGTCTCCGTTGGAGTCCATACCGGGCGGTGAGTATGTCCGGTGCATCGAGTCTGGTATGCATTCCCACGCGGGAGCGTGGGAACGAGAAAACGAGAAAATATCAAGCTGCCATAGCGCCTGGTTCCCACGGTCTTCCGTGGGAATCCATACCGGGCGGTGAGTATGCCCGGTGCATCAAGCCTGGTATGCATTCCCACGCGGAAGCGTGGGAACGAGAAAACCGTTGTCCGGCGATGACGTCCGGAGTCACCTAAGGAGGGAATTTATGAATAAGTTCACGATGCTTGCTGCAAGCCGTCGGTTAGCTACGCCGCTCATCAGGATTGCGGCGGCTTTGTTTATGTTGATGATGGCATCAACGACAGGCGCCGCGCTGTCGCAGACACCGTTGTTCCTCACTGTCTGGGTCGATCCCAACGTGCTGTTCAACATGTCGATCGAAACGCCCATGGGCGGAGCGGCGTATGCCGATCAGCCCGATGGCTCCGAATGCACATCGACCAGCAGCCCGAGAGGCCGTGTCAATGATGGCGGTACGGTAGGTGTGTGCTACGCCAGAGGCAAAACCTATCTCGGTTATTTCGACCCTGACAAATGTTACGTCTATACCGGCTCGGGAGCAGCCGGGCGGTTCGAACCCGACGGCGCCACGATCAACGTCAATCACGAATGCAGTGGCAAATTCAGTGGCAATTTCATGAACTGGGCGACGATGACGGCGATCGACATGTTCACCTGGACCATGACCGGTGGCAACCGCATCGTCGATACGGCGGATAACACCACCGTCATTAAACGCATGAGAAAACACAATAACGACGATTGGTTTCCCGACAAACTGGTGAGGAATAGATGGAATGTTAGTCCCTCGACGGTAACACCCTGGAATGAGACAAGTGTATTCATTCGCAATACCGATTTTGGTGTGCAATTCGGAACGTCGCGTGGGGGTAGTAATCTAGGTGTAGGTACTTACAACGTCAACATTCGCGTCTGCAACAAAAACCAAACCCTGGAACCCAACTGCAAGCCGTATGCCGCTGGCGATTATTTCAAGCCCGAAGGCATAGTGCACAGAAACGCCGGGCACATGCGCTTTGGTGTCACCAGTTACACCAATACCAGTGGCAATGGCATTGATGGCGGTGTATTGCGTTCCAATATGAAATATGTGGGCACCCGCAGGCCGGATGGCTCCGGCGGCACCCAGGACAATGCGCTCAAGGAAATCAACGCCGATGGCACGCTGGTACTGAACGCCAACCCGGCCGACGCCACGGCCAGCGGTGTTAGCCAGTCCGGTGTCATTGCTTACATCAACCGCTTCAGCGATGCCGGTTACAAGGGCCACGATCCTGCCAGCGAACTGTTTTACGAATCGATACGCTATTTCAAAAACCTGGGGCCGACACCGGAATATCTGACGGGCGCCAACGGTGGTTTTCCCATCCTGAATGCGGCACGCTGGCAAGACCCGATGACCGCAAGCTGCCAGAAGAACTATATCGTCGGCATCAACGACGCCAATCCGTGGATGGACAAAAAACTGCCGGGTACCCATTTCATGTTATCGACATTCAATGGCAGAAACATCGCACAGGACTTCGGCGAACCCAGCAACCCCGACAGAGACATCAACGTGACGGCTCTGACCAACACGGTCGGTCGCCTGGAAGGCATCAACGGTACCAGCCGCTGCATAGGTTGTACCGCAACCAACTGCGATATGGGTGCCTACAACAAACACATTCCGGCACTCGGCGAAGTGTTCGGAACCTGTCCGGCCACCCAAAAGGAAAATTCGTATTACATCGCTGGCCTGGCCTATTACGCCAATACCCAGGACATCCGCAGCAACATCCCTGGCAAGCAGACCGTATCGACTTTCATGATCGATACCCAGGAATTCGGCACCAATCCGCTGGTCGGCCAGATGAACATGCTGTGGCTGGCTGGCAAATACGGCGGTTTCAACGACATCAACGGCAATGCGGTACCGAACGGCAGGGTGACCGACGCCGCTGGCGCACTGATTACACCATCGGAATGGGATGCCGACGGCGACGGCGAGCCCGACAACTATGTGCTGGCAACCCGGCCCGACAAGCTGGTACAGGCGCTGAACCGAGCCTTCGTCGACATCGACAAGCGCACGTCGTCGGCGTCGGCGGTGGCCGCCAACTCGACCCGGCTTGATGCCGGCACCCAGGTTTATCAGGCCCGTTTCAATTCGTCTGACTGGAGCGGGCAATTGCTGGCCTTTACCGTCAATGTTGCCACTGGCGAGTTGACAGGCAACTGGGATGCCGAAACCAGGCTACCCGCGCACACTGCCCGCAGAATATTCACCTACAGACCCCAGGCAGCGGCCCGCTCACGCGGTGTCGAGTTTTTATGGAACAACCTCAGCAAAGACAGCGATGTACCGGCGCCGACGCCGCAGTCGCAGCAGCATTACCTGAACCGGCTTTCCGGGGTGAATGATGGCCGTGGTGCCGATCGCGTCAACTGGTTGCGCGGTGACGCCAGCCTCGAACAAAGAAACCCCGGCGGCATCTTCAGAAACCGCAGCCTCAAGTTGGGTGACATCATCAATTCCGACCCGATGTTCATCGGCAACACCGATTATGGTTATGGCTCGCTTGCCGGTGCGGAGGGTTCCAGCTATACCACCTTCCGCAGCAGCGCTGCGTACACCGCCCGCAGAAACATGATTTACGTTGGCGCCAACGACGGCATGTTGCACGGTTTCGATGCCAGTATCGGTAACGACGGTGGCAGGGAGATTCTGGCTTACATTCCTGATGCCTTGATGCCGGAACTGAGTCAGTTGACGTCGCCTAACTACAGTCATCGTTATTATGTCGATGGCCCCATCGGTGCGGGCGATGCTTACGACCGTACAACCACCCAATGGCACACGCTGCTGGCCGGTACGCTGGGTGCCGGTGGTAAGGCGTTGTTCATGCTGGATGTCAGCACCCCCGATACCTTCGGTACGACACACCCGCTGTGGGAATACACCAGTGCCAACGACAACGACCTGGGCAATACCTTTGCCCAACCGGCCATTGTTCGTCTGGAGAATGGGCAGTGGGTGGCCATCGTCGGTAACGGCTACGAAAGCGACAATGGCCGCGCCGTGCTTTATGTGTTTGATGCCTTCACCGGTGCTGTGTTACGAAAAATCGACACCGGCGCCGGTACGGTTGCGTTAAAGAACGGTCTGTCGAGTCCGCTGGCCGTCGATACCGACAACGACCGCAGCATCGATACCGTTTATGCCGGTGATCTTTACGGCAATCTGTGGAAATTCGATGTGTCCGGCGCCAACGTCAGCGATTGGGGCATCGCCGGCGGCGCCCCCTTTTTCGTGGCATGCGCCAGACCGGGGCCAGGGACGGCCTGCGCCCAGTCCGACCGCCAGCCGATTACCAGCAAACCCAATGTCGGCAATCCTGGCGGAGTGGGCACCGATCAGAACGGTGTTGGCCGGATGATTTATTTCGGCACCGGCAAATACATTCATGTATCCGACAACATTGTCGGCACCAGTCCGCAAGTTCAAACCTTTTATGGGCTGTGGGACAGGGGAGCGCCGATTACCGATCGCGCCCAGCTTCAGGATCAGCGTATTACCTTTGAAGGCGTGGCACCAACAGCGTCCAATACCAGTACGATGACGACACACCCGATCCGGGTGGTGTCGAATGAAACAGTCTGTTACGCCACCACCACACCCGGCTGTCCAGCCGGTAGCAGCCTCAGAAGCGGCTGGTCGATGAATCTGTTGCCGCCGAGCGGGATTGCCGAAGGCGAACGGGTCGTCAGTCATCCATTGGTTCGCCGTGGACTGGTGATATTTGCAACACTGATACCCAGTGCCGATCCTTGCAATTTCGGTGGCAGTTCACGGTTGATGGAGCTGGATGCCCTGACCGGCGGCTTTTCCGCCTTGCCACCGTTCGATACCAACGGTACTGGCACCGTCAATGCGGATGACCGTGTGGTGATCAACGGCCAGACGGTGGTGGCCTCGGGTATTGATCTGGGCATCGGTATTTTCAAGACACCGGCGGTCGTTGAATCGACGTCGGTGGACTACAAATACCTCAGCGGCTCGGCAGGCGACGTTGGCAGGGTGACGGACGCTGGCGGTGGCGGCACCACCACTACGCCAGCACCGCCAACAGTGCCGTTAGGCACTCGCAGGTCATGGCTGCAACTGCGCTGAGTGACCTGATTGTCACAGTGTTCTGGTTCCCACGCTCCGCGTGGGAATCCATACCAAGCCCTGACATACCGCGTATGCCTTTCACGCCACAGCCTGGGAACAAAGACAACAAGGAAACCCATAGCAACCCGAATCAGACAAAAACCATGAAAACACAGCAAGGCTTTACCCTCATCGAACTTATGATCGTGGTTGGCATCATTGGCATTCTGGCAGCCATAGCCATTCCCGCTTACCAGGACAGCGTTCTAAAATCCCGGCGGGAAGACGCTAAATCGGTGCTGCTGGGCCTGGCCAACGCCATGGAACGACATTTCACACTAACCAACAGCTATTGCGATGCGGCGAACAATGGGGGGGTGGCGGTCGCCGGTTGCGGCGCAGGCACCGAAGACACAGGGCCTGCGGCTATATTTGCTACCCCTGCCGAAACGGCCCGGTTCTACACGATCACGATTAGCGCCGTCACTGCAACGGTGTACACCTTGAGCGCAGTGCCCACCGGTGCGCAAACCGGCGATGGTTGCGGCACACTGTCTGTTACCCAGACGGGGGCGAAAGCCGCAACGGGTGCCTTGGCAAATTGCTGGTGATTTTCCCACTCCTTACATTCCGCGAGGGAATCAGAAAATCCGAAAAGCGACGGACGCTTGAAATTCAAAACGCAATCGCCATAATCGCCTGGTAGGCATTTCCCCTACGATAATCAGGAGATTCGATATGAGCAATTTAAGTCCTTTCGGTGGCCGCAGTTTATTTGATGAGCTGTTTCGCGATGTCAATCCCGGCTATTACGTCAAGCCCTTGCACGGTGATGCATTGCCGTCACAAATTAAAGTCGATATCAAGGAAAATCCCTCGGAGTTCATCATCCAGGCCGAAATTCCAGGTACCGGCAAAGACAATATCCATATCAGCATCGATGGCGGCCTGGTGAGCATCAGTGCCGTGGTCAGTCAGATGGACAGTGAACGCAAGGATGACAAACTGCTGCGCAGTGAACGTTACTACGGTGAAGTTTCCCGCAGCTTTCAGTTACCGGTCGATGTCGATCAATCGGCCAGCAAGGCAAAATACGAAAACGGTGTGTTGGTGCTGAATCTGGTCAAAAAACAGAAACAGAGCAGTCAGCGTATGCAGATCGATTGAAACAAGCTCTCGCGTTCCCATGTTCGGCGTGGGAACGCATATGGGCGTTGCATGGGGGGTAAGGCTGTGTTGAACGGTCGGTATGGGTTCCCACGGAGACCGTGGGAACCAGAAACAGAGCGGTCAACGTATTCTCGTTATTCTCATTCACACGCTCTGCGTACCGAGCTTACGCTGCGCAAAGCGCGGCAGGCGGCGTTCCGACGCATAGCGTGGGGGTCAGAGACCTGATGATTTGGTTGAATGGTTACGATAATTTTAGAATTTCAGGCGGTGGTCGATGCAGCAAGCACTGTGCGGCCTGTATCCGTCATTGACCGGCTTTGTAGTAAATGAACACCATCAAACGCTTGTGCGTATATTGCGGCTCCAGCCCTGGGCGTAATCAGGCTTATCTGGCTGCTGCCGACCAGCTTGCCGCTGTTATGGTCGCAGCGGACATCACGCTGGTTTACGGCGGTGCCGGTATTGGCATCATGGGACGGCTTGCCGATAGTGTGCTGGCAGCAGGTGGCGAGGTAATAGGCGTGATTCCGGCGGCACTGGCGCACAAGGAGGTTGCGCATCCGCGACTGACCGAGCTGCATGTCACCGATTCCATGCATGAACGCAAGATGAAAATGGCCGAGCTGGCCGATGCCTTCATTGCCCTCCCAGGCGGCATAGGTACGCTGGAAGAATTGTTCGAAATCTGGACTTGGGCGCAACTGGGTATTCATGCCAAACCTTGTGGCCTACTGAATGCCGAGGGGTATTTCGACGCCTTGATTGCATTTCTCGATCACATGGCCGAACAGCAGTTCGTCAAGCCCGAGCATCGTGCCATGCTGCTGGTTGAAAGCAATCCTGGAACGCTGATCGAACTATGTGTCTCATATCTGCCACCACCTACCTCGCAATGGCTGAAGCGCAATCAAACCTGAACGGTTGGCCAAATGCCATAAAACAACGACTCAAACCCAGGCAGGCACCAGAAAACCGTCCGGCTGCGCGATGACGGGGTTGCTCAGAGTGCCTATGCCTTCGATTTCGATGCGCACGGTTTGCCCCGGTTTGAGATAACCGCGCGGCTGCATCTTGACGCCGACACCGGCTGGTGTGCCGGTGGTGATGACGTCGCCAGGTTCCAGCGTCATCGCCTGGGTCAGATACGCCACCATGTCGTAGCAATTGAACAGCATGTCGCCGGTGTTGGCATTCTGTCTGAGTTCGCCGTCTACCCAGGTTTTCAGCGCGAGCTTGTGCGGGTCGGCAATCTCGTCCGCCGTCACCAGCCACGGCCCCATGGGGCCGTGAGTGTCGAACGACTTGCCCAGCGTCCAGGTTGGCGTCCGTTGCTGCCAGTCGCGTACCGTCACATCGTTGCAGATCGTGAAACCGGCGATCACCTCACGCGCTTTTTCAACCGGCACGTTCTTGCAGCGTTTGCCGATCACGAAAGCCAGCTCGCCTTCGTAATCGACTTTTTCCGATATTTTCGGCACATGTATCGCCTCGCCATTCGCGATGACACAGGTACTCTGTTTGGTGAAAAACGTAGGGTAGGCCGGTGTATCGCGACCGGTTTCACCGATGTGGTCGGCATAGTTCAGACCAATACCCAAGAATTTGCCTGGCCTTGGTACCGGGGCCAGCAATCGGGCTTTGGCCAGGGCGATACGCGGCGCTCCGCCGTCGATCGACGCCTGCAATGCCGCTAGGGCATAGGCTCCCGCTTGCAGAAAGGTCGGCATGTCGCTTGGCAAAGTATCGGGCGCCGCGACGATGCCGTCGCCCGTTAGCGCACCGATGCCGCGCTGGCTCTGGTAAATGAACGTCACTAATTTCATGGGTCGTCACCGTGATGCAAACAAGTAATGGATGGGCAGCAATCGTCCTAGCTGCCCCGGAAAAGCTGCCACACCGGCGTCAGGCCCGGGGGCATGGGGGGAAGCCTGCCCAGTTCGATCCAGGGCAGGTCGGGAGTGTGGAAGTCGGAGCCGACAGAGGCATGGAGCTTGTGCCTGACGGCGAATTGCTGGCTTAGCCTGATTTCATCCACCGTCGCTCGGCCAGTGACCACTTCTACCCCCATACCGCCTGCCGCCTTGAAGGCGGCCAGGGCACGATTCATCCATTTGTGGCTGAGCTTGTAACGCAAAGGGTGTGCCATGACGGCGATGCCGCCAGCGCTGCGTATCCAGGCGATGACGTCGGTCATCTCGGCCCATTGCGTGGCGACGTAGCCAGGTTTGCCTTTGCTCAAATAACGGTCGAAGGCATCCTGGGTGTCGGTGACGACGCCGTGTTTGACCAAAAAATCGGCGAAATGCAAACGGGTGATTTCGCCTCTGCCCGCCACCTGGGATACAGCGTCGTAGGCACCTGCGATGCCTTTTGCCTGCAATTTTCCCGCGATTTGCATCGCCCGTTGTGCGCGCAGGGCGTGCTGGTGCTCCAAACCTTCGAGCAAAGCCGGATGGTCTGTGTCGATGTCGAGTCCGATGATGTGCAGGCACTGGTTGGCGTACAGGGCCGACAGTTCGATGCCATTGACATAGTGCAGACCTAGCTGTTCTGCCGTTGCCCTGGCTTCGGACTGACCGGCGACAGTGTCGTGATCGGTCAGTGCCAGCACCGTCACGCCGCGTGCATGGGCGCGGCGCACCACATCGGCAGGCGCCAGTGCGCCGTCGGAGGCGGTGGAGTGGCAATGTAGATCGTAAACATCAGACATTACTGGTATTCGCCGTAAAGTTTGGCGTACAGGCCATTGCGCTGGATCAGGCTTTGGTGATTGCCATGTTCGCAGATTCGGCCACCTTCGAAAACGTAGACATGGTCGGCCTGTTTAACTGCGCTCAAACGATGGGCGATGATGAGCGTCGTGCGGCCCGCCAGAAATTGGTTCATGGCCTGGTGCAAGCGAAATTCAGTGGCCGTGTCGAGCGCCGATGTGGCTTCGTCCAGAATCACGACGCTGGGTTTGCTGACGATCATGCGGGCAATGGCCAACCGTTGCCGCTGGCCACCGGACAAGCGCATGCCTTGCCGTCCGACGAGGGTGTCCAGGCCTTTTTCCAGATCGGCAACCGTCGCTTTCAGTTGCGCCAGTTCGAGCGCGTACCACAGTTCATCGTCGGCAATGTCGCGGCCTAGTGTCAGGTTGGCGCGGATGCTGTCGTTCAGCAGGGCAGGGTGCTGTAATACCGTGGCGACATGCTCGCGCACCACATCGAGGCCGATGCGATCGAGCGGTACGTCGTTGAAATAAATCATGCCTTGCTGCGGTGAGTACAGACCGATCAAGGTTTGCGCCAGGGTCGACTTGCCGCCGCCGCTGGCACCGACCAGGGCGATTTTCTCGCCAGCCCGTACATGCAGATTGATGCCGTCCAGCACCGGCTCGTCGCGGTAACGGAAATGCAGATTTTCGACACGGATGGATACCGTTTTGTTGCCTGCAAACGGGTTTTCGAGGTGGGGATAATCGGGTTCGTGATGCAGGCGCGATAACTGGTTTACCCGAGACAAGGCGGCTTGGGCGGCGTAAAACGCCTGCTGGATGCTGAGGATTTCCTGAACCGGCGCCATCATGAACCACAAGTAGCCGAATACGGCCAGCATTTGACCTATGCTCAGGTCGGAGTACAACACCATCAGCATGGCCAAGGCGCGGAAGATGTCGAAGCCGAATAAAAAGATGAGGAAACTCAGTCTGATGGCAGCATCGCTTTTCCAGGCAAAGGCAATCGAGTGATTTTTGACCGCTGCCGCCCGTGCTATCAATTGCTGGCAATAGTGTTGCTCGCGGTTGCTGGCACGTATCTGGTTGATGGCTTCCAGGGTTTCGGCGAGTGCCTGCTGAAAAACGCCGTATGCCCGGTTCTCGGCAGCTTTCAGGTCTTTTATCCGCGAGCCTACCGCCTTGGCCAGATAAATCACCAGCGGATTGAGAAAGATGATGAACAGGCCAAGCTGCCAGTGCATCCACAGCAAAATGATGGCCGTACCCAATACGGTGAGGCTGGCAACCAGCAATTTGCTGATGGTGCTGCCGATGAAGTTGTCCAGGGTGTCGAGGTCGGTTACTAGGTGCGTCGTGACTGTGCCACTGCCCAGGTTTTCGTATTCCGCCATCGAAATGCTTTGCAAGTGTTGGATCAGGCTGGCGCGGATGCGGAATATCACATCCTTGGCGATGATCGAGAATTGCCGGGTTTGCAGGATGTTCAGCACGATGCCGAACAGCCGCAGCACCAGGCTGACGATGAGGATGAGGCCTATGTACACCACCGGCTGCTGCCATTGCGGTGGTAGCCAAGGGTTGACGGTTTGCAGCACCACGCCGGGTTTTGCCAGCAGCACTTCATCGACCAGCAGCGGCATCAGCAACGGCACCGGCACACTGGCAGCCGTCGCCAGAACAGCAATCAGATGCCCGGAAACCAGGTGTTTTTTATGCTGTGACGCAATGCGAAATATGCTGCGCCAGGAATGGACGGCAGGCGTCGGGTTGTTTGGTGTGTTCAATGTGGGTTAATGGTCGATAGCCGTAAGGCCATTATAATGATTTCGTTTTTGAAAAAACCTATTGCCGACCCAGACGCTCGGAGGCGTATCGTGAAGCTGTCCATCCAATTTGCACGTTGTCTGCTGGTTTTGCTGGCGCCGATGACGTTGGCTCAAGCGGCGGATGCGTCCATCGTTACGCTGCGCAATACCTTTCTCCAGGCCGAGCGCTACATCGCCGAGCAGCGCGATGACGATTTCCATGTGCTGGCCGACACACTGAAAGACTACCCGTTGTTTCCTTA
>Ga0207951_101167_pt1 | contig 10346 bp, 8 predicted proteins | sample Subbio12Aug_8Bad_FD_184830 | JGI IMG/M metagenome (GOLD analysis project Ga0207951, IMG submission 184830) | Serpentinite rock and fluid subsurface biosphere microbial communities from McLaughlin Reserve, California, USA - CR12Aug_8Bad (SPAdes) | ecosystem: Environmental > Terrestrial > Deep... | reverse complement strand
GAGAATGAGGGCGATGTCATCATCCCCGCGCAATTCGCGACACCCCGCGCGATCAACTTCATGGCGATGCACGCCCGTGGCCTCATCTGCCTCGCGGTGACCGGCGAGCGGTCGCGCCAACTCGATCTCGCACCGATGACGCCACGAAACGAAGCCGGACATGGCACCGCCTTCACCGTCTCGATCGAAGCGCGGGACGGCGTCACCACCGGCATTTCCGCTCATGACCGCGCCCACACCATCGCCGTGGCGATCGACAGTTCCAAAGGCCCGCGCGACATCGTCTCGCCAGGCCATGTCTTCCCCCTCGTCGCGCGCGACGGCGGCGTTCTCGTACGCGCAGGACATACCGAAGCGGCCGTTGACATATCCCGGCTGGCGGGGCTGACCCCTGCCGGCGTGATCTGCGAGATCATGAATGAAGACGGCTCGATGGCGCGCCTGCCCGAGCTGATCAGCTTCGCCCGGCACCATGAACTGAAGATCGGTACGATTGCCGACCTGATCGCATACCGCCGACGCTCCGAATCCCTGATCGAGCGCGTGGCCGAGGCACCATTTGCCAGCTGGTATGGAGACTTCCGGATCTTCGTCTACCGCAACACTATCGATGGCGGCGAACATGTCGCGCTGGTGCGGGGCACCCAGGGGCATGACATCCCAACCCTCGTCCGCGTGCACCAGCTCGATCTGACGGCGGATGTGCTAGGATGGCAGGCCGCCCACCGCGACTATGTACCGACCGCGCTCCACGCCCTCGCCGATTATGACGGGCCTGCCGTCGCGGTGTTTGTAAGCGATCCGAACCCCACCTCGATATCCAAGCGTGTGAAAGGCAATCGCAAGGCCTATTCGGACGCGCACGGCTATCGCGATTATGGCATCGGCGCCCAGATCCTGCTCGATCAGGGCGTGCGGGACATGATCCTGCTGACCTCAAGCGCCACGAAGCTCACGTCCCTCGAAGGTTTCGGGCTAAGCGTGGTCGCTCGACGCGCGCTGAAGCAACCCGACGTCGCCTTGGCGAACGCCTAAGCCGCCGTCCACACCAAGGGCACATCCTCGACAGCCGCGACGATGCCGGAATGATAGATGGGCTTGGCATCCTCGCCCATCCGAAATTCTGGAATGCGCTTCAGCCATTCCTCCAGCGTCACGATCGCTTCCATGCGCGCGAGGTGAAGCCCGGCACACCGATGCGGCCCCCCGCCAAAAGTCGAATGCGACATGCCGCGCCGCTCGATATCGATATCCCAAGGGTTCGGATTCTCGCGGTCATCAAGCCCGTGCAGCGCGGTCGGCAGCAGGATCATCTCACCGCGCTTCAGCTCGACGCCGCGATAGGTCTGATCCTTGGCCACCATCCGCGCTTCGGATACCACCGGAAACCGCCGGAACATCTCCTCAGCGCTTCGCTTGAGCTTCAGCTCATCGGCCCGAAGCTCCGCAACCACATCAGGATGCCGGGCAAGATAGATCATCATGAAATTCAGGAAATTGACGACCGTATCTAGTCCCGCGAGCAATAATAATGAAACGAGACCCAACGCCTTGTCGTGCGTAATAGGCTGGCCGTTGATTTCAGCATTGACCATCGTCGTGATCAAGTCATCGCCAGTGCCGCCACGACGCGCCCGAATAATCGGATCGACATAGGCGAAGAAGCCCTTGTTGCCAGCCTCTAGGGTCGCGGCCTGCTCCTCCGGCGTATTACCTTCAGGACGGGTCATCTTCCGCGCAAGAACAGCAAGATGCGGCACATCCTCCATCGGGAGTTCCGCCAGCGCCATGAACACCTTGATCGGAAAGACATTGGCATAATCCGCCGAGAAATCGCAGCGGCCGCGGGGCGCGATCTCCTCGATAATCTCAGCGGCAATCGTCCTGACGCGGTCCTCGACCTTACGAATCTGCGCGACGCTCAGCCCCTTGTCCAGGGCCTTGCGGTATGGCGTATGCTCGGGCGGATCCATCCGCGTCGGCACCATCTCATATTTCTCGCCCGCCTCCTTGGGCAGCCAGATATTCTCGCTCGAGAAACGCGTCGGATCGCTGTAGATTTCGCGGACCGTATCGCCGCTGGTCGCGATCCAGTGACCGCCGGTACGTGGCGTCCAGACGAGATCAGGCACCCCTGGGGCCTGAACCCGCTTCCAGGCTTCATGATAACCTTCCTCAATGCCATCGAGCGCGTACATGTCGATGTCATAGACCCGATCAGCCGGCACATGCGCCGGGCGCTGCTCCGCCCCGGCCACGGGGGCAACTTCGGTCGTCAATTTCGCTCTCCTCGAACTCTCGCCGACCCGATTCCTGTCGTCGGCGCCATAATACGTGTTATCTACACGCACTCTCTCGTCAGATCAACATATACGTTGACAGATGCTGCCATGGGAATTCGACGATCAAAGCGGTGTGCAACATGAAGATGAGCGAACTCGAAAGGCAGACCGGCGTGGATCGGGAGGTGATCCGCATTTTCCTGCGGAAACGACTGATTCCCGAACCGTATCGCCCGGCCAAGAATGTCGCGGAATATGACGAGCGGCATGTCCGGGCCATCGCAACGGTGCGTGATCTGCAGCGCACCGGCCGACTGAGCCTCAATCAGATCGGCGACCTGGTGGAAGGACGCGGTCTGGAACCGAATGCTTCCAACGGTGCCTATCAGCATCTCGAAACGCTATTGGCAATGCGGTTTGGCGTGGATGAATCGCCGCGCATTGCCCTTTGTGAACTCGCAAAACGGCTTCCCTACGCCCAACATGATGCCCACACGTTCGCGAAGCTGGGAATGGTCGAAATTGCAGATACGCCCGATGGCGAGATGCTCTCGCTAGGAGACGCCCGGCTCGTCGAGATTTGGGGAGGAATTAGGGAGGCGGGCTTCATCGAGGAAAGCGGCTTTCCGCCAGAAAACATCGCTTTTTACCAGCAAGCTGCGGAGATGATTGCAAATGAAGAAGTCCGCGTTTTTCTCAAAGGGAGCGCGGGACAAATTGCTGAAGATCGAGCCGCCGCCATGCTACAAACCGCCCTGCCGATGATGCTTGATTTCTTAGGCCTTCTGCGTCTCAAAGCGTTCCTGCGAGCAATGCGTCAAGCGGTGGGGACGAACATCAATAGTTAGTTCTAAGGTGGCTGAATATTTAAACAAGGACACTACCCAGCTGAAGCACAGTTCGTACCGATCGTCGACTTTGGGCCGGGTGCAGACTGTCCGGAATCAGCTAGCGCGCATGCGGGAGCGGACATTCCGTAGCGAAGTTCGCGAGGTCTGTGAGCGCCAACATAGCCGTCATTCAGCGACCCAAACTAGGTCCCCGATACCGGTCATTCGTTCATCGCACTTTCTAACAACCGAAACGGCATATACTGGGCCGTATCCGGACTGACAGGTCCGTAAGCTTGCCTACGGACGCTTACTGACACCCCTCTTGGTGTAAACGAGATGGTCTGCCACAGGGCTGTTAGGGGCCAGTCAGCTTGGGTCTTGATATTGCTAACCTGTCATGCCGGATCTATCCGCGACAAGTGCATCTACTATCGATGGATCAGCCAGCGTTGAGATATCGCCCAGGCTGGATACATTGCCTTCCGCGATCTTTCTAAGGATGCGGCGCATGATCTTGCCCGATCGTGTCTTGGGCAGACCCGGCGTGAACTGGATGATGTCGGGGGTCGCGATCGGCCCGATTTCATGGCGGACCCAGTGTTTGAGCTGGGCGCACAGGGCGTCGGTCGGCTGTTCGGAGGCGTTCAGCGTGACATAGGCATAGATGCCCTGTCCCTTGATGTCGTGCGGGAAGCCGACGACGGCCGCCTCGGCCACGGCTTCATGAAGGACAAGCGCGCTCTCCACTTCGGCGGTGCTCATGCGATGGCCGGAGACGTTGATGACATCGTCGACCCGGCCGGTGATCCAATGATAGCCGTCCTCGTCCCGGCGACAGCCATCGCCGGTGAAATACATGCCGGGGTAGGTCGAGAAATAGGTCTGGAAGAAGCGGTCATGATCGCCCCAGACCGTTCGCATCTGACCCGGCCATGAGCGGGCGATGCACAGATTGCCTTCGGTCGCGCCTTCGAGCTGGACGCCGCCTGCGTCGACCAGGACGGGCTCGACGCCGAAGAAGGGCTGTGCGGCCGATCCCGGCTTCAGGTTGGTCGCGCCGGGCAGCGACGTAATCATGTGGCCGCCGGTCTCGGTCTGCCACCAAGTGTCGACGATCGGACAACGGCCCTTCCCGACCACGTCATGATACCAGCGCCACGCCTCGGGATTGATCGGTTCCCCGACTGTGCCGAGCAAGCGGATCGAATCGCGGCTGGTGCGATGAACCCAATCATCGCCCTCGCGCATCAGCGAGCGCAGGGCGGTCGGCGCGGTGTAGAGTTGGGAGACGCGATGCCGGTCGGCCACTTCCCAGATGCGCGACGGGCTTGGCCAGTTGGGCACGCCCTCGAACATGAGCGTCGTCGCGCCATTGGCGAGCGGGCCGTAGACGACATAGCTGTGGCCGTCACCCAGCCTATATCGGCGGTGCACCAGAAGATGTCGCCGGGGCGGTAATCAAACGTGAGATCGAAGGTCATCGCGGCCCAGAGCAGATAGCCGCCGGTGCTGTGGAGCACGCCCTTGGGTATTCCGGTCGATCCCGACGTGTAGAGGATGAACAGCGGGTCTTCCGCATTCATCGGCTCGGCCGGACAGTGCACACCGGCACCGATCGCGGCATCGTCATAGAATATGTCGCGGCCCGCCTGCATCGGCACCGATGCGCCGGTCGCCTGGATCACGATCACCGTCTTGAGGACCGGCGCCAGCGCAGCGGCCGCATCGACATTGATCTTGAGCGGCACCGCCTTACCGGCCCGTCGCCCTTCGTCTGCGGTAACGACCACCTTGCTGTCGCAATCGATGATCCGCCCGGCGAGCGCATCGGCCGAAAAACCGCCGAACACGATCGAGTGGATCGCCCCGATCCGCGCGCAGGCGAGCATCGCGAACGCCGCCTCGGGGATCATCGGAAGGTAGAGCGTCACCCGGTCACCCTTCGCGACGCCGACGCTCTTCAGAACATTGGCGAAGCGGCAGACCTCGGCATGAAGCTGGGCATAGGTGAAGGTACGGATCTCGGCTGAGGGATCGTCGGGTTCCCACAGGATGGCGATCTGGTCGCCGCGCTCGGCGAGATGGCGGTCGAGACAATTGGCTGCGACATTGAGCGTGCCGTCGGCAAACCATTTGATCCCGAAATCGGCTTCGTGGAAGCTGCTTTCATTGGCGCGGGTGGGTGGCTGGACCCAGTCGAGCCGCTTGGCCTGTTCAAGCCAGTACGCATATGCTCCAGGTCCAAGCTCCTGGAGCCCCTTATTATATGCCCATTTCGACATCCTACCTGCTCTCCTAAATCAATTTCAGACAGTCTGTCGGACGCACGACCGACTGTCAACCCACATTTACAGGATCGTGCCGACGACAATCTCGCAACTTTATCGTGCAGGTATGTTCAGAATGGCTTTGGTGCCGGCAATGACAAATGGAAGAAGGCGCTCGCTCACCGCCACGAAGTTCGCAGCGCTTGCCGCTCCTTCCGAAATGCGCCTCAGCCTGTCGTTCTTGGCTTCAACAACGCTGTCCAGCATACATCCAATGATAAACTGGTAAGCATAAGCAAGATTGGTGTGGGATGAGGGCCTACATGTCGCTTTCAACCAGCCCAGCAGTTCGATCCCAATCGGATCCAGTAATTGGGGCACAATCTTGTTGTGGTCCTCAGTTGTGACGTACATCAGCCGGCAGAACAGGCTTATGTAATTTCGCCACCCGGGTTCGCTCGTCAGCGCCAGCTTCATCATGGGCAATACGATCGCCGTGATCGCCTCGTCGAGATCTGGCACCCCCCCGCCGCGCTTCTCCGAGAATTCCGCGTACATCGCGCGACGCAGTTCGTTCATCTCTTCAAAACGGCGCGTAAGGACCTCTCGAAGCAGGACATCCTTCGTTTTGAAATGGTAACTCAGGGTACCGAGCGTATCCCCGGAGAGGGCGGCAATCTGTCGCGTGGTGGCAGCATCATATCCTTTCTCGGCAAAAACCTGCTCGGCTGCGTTCAAAAGTCTGTCCCAGCTTCCCCCCTTGGTCGCGGCCATACAATCTCCAGACAAAAGCTCTCTGTTACTGACAAGCACCGGTTGGTCAAGTGTACGAAACCAGCAGTGCCGATGCGCTTTTTTACTTGATATGATGCCAATTGCCACGAAAAGGCGCATATTTGGTGCCCCGAGAACGTTTAACGAACGACCGCTTCACTCGGGTTCTTGCCGGAAGCTGCCTAACCGCAACGTCCGACGGCCTGGACATTGTAGCTGCGGCTTACGAGGCTCCAGGAATGACCGGTTTCGGCGAAACGGGAGGTTCTCTTTAAGGGCGGCGACCGGCAGGAAAGTCCCAATCCCAGTCGATCGCTTCGCCACGGAAATTCGACGAACGAAGGGCAGGTTTCAAGGAAGCGCCTTGGGCCGTGAATGTCGGCTTTGTCGATGGGATCCTGCGATAGGCATGAAAAGGCTGGAACGGCAGCTATCCGTTGAGAGGGATGCAAATCCAGACACTGTGCCGTTACCAGCGATCGCGCATCCCTCGTTACCCCGGCGCGTGATCCTGCCAGTAGCGCAGCTCCCGGAACAGCATGTGATTGCGCCCGGTGTCGAACGCTTTCAGAAACTGCGTCATAGAATCGACCTGATCACTGCGACTCAGTGGAAAGCTGGCGACCTCGTTGATGAACGTCTCATACCAGGGCGCCTTTGCCGGCAAGAGCACCCTGCCCTGTTCGATTTTGGGCGCCTGATGCATCGCCCGTTCCTGCTTCCCGCCTTTTGGCGTTACCCGATAGATCCAGTCACGCCCGTCGAGCTTCAGCTGCTGATATAGCGCTTGGCCGCTGGACGCATATTCCACGATCACGCCTGCAGGCTTATGTTTTTCATATTGATCGAGGACGGCGTTCAAGAGATCGGGATAGCTGAGCTTCTGCCGGAACACGTCCATGAGGGCGAAATATTTGCCATATACACCCCAGGTTGTGCACACCGACCAGGCAGCACTGTCCTCCTCGGAAATCGCGGTATCCCAACTCTGGAAGATGCGCTCCATCTTGTGCGGGTAGAAGGTTGAGCAAGGCTGGCTCTGGAAATGCTTTACCTTGAAGATCGTGCCGCCGAGCGCGCGGGGATCCTGCAGGATTTGTGCGGCATAGTTGCTTTCGCCGAGATCATGTTTGAGCTGATCAAGCGCCTTGTGGTCGAATCGCTCGGGAAAGAGCAGATCGCCCGGCGCAAGCTGCCACTGCTTGCCGCGTCCCATGTCTAGTTGCGTGGGCACCTGCGCTTCGGCCGGAATGGCCAGAAGCGTCCAGTCGCCCTCGTCACGCAACCGTGCAATGAGGTCATCGGTGTGAAGGCGCTGAGAGATGACGATCATCCGGCCCTTGGCAGGCTCATCGAACCGCGACATGAGTGTCCCGGTAATATAACTAAACGCCTCATCGCGCGCAGCCTGCGAATAGACCGCGTCCTTGGCCTTGAGCGGATCATCAACAAGGATGATGTTGGCGCCCTTGCCGGTCACCGTCCCGCCGACCGATGTCGCAAAACGATAGCCACCTTTGGTGGTGGTCAAGCGGTGATGCGCCGTGCCGTTTGCAGCGAGGCTGCTTTGAGGAAAAATCCTGCGGTGGATCTCAGACTGCATGATCGACCGGCTCTTGACGGCAAAGTCGCGCGACAGCTCATCCCCATAGGAGGTGCAGATCACACGAAGTGATGGATCGCGACCCAAAGCCCAGGCCGGCGCTCCGATTGAGCCCACCAACGACTTTCCGAACCGCGGCGGTACCGCAATCAAGAGGCGGTTTATCGTGCCTTCGATCACCTTATGAACGGCTGTCGCGAGCACCTGTGTATGCCGGAAAGGGATAAAGGTCTCGGAGGGCTCAGCCTCAGCATGGATCAGCTGACAATAGGTCAACAAATCCATGCGTGCGCCTGCATAAAGCTTCTGCCGCAGTTTGCGGCGCTGTTCGCTGAAGGCATTACTCATCCTGCAGCCTCCGCAATGCTTCAAGTTCAGCGTCGGAAAGCGGAGGTTCGATCGGCAATGTTTCTGGATCGGGACCACACAGCTTGTCGCGCAGTTTTTCGGAGAGCTCGATCGCTCTCAGATCGCCTTTCGCGCCTTTTGTCGCGAGCTGACGATAGCCGGCCTGACACTTTGTAAGGCGGACACCGTCCACTTTATTGAGGAGGTAGCGGTCTGCCTCTTCCAGAAACATCGTCTTGCGATTCTTCGACCGCTTCGGCCGGCCAGGACCGCCAGCATTGCCCTTTTTGAACTGATGCTCGACAGGCGGCTTACCATACCCCACTTCATAATCATCGACGTCATCGTCGGCGTCGCTTGATCGCGCATCATTGGCGGGTACCGGGACAAGCGTTCTATCGGTCGCGACTTCGAGTGGTGGAATGGTCTCTAGCTGCTTTGAAGGGTCGTTGAAGTCGGGCTGTCTCTTGAAATGGAATTTAACCGGCATGGCGAAACTCCCACGCGAGAGGTTGCGCCAGCAGGCACATTGCAAGGCAACAGGCTCGAAATTGATAGGACACAGGCAAACGCATGGGTTGCTCCTCCAGGGCAGAATCCAAAGATGGGGTAACTGCATCCAGGAGAGCGGGAACCGCCCCATCCGTCAGCCAATGGCGACGAACCCTGAAGCCGCCCTGATCATTTCACATCTCCGCACGGTGTCAAGCGCGAACATTTCGAGGCCGCGATTTCCCGATACCGCGCGTACGTCTCGCGTTTTTGTACCTCGAGCTTCCCGTTTATGGGTTACGGGAATTTCTACGGCGCCCAGCGGAAAAGCTCACGCAATCACGGGCCAAGATCGTCATCATGCCCGCCAGTTTGGGCCATTTCCCGTTATCTTCCCGTTTTAAACGCGAAATAGCTTCCAGAGACTGGTTCGCTCTGGACTGCCTGGTGAGCCAACACTTCCCGAAAACAATCACTTAGATTGTCTCACCTATCCTAATAGCCCCACGCTGTCCTCCGGTGTCCCGGTGCCAGTGTCTCACCTCCCCCTCCTCTCCGGAGCGGGCGAGTGAGCGGTCTTGGAACTAGCCGCGCGCTGGCGCGGCCAGTCGAACGGGATCTCCGCCGCCCGCAACAAGCGCCTCGCGCCAAGCTGGATCGGCCGGCGCCCCTCCATGATTGCAGTCACGATATCCAGGGCAAGAAAGCTGAGCCGCGCCAGACGAGCAGGCCGATTACGATCGGCGCTATCAAGATCGGATGATTGCGCTTCCGATCTTGCATCAAGTCCGAGCTTACGCCTTGCATCGTGAGCACGAACGATCATCTCGACCATCCTTAGCTCGCGCCGAGCCACATCGGCATCCTTATCGTTCGGGATGGTGAAACGGACCGCACTGCGGCGTACAATCATGATCGTTGGAACATCGAGCGGACAGCGTTCGAGACCAGATGCTGACCCAACATCCAGACCCAACCGCGTAGCCAATGCAGTCGCATCGTGAAGAGCTTGGTGTTGGTGGTAGTTTAACTTATCCGGTGACCGTCGCCACTCAAGGCCTTCGTGTCATGGCCTCGCGCAGACAGGACCGCATTAGCCTGTGCATGGCCGCTCTGGGGCACGACATCCCCGACACGTGAGGTGATAAAATCCCAGTGCCGGTCCAGTTGATCAATACTCATGGCTTCATTTTGGTGCGTGAACCCCTGGGTCATCGTGACGTGCGCGGCGTAGATATGCCCTCCCCCGGCACCAATGATCATATTGCGGGGAGCGGATTCACCAATGAGATATAGCGCGACGGGGACTACGAGCTCGGGTTCGAATAGCGGCATCACGTCGCCCGAAAGGACGGACTCCGTCATGGCGGTCGCGGCTATCGGTGCGATGCAGTTACACCGGATGCCGTATTTCTGGCCTTCCAGCGAGAGCGTTTTCGCTAGGCCCACGAGGCCAAGCTTGGCGGCGGCGTAATTCGACTGTCCGAAATTCCCGAAAAGGCCGCTGGACGAGGTGGTCATGAGAATGCGGCCGTAATTTCGTTCGCGCATTCCATCCCAAAAAGCCTTGGTGACCAGGAAGGCACCGTTCAGATGGACGGTCAGGACATCCGTCCAGTCGTCGATTGTCATTTTAGAAAAGGTGCGGTCGCGCAGGAACCCGGCATTGTTAATCAGAATGTCTATCCCGCCCCACTGGCCACATATGCGATCCGCCATGTCCGCGACACCGGCGGGGTCGCTGACC
>Ga0207951_101166_pt1 | contig 10346 bp, 6 predicted proteins | sample Subbio12Aug_8Bad_FD_184830 | JGI IMG/M metagenome (GOLD analysis project Ga0207951, IMG submission 184830) | Serpentinite rock and fluid subsurface biosphere microbial communities from McLaughlin Reserve, California, USA - CR12Aug_8Bad (SPAdes) | ecosystem: Environmental > Terrestrial > Deep... | reverse complement strand
TGAATTTGAAGAAGTTGTACAGAAACGCCACCTTGACGGCGGCTTCGTCCCGTCCTTCGCCGCAGACGCCAATGGACGTGAACAGCATGAATGCCAGCGCCACCAGCGTTCCCGCCGCAACAAGGCGGCGGAGCAAGGCCACGAAGGGATTGGTGCGTTGATTCGTGGCCGGGCGCATGGTCAGAAACTCAGTTGTAGTTTCACGCGCCATTCCCGGCCATTCATCGGCAGCGTGTCATGAATACCGCTGCCGAGCATGAGGAAACGGCTGTCGAGCAGGTTGTAAACGCCCACCGAGACATCCAGGCCATGCACCAGCCGGTCGGACGCCAGATTCAGGTTGACCAGGCCGTAGGCGTCGGCAATGTTGCGGCCATAGGTCTTGCGATCACCGATGTAAATGGTCTCGACGCCGAGGCGGGCGATGTCGTCGAACAGCGGTTCGGCGTAATGAATCTTGACGAGGTTCTGCGGCGAGCCGATGGCCCAGGCACTCTGGCGGTTTTCGTCATCGACCCGGCTGTAGGTGTACGACAGCTTGAACAAGCGGCCACTGCGCCAGCGTTTTTCGGCTTCCAGTTCGCCGCCGTAGGCATGGTAGCGGCCCAGGTTGTCGAGTAATGCCGTGTCGGGGTGGGGCTGCAACATCTGCGAGATGTCATTGAAAAACAGCGTGCCCAGCAGTTTGATGCCGTCGCGGCCGCGCCATTCGACGACGCTTTCGTAACTGCGGATGCGTTCTTCGGCCAGCGTCGTGCGAACGCCATAAAAATAGGGGTTGTAATCCAGGTTCCAGGCATTGGGGGCGCGGAACGACGAGCCGTACAGCAGCTTGAATGTGGTGCTGTCGACCGGGTGCCAGATCAGTCCCAGCCTGGGGTTGAGCTGAATGTTCTCCAGCATGTGGTGATGATCGAAGCGCAGACCGGCGCTGAGTATCAGGTCATCGCGAAGCTGAATGTCGTCTTGGGCGAACACTTGCACGCGGTGGCCGCTACGGTTGGAATAGCCCAGTAGCGCATAAGGATCCAGATCGACGTTGAGCAAACGCTGGCGCAGGTCGTGCTGGTACTCCAGACCGAGGATGATGCGGTGGCGCTCGAAAGCGCGGGTGGTCAGTTGCGCCTCGCCGCCCCACCAGCGGCCACTGGATTCGTCGTGATTGACGACGCGCGAACCGGCATCCAGATAGGCAGCACCCGCGCAATACTCGTAACCTTGATAAAAGCCGCGCATCCGCACTGAGCTTGCATCGGTCAGGGCTTTTTCATAGGTGAGGTTGCCGTAAAACTGGCGGTCGTCGGTGTGGGAAACTGGGTCGTTGAACCGTTCGCCGTAAGCGGCCGTGGGTACGCGCTTATGGCGACCGACATAGCCGCCGGCGAGGGTGAACGCTTCGAACTGCACGCGGCCATACAGCCGGTCGGAACGCTCGCCATCCATGCGGGTGGCGATGCCGTTGTAGGTGGCCGGGCTGTCGAAGGCCGGGAAATACAGCGTCTCCGGCCCGGCGCTGTCGAAATGGGTGGCCGACAACAGCACGTCGGCGCCGTTGTCCAGGGTTTTGCCGTAGCTGATGCGGCCTTGATAGGTATCGAAGCGACGGGCGTCGCCGGCCATTTGCACGCCGTTGATGGCGCGGCCTTGTTTGGTGACGACATTGACCATGCCCAGAAAGGCATTGTTGCCGTAAATGGCCGCGCCGGAACCGGGGATGAATTCGATGCGCTCGATCAGATCGAGGTCGAGCATGAATTCATTGCCGATGTTGGCCGAGTCGAAGATGTTTTCGTTCATGCGCTGGCCGTCGATCATGAACAAAATGTGGCCGTTGAACTCCTCGGGACGGTCGAATCCCCGGACGCCGAGAAAGCTGTAATTGCGGTCGTTGCTGGTGAACAGGCCGCGCATGGCGTTGAGTGCTTCCGCCAGTGTGCGCCAGCCAAAGGTGCGGATGTCGTCGGCGGTTACCACGGACAGCGACGATGGCGATTCGCTGCTTTTCTGCGCCAGTCTGGATGCGCTGATGACCTCGGTTTTGAGCAGCTCTTCCAACGACAAATCGGTCAAATCCTCCGGCGCCGCCACGACATGGCCTGCCAGCAAAAGGCTGGCGGCTGCAAGCAGGCGGGCTGGAAGAGGGGAATGCCAAGTCATTTCAAGGAGCTTGAGCGGCCAAGGCACGACTCTAGTAGAGGTAAAAAAGCCTCGGATTATAGACGGTTATCGGAAGCTTACGCGCTCCCACGTACAGCACTACATCGAACTCGTGGCCAACAACATCGTTACCAGCAACAGTTCCGTTGTGCTCGTCCTCGACCGCTCAGGTAGCATGTTGGATGTGGCGAACAGCGGCTTCACCAAGCACCAGTTGCTCAAGAGCGCCGTCGGCGTGGTTCACAGTTTAATTTAATGGCAGTAACCCATACCCTGGAGACACCCTCATGAAAGCCAGCGCACGCAATCAATTCAATGGCATCGTCAGCGACATCGTGGCAGGCGCCGTCAACGCCGAAGTGCATGTCACCCTGCCGGGTGGCGACCTCATCGCGGCCACCATCACCCAGGAGTCGGTGGCAACCCTGGCACTTGCCAAGGGCATGGCGGTCACGGCCTTGATCAAGGCACCGCATATCATTCTGGTTACCGATTTCGGCGGCTATAAATTGTCGGCGCGCAACCAACTGCCCGGCACCGTGGCAGCCATCAAACCTGGGCAAGTCAATGCCGAAGTGGTGATCGAACTGGCGGGTGGCGAACATGTGGCTGCTACCGTGACTCAAGACAGCATCGAACACCTGGGTTTGCGCAAAGGCCAGAAGGTCATGGCCGTGTTCAAGGCCGGAGCGGTGATTTTGGCGGTTGCCGCAGCATGAAATGCGAGGGAGAGAACCGCTAGGTCGCGGCCAACTTCAGGCGGTGGTGCCGAGCCTGAACAACCGGCGGCGCAGCCGATCCAGCGTCAGCATGGCGGCTTGTATCTGTTTGGCTTGCGCACTGCCGCCCAGCGTGAGCGAGGCAAAATCAAAGCCGGTGTCGGTCAGAAGGCCGGCGTGAAGACTGATGACGCGATCACGGCTTTGGTAGTCGTCCAGCGAGCCGTCGTACAACTGCACCAGCGCCCAGTCGGCGCCTCGTTCGCGCAAGGCCGAGCCTAATTGCCCGGCCAGTTGGCGTGGAGGGTCGCTATCGGCAACCACCGCCAGTTGCCGTGCCGCCTCTGCCCCGTGCCGGGCGACCATGACGGTTTCCAGCCAGCGGGTGTGCTGGCATCGGGCCGCCAGCAAGCCGCCGCTGGCGGTTTCCAGTAGTGCCAGTTTCAGGCTTTGCGGCATGGTGCGATCGACGACCGTCAGCAAATCGCCACCGCTCTGGCCGTCCAGGCCATCAATGGCAAACACGTAATCGCCGATCGCGCTACGGCAAGTCTCGGCCAGGCGTTGTTGATCGGCGGGCGGGAAGCCTGCCGGAAACAGCAATTTGGTCTGCACCTCGTCGATTGCCGCGCGAAAACCCAGACGCACAACCTCGGGCAACGTCAAGCCCACGAGCCGCTGTTGAATGGCCGATTCGCCGATGCCGACGCTGCGCAAGGTCACGAGATTTGCCGGTTGCAGGGCAAAGCGCGCCAGCATCAGGGTTTTCACCGTGTCGAACATGGCCTGCATTTCCGACGGTACGCCGGGCAGAAACACGAACCAGCAGCGATTTATCTGCAAGGCAAAGCCCGGCGCCGTGCCCAGCAAGTTGTCGATGCGCAGCGCACCGCCGGGACGATAGGCCTGCTTGCGATTAGCAGCGGGCATGGTGCGCTGGCGGTGGGCGAACCAGGTTTCGATCTGGCGCAAGGCTGCGTCGTCGAAGATCAGATCGACACCCGCCGCCCTGGCGACCGCCTCGGCGGTCAGGTCATCACTGGTCGGCCCGAGACCACCAGTACAGATGCAGCAATCGGCACGCTGGGCAATGTCGTGTATCAGCCCCACCAGGCTGTCGAGATCGTCACCGACCGCCGTATGCCGACACACGCTGAAGCCCAGGTCGTTCAATTGTTGCGACAACCAGGCGGCATTGCTGTCGACGGTCTGGCCACTGACGATTTCTTCGCCCTGGGAAAAAATTTCGGCAATGCAGCTCATAAAACTCCAAACCAGAACGGCAAGCTCAGCAAGCTCAAGCCGGTAGTTACCGTCACGGCGGCGGCGTACAGCGAACTGTCCAGCCGGTAGCGGTCGCACAACACCACACCCAGCACCATGCTGGGCATGGCCATGTCGAGCAGGGCGGCGGCACGTTGCGGATTGGCCAATTGCAAACCGTCGGCAATCGCCATGCCGATCCACGGCATCATCATGAGTTTTATCAGCGCCACCGGGGCGATGTAGGGCAGGTTGCGCAGGCTTATCGCCCGCCAGCTCAAGGCCAGGCCCAGGGAAAAAATCATCAGCGGTGCCACCGCACCGGACAGCATGTGCAGCAATCCGCCCAGCCACTGCGGTTGCGCCACATGGTTCATGCTCAAGGCCACGGCGACGAACGCCGCCCAGAACGGTGGCGCATTCAAAAAACCCAGGGGCGATTTGGGCCGGGGATCGACGGCCTGGCCGTAATGCTGTGCCAGCAGGATGCCGACGGTGAATACCATGGGGGCTGCCGCGAACAAGTCCATTTGAATCACCACCGAACGTGCCCAGGGACCGTAGGCCTGTTCCAGCACCGGCAGCCCGAGGTAGGTCGTATTGGGAAACGCCGCCGCCAGTATCACCGCCCCGGTCTGCGCCGGGCCAAAACGGAACAGCCGCGCTACCAGCCAGCTCGCCACAATGCCCAGGGTAATCAACGAGATACCCAATGCGCTAAATTTCAGAGACTCCATGCCGATGTCGGTTTTCCACAGCACATCCAGCACCATGGCAGGCAGGAAAAAGTAATACACCACACTGGTCAATACCTGCCGGGTCTGATCGGCGCCTAAGCCGTTGGGCGTCAGCAGCCGCCAACCGGCTCCGCACAGCATCAGCACGGTCATTTGAATCAGCGTGGTAGTCATCGGCGTGGTAGTCATCGGCAGGCTTGCGGCAACCCGAAAACGCTAAAAGCGGGAAGCAACGGCTAACCTGTATCGTGCGAATGCAGCGAGATGGCGCACACCCGGTTGCGGCCTTGTTTCTTGGCCTGGTACAGCGCATCGTCGGCGGCTTCGAGCAGGCGGATGGGGCTATCGTGAACAGCCATAGCCCACGTTGCCACGCCGATCGAGGCCGTCAAAAACGGTGGCAGATGATGCTGAACCTGCTGAATGCGCAGGGCCTCAATCGCCTCGCGATAATGTTCGGCGCGCAACATGGCACCGGTGAAATCGGTGTTCGGCAGCAGAATGGCGAATTCCTCGCCACCCAGACGGGCAACCATGTCTTCCGGGCGCTGGGTTTGCTCGACCAGTGTTTTGGCCACCCGCTTCAGACAGTCATCGCCCGCCGGGTGGCCGAAATAGTCGTTGAACTGCTTGAAGTGGTCGATATCCAGCACCAGCAAGGATAGCGGGATGATCGTTCGTTGCGCCTGATTGAATTGCCGCGCCAGGGCGCCGTCGAATGCGCGGCGGTTGGGGATTTCGGTCAGTCCGTCCAGCGATGCCAGTTTTTCCAGCAGATCGGTTTTTTCCTTGAGCTGAATCTGGGTACGAACCCGGGCCAGCATGATGTTCGGCGAGAACGGCTTGGTGATGTAATCGCAGCCGCCGATTTTGAATCCCCTGACTTCATCGTCTTCAGAACCCATCGCCGTCAGGAATATGACGGGAATGTCCCGCGTGGCATCGTCGTTCTTGAGTTGCTGGCAGACCTCGAAGCCGCAGATGTCGTTCAGCATGACATCCAGCAGAATCAGATCGGGTTTTTGCGATCGGGCAATCTGCAATGCCAGCTCGCCGTGCAACGCCACCTTGACCGCGTAATGTGGCTCCAGGATGTTTTTTATCAGGTCGAGATTTTCAGGGCTGTCGTCAATGGCAAGCAAGGTGTGCGGCATCGTCGTTTGCATGGTAGTCAATGGTTGGATTGAGCCAGAAGCCGCTGCAAATCATTGGCGGCATCGATGAACTGGTAATGGGCAATCTGTTTTTCGACCGGTTGCAGCCGCGCGACCATATCCGGGTCGTCGATGTCGGCAAGAATGGCTTCGATGGCCCTGTCGGCATCGGAATCGAACGACCTGAGCTTGACCAGCAAGTCCTGCAATTGCTGTTCGATACGCTTTGGCGACAGGCTCTCTGCCGACGCTATGGCTGGGCGATCGGCGCGATTATCGGCAATCGTCAGCGTGGTTTGAATGCTGGCGATGATTTTTTCCATCTCCTGCGCCGTGTTTTTCAGCAACACGTCCAGACCATCGGCCCGTTTCCCGCCATCTGCTGCATCCGCCAGCCTGTCGTCGATGCGCTGCAACTGGCCATGCAACAACGGGGCACCAAGAGATGCCGCCAGGCCTTTCAGGGTATGGATCAACCGCTTGGCGTTTTTCAGATCGCCATGCGCCAGTGCTGTCTCGATTTCGTTCATGCTGCTGGCGTGATTTTCGGCAAACTTTAGCAGAACTTTATTGTAAATCGAGGTGTTGCCTGCGGTATGTTGCAAGCCCTTCGCGTTATCGATGCCGTAGAGACAGGGCAGGCTGACGGCAGTGGCCATCAATGACGGGTGGGGCGGCTGTGGCACTTGTGGCGTCGAGGTCTTGGGCGAAATCCATTTCAGCAAGGTGGCGTAAAGGGTTTGCGGCAAAATGGGTTTGCCGATGAAATCGTTCATGCCGGCCTGTGTACAGCGTGCCCTGTCGTCGCTGAACACGTTTGCAGTCATGGCAATCACCGGCAACGACCGGCAATGCCTAAGCTCGCGCAGACGGCGGGTGGTCTGGTAGCCATCGAGCACTGGCATTTGCACGTCCATCAACACGCAGTCGTAGTGATTATTTTGCAGTTTGTCGAGCGCGGCTTGGCCGTGTTCGGCGGTTTCCACCAGCAATTGCACCTGTTCCAGCAACTCGGTGGCCACCAGCCGGTTGACCTCGTTATCTTCCACCAGCAGTATCCGGGCACCGCGAATGTGCTGTAACTGGCGGGTATCGAAGCCGCTGTGTTGGCGTTCACGGCTCAGGCGAATGTCGTCGACGTCGGCTACGCCCAGGGTAACGCGAAAGCTGAAGGTGGAGCCGATACCATGCTGGCTGCTGACTGAAATCGAACCGCCCATCTGTTCGATCAACTGCTTGCTGATGACCAGGCCCAGCCCGGTGCCGCCGTAGTTGCGGGTGATGCTGTTATCGCCCTGGCTGAAGGCTTGGAACAAGCGCGATTGCTGCTCGTCGGTCATGCCGATGCCGGTGTCGGAGATGCTGAACTGCAAGCGCAGTTGCCGCTCATCGCGGGCCAGTTCTGCCAGTTCGACGCGGATTTCGCCGCGTTCGGTGAACTTGACGGCATTGCCGATCAGATTGGTCAGCACCTGCCTCAGTCGCTGCGGGTCGCCGATGACGGCGCGGACGCCGCTGTCACTGACGGGCCGGATCAGACACAGGCCTTTGCGCTTGCTGAGTTCCTCCAAGGTAGACAGCACCTGGTCGAGCAGCTCGTCGAGTACGAACGGCGTCGGTTCCAGTTGCATCTTGCCCGCTTCCAGCTTGGACAGATCGAGAATGTCGTCGATCAGCGCCATCAGCGCCCGCGATGCCGTTTGCACGCGCTCCAGGTAATTGCGTTGCCTGGCATCGATGCTGCCGTTCAGACACAGCTCGACCAGGCCTACGATGGCATTCATCGGCGTGCGGATTTCATGGCTCATGTTGGCCAGAAACTCGGATTTGACCCGCGTCGCCCGCTCGGCCTGCTGCTTGGCTTCGAGCAGGCGTTGTTCATATTGCAACCGGTCGGTGATGTCGGTAATCAGGCCCTGATAGCCGGTGATCTGGCCCAGGTCATTGCGGATGACGACTTTGCGATCCTGTATCCATTTGATACGGCCATTGGCGCAGACGATCCGGTACGGCAGGTGAACGATGTCCTGGGCATCGTCCGCCTGACCCGACATCTCACGCAATTCCCGCTCGAAAGTCTTGCTGTCGTCGGCATGAATCAGATCAAGAAAACCCAGCGGGGTTTCGAGCAACTGCCTGGCCGTGTAGCCTGTCAGCGATTCGATGTTATCGGTTGCAAACACAACCGGCAGGCCGGTTTCGGCCGACCATTCCAATACCACGAAACCGCTTTGATTGATGATCTGGTAGGTGATTTGCAGGTTTTTTTCCGAGGCTTTGCGCGCGGTGATGTTTTGATGGGTTCCGCACAGCCGCAACGGTGCGCCGGTGATCTTGTCGTGCTCGACCACGCCGCCCGAACCCTGTATCCACACCCAGTGTCCCTGCTTGTGGCGCATGCGGAATTCCACGACATACGGCTGGCCGGAGACGATATGGGCATTGATGACGGGTCTGACGATGGCACGGTCATCGGGGTGTATCCGGTTGTCCCAGTCGCCGACGTAATGATCGAGGTCTTCAGTCTGCAAGCCCAGCATGTCCAGCCAGCGCTGGTTGACGTGGTGTTTGCCGGTCGGGTAATCCCAATCCCAAAAACCCAGCTCGGCACCGTCGATGACCAAGGCCATCCGCTGCTCGACTTCACCTCGGGCGTCGGTGGCGGGGTCAGGATCGCTTGCAACCCCCTGCAATGGCCGTCGTCGCCAGGTAATCATCGACAAAGCAAGCAGCGATGCCGTACCCGCCGTGACACGTAGCGGATGGGCCGTCAGACTGCCATCGAGCAGCGACGACATCAGGTCGATGACGACAATCACCATGGCAGTGCAAGCCATGGCTCGTTCGAGGCGGTGATCGTAGGGTTTGGCTGATGCAGTCATTGAGCGAGTCGAGCGTAGTCGGGGTGCCCGGGGCGGGCTTTCGTGCTACCAAGAGACCGAATGGTAACACTCAGGGCCGCCCGGACAGAATCGCAGCACCATCATCCTTCACCCTTCACCCTAAACGCATCACCTCCATCAGACAAACCCGTACCTGCGTCGAGGCCGCCAGATTCCGTACCATGGCCAGATGCGTCAGAAACGCCTTCACCTCCGCCGCCCCCATCTCCGAAGGATGCCGTTGGCGATAAAACAGATGAAGCGTCGTATCCAATCCGTATAAGCCTGCTCGGTGCGTATGCTGTAATGCTTCACGCGAATCTTGTCGTACACCTGATCCAGCAACTTGGGACGTAGCTTTAACCCAACGCTTCAGCGGACTCCGCTGACGCTCCGTTTTGCGTTAGGCCGCATCGATCCGGTTCTGGGGCCGCAGCAACCAAAAACCCTTGCCAGGTGACGGGATGCGGAATAGTTGCCCCCGGTTTTTTGAAGTACCATGACGGCCAGATACCCCATTCTTCACCGGCAAGGCTACGTCCAGGCATGACGACACCCACGGCAGTTTTCACTGAATCACAACCGCTGTATCTCGTTGTCATTCACGACAATGTGGCCGGGCGCAGCCGTTTGAACATCCCCAGACTCTATCGCAACGAAACGTTGCGCAACAAGCTGGAGAGCCATCTGTCGGCCATGACCGATATACGCTCGGCAAGAGCCAGCGTGCTGACCGGTAATCTGCTGATCGAATACCAGCCCGGACGCAGCCTGGATGATTATCTGCGAGTCATCATGGTCTTTCTGCAAAACCAGTTGGGGCAGCCGGTGCTGCAAGGCCATCAGGCGGCAGACACCGCTGTCGATGCTGTCGCCAAGCCCGGCAAAACCGCACAGACATCTGTTGGACAAGGGCAAACTCGTCATCAGCCACAGGCCGAACACCCTTGGCACAGGCTGCCGCATCCGCACGTCATGGCTATGCTCGGCAGCCATGAAAACGGCCTGTCGGCTCAACTGGCCCGCCAGCGTCTCGCCGAATTCGGCCCCAATGCCTTGATGCAGCCCCATGGCCGCTCGCTGCTGAGCATGGCCTTGCAGCAGTTCGTTTCGGTGCCGGTGGCCATGCTGGGTGTTTCCGCCGTCATTTCGCTGGCCACCGGCGGCATTGCCGATGCCGTGGTCATCGCGGTCGTCGTCGGTATCAACGCGGTCATAGGCTACGTCACCGAAAAGTCGGCGGATGCCACCATCAATGCACTGGGGCAAACCCTGCCCGACAAGGCCCTGGTGCTGCGCGACGGCCAAACGCTGGACATCGCCATGAGCGAGGTCGTCATCGGCGACATCGTGCTGCTGTCGCCGGGCTGTCAGGTTCCTGCCGATGCCCGTCTGCTACACAGCAACCGCCTGAGTGTCGACGAAGCGCCGTTG
>Ga0207951_101165_pt1 | contig 10351 bp, 8 predicted proteins | sample Subbio12Aug_8Bad_FD_184830 | JGI IMG/M metagenome (GOLD analysis project Ga0207951, IMG submission 184830) | Serpentinite rock and fluid subsurface biosphere microbial communities from McLaughlin Reserve, California, USA - CR12Aug_8Bad (SPAdes) | ecosystem: Environmental > Terrestrial > Deep... | reverse complement strand
GCTTGGTCCCGGCGGACCGCGCCTTGCCGCCGGCATCGCGTTGGACGGCGCCCGGCCGGCGCGCTTCCAGCCCGCCGCGCCGCCGCCCGCGGCCGAGGGCTGGAGCCACCGCGCGCCGCTGCTCTGCGAGGCGCTGGCCGCCGGCAGCATCCCGCCCGTCCTGCCGGCCTGCCGCGCGGCCCTGCTGCCGGGGGGCGGCGGTCACGTCGCCCTGCGCCCCTCGCGCCCCTGATCCCCGGCGGACGGCGTCCGACCTCGGGCACGCGCGCAGGGCACCGCGCGGCGCGGCGCTTGACGCCCCGCCGCCCCCCTCCCCATAAGCCTGTCATGGCCTGGGACCGCGCGCCGCGAATTACCGTCCCGGTCCTCGACTGAGGGCCGGGTTCCCGCGCGCTTCCCGATGACCACCCGCCGGCCCCCGTGGCGCCGCGCGGAGCGAGACAGGCACCGATGACCGACACCGCCACCGAGGCCCGCGACTACCGCGGCACCGTCTTCCTGCCCAGGACCGCCTTTCCCATGAAGGGCGACCTGCCGAAGCACGAACCCGCCATGCTCGAGCGCTGGGCGCGGCTGAACCTCTGGCAGCGCATCCGCGCGCAGTCGAAGGGCCGCGAGACCTTCGTGCTGCATGACGGACCGCCCTATGCCAACGGCAACCTCCATATCGGCCACGCGCTGAACAAGATCCTGAAGGACGTGATCAACCGCGCCGCCCAGATGGCCGGCAAGGATGCGAACTACGTCCCGGGATGGGACTGCCACGGCCTGCCGATCGAATGGAAGGTCGAGGAGGAATACCGCGCCAAGGGCCGCGACAAGGACGCCGTCCCGGTGCTCGACTTCCGCGCCGAATGCCGCGCCTACGCCCAGCACTGGCTCGGCGTGCAGTCGGAGGAATTCCAGCGCCTGGGCGTCTTCGGCGACTGGGCGGACCGCTACGCCACCATGGATTTCGAATCCGAGGCCAAGATCGCCGGCGAGATCGGCGAGTTCCTGCTCAACGGCGCGCTCTACCGCGGCCTCAGGCCCGTGATGTGGTCCCCGGTGGAGAAGACCGCGCTGGCCGAGGCCGAGATCGAATACCACGACCATGTCAGCCCCACGCTGCACGCGAAGTTCCGCGTGCTGCAGGCGGCAGCGAAGGATCTGGTCGGCGCCGATGTGGTGATCTGGACCACCACCCCCTGGACGATGCCCGGCAACCGCGCCGTCGCCTATGGCCCCGAAATCGACTACGCGCTGGTGCATGTGGAGGGCGTATCCGACACCTCGCTGCTGAAGGTCGGCGACCTGCTGCTGGTCGCGCTTCCGCTGCTGCCCGGCTTCGAGAAGGAGGCCGGGATCGGCACGCACACGCTGCGCCGCGTGCTCAAGGGCGCCGAGCTGGACGGGGCCATCGCCGCCCACCCGCTGCGCGGCCGCGGCTACGATTTCGACGTCCCGCTGCTGCCCGGCGACTTCGTCACCACCGAGGCCGGCACCGGCTTCGTCCACATCGCGCCCGGCCATGGCGAGGACGACTTCAACCTCGGCCGCGCGCACGGCCTGCCCATCCCGGAGACCGTCAACGACGACGGCACCTTCACGCAGCACGCGCCGGGCTTCGCCGGCCTGCACGTCTTCAAGGCGCACACCGCGATCCACGAGGCGATGCGCGAGGCGGGAACGCTGGCGGCGACCGGGAGGCTCACCCATTCCTACCCGCATTCCTGGCGGTCCAAGAAGCCGGTGATCTTCCGCGCCACGCCGCAGTGGTTCATCGCGATGGACAAGCCGATCAGGACGGGCGCGGGCGCCGCTCCGGCGACGATCCGCGACATGGCGCGCGAGGCGATCGCGAAGACGCATTTCGTGCCCGAGGCCGGGCGCAACCGGCTCGATTCCATGATCGCCGCGCGGCCGGACTGGTGCATCTCCCGCCAGCGCGCCTGGGGCGTGCCCATCCCGGTGTTCGTGTCCAAGCACTCCGGCGAACCGCTGCGCGACCCCGCCATCATCGCGCGCGTGGTCGAGGCCTTCCGCACCGAAGGCGCCGATGCCTGGTACAAGCCGGGCGCCGCCGCGCGCTTCCTCGGCGAGGGCCGCAACGCGGACGACCACGAGCAGGTCATGGACATCGTGGATGTCTGGTTCGAATCGGGCTCCACCCACGCCTTCGTCCTGCCCCCGCGCGGCCTGCCCTTCCCGGCGGACCTCTACCTCGAAGGCTCGGACCAGCATCGCGGCTGGTTCCATTCCTCGCTGCTGGAATCCGTGGGCACCAATGGCGTCGCACCCTTCAGGGCCGTTCTCACCCACGGCTTCGTCCTCGACGAGCAGGGGCGCAAGATGTCGAAGTCGCTGGGCAACGTCACCGCGCCCCAGGACGTGATGAAGCAGTACGGCGCCGACATCCTGCGCCTGTGGGTGATGAACACGGATACCGCGCTCGACCTTCGCATCGGCCCCGAGATCCTGAAGCAGCAGGCGGAGCTCTATCGCCGCATCCGCAACACGCTGCGCTGGCTGCTCGGCAGCCTGGACGGCTTCGCGGAGGAGGAGACCGTCCCCTATGCCGAATTGCCGGAACTCGAACGCTGGGTGCTGCACCGGCTGACGGAACTCGATGCCCGCATCCGCCGCGCGGTCGAGACGCATGACTGGACCGGCGTCTATCCCGAGATCCACAATTTCTGCGCCACCGACCTCAGCGCCTTCTACTTCGACATCCGCAAGGACGCGCTCTACTGCGACCGTCCCGACAGCCTGCGCCGCCGCGCCGCGCGCACGGTGCTCGACATCCTGCACCGCTGCCTGTGCAAGTGGCTCGCCCCGGCTCTGGTCTTCACGGCGGAGGAAGCCTGGCTCGCCCGCTTCCCGGATGCGGACGGGAGCGTCCACCTGCTCGACTTCCTGTTCATCCCCGAGGGCTGGAAGGACGAGGCGCTGGCGGCGAAGTGGGAAAGGATTCGCGAGGTCCGCTCCCGCGTGACGCAGTCCATCGAGCGCCAGCGCGCCGCCGGCCTCCTGGGATCAAGCCTGCAAGCCGCGATCCACCTCGGACTCGATGGCAACGACATGGCGAATCTCGCTACGACCGCGTGGGACGAGGTGCTTATCGTTTCGAACGTTGAACTTGAACCGCTCGGCGAGGCGCTCACGGCTGCAGGTGGCGGACTTGAAGCGAGCGTTCGCGTTGCGTCCGCCCCCGGGGCCAAATGCGCCCGCTGCTGGCGGGTCCTGCGCGAGGTCGGGACCGGACCCGCCGGCAGACACCCCACCCTCTGCCTGCGCTGCGAGGACGCCGTGGAGTCCCTCCCATGACCCGCCCGCCGGCCTGCCCGCACGCAGGCCCGGCGCCGCGACGGCGCCGCCGAATCCCGCCCCGCCACGCCCCGCGGGCCGCCTGAGCGTGCGCGCGGGGCTTCTTGCCGCGCTGGTGGTCGTCGTGTTCGACCAGGCGGCGAAATTCTGGGCCATCGCCGCCGCGCCGCCGCCGCCCGGCTGGCCGGTGCCGCTGCCCGGCGGCGGGCCCTCGGGCCTCAGCCTCGCGCTGGTGCTCAACCCGGGCATCTTCTTCGGCACGCTGCTGCCGGCCGGCGGCTGGCCGCAATTCATGGTCCTCACGCTGGTCGTGCTCGTCGCCGTCGTGCTGCTGCTGCGGATGCTCGGCTCGCGCCGCGTGCTGCTCAACATCGGCCGCGGCCTCGTGGTCGGCGGCGCGGTCAGCAACCTCGCGGACCGGATGCGGCTCGGCGCGGTGGTGGACTACCTGGTGGTCCGCCGCGGCGATATCGGCCTCGCCTTCAACATCGCCGACCTCGCCGTGGTCGGCGGCGCGGCGCTGATGATCGGCCTGGCCGCCATCCACACCCTCACAAGGAAGGTCCCGGCATGAGCCTGCGCCTCGGCCTGCCGGTCGCCGCCGGCATCCTCGTCGTCGATCAGGCGAGCAAATGGTGGATCCTCGAAGTCGCCCGCCTGCCCATGGTGCAGCACATCCCGCTGTTCTCCGCCGGGCCCTTCGGCCTCGACCTCACCATGGTGTGGAACCGCGGCGTCACCTTCGGCCTGCTCGCCGGGGACGGGCCCTGGCACCATCTGATCCTCGCGCTGCTCGCCACGGTCATCGCCGGCTTCCTGCTGCGCTGGATGGCGCGGGCCGAGAACCGGCTCACCGCCTTCGCCCTCGGTGCCGTGGTGGGCGGGGCGATCGGCAACGTCATCGACCGCGTCCGTTTCGGCGCCGTGGTCGATTTCGTGAATGCCCACGCCTGGGGCTGGCACTGGTATGTTTTCAACGTGGCGGACGCCGCCATCGTCTGCGGCGTGCTCGCCCTCATCGCTGATGCCTTGTTCCGGCCCAAGCCCGGGCCTAAGGAGGGGACATGAAGCGCCTTCCCACCCGTCTCGTCCTGCTCGCCCTCGCCGCGATGCTGCCGGCCTGCGGCGAGAACACAACCCGCGCCCTGGGCCTGGTGCGGGACGCGCCGGACGAATTCCAGGTCACCACCCGCGCGCCTCTCTCGATGCCGCCGGACATGACCACCCTGCCCACGCCGCGCCCCGGCGCGCCCCGCCCGCAGGAACGCTCCGCCCGCCAGCAGGCCGAGGCGCTGCTCGTCCCCGGCCTGTCCCTCGACGACCCGCGCCGCGCCCCCGGCATGCGCCAGAGCGTGGGGGAGACCGTCCTGCTCCAGCGCGCCGGCCCCGACGTGCCGGACGACATCCGCCGCCGCGTGGACGAGGAGAGCCTGCGCCTCGACCAGCCCAGCCGCGCGCTCTCCGACCGCCTGATGTTCTGGCGCGACCCGCCGCCCCCCGGCATCGACGTGGACCCCGTGCGCGAGGCCCAGCGCCTGCGCGAGAACGCCGCCCTCGGCCGCGACGTCGGCGCCGGCGCCACGCCGGTGGTCCAGCCGCGCCAGCGCAGCCTGCTGGAGCGGCTCGGATTCTGATATGCCGACGGTCGGGTGCTTCGGCCGTCGGCATCTGCGTTTTCCTGTCCCTCGGGCGCCGGGCGCGAACCTCCTGTCCGCCCGGCTTCTCGCCACCGGGCGCGGCGCCCGTCCGGGCGCTCGGGCCGGTCAGGCAACCGGTCCTTTGGACTGATCCGCCGCCTTGCGGTTTCACGGGACCGCTTCCCCCGGCGGGGGTGCGCCCCCATCTGCCGGACATGCCGCCCATCACCCGACGCCACACGCTCGCCGCGGCCGCCGCGGCCCTCGCCGCCACGCCGCTCGGCCGCGCCGCCGCGCAGGCGCCCGCGCCCATGCCCGACCGCCCGCTGTTCGGCGCGAGGCTCTGGCGGCTCGACAACGGCCTCTCGGTCGCCTTCGTCGAGAACCACCGCGCGCCCGTGATCGCGCAATACCTCTACTTGGCCGCCGGCGGCGGCGAGGATCCGCCCGGCCGCTCCGGCGTCGCCCATTTCCTCGAGCACATGATGTTCAAGGGCAGCCCAAACGTTCCCTCGGGCGCCTTCTCCCGCCGCGTCGCGCGGGAGGGCGGCAACGACAACGCCTTCACCTCCCGCGACGTCACCGCCTATTTCCAGCAGGTCGAGGCCTCCCGCCTGCCGCTGGTCATGGCCATGGAGGCCGACCGCCTCGCCGCCGCCCTGATCCCCCAGGATGAGCTGGAAAGCGAGCGCAACGTCGTGCTCGAGGAACGCCGCCAGCGCACCGACAGCACGCCGCGCGGGCGCTTCGGGGAGGCCTTCCGCGCCGCGCTGTGGGGCCCGCAATCCTGGCCCGGCCGCCCGATCATCGGCTGGGAGGACGAGATCCGCGCCACCACCCGCGACGACCTCGCGGGCTTCTACGACCGCTTCTACGCCCCCGCCAACGCCACGCTGGTCATCGCCGGCGCGGTGCGGGAGGCCACGCTGCGCGCCCTGGTGCAGGAACATTACGGCCGCATCCCCGCCCGCCGCGGCGCCGGCCGCGACCGCCCCGCCCCCGCCGCCCTGCCCCACGAACCCCGCCTGATCCGCCGCGAACCCCAGGCGCGCGAGGCGCTGATGATGCGCGGCTGGAAGGCGCCGTCGCTCACCACGCCCGAGGCCCGGCACGCCCTGCCGCTCGAGGTGCTGGCCCATCTGCTCGGCGGCGGCCAGGGCTCGCGCCTCTATGCCGCGCTGGTCGAGAGCGGCCTCGCCTCGGCCGCCGGCGCCTCCTATGACGCGGAGGCCGCGGGGGTGACCGAATTCACCCTCTGGGCCATGCCCCGCCGCGGCGTCACGCCCGAGAGAGTGGAACAGGAAGCCGCCGCCGCCCTCGCCCGCCTGCTCCAGGAAGGCCCGACCGAGGCCGAGGTCGCCCGCTCCACCCGCCAGATCTCCGCGGGCGCTCTGCTCGCCCTCGATTCCTTCGGCGCCGCGCCGCGCATGCTGGGCGGCGTGCTGGCCATCGGCCTGCCCGCGGATGTGGTGGAATTCTGGCCCGCCCGGCTGCGCGCCGTGACTCGGGAGCAGGTCGAGCAGGCCGCCCGCGCCGTGCTCGGCGCAGCACCCGCCACCACCGGCTGGCTGCTGCCGGAGTCCGCGTGATGGCCGCCCCCTTCACCCTGCCCATCCAGGTGGTCGAGGCCGGCCGCCTCAGCGCTTGGCTGGTCGAGGACCATTCGGTGCCGGTCGTCTCGCTCGCCTGGTCCTGGCCGGGCGGGGCGGCGCGCGACCCGCAGGGCGGCGAAGGGACCGCCGCCATGGCCGCGGCCATGCTCTCGGAAGGCGCGGGCGGGTTCCCGGCGCTCGCCTTCGCCGATGCGCTGCGCGATTCCGCCATCCAGCTCGGCTTCTCCGCCGGCCGCGACAGCTTCGAAGGCAGCTTCCGCTGCCTGACCGAGGCGCTGCCCGAGGCGCTGCGCCTCGTCCGCCTCGCCATGACGGCGCCGCGCCTCGATGCCGAGGCGCTGGGACGCGTCCGCGCCCGCGCCGTCGCCGCCGCGCGCCAGACGCTCGAGTCCCCGCGCGGCCAGGCCGGCCGCGCCTTCTGGGCCGCCGCCTTCCCCGCCCATCCCGCCGGCCGCCCTGCGACCGGCACGGCGGAAAGCCTCGCCGCGGTCCCGCCCGAGGCCATCCGCGCCGCGCTCGCCGGGCAGATCCGCGGCGAGGGGCTGCTGATCGCCGCATCCGGCGCCATCCGCCCCGATTCCCTGGCGGCGCTGCTCGCGGAACTCTTTGGTCCGCTGCCGGACGGCGCGCCCGCGCCGCCTCCGCCGCTGCCCGCCTTCGCATCCTTCGGCCGCGCCGTGGTGGAGGTCGCCGCACCGCAGTCCCAGGTGGTGATCGGCCAGCCCGGCATAGCCCCGCACGACCCGGACTGGGAGGCCGCGCAGGTCGTGCTCCGCATCCTCGGCGGAGGCGGCTTCTCCTCGCGGCTGATGGAGACCGTGCGCGTGCAGCGCGGCCTGACCTACGGCATCGGCGTCGGGCTCGACACGCTGTTCGGCGGCGGCGTCGTCACCGGCGCCTTCGCCACCGAGAACGCCCGCGTCGCCGAGGCGCTCGAGGTCACCAAGGCGGTCTGGTCCGACCTCGCCGCGAACGGCCCGACCGCGGCCGAGGTCGAGGAGACGGTCGCCTTCCTCACCGGCTCGCTGCCGCTGCAATTCACCGACAGCCGCCGCATCGCCGCCACGCTGCTCGCGATGCGCCGGAACGGCCGGCCGCTCGACTGGCTGAGCGGCCGCACCGCGCGGCTCGAAGCCATCACGGCCGCGGATGCGAAGCGCGTCGCGGCATCGCTGCTGAAGCCCGAGGCGCTCGCCGTCACCATCGCCGGCCAGCCGATCGGGCTGTGAAGCCCGGCCTGAAGGCGGCGGTTTCGGCGCCTCTCATCCGCAATCGTGGAAGCCGCCCCCCGACAGCGGCGCCGGTTCCGGCATGCCCAGCAAGCGGAAGCCCTGCGGCCCGCCGGGCGCGATCACCAGCGCCCCGCCCTTGGGGAAGGCGCGGCCGCCCACCGCATCCCCCGCCGCCATGATCGCCGGCGTCCGGTGCCCTACCGGCACGCGGTTCGCCCCCGCCGGCACCGGCGCGGCGAACAGCCGCCGGTGCTCGGCCAGCACCCGGGCCAGCCGCGGCCCGGCGTAGTCGTCGGCCAGCAGCCCCTCCGTCACCCGCACCCGCGCCGCGCCGAAGGCGTGCTCGGCCGTGTCCCGCGCGCGATAGACCGGTCCCGCCAGCACCGGCACCTCCAACCGGCACGCCGAGCGCGGCCAGCCTCTCCCCGATTCGCGCCGACTGCGCCCGCCCCTCGGGCGAGATGTTGCGCTGCCCCGCCCGGTCGCCCACGCGGTAGGTGATGTCGCAATTCTCCCCGCGCGTGTCGGCGTGGCGGAAGAACAGCACATGCCCACCGCCGCGCAGCGCGGCGACCAGCGCCGCGCCTTCGGCCGATTCGGGCACCACCGCCCGCAGGCGCTCCGCCATCGCCGCCACGGGCATGACGAGGACCGCGCACAGGATCAGGACAGGTCGCCGACACATCCTGGCTGAGTGTCCCCGGTCTGGCGCGCCGCCAACCCCGTGGCACACTGCCGCACGGGAAAGGGAGAACGATGCCGGACACGTCTGCGGAGGCCGCCTGGGCCGAACTCGACCGCCTCGCCCGCGAACCGGGCGCGGGCGCCATCCGCGCCTTCTTCGCCGCCGACCCCGACCGCCCCGCGCGCATGACCCACCGCGCCGGCGACATCCTGCTCGACCTCTCGCGCAGCGCCGTCTCCCCCGCCGCGCTCAAGGCCCTGCTCGCCCTCGCCGAGGCCACCGACGCCCCCGGCTTCCTCGCCGCCATGGCGCGCGGGGAGGCGGTGAACGTCACCGAGCGCCGCGCCGCGCTGCACGTCGCGCTGCGCGCCCCCGAAGGGATGCGGATGCGCGCCGGCGAGGAGGACGCCGCCGCCGCCGTCCACGGCACCCTCGCCGCCATGCGCCGCTTCACTGGCCTGGTCCACGACGGCACGCTGCGCGGCGCGACGGGCGAACGCTTCACCGACGTGCTGAACATCGGCATCGGCGGCTCCGACCTCGGCCCCGCCATGGCCGCCCGCGCGCTCTGGACGCCCGCCGCACCGATGCGCGCGCATTTCCTCGCCAATGTGGACGCCCACGCCTTCGAGGAGATCCGCACCCGCCTCGACCCCGCCCGCACCCTCGTCCTCGTCGCGTCGAAAACCTTCGCCACGCAGGAGACGATGGCCAACGCCGCCCTCGCCCGCGCCTGGCTCGTGCAGGCGCTGGGCGAGGCCGGCGCGCATCTCGCCGCCCTCTCCACCAACCCCGAGGCCACCGCCGCCTTCGGCATCGCGCCCGAGCGCGTCTTCGGCTTCCGCGACTGGGTCGGCGGGCGCTTCTCGATGTGGAGCGCGATCGGCCTCTCCCTCGCGCTCGCCCTCGGCTGGGACGCCTTCGCGCGCCTGCTCGCCGGCGCGCGGGTCATGGACGAGCACGCGCTCACCGCCGCCCCCGGGCGCAACCTCCCTCTGCTGCTCGCGCTGACCGAGATCTGGCACGCCAACGCCCTCGGCTGCCCCATGCGCGCCGTCCTGCCCTACGACGAACGCCTCGCCCGCTTCCCCGCGCACCTCCAGCAGCTCGAGATGGAAAGCCTCGGCAAGTCCGTGCGCGCCGACGGCACGCCCGTCCCGCGCGCCACCGGCCCCGTCGTCTTCGGCGAGCCCGGCACCAACGCGCAGCATTCCTTCATGCAGCTCGTCCACCAGGGCCCGCGCCCGGTGCCGGTGGATTTCATCCTGGTCGCGCGCCCCGACCACGCCCATGCCGACAGCCACCGCAAGCTGCTCGCCAACGGCCTCGCCCAGGCCGAGGCGCTGCTGCACGGCAAGGACGCCGCCGCCGTCGCCGCCGGGATGCGCGCCGCCGGCACGGCCGAGGCCGAGATCGCGCGCCTCCTGCCGCACCGGATCTTCACCGGCGACCGGCCCAGCACCACCATCCTGCTGCCGCGGCTCGATGCCGGCACGCTCGGGCAGCTCGTCGCGCTCTACGAACACAAGGTCGCCTGCCTCGGCGCGCTCTGGGGCATCAATCCCTTCGACCAATGGGGGGTGGAACTGGGCAAGCAACTCGCCGGCGGCACGCTCGCCGCGCTGGAAGGCCGCAGCAAGGCCCAGGACCCGGCGACGGCGGCGCTGGTGGCGGAGATCGGGCGGCTGGCGGCGGCGCGTTGAGGGCCGAGGGGGCCCCGTTGCGCCCCTCGGGATCGCGCTGCATGGCCCCGCCGCCCCCAGGGCAATCGGGTGAAGCTTTCACCGCGCGAATAGGCTTGCGAGGAAGTCATCGTCCCAGGAGGCGGCCTTGCGTCGTCCGCGGAGGGACAGCTTTGCTGCTGGGCGTCGCAGAAGG
>Ga0207951_101164_pt1 | contig 10355 bp, 10 predicted proteins | sample Subbio12Aug_8Bad_FD_184830 | JGI IMG/M metagenome (GOLD analysis project Ga0207951, IMG submission 184830) | Serpentinite rock and fluid subsurface biosphere microbial communities from McLaughlin Reserve, California, USA - CR12Aug_8Bad (SPAdes) | ecosystem: Environmental > Terrestrial > Deep... | reverse complement strand
CCGGCGGTAGCCCAGGAAGTGCACCCGCAATATCCCCTCTTGCTCCACTTTTTTTCGTAAGGCACCTGCCTTTTCCCCTGTGCCTACCAGCAATAAGTGACCATGACTGCACCGCCCTGCAACCTCGCACCAAGCGTCAAGCAGAAAGTCATGGTTCTTATTTTCATTCAGCTCCGCCACGCAGGTGACCACCACAGCGGCGGAGCCGATACCCAGCGCGGTACGAACGTTGCTCCCATCTAGCAAGAGAGTCGGGACAGAGTAGTGACCCAGTTCTGCCCCCACCCCGTGCACGTAAAATAGGTTCTCTCTAGGTTTGAAGCCCAGCCGCTGGGCATTATCAAAGTCCTCGCCGTTCATCACGATAAGTCCGTCCGTCCAACGAGCGGCAATGCGTTCCACGGTATGGTAGAAAAACCAATTGCGCCTCGGCGCGCCCTCGTAAAAATGAAAGCCATGCGCCGTATAAAGAACTGCCCCCTGGTTAGTGGCCTTAGCCAAAAATCTCCCCATGAAGGCCGCCACCGGGGTGTGTACGTGGATAAGAGCGAAGTGGTGCTCCTTTAGCAAAGCCCTCAACCAGAAGAAGGCCCGGAGATTGGCAGGGCTATAAGGAGAACGGGCAAAGGGAACATCCCAGCAGGTGACCCCCGCCGCCTCTACTTCCTCTTGGCGCCCTGCTGCAGAAGAAGCCACTGCGTGCACCTCGTAGCCTTTGTCCTGCAACAGCTCCATAAAAGGGATATGAAAAGCTGCCAAGTGGGTATATACCGAAGCGACAAAGAGCACTTTGTGTGAACTACAAACTGCCACCTACTCAAACCCCCCCTCGCTGCAGAAGTTACTGGTAAAGCACCTGACCTACCACTCTTTCAAGAAAAACCACTAAGATTCTCATGAGCTTAAGCAGCTACGATACATCGTAACAAAACTATTAGAAAGCTCCTCAAATTCAAGCTCTCTTGGATAATAAGGAACCAGATCCAGTGCTTTTGTAATACCTTGGGCTAATGCACGTGGATCACCTGAAGGAACAAGCAATCCATTAACACGGGGAATATCATCCAAGAAACCTCCCAGCGCTGAGCCAACTACAGGCACGCCAAATGCTGCAGCGATGAGCGGAACACTGGACTGGGTAACCTGATGATAAGGCAAGATGCATACTGAGGCTCTCTGAAACAACCTAGCAACATCCTCATCAGTCAAGTAACGGTTATGTAATTCAAATATAGCAGATTGATCATGTATCACTTTCAGCAGATTACTGGGAAGTTTGCCTGGCCCAGCAATTGCCACTTTCGGCTTGCCTCCCAGCATGAGACCTGCTTCAACAAGGGTGTCTAAGCCCTTGTATGCCTCCAACCGGCCAAAGAAAAGAACCATCGGTTCTCGCGCCACTTCTTTGGTGAGATAGCGTGTAAACCGTCCCGCAATGCTCCCATGAGGAATCACATGAAGCTGTTGCTTTGAAATCCCTTGTTTTGCAATTTCCCCCGCAAAATGGGTACTATGGACATGGATTCGAGTGGCCTTAATCATCGTTACACGACGTAGGTGAGCATTTAATAGTTCAATGATGTTTCCCGGGTGCGGCTCTGGGTCGTGTATTGTAATAATAAATGGTTTATCGTCTCTTTTCGCCCAGTACGCAAATAAACATCCCCAAGGGTAACCCTCTCCATTAAAAAGGTGAATACCCTCTGGATCGACCATTCGCAACTCTTTCCATATCCTTTTTGCTGATAGCGGGTTGAGAAATTGACGCAGGGCTTCCAATCGCGTTCTACCAGTCGGGAACCGATGCAGAATTGCTTGGCCGGCATCTCCATCATAATGTTCAGGGACAAAGAGATGAAGTTCAAGGCGTTCACTCAGTGGTCTCGCCAGAGCTTCTAGATATTGCCCCATTGCTCCGCGCACAGAGAGAGCTACGAGTGCTGTCCTCATTATACAAGCTCCTTATAAATACCTATAAGCCGCTCGGCAGCACGTTCCCACGAAAAAGTCTCTAAGACATAGCGACGGAGTTCTGGCGGAGGCCCTTCTTCATATACCTTCAGTACCGCTTCCTGAATCGAAGAAACAGAGAAGGGTAACCACCGGTAGCTTCTCGCTGAGGACGCACGCCAGCCCCAAACTGTAGACCGCCCCCCCACCTCTAGCCCCACGTAGACGTTCAAAGCCTTCATTGCCCACACCCCAGCACTTCTTCATAGACCGCGTGAATTTTCCGGGCTACGGCCTCCCAGGTAAAATCCTTAAGAAGTCGCGCCCGCAGCTTACCTGTGCGGGGAGACGCATAAGCCTTGAGCACGGTAGCCCGGATGGAACCAATAGACGTCGGATCACAGTAAAACGCCTCCTCACCCAAGTGCTCTCGTACGGGTGCGCCGCAGCCAGCGACGACATTACACCCGGCCAACCCCGCCTCAAGGCTTACCAGCCCGGGGCACTCCCCAAGGCTCGGCAAGGCGTGCACCTTCGCCGCAGCGTAAGCCGATGCCAGCAGATCCGATCCGGCCGGCAGGGGGCCGAGGTAATGCACCCAAGACCGTCGTTCACACTCCGCTTGAAACATGGCAAAATAGCCGGGATCGTCGGGATCCATTTGGCCGATGAACACCAACTCGAGGCCCTGGCCATCCAGGGCATGTATAAGGCGTATCTGCCCTTTATGATTGCTGATGCGCCCCACCATCAGAATGACCCCCTCTAGGCCGTAGTGGTCTTTGAAGGGTTTGGGGTCTGCCTCCGCCAGTCTGCCATCGGCAGCGTTATGCGTAACGACCATTTTGGAGAGGGGAACTGCGAAATTTTGAGCCAACTGATTAGCTTCCGCCTCCGAACCAGGCAGCAGGACGTCTGCGACCTCGTAGATCCGCTTTCTATAGGTATAAACCGTAGGCACGGGCAGAAAGTGGTCTACCTGCCGCCATACCCTCCATTTCCACCCGGGCTTGTTAGTGTAGATTATGGGAGAAACCACAACAGGCAAGCCTAAACGTTTGGCAGTAACCACAAAATCGGAAAGCTGATATGTAGAACCAAAGACATGCATGATGTCGTAATCACGCTTCCGTGACCAAGGATCGAAGAGCTCAATTTCCACCCCCATCTGTTCCATAGCTTCCTTTGTCTTAGCTAACTGGGTCTCCCCCCCTCCGGGAGTCCAAATGGTTGGAGGAAAGAATTGAAAAAAAGCTACTCGCATTGAATTTTTCACTGTTGGTTCCTTGGATGCAGTCATATTATTCACCTCACACTGAAAATTTTAGCAATCATAAAATAAATACCAAAAGGATTCCCAAGCACAATAAGTCGATTGACAGGGGCAACCGCCATCTTTGAAGGTTTTTAGTCTCGTTCACAGCTGATGGAGTGAAGTACGTAACGGTAATAAGTACAGTCATAGAAACAATGAAACAATGAAACATCATCCTCTTTCGCATTCCCATCCCAGCCCCAAAGGCTAATGTATAAGCACCAAGAATACAAAGACAAGAGCCGTAGACAGCGGTGCGCTTTTCATAAACACCAATGGTCTCTTAAGGAGAAGCAGATCTGACACGAACAAGTTTTGCATAAAAGCATCCCCCACCAATAAAGGGCAGCATGACTAGGAACCCAGACAAGAAAAAGCTCGGATTGGGAAAGTGGCCGGATCAGCCCGGGTCCGAGCAGAGCAGCAAGGGGATCCAACTGGCTTCTTGTTTCTCAATTCCCAGCATTTCTCCTTCTGCTTTAAGCAACACTGCATCCACCACATTAACTTGATGAAGACGTTGGATTTCAGGAAGTGCTCCGAAAAATACTCCAAAAACACTACAAGGGCAACGCCAACCAAGACCGTTTTTCGATGCGCTGGTTTTTTAAAAGTACTCACAATCAATTCGCCTATCACACCTAATATTAAGGGATAAATTAGCCAATGACCCAAGATGCGTAGCCAAAAGGAAGCCAAAACAATCTGGAACAGACAGCTTAAACCGAGTGCTTTTCGATGTTCGGCTGTAGCGTAATACCAAGCAAAAGCAACAAACACAAGAGCAAAAGTGGCCAGCATGAAAATACCTCTTATTAAACATGACAACGGTACTAAGGTATTAGAACATCAACCTATCACGGCGCCGTTCTTATTCACTTTTCCCGGTAGCTGCTTCCCGCTCGTCAGTCGTAGTCGCTCCAAGAATCCAAGACCCCAGCCTAGGCCCAAGAAGACGATACCCCACTGGAGAAGGCCGCCCATCTCGCTCGTAAAACCACCAATGGCAAAGGCGGTAGCTACCCGGTAGAGATTGGTCATATTTAACTTCTTCAGTGCGTACAGCCATCGATCAACTAGGGACGTCAGCACGCCTAGGACCGCAGCTAGCCCTAAGGCAAAATAACCAAAATTAACGAAAAGCTCCTGAGAAATAATCACGTTGAAGCCAAAATTGGTATCCAAGTAACGATTACCCCAGTAGTAAAAATTTAGGTAATCCATAGCAGTGAACATCCCATGCTCAGCCCGCCAGCGCAGAGGCATGAAGCGGGCCGGAATGGCCAAGATCGACTTCCCCCATAAGAGTCCATGATCGTTCACGAATCCCAGGGTAACAGGCCATACCTCGATGACATCAAAGTTAGTGCTGTAAAGTAGGGCGTTCTTGATGGCACTGCCTTGAGACTCGACGGGGCTCACCAGCTGCTGTAGATTTCCGGTGAAGATAAAATGCGCTATTGGTCGGAGCGTGGTGAGGGCGACCATGAGTACCAGCACGACCAATCCCGCCTTCAAATAACCCACTGAACCACGCTTTCCCACTAACCAAAGCACCAGAATCAACCCGCTAATAACAAATCCCCGCTGGTACAGTACGGTCAGCAAAAACAGAGCGAGGCAGAATGCCCCGAATGCCACAAATTTTCCACTCCTTGGCCGCTGGGAGTATCCATACGCGAGAACAAGACTGACGCTTAGAGACACCGCCGCCAACGGAAAGAGAAACCTCCCCATAGGAACAATCTGGGTAAGTGCCACCGTTCGCTCGGTGGCGAACCACGCCACCCCAGACAGCATGGGCATAGCTGCTACTGCACCGACTCCAAGGCCAAGGGAAAGCAGAAGCCCCTTGAGCGAGACCGCGTTCTCCAGGGGTGCCTGCACTTTGCGCCTTAGCTTCCAGGAGATCAGGTAAGCAAGAATAAGAATCGCGTTGAACAACAGCTGAATTAGGAGCCCTTGGTTGTAAAGAGACCAGCTGCCCACAAAGGACAAGTTGGTGTGGCCTCCCTCCGATGCACTCAGTAGCGGGCGAACTCCATAGGAGACAGCTGAAATGGCCAACACGAAGTGAAATACCGAGATGACTGGGTACCTAGTCAGCACAAGAGCTAGTCCGTAAAGGCCGAGGTGGATGGCCGCCAGCAGATATGTCGTTGCGATCTGGTCCAACTGATGTGTTACCCCCCCTCCATACATAGCTACAAAAGTATCACTTGGTTCTGAGAATTACATCGCACGAGGGTAAATCGGATGCCGACCGACGGCCTCCAGCGTCTAGGCGAGGACCTCGGGATTTTTCAGGCGGAACGAGCATTCCGCCAACCTAGGGGACATCGTCGATGCCCCCCACTCAGTGGCCACCACCGGAACCTAGAACGCTGCCACAATGAGCGGGATGCTCGACTGGGTGGTCTACCTGTGCGGTAGGATGCAAACAGAAGCTCTCTGAAACAAACGCTAGTAACCACTTGCCTGATCGAATACGGTGAGGACTGATCCATAGGTCGTTGTTATATCGAGCCGGAAATCATTATTTTAACTCAGGAAGACCGTCTAAAGACGTATGACCTTGGGCTCTACCCCAAACCCCGTCCTCGCCGGAAGGCAGGTGGTGTATTGTACAAAAACACGGACCATTAATGGAATGGCTGATTTTTTAAATTAAATTGACACCAACCCCAAATTAGAGGTGAAAAGTTGGGAGTCAGACTCGGCGTAGAAGTGAATACAGAACCCGCCGGCGTATTGTCATTGCAAGCCGTAAGGGCATCTGTAAGGGCTTAATAAATGAGATTCGGACTAATGCTTCCTGCCACCATTTTGACCCCATGCCTCGGAGGAGCTCCATCGCAGAGATCGCAGAGCAGCGGTCCCCTTTGAGCGCAGAGGATACAGCCAGATAGAGGACTACATTCTTACAGTGACGCCTGACTAGCTCACGGTACTCATACAGTGGCGACTCCGGGCAACTTGACCAGTCCATGAAAGCCCGATGTGAAAGGGCCACTTTTTCAGCTTGGCGCGATACCGCCTCGGAGTGAACCCGGTATTGCACCAATGGCCGAGGGCAGAACCGGACTATCCCTCCAATAGCAATAGATAATCCTAATGCAACGTCAATGGCTGTCCCAACTGGAGGGTAGCCTCCAAGCTTTCGGGCTATATCGGTCCGATAAAGCGTTGCCGATGGAGGTGATACCCGTCGACGCATTAGAGCGTTCGCAATAAAGCTGGCACCTGATTCCGTGGCGGGAGATTGGGGACTCATAGTCGAGGACCGGGAGTCCGAATCTATATTGACTATACGGCTATAGGCCAGCGCTACTCTCGAGTCGGTAAATTGCTCTACGAACCATGTTATAGCGTCACTCTCTAAGGCGTCATCGTCAGATAACAGCAGAAAAAACTCGCCGGTAGCTTGTTCCAGGCAATAATTCCAATTGGAGACCATCTCTAGACCAGTCTCGTGGCGAAAGTATCTTATTCTAGGGTCGGAAAATCCATTTACAACTTCTTGGGTGTTATCCGCTGATGCATTGTCAGAGACTATTACCTCCAAGGCAGTGTACGTTTGGCTAAGAACACTCCTAATGGCCTCCCGCAAGTAGTTAGCCCGATTGCGGGTGGGAATGGCCACTGTAACTAACGGTTTGAGGCACTTCACCGACAAATCCCCTCCATTCTTCTGATTCCCTCTTCGATGTTGGTTCTCGGTAACCATCCCGGCAAGGATGGCCCCTTGTGCCACGGAATCATCACTTCACGAAATCGATAAGGACGAGAACCCCACTCAACAGGTACTGGGATCCCTGTTACCCTGCCATAAATTTGCACTAGCTCCTTTAGCCTAATAAGACACCCCGAGGAGACCGCGTAAGCTTCCTGCTGCACCTCTGGGTCGCTCAGTCTACGGGCCGCTTCAAGATAGGCTTCAATTACGTCGTCCAAATACACTAGATCCACAAGCTGTTCCCCAGGGGACATAGCTAGAGGAACTTGAGTTTTCGCCGCGCGTCGTAGCAGGCTAAAGAGCTTATTGCGCGGGTCGTTAGGTCCATAAGTGTCAAACAGCTTTAGGGTTATCACACGCAGAGGCGTTACTTTAACATAAAAGGTTAGAATGCTCTCGAAAGCTTGTTTCGTGGCAGCATAGAGGGAGACTGGATCATATTCGTGACTCTCAAAATGCTGCCAAGATGTCCCAGTATTCACCAGTTCATAGACACCATTGGCCTCCATTGCCTCCACTAACTGAGTGCCAAAAACAATGTTACTTTTAATAAGAGCTTCAATATCTGCTGGTTTATGCTCGACGAGAAACAAGGATGCCAGGTGGAAGACCGTTGTCGGCTTCGCCTTCCGGAGAATGGCCTGTATCCCTTCTGTCGATCCATCGTGAACACCCAAGGTTACCCGATCGAGTATACCATCAAGTTGAGATAAGGCAGATTCGTTTCTCACAACCAGATGGACATCCCAGCCATCGGTCACTAGGCGCCTACATAAAGCAGACCCAATAAACCCCGTGCCACCCGTAATGAGGGCCTTTCTTGGATTCATGTGCTACTCACCTCCGGAACCGAAGTAATATTTGAACGGGCTAACGAAACTTGCTAATGGTGGAAACATGCTGTCTCGGGCTGACATTATGGGGTTTAGGCCCGGCCAAGGTATTCCGGCTGAACTCCAGAGGATGCCTGTGTCATGCTCGGGCGAATGTATGGTCGTTACTTTATACATAAGTATCGCACTTTCGCTCAGTACGTAAAAGCCGTGCGCTAACCCTTGAGGAACGTAGATCATGTTTGCCTTCTGGGCACTTAGCCTGAACGTTTCAAACTTACCGTATGTGGGAGAACCAACCCTGAGGTCAACAACGGCATCAAGAACTTCACCTAATACGCAGAAAACCAACTTGGTATGATCGTGGGGGGGGGCCTGAAAGTGCAACCCCCTGAGAACGCCTCGCCATGAACACGAATAGTATTCCTCCGCAAAGCTCGTTTTCAGCCCGTTCTTGGCGAAGAAGTCTTCGTAAAATGTCTTTACAAAAACGCCGCGCTTATCTGTGTGGATCACGGGATGCATTTCGTAGCAGTCAGGGATCACTGTACTCTCGATGCGCATGTCATTTAATCACCCCAAGCAAGATCTCTAATACTCTTAGCTATATACTGGACCATCTCTTCCGTCATCCCCGGATAAACCCCTACCCAAAACGCCTGATTCATTATTGCGTCGGTGTTGCGGAGTTCGCTTGCCACCCTATATCCCTCACCCCTGGATCTCAGCCCATCAAAGCACGGGTGCTTAATTAGGTTGCCGGCAAACAACATTCGGGTTTGTACCCCTCGTGATTCAAGGTGCTTCACAATTTGGTCTCTCGTAAAACCCGCATTTTCTCTCACCGTGAGTAAGAAGCCAAACCAACTTGGGTCTGAACCCCTGGTAGCTTCCGGAAGGATGAACACATCAGACAAGTCGGCCAGAGCGTCTCGCAATAACCTCCAGTTTCTTCGACGGGCGGATATGAAAGACGGCAATTTATCCAACTGCGCACAACCCACAGCCGCCTGCATGTCCGTCGCCTTTAAGTTGTAGCCCAAGTGTGAGTACACATACTTGTGGTCATAGCCGAGGGGGAGTTCCCCAAGCTTCCGATCAAAGCGATGACCGCACATGTTATCAACGCCTGACGGGCAGACGCAGTCTCTTCCCCAATCTCGCATGGACAAGATTATCTTGGCAAGTAGCGGGTTATTGGTGTAGACCGCTCCCCCTTCTCCCATCGTCATATGGTGGGGAGGATAGAAGCTGCTGGTTCCGATGTCGCCGAATGTACCGGTGTACTTACCCTCGTATGTCGACCCCAAGGCATCGCAATTGTCTTCGATCAGCCACAAATCATGTTTCCGGCAAAAATCCACTACCGCCCGAGTATCGAAGGGGTTGCCCAAAGTGTGGGCGATCATCACAGCCTTAGTCTTTTTGCTCAAGGCCGACTCCAGTTGGGTAACATCGATATTTGCCGTAGCAAGTTCGATGTCGACAAATACAGGAATGGCACCATATTGAATAATGGGGGTCACTGTGGTGGGAAAACCGGCCGCGACGGTGACTACTTCATCTCCGCGCTCGATCTTTCTTTGCCCTAGATTGTCGGCCGTCAAAGCCATAAAAGCCAGCAGGTTAGCCGATGATCCGGAATTGACCAAGCAGCAGTATTTTACATCCAAAAAAGTGGCTAGTTTGGCTTCAAACTCTTGGGCAAAACGGCCATGTGTCAACCAAAACTCAAGGGCTGAATCAACGAGATTGACCATCTCGGTCGCATCGAAAACTCGACCTGCGTAAGGAATGCGGGATTGCCCGGGAACGAAGAACTTTTTCGTAGCATACGCCAAGTCATAATAGTGCGCCACTTTGTCAAGAATCTCTTGCCTTAGTTGCGCCGCGTTTAATTGTTCTCGGCTCATGTGCTGGCTGTTCGGTTGTTCATTATTTAGTCGTTGCAATCGTCTTCCTCCCTGAAATTCTTATCAAAGCGTTTTACCAACCCAAGCCAGTTTCTTCACTGATGCCACTTCCACATACTCCTCGATGTCCCTCAGTGAGTGCTCCCACATCTTAGCATGACTGCAGTAGTATGCTCGGTACCAGGCGGTTGTCACCCGTAAAGTCTGTTCGATATCATAAACCGAAAACCACTTTAAGAGATTATTAGCCCTCGTACAGTCGAGCTTTAAAAACTTGGCCTCATGAAGTTGTTGACTCGTGTCCGCGTCTCCACCCCAGGCGCCTTCTCCCCAGTGCTTGATAATCTTCTCCACCACTTCTTGAACTGTGATGTTGCCTCCTGGCTCGGGGCCGAAATTCCACGGACCGCTGTATTCATGCCCTTTCACCCAGAGCAGATTCCCCAACCAAAGATACCCTGAAAGTGACTCCAAAACGTGTTGCCAAGGGCGAATCGCCTGAGGGCTTCTCAAAACAACTTGCGCGCTCTTCTGCAACGAACGTATGCAATCCGGAACGATGCGATCTGAGGCCCAGTCTCCACCGCCAACCACATTTCCGGCCCGCG
>Ga0207951_101162_pt1 | contig 10361 bp, 7 predicted proteins | sample Subbio12Aug_8Bad_FD_184830 | JGI IMG/M metagenome (GOLD analysis project Ga0207951, IMG submission 184830) | Serpentinite rock and fluid subsurface biosphere microbial communities from McLaughlin Reserve, California, USA - CR12Aug_8Bad (SPAdes) | ecosystem: Environmental > Terrestrial > Deep... | reverse complement strand
CCCGCGCCGGTGTGCCGGTGCTGCTGGTGCGCCCAGATGCGCAAACCGACGACATCGAGGCCCTGCAGCGCGTGCAGGGGCTGCTGACCCAGCGCGGCGCGCGCACCGCCCACGCGGCGGTGGTGGCGCGCCAACTGGGCAAGGTCTGTCTGGTCGGCTGCGCCGACCTGCGCATCGACGCGCAGCGCCAGACGGTGGCCTTTGGACCGCACGAATACGCGGTCGGGCAGGCCCTGACCTTGGATGGCAACCAGGGCATCGTTTATGCTGGCGCATTGGCGGTGGTGGACGTGCCCGACTTGCACCTGCAACGCCGGCTGCAGGCCTTGCGCGACAACCCCTGACGTGCATACCGCCGACGCTTCATTTTTAGGAACCGACCCATGACCCAGCCCCCGACTTCGAGCGAATGGAGTGAAAACCTCACCTTCGACGAACTGCACATCGGCCAGAGCGCGCGCCTACTGCGCACCCTGACGCTGCAAGACATCCAGGCCTTTGCCGCTGTGTCGGGCGACACCAACCCGGCGCACCTGAACCCCGAATACGCCAACGACACCCTGTTTCACGGCGTGATCGGGCACGGCATGTGGAGCGGCGCCCTGATCTCGGCGCTGCTGGGCACCCAGTTCCCGGGGCCGGGCACCATCTACCTCGAGCAGGCGCTGCGCTTCGTGCGCCCGGTGCGCATCGGCGACACGCTCACCGTCACCGCCACGGTGTTGAGTAAGGACGACGCCAAAAAAGCGGTGCAGCTCGACTGCCTCGTGACCAACCAAAAAGACGAGAAAGTGCTGCAAGGCGTGGCCAAGGTGCTGGCCCCGACCGAAAAGGTGCGCCTGCCCAAGATCAACGCCCCCACCATTCAGCTCTTTGACCCGCAGGCGCGCTTTCGCGAGCTGCTGTCGCTGGCCGACGGCATGGCGCCGATGCGCTGCGCGGTGGTGCACCCGTGCGACGCCGGTTCGCTCACGGGCGCGCTCGACGCCGCCCGCCACGGCCTGATGATCCCGCTGCTGATCGGCCCCAAAGAGCGCATCCTGGCGCTGGCGCGCGAGGCCGAGCTGGACTTGGGCGACAGCCAAATCCTGCACGTGCCGCACAGCCACGCCGCCGCCGAGCTGGCCGCCGATTTGGCCGCCAAGGGCGAGGTCGATGCCCTGATGAAAGGCAGCCTGCACACCGACGAGCTGATCGCGGCCGTGCTGCAGCGGCGCGAGCTGCGCACCGGGCGGCGCATGTCGCACGTGTTTCGCTTCGACGTGCCGCTCTACAGCAAGCCGCTGCTCATCACCGACGCCGCGCTCAACATCCGCCCCTCCTTGAGCGAAAAAGTGGACATCGTGCAAAACGCCATCGACTTTGCGCGCATCATGGGTGTGGAGCAACCGCGGGTGGCAATTTTGTCGGCGGTCGAGACCGTCAACCCCAACATCCCCTCGACCATCGAAGCGGCGGCGCTGTGCAAAATGGCCGACCGTGGCCAGATCAAGGGCGGCGTGCTCGACGGCCCGCTGGCCTTTGACAACGCCATCTCGGCGCAGGCGGCGGCGATCAAACACATCGAATCGCCGGTTTCCGGCCAAGCCGACATCTTGATGGTGCCCGACCTCGAGAGCGGCAACATGCTGGCCAAGCAGCTCGAGTATCTGGCCGGGGCCACCGGCTCGGGCATCGTGCTCGGGGCGCGGGTGCCGATCGCGCTCACCAGCCGTGCCGACGGGGCCAACGCGCGCGTGGCCTCGGCGCTGCTGGCGCTGCTGATCGTGCAGCACAACCGCGCGCTGCAGGCGAGCGACCCAAAGCACCCCCCCTCAGCCCAGCCCGCCGCTGCGGCTCCCGCCCGCAAAGATGACAGCCGCCAACGGGTGTGAGCATGCCCGCATGGGGTGAGCTGATCGGCAGCCTAGCGGCCCTGCTCACTACCCTGAGCTTCGTTCCGCAGGTCTGGCACACTTGGCGCACGCGCGACGTGAGTGGCATTTCGCTCGCCATGTACAGCGCCTTCACGCTCGGGGTGGCGCTGTGGCTGGTCTATGGCTGGCTGCTGGGCGCGTGGCCGATCATCGTCGCCAACGCCGTCACGCTCAGCCTGGCGCTCAGCATTCTGGCCATGAAGCTGCGCTTTGGGCGTGCGCCGGGCAAGGTGCAGCGCAGGGGCCAGTAGGCGCTACATTACCTCCCAGCCTCCCAGCCTCCCAGCCCCTCAGGTAGCAGGAGGCTGCTTGGCCCACCAGGGTGCCAGCTGCTCCCAAGGCATGGGCTTGGCGATGTGGTAGCCCTGCGCCCAGTCGCACCCCCAGGCTTGCAGCCGCTGCAGCGTGGCGGCGTCCTCCACCCCTTCGGCCACCACCAGCAGCCCGAGCTGGTGCGCCAGCTCGAGTGAGGATTGCACGATGGCGGCGTCGCGGCTGTCGCTGGCCATCTGGGCGATGAAGCTCTGGTCGATTTTGAGCGCCTGCACCGGCAGCTGCTTGAGGTAGGTCAGGGACGAATAACCGGTGCCGTAGTCGTCGATCGCCAATTCGAGCCCCAGCGCGGCCAGTTGCTGCAGCGTGGTCAAGGCCCGCGCCGGGTCTTCCATCAGGGCGCTTTCGGTGATCTCGAGGCTGATCTGGCTGCTGTTGACGCCGTGGCGCCGCAGGCAGGCCGCCACGCGCTCGGCAAAGGTGGGGTCGAGCAGGTCGCGGGTCGAGACGTTGACCGCAATCGGGCACGCAAAACCCAGTTGCTGCCATTGCGCGCAGGCCCGTGCGGCGGCGTCAATGACCCAGGTCGTGAGTTCCGAGATGAAGCCGGTCTGTTCGGCAAAAGGAATGAAGCGCGCCGGGGCGATCAAGCCCTCGGTGGGGTGCTGCCAGCGCAGCAGCGCCTCAGCCGTCAAAGACCGTGTGCTTTGCAGCGGCAGCTTGGGTTGCAGGTACAGGCGCAATTCGCCGCGCGCCATGCCGTCGCGCATGGCACCGAGCAAAGACAGATCGGCCACTTGGCTGCGGTCGTGCTCGGGCACAAAGCACAGCACGCCGGCGGTGCGGCGCTTGGCCTGGCGCATGGCCATTTCGGCGTGGTTGATCAGGGCGTCGGCGTCGCTGCCGTCGCGCGGGCCTTCGGCCAGCCCGGCGCTGGCGCGCACATCGACGCGCTGGCCGCCCAGCACCACCCCGGCCGCCAGCTGCGCCAGAATCAGGCGCGCTTGCGTCAGCGCCTGATCCGCCGACAAACCCGTGAGCAGAAAACCAAACTCGTCGCCACCGAGCCGCGCCAGCAGGTGGCCTTTGCCCACCGCCTCGCTCAGGCGCTGCGCGACGGCGCGCAACAACTCGTCACCAAAGGCATAGCCCATGACCTCGTTGACGTGCTTGAAGCGGTCCAGGTTGAGCGTGAGCACCGACAAAGGCGGCTGGCCGGTGCGCTGTTGCCCCAGCGCCAATTCCACCGCCTCGACGAAGCGCTGGCGGTTCGGCAGACCGGTGAGCCGATCGCGGTAGGCCAGGCGCCGGATCTCGCCCTGCTGCTCGGCCAGGCTCTGGCGCATGGCGTCGAAGCCGCGGCTGAGTTGTGCGAGCTCGTCAAAGCCGCTGCTGGGTGGCAGGGGGGCGTCGAAGCGGCCTTGCTCCAGCGCCAGTGCCGCCTGTTGCAAGGTGGCCAAGGGCGCGGTGATGCGGCGCACGCTGCGCGCACTGGCCCAGGCAAACAAAGCCAAGCCCAGCAGGCTGAGCCCGCCCAGCCAAAGCTGCAACTGGACGAAGGGCAACTCGGCATCGGCCACCGAGCGCAGCAAAACCGTGTGCAGCTCGCCGCCCAAGGCGGGCAGGCGCAGCTGCCGTTGCGCGTAGCGCTTGCCTACATACATCGCGTAGGCCGCGTCGGCTTGCAGCATCAAACCAGAGGCTGGAGTCGCCAAGGTGCTAAAGACCAGGGTCGGCGGGTTGGGGTTGTGCGCTGCATCGGCAAACAGCAGCACGTGCACGTCCAGGTTGGTGTGCATCTGATCGGCCAGCGACTGCGCCAGCGCAAAGCCCATCAGCACCCAACCTTGGATGCGATTGTGCTCCTGATCCAGCACCGGCGCAACGACGAACTGATACGGGGCGTCACCGAGCAGCGCCAACACCGAGCGGCTGCGGTCGCGCGTGCCGTGTTCGGCGACGGCGCGCAGCAATTGGGACAGGGCGTCGGGGTCGTCGATCCAAGGCGAGGCACGGGCCGCGTCGGCTGGGGTGCGGCCATTTTGCGCGCGCGCCATCTGCGGGTAGGCGGTGTGTTTGAGCCAGAGCAGAAACACCTCATCGAGCGGTTTGGTGGCTTGCAACTGCAGATCGGTGTCGAGCACGGCCGTGATCTGGGCTCCGATGCGCTCGCCCTCGAGCGCCAGCGCGGTTTCCATCTGGGCCAAGTCTTTGCGGCCCAGCGCCCGGCGCAGCTCGTGGTTCGAGGCCAGTAGGGCGGCGCTGTCGAGCAGCCGGCTCGACTCCTGTGCCAACAGGCTGCGCCAGACGCGCTCGGCGGCGTGCAGTTCGTGCGCCCACTGCCGATCGGCCTGCTGGCTGATCAGCCCTTGCACCAGAGCAAAGAGCAGCAACAACAGCGCCAAGACCAAGCTCACCGACGAAAAAACCAGTCGGGTCGTGAGACGCTGGCGCTGCCACCAAGATAAAAGGGCGAGATTCACGTTGCCAGCATCGGGATTGATCCGAGGCTGAGAAGTTGCCGCAGGCGTTTGAGGAGCGGGTACATGGCTGGTCGTCCAGGGTTGGGGGGATCGGTGCTCGCAAGCTGCGACCCATTCATGAGCGACAACGCACGAACCGCCGCCTTATTCCGTTCGGTGCCAAAAATTTTTGGTGCCCTAAAGTTGTAAGCAGGGGTAACAAGCGGAATAAACCGGGCGTGTCAGCGTTGTGCAGGGTAAGGATCAACCAACCAGGTACCCCGATGAACCCGACCCCAGCAATCCGCGCAGCGTCCAGCGCAGCCCTGACCGGCCTGGCCCATTCCAGCCCCGCAGCGCCCAGCGCGGCGCAGCCCGCCCTTTTTGCCTTGCCGCCCGCTTTGCACCTGGGCTTGGGTGCGTGGGTGAGCGTGCCGGCCCGGATCGATCCGCAAGCCCCGGTGTTGGTTGCGGTGCACGGCATCGGGCGCGCTGCGCGCAGTCAGGCGCAGGCGTTCATGCAGCGGGCGGCGCAACAGGGGCGCATGGTGGTGGCGCCGCGCTTTGAGGCCAGCCGTTGGCCCAACTACCAGCGCCTGGGGCGCAGCGGCCAGCGGGCCGACCTCGCTTTGCTGAGCTTGCTCGAGTCCATCGGCTTTCAGTGGCGCGTCAACACGCGCCGCATTGCGCTGTTTGGCTATTCGGGTGGGGCGCAGTTTGCCCACCGGTTCGCGCTGCTGCACCCACACCGGGTGCAGAACCTGTGCGTTTGCGCCAGTGGCTGGTACGCCTGGCCCGATGAGCAGCCGTTGCCGCCTGCGCGGGGCACCATGCTGGGGGCGCCTGGCCGAAGCACGGCGCTGTCGGAGCAGAGCATGAGCCGGTTTTTGCAGTTGCCGATCGAGGTCGTGGTCGGGGCCGAGGACTGCATGCGCGACGCCAACACCCGCTCGACGCCCCAGATCGACGCCGTGCAGGGTCAGGATCGGCGCACCCGTGCGCACCGCTGGGTGGCGGCTTTGCAGGCCGCGGCGCATGCTCGCGGCCTGCCCGCCCCGGCGCGCTTGACCGTGTTGCCCGGCGCCGGACACGATTTTCAGCAATGTCTGGCCCATGGGCGCTTGCTGGAACTGGCCTTGCCGTCGCCAGACGGCCAAGCGCGTGCCCAAGCCAGCGCCCCGGCTCGCGCACATTCTCGCGACCTATGGGCAGCCTGAATCCCCTTCGTTTTTCCTCCTCCCCTCTCTTTTTTACCTTCAAGGAACCTTGCATCATGAAACAACCGCTGAACCATCTTTTGAGCGCCACCCTGACCCAAGCCAAATGGGCCTTCACCACCCGCCGCGTAGCGGTGGCGGATGCGCAAAACATCCAGGAATCGGTGGTGCAAGCGCAGTCGGGCGATCTGGTGCTGGCCCGGGTGATGCAAATCGGCGCCCATCCGCGCCTGCAATTGGCCGACGGCCGGCACAGCGACCTGTATGAGAACGATCTGATCGTGGCCGCTTGCGGCGCCCGCTACGCCAGCGACCAGTTTGAAGGGGTGGCGCAGCTGGGCGCCGACGGCGCCGACCTGTTGGCTGGCGGGGGCTGCGTGGGCACCATGTTGCAACGCCACGCGCGCATGAAAACACCGACGCGCATCCAGCCCCTGGGCTTGCTGTGCGATGCGCAAGGTGCGGTGCTCAATCTGGCGCGCTACGCCATTGCGCCGCAGCAGCGACGCGGTGGGCTGACCGTGATCGGTGTGGTCGGTGCCTCGATGAATGCCGGCAAAACCACGGCCGTGGCCGCGTTAGTGCACGGCTTGGAGCGCGCCGGCCACCGCACGGCGGCCATCAAGGTGACGGGCACCGGCGCCTTTGGCGACTGGTGGCAGTACCACGACGCCGGCGCCAGCTTCGTGACCGACTTTACCGACACCGGCATGGTATCGACCTATATGCAGCCGCACGAGCGCATCGTCGAGGCCCTCGGTACCCTGTTGGCCAGCGCCGAAACGGCCGGCTGTGAGGTGGCGGTGGTCGAATTCGCCGATGGGGTGTTGCAGCGCGAAACCCATGCGCTGCTGCAAGACCCGCAAGTGGCGGCGCATTTCGATGCCTTTTTGTATGCCGCCGCCGATTCGCTGTCGGCGCTCGGCGGTCTGGCCTGCATGCAGGCGCTGGGCCGGGCGCCGCTGGCGTTGACCGGCCTCATCAGCGCCGCGCCTTTGAGTGCGCAGGAAGCCGTTGTCGCAACCGGGCTCGAGGTGCTGGCGCGCGAGGCCTTGCGCGACCCAGCGCTGGCCGCAGCCCTGCTGCAGCGCTGCACCCAGTCGCCGCAGGCATCCCAGCCCCTGCTGCCTAGGCAGGCCACGGCGGTGCAAGGCGCAGCCCTGCCATGCGCAGCCTGAATGGCCTAGGGGCGGGTTTGCCCCCGCTGTGGGCAGCGGGGCGCAAGGCGGCCGTGGTCTGGGTGCTGGCGCTGGCGCTGGCGCAAGTGGCGGGGGCCGCGCTGATCGCTCTGGGCGTGCGGCATGGCTTCATCGCTTTGGCCGACCGCGATCCCTTGCCCGTGCTGGTGCTGCTGCTGGTGGCCGCCGGCGGCTTGGTTTTGGCCTGGGCCCGCTGGGGTGAGCGACAGGTGGCCGAGCGGCTCGGGCAGCGCTACGCCAACGAGTTGCGCCTATTGCTCGTGCAGACGCAGGCACGGCATCCGGTCCCTGCCGGCAGCAGCGGGCTCAACCCCGGGGTGCTGCACGAGCGCCTGATCGGCGACATGAGCGCCGTGCGGCTGTGGATCGGTCTAGGGCTGTTGCGCCTGCTGGCGACGCTCATCAGCCTGGCCGGGCTGAGTTTGTTTTTGGCGCTCTGGATGTCCAAGTCGCTGGCGCTGGGGGTGCTGGGTACCGTGCTCATGGGCCTGTGGTTCATGCACCTGCTGTCGGGCTCACTGCAGCCCACGCACGCGCGCCTCAGACGCGCCCGCTCGCGCTTGAACTTATTTGTATCGGAGCGCTTGGCGCATCTGCGCGCGCTGCGGCTGGCGGGGCGCTTGGGGCAAGAGAGCGAGCTCATGCGCCAGCATTTTGAGCGGGTCGAAGAGGCGGCGGTGCGGCGCCGCAGCCAGCAGGCGCGGGTGCAGGCGGTGGCCGATGGCGTGCGTGCGCTGGCCATCATCTGGGTGTTGGCGGCTGCGTTCATGCTCCAGTTGCCGGCCGCAGACGCGGCGGCCTGTCTGGCGGTGGTCGGGCTGCTGGTGCAGCGCTTGCGAGAGTTGGCCGGGGTCTGGGATCGGCACGCGGCCTGGGTCACGGCCAAACCCCGTTTGCTGGCCGGGCTTGGGGGTGGTGCGGGTGGTGCGGTGGGTGCGCGCGGGCGCAAAAGCGCGGGGTCTGGCGCCGAGCCCGAGGGGGCGTTGATCGAGCTGCGCAAGGTCGGTGCCGGGCCCTTGCAGGCTTGGTCGCAAGCGCTCTATCGCGGCGACAAAGTCTGTCTGCGCGGCGCCAGCGGCTCGGGCAAGACGACCCTGCTGCGGCTGCTGGCGGGGTCGATCGAGCCGCAGGCGGGGCGGCTCCAGCGGCGCCCAGACCCGGCCTGGCGCGGCCGGCAGTGGATTGCGCACATCGAGGCCCAGGGCCCGGTCTTGTCGGGCAGCCTGCGCCGCGCCCTGACGCTGGGCAGCCGCCCTAGGCCCAGCGATGCCCGCATCCTGGAGGTGGTGCAGCAGTTGGGTTTGCACAACACGCTGGAGCGCATGGGTGGCTTGGATGGGCGCGTGCTGTGGTCGGGGCGCAATCTGTCTGACTACGAGCGCCGCCGTCTGTTGCTGGCCCGGGCCATGCTGGCGACCATGCCGGTGGTGCTGATCGACGATTTGGGCTTGGGCTCAGACCCGGGGTTGGCTCAGGCCATGCAGCGGTGGCTGCTCAGCAGCGCGGCGACGGTGGTCTGGGTGGGGTTCGACGGCGTCGATGCCGGCCAGCAGGCGCGCGGTTGGGATCTGGGGCCAGCGCCTCGGGGTGACACGGCGGTGGTGGAAGGCCAAGCGGCTGAAACAGGGGCTGAGGCGGCCCTCAGCGACAAGCCGGGCTGATGCGCGGCAGGCCCCAGCCAAACACCGGGTCGCGACCGGGGGCGCCTAGGTCTTGCAAGGCCATGCCTTGGCCGCTGAACCACTGCGGGGCTGACGACTTGATTCGATTGGCTTTTCATGACGTGCCTATCGCGGCGACAAGCACCGTGAAGCAGAGAGAAGGGAAGCGACCAATGTAAAAGCCAGGGCAGATGCTTGCACCTGCCCTGGCTTTGCCGATGGGAGATGGATCAGTCGCTGCCGCCGCCGTCACCGCCGCCGTCACCGCCGCCGTCACCGCCGCCGTCACCACCGCCGTCACCACCGCCGTCACCGCCGTCACCGCCATCGCTGCCATCGCTGCCATCGCTGCCATCGCTGCCATCGCTGCCATCGCTGCCATCGCTGCCATCGCTGCCATCGCTGCCATCGCTGCCGTCGCCGTCACCGCCATTGTCGGATGCATCGTCGGCTTCGGAGCGGGCTTCCTGTGCAGACTCTTGGGCGTCGATCAGGCTGGCCACGACGGTCGAGACTTCATCTAGGCTCGGGTCTTCGTTAATGGCGCCGAGCAAGGCCGCCATGGCCTCTGGCGCTGGAATGCCGGCTTCGTGCATGTCAACCAGGGCCGCTGTCAGGGTGCTGATTTCGCTCAAAAAAGCCGACTGCGTGACGCCGAGTTGGGCCGCATCTAGGCCGAGTACCGCCATGGCTTGTGCGGCCGGAACTCCAGCTTCATGCATGTCGATGGCGGCAGCCACGAACGTGCCGAGTTCGTTTTGCTGCGGATTGGCGGTTTGGGCCGCAGCCAGCGTGCTGGCAATGTCGGCCGGAGCCATTCCGGCAGCAACCATGTCGGCACGTGCCGACGCGATCGCTGCTGCTGCCTGGGCTGCTGCTTGGGCTGCCGTGGTGGGGCCGGTGTTCGCTGCGACAGCGGGTGCGGAAGCAGCCGGTGTTGCGGCAGGTGCGATTGAGGCCGCCGAAGCCGCGGTCGGTGTGGCCGCCGGTGCGGTGTTGGCGTAAGCGTGCGACAGCAGCAGCAGGGCAGATGCGACGACCGTGAGTTTGAGTGGTGTGTTCATGAAAGCGACCTCGAAGTGGGAAAGTGGGTAGAGCCAATCGAAGAGCCGTCGCACCACTGCTTGAAACGTTGAGGCCGACACACCCTTCATAAGCGACAACGCGCAGCCAGCCGGTATATTCCGGCTGTTACAAAAAAATACAATAGCCGGCCGGCTTGGGCTTGCTGTGAGGAAGAATGCGCACCCGGCATTGCCCGCGCTGGGCACTGCCGCAAGTCAAGGGTCAAGAGCAAGCCGGGCTGATGCGCGGCAGGCCCCAGCCAAACACCGGGTCGCGGCCGGGGGCGCCTAGGTCTTGCAAGGCCATGCCCTGGCCGCTGAACCACTGCGGGGCGCTCAGGCTGCGCTCGTGCAGCGACTGCGACACCATGGCCACCAGAAAGGGCACCGCATAAGAGGTGCCGCTGCGCCGCTGTAGGGTGCCGGCGGAGCCGACGGTGGGCAAATCGGTGCCGGGCAAGGCAAAGCGGATGTGCCCGCCTTGGCTGGCGCGCCGGTACACCGCTTGCGCCGGCGTGAGCGCCGTGACGGCCAGCGTGGCAGGATGCGCGGCCGGAAAAGCCGGCGCC
>Ga0207951_101161_pt1 | contig 10368 bp, 9 predicted proteins | sample Subbio12Aug_8Bad_FD_184830 | JGI IMG/M metagenome (GOLD analysis project Ga0207951, IMG submission 184830) | Serpentinite rock and fluid subsurface biosphere microbial communities from McLaughlin Reserve, California, USA - CR12Aug_8Bad (SPAdes) | ecosystem: Environmental > Terrestrial > Deep... | reverse complement strand
GGGCCGGTCTCCCCCGATTGCCCGGGCGGGCGCCGCGCCCGGCGGCGCGCCACACAAGGCTGAAGGCCGGATTCCGAAGGGAGACGGGCTTGTCAGGCGTCGGCGGGCTCGGAGGTCCGAGAGGGGGCCAGCGGCGGGCGGGCCTGCGGGGGGTCGTCGGTCAGCATCTCCATCTTGCCGGAGACCTGCCCGCCTTCCTCCACCGAGAGCTTGCGCGTCCGCGCCGTGCCGATCAGCCGGCCGGTGGCGCGGATGACGAGGCTGCCCGTCGCGGTGATCGAGCCGTCGAAGGTGCCGGCGATCTCGGCGTCCTCGACCTGGACCTCGCCCTTGAACACGCCGGCATGGGTGATGATCAGCTCCTGCGCCTGCAGCAGCTGGCTCTCCATGGTGCCCTCGATGATCAGGCGCTCGGCCTCGGTCACCGTGCCCTGAAGGCTGATGCCCTTGCCGACCACGAGGGTGCGACGGTCGGGCTGCGCGGCCGGGGCGCGCGGGGCGGTCGAGGCCGGGGCGGTGGGCGTGGCGACGCGGGTGGCGCCGACGGTGGCGGCCGGCGGCGCGCTGGGCTTGGGCGCCATCGGGCCCGCGGCGGCGGGCGCCCCGCCGGCCGCCGGGGCGGCGGGGCGGAAGGGCGGCACGGCGAGATCTGGGTCGCGCGCGGCGGGAATGGTGGTGGATCCGGTTTCGGTCACAGGCTCGTCCTTGCGGCGGAACAGCGACATCGTGGTCCCCTTCGTTTCCCTGCGAGTGGCGTGAAGGTCCGGGGCTAGCACGCGGAGTTCCGCCGCCACAACGCCGCGCCCCGGCTTATCCCCAGGATTCACGCGTTCACGATGCTGTGGAGCGCCGCGGCAGGGCAGCGGGCTCTATGATTCTCTATCCGAACGAAAACCTGCGCACGCCCACCCGCCCGGGCAGCCAGGCGCATCCGCCGCCCCTTGGCGCGGCACGCCGCCGGACGCACAGTGCCGGCGCATCCAGCAGGAGCAGGCGATGTTCGGACGGCGCGCGGCGATCGGCACGGCTTTCGGCCTGGCGGCGGGGCACGCCATCGCGCAGCCTTCCTGGCCGGAGCGGCCGTTGCGGCTGATCGTCGGCTATCCCGCCGGCGGCCCTTCCGATGTCTTCGCGCGGCTGGTGGCGATGCAGATGGCGCCGCGCCTGGGCCAGCCGATGGTGGTGGAGAACCGGCCGGGCGGCGGCGCGGTGCTGGCGAGCGAGACCGCCGCCCGCGCCCCGGCGGACGGGCATACGCTGATGCACGTGGACAACGGCATCCTGGTCTACAATCCGGCGTTGTTCGCGCGCCTGCCCTACGACCCGGACCGCGACTTCGTCGGCATCGGCTTCATCGGGATGTTCCCGCTCTACATCGTCTGCCGTGCCGATGCGCCTTGGGCGGATTTCCCGGCGCTGCTGACGGCAAGCCGCACCCGCGCGCCGACCTACGGCAGCCCGGCGGTCGCCTCGCCGCATCACCTTGCGATGGAACTGGCGAAGCGGCGCAGCGGGCTCGCCGCCGAGCACGTGCCCTATCGCGGCGGCCAGGCGGCGATGCAGGACCTGCTGGGGGGCAACGTCGATCTGGTGATGATCGACACCGCCACCGGCCTGCCCTTCATCCGCGAGGGGCGCGTGCGCGCGCTCGGCGTGCTGAGTGAATCGCGCACCGCCGAGGCGCCGTCGGTGCCGACGCTGCGCGAGCTGGGCCACGACGCGGTGGCCTTCGGCTGGCAGGGGCTCAGCGCGCCGCGCGGCACCCCGGCGCCGGTGATCGCGCGGCTGAACGCGGAACTGGTGCGCGCCATGGCCTCGGACGAGGTGCAGGCGCGCACGCGCGGCCTCGGCATCCAGACGACGGACTGGGACGCGGCGCGCTTCGACGCCTTCGTGCAGGAGGAGAACGCGATCTGGCGGCCGCTGATCCGCGAGCTCGGCATCCGGCTGGATTCTTGACCCGGCAGCCGACCTTCCCCAGGGTGCGGGCATGAGACGACGAGACTGGATGCTCGCCCTGGCGGCGGTCGCTTCCTCGGCCGTTCCCGCCTCTGCCGAGGGCGTGGCGCAGCGTGCGGGCCGCCGCACCGAGCGAGTCGCGAGGCGCTCCGCCGCGGCGGTGGAACGCGGCGTCCGGCGGACCGGCGAGGGCCTGGAACGCGGCGCGAAGCGGACGGGCTCGGCGCTCGGCCGCGCCGCGGACTGGACGGGCGCAAGGCTGCGCCGGGCCGGGGAATGGGCCTTCGGGCCGTAGGGCATTCGATCAACCCGGATACCCAGGGAATCCGGGTTTACCGGCGCTCGGAGGACTCGGCCGCCGGTGTGAGTGCCGGCACAGGCCAGGGCGAATCGGCCTGCCCCGTTGCCGCCACAGGCCTGGCGCACCATCCTGGGTGCAGGATGGCCGGCGGCTCGGCAGCCGCGCGGCCTTGCCCGGAGGTCGCGATGCGCTTCATCCCCCTCGTTCTCGTGATCGGCCTCGCGGCCCCGCCCGCGCTGGCGCAGCAGGCCGGCAGCCTGCCGCCGCCGGTGCCGCGCGCGGCCGAACCCGCCCAATCCGCGCCACTCGCCGCGCAGCCGCGCCAGCCCGGCCTCGGCGAGCGCACCGGCACGGCGATCGACCGCGCCGCGGGGCAGACCGGGCAGGCGCTCGAACGCGCGGCGGAGGGCACCGGCGATGCGGTGGGCCGCGCCCTGCGCTGGACCGGCCGGCAGATGCAGGGCGCCGGCGAATGGACCGCGCGCCAGGGCGAGCGCATCACCGGCCAGCCGGGCACGCCGGCGCAGCCCGGTGCGGCGGCGCAGCCGGGCACGCCGTCCCCCGCCCCGCGCTGACGCCGCCGCGCTCGGCGTGGCGCGACGGCGCGGGCCGTCAGCGCGACGCCGCCGCGTGCGCCGCGAGGCAGGCGACGTCGAGGATCTGGTTCACCCCGGCCTGCATGGGCACGATCTGCACCGAATGGGACAGGCCGGTGAGCAGCGGGCCGATCACCGTCGCGCTGGTCAGCCGCGGCACCGAGCGGGTGAGGATATGCGCCGCGTGCAGCCCCGGCATGATCAGCACATTCGCCGGGCCGGTCAGGCGCGAGAAGGGATAGAGCGCGGCGCGCAGGCCGGGGTCGAGCGCCACGTCGGCCGCCATCTCCCCGTCGAATTCGAAATCCGCGCCGGTCTCGGAGAGCAGCTTCACCGCGTCGCGGATGCTGCCCGGGATGGTCCCGCGCGGGTCGCCGAAGGTGGAGAACGACAGGAAGGCGACGCGCGGTTCGAGGCCGAGACGCCGCGCCGCGGCGGCCGAACCGCGCGCGATGCCGGCCAGCGTCTCGGCATCCGGGCGCTCGTGCACCGCGGTGTCGGCCACCAGCACCGTGCCGGCGCGGCGCGAGACGATGATGGACAGGCCGAAGACGGTCCGTCCCGGCACCGGGTCGATCGCCATGCTCACGCCTTCCATCGCGACCGAGAAGGAGCGCGTGGTGCCGGTGACCACCGCATCGGCATCGCCGGCCGCTACCATGCAGGCGGCGAAGACGTTGCGGTCCTGGTTGACCAGGCGCTGGCAGTCGCGCAGCAGGAAGCCGTCCCGCTGGCGCCTCGCGTAGAGGAATTCCGCGTAGCGCCGGTTGGAATCGGACAGGCGCGCGTTCTGGAACTCGATGCCCTCGGGCAGCGGGATGCCGAGCGCGGCGGCCACCGCGTTGATGCGGTCCTCGCGCCCGACCAGCACGGGCGTGCCGTAGCCGGCGTTGCGGAAGGCGATGGCGGCGCGGATCACCTTCTCCTCCTCGCCCTCGGCGAAGACCACGCGCCTGGGGTTCTGCCGCACCGATTCCGCGATGGCCTCGAGCGCGCCGACCGTCGCGTCGAGCCGATTCGCGAGGTCGCGCGCGTAGCGCTGGAGGTCGAGCAGCGGCTTGCGCGCGACGCCGGTGTCCATCGCCGCCTTGGCGACGGCGGGCGAGACGCGCGAGATCAGCCGCGGGTCGAAGGCGTTGGGGATGATGTAGTCGGGGCCGAAGCGCAGCGACATGCCGGCGCCGGCGCCGGCCACTTCCTCGGGCACGTCCTCGCGCGCCAGCATGGCCAGCGATTCGGCGGCGGCGATCTTCATCGCGTCGTTGATGGTGGAGGCGCGCACATCGAGCGCGCCGCGGAAGATGAAGGGGAAGCCGAGGACGTTGTTGACCTGGTTGGGATAGTCCGACCGGCCGGTGGCGATGATCGCGTCGGGACGCGCGGCGCGCGCCTCGTCGGGCGTGATCTCGGGGTCCGGGTTCGCCATGGCGAAGATGATCGGCTTGGGCGCCATGGCGCGGACCATCTCCTGCGTCAGCGCGCCCTTGACCGAGAGGCCGAAGAACACGTCCGCACCCTCGAGCGCCTGCGCGAGCGTGCGCGCGGAGGTCGTGACCGCATGGCCCGACTTCCACTGGTTCATCCCTTCGGTGCGGCCGCGCCAGATGACGCCCTTGGTGTCGCACAGGATGACGTTCTCGGGCCGCATGCCCATCGCCTTGACCAGCTCGGCGCAGGCGATGGAGGCGGCACCCGCGCCGTTGATGACGAGGCGCGTGGTCGCGATGTCGCGGCCGGTGAGGTGGATGGCGTTGATCAGCCCCGCGGCGGCGACGATGGCGGTGCCGTGCTGGTCGTCGTGGAAGACCGGGATGTCCATCAGCTCGCGCAGGCGCTGCTCGATGACGAAGCACTCCGGCGCCTTGATGTCCTCGAGGTTGATGCCCCCGAAGGAGGGGCCGAGGTAGCGCACCGAATTGACGAAGGCGTCCACCTCCTCGGTGTCCACGCACAGGTCGATCGAATCCACGTCGGCGAAGCGCTTGAACAGCGCGGCCTTGCCCTCCATCACGGGCTTGGACGCCAGCGCGCCGAGATTGCCGAGGCCGAGCACCGCCGTGCCGTTGGAGACGACGGCGACGAAATTGCCCTTCGCCGTGTAGTCGTAGGCGAGCTTGGGGTCGCGGTGGATGTGCAGGCAGGGCTCGGCGACGCCCGGCGAATACGCCAGCGACAGGTCGCGCGCGGTGATCAGCGGCTTGGTGAGGCCGATCTCGAGCTTGCCGGGCCGCCCCTCGGCATGCATCGCCAGCGCCTCCTCGGCGGTCACGCGGGCGGTGCGCGTGTCTTCGACGGGCGGCTTCTTGGCGTCGTTCATAGTTCTGTCTGTCCCCGGAACTGTAAGGTCTCGTCTTCCCATACTGGCCTCGTCGGGGGCGGCTTGCGACCCCCCGGCTTCGCACCCGCGGCAGAGGAGCCGGGTCAGCGCGAGCGGGCGTAGGCCAGGGCGGCGGCGGCGAGATCCTCGCCGGCCCAGCCGACCGACTTGAAGACGGTGACCTCGGCCCCGTCGCGCCGGCCGGGATGGGCGCCGCGGCACAGCTCGGCGAGGTCGGCGGCGACATGCCCGGCGCCGATCGCGCCCTCGGCGATGGCCTGCACGATGTCCCCGGCCTCGGCCATGGCGCCGGCGCGGGTATCCACCGCCACCGTCGCGGCCGCCAGCAGCGCGCCGTCGCTCTCGCGCATGTCGGGGCGATAGGCGCCGACCAGGTCCACATGCGTGCCGGGGCGCACCTCGGCGCCGCGCACCAGCGGCTCGGACGAGAGCGTGGCGGCGGAGACGATGTCCGCCTGCGCGGGATCGGGCCGGTCGGTGGCGCGGGCGGGCAGGCCCTGCGCGGCCAGCTCCGCAGCGAGGCGCTGCGCGCGCGCGGCGCTGCGCGACCAGATGGCGATGTCGGCGATGGGAAAGCGGGCGGCGTAGGCTTCCGCGAGAGCGCGCGCGACCTTGCCGGCGCCGAGCAGCAGCAGCCGCGCGCTGTCGGCGCGCGCGAGGTGCCGCGCGGCGAGAAGGCTGGCGGCGGCGGTGCGCCGGTCGGTCAGCTCGCCGCCGTCCATCAGCGCGAGCGGCGCGCCGGTGGCCGCGTCGGAGAGCAGGTAGGCGGCGTGGACAGCGGGTTCGCCGCGTGCCGCGTTGCCGGGCGCGACATGCACGATCTTGACGCCGGTGTGCCCATGGGCGCGCCAGGCGGGCATCAGCAGCAGGGTGTTCTCGGCCCCGCCCTCGCCGGGCATGGCGTGGCGGTGGCGCAGCGGCGCCTCGCAGCCCTCGCGGAACATGGCGCCGAGCGCCTCGATCAGCGCCTCCCAGGGCAGGGCGGCGCGCAGGGCGTCGCGGTCAAGATGCAGCATGGTCCCCTCCCCTGCGCTCCGGGGCCGGAGCGAGCGGGAAGGGTTTGCCTTCCCGGCCCGGAGTTTGCTAGGCCCCCCTTGCCCCCGAGAACGGCGTGGCGCGATCCGCGTTGATCGGCGCCCCGCCGTGGCGCAGCATGGCCTACGGGGCCTTGAATCAGGCAAAGCCGGCGCTGGCCTGCAACGACGATCCGGGATACGGGAATTCCAATGAGCGCAGCCCTCGATACGACGGACGGCCACATCGCCTCGGCCGTGCGGACGGACGCCCCGCCGGCGATCGTGCTCGACAAGGTCAACAAGTGGTTCGGCGCGCTGCACGTGCTGCGCGACGTGAACCTCCAGGTCGCGACCGGGGAGCGCGTGGTGGTCTGCGGGCCGTCGGGCTCGGGCAAGTCCACCATGATCCGCTGCATCAACCGCCTCGAGACGCACCAGGAAGGGCGCATCGTCGTCGATGGCATCGAGCTGTCGGACGATCTGCGCGCGCTGGATGCCATCCGCCGCGAGGTCGGCATGGTGTTCCAGTCCTTCAACCTGTTCCCGCACCTCACCATCCTCGAGAACTGCACGCTGGCGCCCATCTGGGTCCGCAAGATGCCCAAGAAGGACGCCGAGGAACTGGCGATGGAATACCTGACCCGGGTTCGCATCCCCGAGCAGGCGGCGAAGTATCCCGGACAGCTCTCGGGCGGGCAGCAGCAGCGCGTGGCGATCGCCCGCGCGCTGTGCATGAAGCCCAAGATCATGCTGTTCGACGAACCGACCAGCGCGCTCGACCCCGAGATGATCAAGGAGGTGCTCGACACCATGGTCATGCTGGCCTCGACCGGCATGACCATGATCGTGGTGACGCACGAGATGGGCTTCGCGCGGCAGGTCGCCGACCGCGTGGTGTTCATGGACCAGGGCGAGGTGGTCGAGACCGGCACGCCCGAGCAGGTGTTCAGCGACCCCAGGACGGACCGGCTCAAGATGTTCCTCAGCCAGATCCTGCGCGGGCACTGAGGGGCAGGAGGCGGCGGGCGAGCCCCCCGCCGCCATGGCCGCGGCCATGCGCGCGGCGCAAGCCGGCGGGGTTGCGGCATGCAGGGCGAAGGCCCTATTCCTGCCGACCATGACACAGCGCAGCGAGGCCGCGTGACCACCTCCGCCCACGGCCGGGACCGGCCGCTGAGGCCTGCCCTGGTCCTGGGCGTGCTCGGCGTCGTCTATGGCGACATCGGCACCTCGCCGCTCTATGCCATGCGCGCCTCGCTGGTGCACTTCAAGGCCGAGGGCACCAACCCCGAGGCGGTGCTCGGCATCCTCAGCCTGATCTTCTGGTCGCTCATCGTCGTCGTGACCGTGAAGTATGTCGCCTTCGTCATGCGCGCCGACAACCGCGGGGAAGGCGGCATCATCTCCCTGATGGCGCTGGCGCTCTCGGCGCTGCCGGAGGGCAGCCGGCTGCGCCGCGCCGCCGTCGTCATCGGCATTTCGGGCGCGAGCATGTTCTTCAGCGACGGCATGGTGACGCCGGCGATCTCCGTGCTCGCGGCGGTCGAGGGGCTGAAGGTGGTCAATCCGATCTTCGAGGAGGCGGTGATCCCGATCGCGCTCGTGGTGCTGCTGGGGCTGTTCCTCGTGCAGTATCGCGGCACGGGCAGGATGGGCGCGGTCTTCGGGCCGGTGACGGCGGTGTGGTTCGTCGTGCTGTCGCTGCTGGGCCTCGTGCAGATCGTGCAGAACCCGGCCGTGCTCGCGGCGCTGTCGCCGCACCACGCCTACGAATTCGCCATCACCCACCGCTTCGTCGCCTTCGCCGCGCTCGGCGCGGTGGTGCTGGCGGTCACGGGGGGCGAGGCGCTGTACGCCGACATGGGCCATTTCGGCGCGAAGCCCATCCGCTTCGCCTGGATGGCCATCGTGCTGCCCTCGCTGACGCTGAACTATTTCGGCCAGGGCGCGCTGCTGCTGGCCGACCCCTCGGCGATCGAGAATCCCTTCTTCCTCCTCGCGCCCGAGGTCTTGCGCCTGCCGCTGGTCCTGCTCGCGACCATGGCGACGGTGATCGCGAGCCAGGCGATGATCTCGGCCGCCTTCTCGGTGGCGCGGCAATGCGTGCAGATGGGGCTGCTGCCGCGCCTGGTGGTGCGCCACACCTCCGCGACCGAGGAAGGGCAGATCTACCTGCCGCAGGTGAACTTCACGCTGCTGGTCGGGGTGGTCGTCCTGGTGCTGCTGTTCCGCAGTTCGGACAGCCTCGCCGTGGCCTACGGCATCGCGGTGACGGGCACCTTCGTGTGCACGAGCCTGCTCGCGGCCATCGTGTTCTGGAAGCATTTCCGCTGGCCGGCGGTGGTGGCGGTGCCGCTGTTCGGCGCCTTCTTCGTGATCGACGTGACCTTCTTCGCGGCCAATCTGATGAAGGTGCCGCAGGGCGGCTACTTCCCGGTGCTTTTCGGCACCGTGCTGTTCCTCACCATGACGACGTGGAAGAAGGGGCGCGAGCTGCTGTTCGCCCGCTTCCGCCAGGACGGTCTGCCGCTCAAATCCTTCATCGCGCGGCTGCCGCAGTCGCGCACCATGCGCGTGCCGGGGATGGCGGTGTTCATGACCAGCCAGGCCGACTTCCTGCCCGGCGCGCTGCTGCACAACCTCAAGCACAACAAGGTGCTGCACGAGCGCGTGCTGTTCGTCACCGTGCTCAACGAGCCGGTGCCCCATGTCGGGGCCGGGCGGCGGCGCGAGGTCGAGGCGCTCGCCCCCGACATCCACCGCGTCGTGCTGCGCTACGGCTTCCAGGAAAGCCCGCACATCCCGAAGGAACTCGAGGCGCTGAAGCAGGAGGGCATCCGCTACGAGCCGATGCAGACCTCCTACTTCCTCGGCCGCGAGACGGTGGTCGCGGCCGCGGTGCCCAAGATGTCGCGCTGGCGGCAGTGGCTGTTCACCATCATGTCGCGCAACGCGGTGCCGGCGACCGAGTTCTTCCGCATCCCGTCGGACCGGGTGGTGGAACTCGGGGTGCGGGTGGCCATCTGAGCATGGCGGTGGTCACGGTCACGCTGGCGCTGGCGGCCGGCCCGGGCTTCCCCGAAGGCGGCCCCGAGCATCGCTACGAGATCGAACTCGCGCTCGATGCCACGGGACGGCCGGATGCCGCCGCCTGGGCCGCCGCCGCCGAACCCTGGCGCGCCAGGCGCATCCGCCCCGGCGAGTCGCCGCTGCACGGCGACGTGCGGCACGACCCCGACCATGGCTGGTCGATCCGCTTCTTCGAGGCGGCCGCCGACGGCCCTGACGCGCCCGAGGCGCGCTTCGACTGCGGCCCGGACCCGGTGCGCCCCGGCGAGCATGTCACGGTGACCGAGCCGGACGGGACGGGCTTCGACTACCGGGTGGTCGGCATCCGCTGATGCCCGTAGCGCACGCGCCCGCCCTGCGCGCGCGTCAGGCGGCGGGCGGCGCCTTCGCGCGGTAGGCGCGGAAGATGCCGAGCTGCACCTCGCAGGACACCTCGGCGAAGCCGGCCGCGGCGAGCGCATGCTCGATCGCCGCCGCCGGCACGCAGGTGTCGATCGTGTCCCAGAAGTAGCGCATCATCGCCCGCGCATCCCGCCCGCCGCCCAGCCAGCGCGAGAGCGCGGGCACCGCGCGCCCGAGATAGAATCGCAGCGCCCTCTGGCCGAGCGCGCTTTCGGGCTGGTCGATCTCGAGCAGCAGCACGCCGCCGCCGGGGCGCAGGACGCGGCGGAATTCGGCGAAGGTTGCCTCGAGGTCGGCGAAGTGGCGCAGCGCGTAGCCGACGGTGACGAGGTCCATGCTGGCATCGGCGAGCGGGATGGCCTCGGCCTTCGCCTGGACCAGCGGCAGGCCGAGGCTGCGCGCCTGCCGCAGCATGCCGGGGCTGACATCGAGGCCCACGAGATCCCCGGGGCGGCCGAGGATGCCCAGCGCCTCGCGCGCCACGAGGCCCGTGCCGATCGCGACATCGAGCATCCGCCGGCCCGGCGCGAGGCCGCTGCGCCGCAGGGCCTCGCGCCGGTAGCGCGGGCCGGTGCCGAGGGAGAAGACGGCGTCGATCTGGTCGTAGGCGGGGGCTCCGCGGTCAAAGAGGTCGCGGACGAAGGGCTCGCGCGCCGCGTCGCCGGCGTAATGCTGGACGAGCGGCGG
>Ga0207951_101160_pt1 | contig 10376 bp, 7 predicted proteins | sample Subbio12Aug_8Bad_FD_184830 | JGI IMG/M metagenome (GOLD analysis project Ga0207951, IMG submission 184830) | Serpentinite rock and fluid subsurface biosphere microbial communities from McLaughlin Reserve, California, USA - CR12Aug_8Bad (SPAdes) | ecosystem: Environmental > Terrestrial > Deep... | reverse complement strand
CGCCTTCTCGTGCAGCCGCTGGGCATGCAGCGAACGTGCCGTGCGGTCCGCGATATCGACCCGGATCGCAAAATCACCCAGCGCCCAGAAGCCAGCCACGGCGTAGAAGCCGGGCGCAGCGGATGGGTCCACGCGCAGCGAGGTGAGGCCGGGCCGCGGCGGCTCCGGCATCGCCGCGATGCCGTTCGCAACTCCCCACAGCGCGAGCCGCCAGCGGGTCGCCTCTGGCCGCAGCGCGTCGGCGGCATAAACATGCACGACGCCGAGCCGGACACCGGCCTTTGCCAGCGCGCGTCGATCATCCTGTGTGAGGCTGGCGATGAGCGAGGCGGCGCTTGCGCGGGGCAGCGAGCCCATGGTTTCGGTAAGTTGCACGACGAGGCCGCGGGCGGCGGGCGACAGCCCGGTCTTCAGCGTTTCAAGGCGCGTGAGGGCGGCGAGGTGGCGGCCCTTGGTCAGCTCGACCCAGCCCTGCAACCGGGAAAGGACCGCGGCGCGGGCCTCGGGATCGAGGCAATCGAGGCTGCGGTCGAGTTCGATGCGCGGATTGAGCGCATCCCTGCCGCGCCGGAGCATGGCTACGCGATTGCCTTTCCAGGCGAGCCGCGGCGGCATGCCGCCTGCGAAGGCAAGGGTGAATTCGCTGTCGGGCGCTGCGGCAAGCGTGCCGGCGCGCGCGCGCAGTTCGCTGGAAAGGCGGCGATCGGCAGCGGCGAGAAGCAGCCTCTTCTCGCCCGCACGGGCGGCAGGGTCGGGCAGGAAGGCAAAGCCCGCGAGCGTGCCGATGATCGCACCGTCCACGATGACCGCGCCATCGGGATCGACTTCGGCCCGCAGGTCGGGATCGCGGAGCTTGAGGTCCTTCAGCAGAACGGAGGTGCGCCGGTCCACGAAGCGCTGGGTCAGCCGCTGGTGCAGCGCGTCGGACAATTTGTCTTCGACGAGCCGGGCGCGATCCGCCCAGTCGGGGGCGTCCTCCAGCCAGTCCGAGCGGTGGGCGACATAGGTCCAGGTGCGGGCGGCGGCGATCCGGTCGGAAAGCGTCGCGATGTCGCCCGCCACATTGTCGAGAACGGCAAGCTCGGAGCGGATCCATTCGGGCGGGAGGTTGCCATTGCCCTCCGTGAGGTGTCTGACCATGCGGCCGACCAGGCGCGCATGGGCCTGTGCGCCGGTGCGGCGGTAGTCCGGCAAGCCGCAGGCGGCCCAGATCCGCTGCAGGGCAGGGCGGCCCTGCGCGCGCTCCAGCAGCCAGGGTTCGCCGGCCAGCAGCTTCAGCACCTGGAGATCGATTGCGTCTTCGCCGCGCCAGAGATCCGGCGAGGAAGGTGCGGCTTCGAGACTCATCATCAGCCGGTGCAGCGAGGAGAAATCGAGCCGGGCGTTGCGCCAGACGAGGCCCTGCAACGCGGGGAAGCTGTGCTCCTCGATGGCGGTGATGTCGGCTTCGCTGAAGGCCGGGCTTCCGCTTTCCTCTGCGCGACCAAGCTGCACCGTGCCGAAGCTTCCGTCACGCTGGTGGCGCCCGGCGCGACCGGCTATCTGCGCCAGTTCCGCCGGGCGCAGCCGCCGGTGACGGCGTCCGTCGAATTTCGACAGCGAGGCGAAGGCGACATGGGCGATATCCATGTTGAGCCCCATGCCGATGGCGTCGGTGGCGACCAGATAATCCACCTCGCCCGACTGGTAGAGCGCGACCTGTGCGTTGCGGGTGCGGGGACTGAGGCCGCCCATCACGACGGCAGCGCCGCCCTTGTGCCGCCTGAGCGCCTCGGCCAGCGCATAGACATCCCCCGCCGTGAAGGCGACGATGGCGGAGCGGGCGGGCAGGCGGGAAAGTTTGCGCGGCTCGACACAGCTAAGGCTGGAGAAGCGCGGGCGGGTGACGATGTGCGCATCGGGCAGAAGGCGGCGCAGGACGGGACGCAGGGTTTCGGCCCCCAGGATCATCGTTTCCGCAGTGCCGCGCAGGTGCAGCATGGCGTTGGTGAATACATGCCCGCGCTCGGTGTCGGCGCCCATCTGGCCCTCGTCGATGGCGACGAAGGGGAAGGCCTGATCGGTGACCATGCTTTCAGCGGTGCACAGGAAATAGCGTGCGCCGGGCGGGACGATCCGTTCCTCGCCGGTGACCAGCGCGACCTGGGGAGCGCCCTTGAGCGCGACGACCCGGTCATAGACTTCGCGCGCCAGAAGCCGCAGCGGAAAGCCGATCATGCCGCCGGCATGGGCGCACATGCGCTCGATCGCCAGATGGGTCTTGCCCGTGTTGGTCGGGCCGAGGATGGCCGTGAGCTGGGCTCTCAGGGCTGTCATTCCGTGCGGATTCCGCCTGCGGGGCGGTTGTTGCCAAAGAGCGAGCGGCGGGAAGCCGACGGAAGATCAGGGGGGGCCGGGGCAGGCCCCGCAAAACAGGATAGGGCGGGCGGAACATCCGCTGGTTGCAGATCGGAGACCGGCGCCCGGATCAACAGCTTCCCCTCCAGGAAATCCACGATATATTCCGCCAGAAATTGCAAGATATAGTGGCATGCAGCCAATTCGCGCGCAAGAGATGGTTTCATGACAGCCTGCATGACGAGGCCGTGCGGCGGATGAAGGGCGCATCGGTTCGCCGTTCGGACGGGGCGGTTCGTCGCAGGAGCGTCGCGATATGAACGGGCCGGTGTTGACCTGCCGCTTCCATTGATTCAGGGTTATGCGCCAATAACTTACCATCCACTTGGAAGAAATCCGGGAAGGCGGGGGTGAAGCTCTGGCACGGGCAAGGGGTTCAACCAGGGCTGCACCCAGGGTCATAAGGGTCGTTCTACCGGTGATGTTCGACAACAGCTTATTGTGGCACCTGGCCGCCCGACGTCGTGGCGGCGCGCGGGTGGCGCGCTAGGTGGCGACGGCTGCCGAACTTGTCCTTGGCTTCCGCCCGGCTGCCGGGCGCGCAGCCAGAAATCCACGCCGCATCGGCATTGCAGTTCCGCGTCTTCCGGGCGCCAGGGCAGGCGCGATCCTGGTCCGCCTGGCGAGCAGCCTTGTGGATACGGATCTTGTCGTTGATCTGGGCGACAGCATCGGCTCCGGGCGCTGGTGGCGAGGTTTTGCCACGCTGGGCGCGCTGGCCGGTGCCGCTGCCGCACTTGCCCTGCAAATTCCGGTCCTGACGGGCTCCGTCCCCATGCCAAGGGTGCCCGCACTGGTGGAGGAGGGCCGGGTTTCGGCTATCGCTCCGCTGGCGCGCGGCAGCATTACCGGGCGTCAGGTGCCGCCGACGCCGATGGCGCGCCGTCTTGCCGAAGTGCCCGAGCGTCCGCGGATCGAGCTGAAAGCGACGATCGGATCCGGCGGCCTTGAAGGCGCCTTGCGGCGCGCCGGGGTTGGCCGTGAAGATATCGGTGCGCTGAACGGACTCCTGTCGGGCGTGGCCGGTTCGCGCGGCGCCCGCGCGGGAACCAGCATCGAACTCGTGCTGGGACGCCGTGAAACCAGGGCGGTTCCGCGACCGCTGGAATTCCTGTCGTTCCGGGCCGCCTTCGACATGAAGATCGAGGCAAGCCGCGGGGCGGATGGCGCGCTGCAGGTGCGGCCGATCCCCATCAGGATCGACAACACGCCGTTGCGGGTGACGGGACTTGTCGGGAGTTCGCTGGACCGGTCGGCCAGGGCAGCCGGGATTCCAGGCCACATCATTGCCGAATATCGCAGACAGATGTCCTATGTGCTGGATTTCCAGCGCGAGGTGAGAGCGCGGGACAAGTTCGATATAATCGTCGCCCGGCGGCGTGCCGAAACCGGCGAGACCGAGCTGGGCGGGCTGCTCTACGCAGGTCTTGTGAACGGCCGGTCCAATGTATCGCTCATGCGCTGGGGCAGGGACGGAGCATTTTTCTGGCAGAATGGCGAAAGCGCCCGAAAGGGGCTGATCCGTACCCCGGTGAGCGGGGCGCGCCTCTCTTCGGGGTTCGGCATGCGGTTCCACCCGATTCTGAACTATTCGCGGATGCACCAGGGGATCGACTTTGCCGCCCCGACGGGCACGCCTGTGGTGGCTTCGGCCGCGGGCCGCGTGGTGCGGGCCGGATGGGGTGGCGGCTTTGGCAACCTGATCGTGATCGACCATGGCAGGGGCATGCAGACGCGCTATGCCCACCTCCACCGGATGAATGTGAGGGCGGGTCAGCAGGTTGCGCAGGGGCAGGTGATAGGCCAGGTCGGGTCGACCGGAATGTCGACCGGCCCGCATCTGCACTATGAAGTCTGGCAGAATGGCCGCCCGGTCGATCCGCGCTCGGCCAGGTTCAATATTGGTTCACAGCTTGATGGGCCGGATCTCCGGAAGTTCAGGGCCGAAATGAGCCGTCTGAAAAGCTTGCCGACAGCAGGATAGGCCATCGGGTTCATGCCCTGTCCCGCTGGTTCCGGTCAGCGGGACAGGATATCAGGCGCAGCCGGCGGATCAGGCTGCGGCCGCGAACTCCGGCGTTGCAACGACGGGCTCGATCCGGAACAGCCGCGCGGCATTCAGGCCGAGAATGTCGGCCCTGTCGCTGTCGGAAATGTCCATCCCGGCGAACAGGCTCTGGGTGACTTTGCGCGAGATCGGGAAGGTGCCTTCGGCATGGGGATAATCGGAACCCCACATGATGTTGCGGCCGCCGGGCAGGTTGCGCGCGGTGATGCAGGCCCGGTCATGCTGGAAGCTTGCCCACACCTGCCGGTCGATGATGGCGCTTGGCGGGACCGACAGCTTGGGGTGCACGAAATTGGCGTGCGCCTCGTAAACTTCGTCCATCCGTTCAGCGAGGGCGACGAGCCAGCTCGCGCCGGACTCGATGAAGGCCACCTTGGCCCTGGGGTTGCGGTCGAGCACGCCGCTCGCCACCAGATACATGACCGAGCGGATCGCATCGTTCATCTGCAGCGTATAATTGATGACGGCCGCACCCGGGCCGCGCTCCGCAACCACGGTTTCAAGCCCGGTGCCGGTGTGCATCACAAAGACGATGCCCAGCTCGCCGGCCAGCGCAAACACGGGATCCCACGCATTGTCGTTGTATTTTGGTATGTTGGGTGGCGTAACGGCGGGCAGCATGGCGGCTGTGAAGCCCATGCCGGCAAGGCGCTTCAGCTCGTCGAGCGTGTTCGGGAAATTCTGAACCGGAAGCATCCCGCACCGGACGAAACGGTCGGCATGATCCTTCAGGAAGCTGTTGTTCCAGTCATTGTAGAGCCTGCACGATGCATGTTCGGCATCCGCATCATCGAGGCAGTAGAGCCAGAGGCCAAGGCTTGGAAAACAGATTTCCGCGTCCACGCCTTCCAGATCCATGTCGAGGAGGCGACCGGAAATTTCGCGGATGCCGCGGCGATCATTGTCGCCCAGCGCCTTTTCGCGATGCTGGCCGACACGCAGACGATAGATGATCTTTTCCTGCGTGCCAGTGATCAGATACTCTCCCTCCTTGCGCGCATGAACCGCGTGCTTCTTCAGCGACGCCGGGAGACCATCGAGAAACAGGCCGGGCGGTTCCATGATGTGGCTGTCGGCGCTGAACACATATTGCTTCACGGCGTTTCTCCTCCTTAATGCTGGCATGTGGCGGCGGATTTCAGCCCGTGCCTGAAAGTTGGCGGGGCGTTGTCCGATCAATCGACAGGCACTTTATAACAGATACCTATTAGCAGCGCAATCTCCGGGACCATCGCGTCGGCTCTGGTATTTTCGCCTTGAAACAGCTAGCTATTCGATCCCTAGCAAAGAGGAGCGCAGATGGCCGAGGCCGATCCCCCCGAAGCCGGCGAGAGAGTGTCCGAGTCGCTGGCGGCGCGCACGGCGCGCGATCTGGCCGACCTCAGCGTTGCAGCCGAGCCCGGCACCTGGCTCGGCGCCGAAACGGAGTTGTTGCAGCGCCTCGGGGTCAGCCGTCCGACGCTGCGCCAGGCGGCAAAGATGGTCGAGGCCGACAGGCTGATCGCGATACGGCGGGGGCAGGGCGGTGGGTTCTTCGCGACCCGGCCAACTGCAAGCGATGCCATCCGCGCGCCTGCACGCTATCTGGCCATGAACGGCGCAAGGCTGGAGCATATCGTCCAGGCATTGGGCGCCGTTTCGGAAGAGGCGGCGGCTTGTGCGGCGCAGTCCACCGACATGATTTTGCGCGGGCAGCTGCGCTGGATGGCTGACGGGCTCGAGCGGATCGACCCTGCGGCGCAAACGCCGGCAGACTGGATCCGTCAGGAAACTGAAATGACCCGGCTTGTCGTTCGGCTCAGCGCCAATCCCGTCATCGAGCTGTTCATGGAGATCAGCTACAGTTTCGGCCAGTGGGAGCGCGGACGCCGGCTGTACCGGACAGCCGGGGAACGGTCGCTTGCGCTGCGCTCGGCGCGCGCGCTGGTGCAGGCCATTCTCGATGGGGATGCGGATGTTGCGCGGCTCATGGCCAGGCGCCGTTCCGAAATGGTTGCGGCCTGGCTCGAAGGCCATCGGCGCGCGGGCAACGACTGATGGCGGTCATTCATTTTCGCGGCTTTGCCGGCATCAGGCTGGAGGCCGATCAGCTGGGCCTGCCCGATGATCCGCCGGTTCTGCTGCTGCACGGTGTCGGACAGACACGGACAGTCTGGGCCGATGCCGCCGAGGCGTTGGTGATGGCGGGGCGATTGGTCGTGAACCTTGATCTGAGAGGCCATGGCGCAAGTGAGTGGCCGGTGGACGGGCGTTATGATGCGGAGGCCTTTGTCGAGGATATCCGGGCGGTTCTGGGCCAGATGGCGGCACGCCCCCTGATTGTGGCGGCATCGCTGGGCGGGTGGGTGGCGCTCGAGGCGCTGGGCAGGGAAGCGGCCCAGCTGGCTTCGGCCCTGGTGCTGGCGGATGCGCCGCCGACGCTGGATCCGGTTACGGCCACGCAGATGGCTGCTGCGCTTCGTGCGCGGGCCGCGCGTGCGCCTGTCGATTGGGACGTACGGGTCCTGGACCGGTTCGACAGCGCCGCCGTACCGGACCGCATTGCGGCACTTGCGCCGCAGATCGCGATCCCGACGCTGTTCGTGCGGGGGGCGCTCAGCCCTATTTCCCAGGAGGCCGATGTCGCCGGGTTCGTGGCGGCAATGCCCGATTGCGCGCTTGCTGAAATCGAGGACGCCGGGCATCTTGTGGCAGCCGAGCGTGCGGATGCCTTCAATGCCGTGCTCCTGGAATTCCTGGAACAGCGGGTGCCGCGCGCGGCGCCCGAATACCGCTCCGGGTCTGATCCGCGGACATTGCGCGACGCACTTGGCTGCTTTGCGACCGGCGTTACCGTTGTCACCGCCTTTGCGCCGGACGGCACGCCGATCGGGCTCACGGCCAACAGCTTCACGTCTGTCTCGCTCATCCCGCCGCTGCTGCTCGTGTGCATCGACCGCCGCGCCGGATCGCTGCCGGCGCTTGAACTGGCCGACGGGTTTGCGGTGAATGTGCTCCACATCGGCCAGCAGCCGACCTCCAATCGTTTTGCCCGGCCCGGAGCGGACAGGTTCGCCGATACGGCCTGGGACACCGGCGAGTTCGGGGCGCCTGTTCTGGCGGGCACGCTGGCGGCATTCGAGTGCCGCCGCCATGCGCTGCACGATGGCGGGGATCATGTGATCCTGATCGGGGAAGTGGTGAAGGCCCGGTTCGAACCGCGGCGTGATCCCCTGCTGTATTTCCGCGGGAAGTATCGCCGGCTGCATTTCAGCTGAACCCATTCGAACGGGGGAAGATTTTTTCTTCGCGCCCGCGGCGTTCGGGCAGATCCCGGGCCGGGATCGGCGGGAAGGATTCATCGAGCCCTGGCATGAAACATGCTCTGGCGCATGCCCTTGCAATGCTGCAAGAAGCACGCGGATCAACGGCGCCGACCATATCGGCCCACAATGGTGCGGGGTTCGCTTTGGGGGCATCGGGGTCATCGGGCGCACGGGTCAGGCCGGCGCATCTTGTTGCCTGGTGCGTGCCGGGGCTGCCGGTGGCTGCACTGGGTCTGCCGCTCGTCGTCTATCTCCCGCCTTACTATGCCGGCACGCTCGGCCTTCCGCTTGCCACCGTCGGCTTCATCTTCGCTCTGGTGCGCCTCATCGATATCCCGCTCGATCCGCTTTTTGGCGCGCTGATGGACAACACGCGCAGCCGCTTTGGCCAGTTCCGGCCATGGATGGTCGGCGGCGCGTTCTTTCTGATGCTGGGTGCCTGGCTCCTGTTCATGGCGCAGCCGGGCGTCACCGCCATTGCCACCTTCATGGCACTTTTCGTTCTTTACCTGGGCTTTTCCTGCATGAACCTTTCACAGGTTGCCTGGGGCTCGCGTCTTTCGGGCGATTATGGCGAACGCGCCCGGATCTTCGGGGTGTGGACTACCTTCAACGTCTTCGGCACGCTCACGGTGCTGCTGATCCCGCCCGTTCTCGGCTGGGTCAGCCCGGGTGCCACCGAGAGCGCCGGCGTCCAGGCGATGGGGTGGTTCATCATCGTGCTGGCGCCCCTGTCGGTCATCGCTGCGGCCCTTATCGTCCCCGAAGGCGAGGCTCCGGTCGGTGATCACCGGGTACGGATCGCCGATGTCCGTGCGGTTCTGGCGGATCGCCGCATGGCGCGCCTTCTGGCGGTCGATCTGCTGATCGCGATCGCACCCGGCGTTACCGGCGCGCTTTTCATCTTCCTCTTCACCGCGGTGCTGAACTTTCCGCTGGCGACCGCGTCTGCCCTGCTGCTCGCCTATTTCGTTGCCGGGCTGGTTGCAGCGCCGCTCTGGATCCGGCTCGCCAGGGCGTGGGGCAAGCACAAGGCTACCGCTCTGGCGGCCGCCTGGTTCGGCATTGCGCAGATCGGCATTCTGGTCGTGCCGCTCGGCAACATCCATTACGCTGTCGTGGCGATGGTGATCGCCGGCATTCCGTTTGCCGCCCCGGCCTTCCTGTTGCGGGCGATGATGGCAGATCTGAACGACGCACAGACCCTGGACCGGCAGATCGCCAATACCCCCGGAGCAGATACAACCGGCCTCAATTTTGCGATTCTCACGGCCACCGCCAAGCTCGGCTATGCCATACCGGTCGGCCTCACCTACCCGATCCTCGGCCTTATTGGCTTTGATCCTGTGCCGGGAGCTGAAAACAGCCGGGCCGCCCTTGACGGCCTGCGCTGGCTGTTCGCACTGCCGCCCTTTCTGCTCGGCCTCTCGGCGGCCGTCGTCATCTGGGGCTGGCCGATCACTGCCAACGTCCACGCCGACATCCGCGCCAGGCTCCATAACCCCTAGAGCGAGTCTCGATCTGACTGCATCAGATCGGCCGCTCCATCTCCTTGTTTTTCCGCATGGTTTTCTGATGCCGGTGATTCCACCAGATCGGAACATGCTCTAGGCGGCGTAGCCCAGATACCCCAGTTGCGCGGCCTTGAAGATGGTCTGGCTGCGGTTCACCGCGTCCAGCTTTTCGCCCGCGTTCTGGATATGGAACCGCACCGTCGCATGGCTCCGCCCCAGGATCATCGATATTTCCTTGTCCGTCTTTCCGATGGAGGCCCAGCGCAGGCATTCCACCTCGCGCTTGGTCAGCTGGCTGTCGGCTGGAAGCCACTGGCGGGTGCGCAGCGCCTTCACGCAGCCCGCGACGAAGCGATGGGCCAGCAGGCTCAGTTCGTCGGCCTGCTCTTCATATTCCGTGGAAAGGTCTGTCCGTTCCGGGTCCGCTGCACAGAAGCTGACTGCGCCGATCTGGCCGAAGGGCAGGTGCACCGGGATGACGATGGCCACCTTGGTCAGCGCCCGTTTTTCGAAATTGCTGAGGTCGATCGCTTCCAGATAGCGGTTGGGCTGGCGGGTGCGATAGCCTTCGGCGTTCACCCAGAAGGGTTCCGATTCATAGCGGCAGGCGCGCGGCAGCGGCGATGACAGCGCCAGCCGCGTGTCGGCCCACCAACGTTCCGTCGGCCCGTTCCAGCCGAACACTTCCGACGCGAGAACGGCGCCCTGGTCGTCCATAAGCGGGTGCTTGCTCGCGATATTGTCGGCAACAGCCACCCGCAGGTTCGCCCGTTCCCATGCGATGTCCCGCAGCGCTTCGGCAGCCGGACGGATGTCCTTCACCGAAGTGATGATCATCCTGGCCATTTCGTCCTTCAGGCTGGCCTTACGCTCGCCCATCATTCTCTCCCACCGGTCCCGATTGGCCCATCCCCCGTTCCATCCCCTGCCCCAACTCCGTGCAGCGTCTCCCTGACCGGGACAGCTCTGTTGATCCTGTCCGGCGTCTCAGTCCGGAACATCGCTGCTGGCCCGGAGCACCGCTGCTTGCCCGGAGCACCGCTGCTTGCCCGGAGCACCGCTGCTTGCCCGGAGCACCGCTGCTTGCCCGGA
>Ga0207951_101158_pt1 | contig 10396 bp, 4 predicted proteins | sample Subbio12Aug_8Bad_FD_184830 | JGI IMG/M metagenome (GOLD analysis project Ga0207951, IMG submission 184830) | Serpentinite rock and fluid subsurface biosphere microbial communities from McLaughlin Reserve, California, USA - CR12Aug_8Bad (SPAdes) | ecosystem: Environmental > Terrestrial > Deep... | reverse complement strand
CCGGCGTCGTGCTCGCGCACCAGCCGCAGCCAGGCGTGGCGCGCGTGCGCGTGATGCTCGACGTTGGCGAGCGCCTCGCGCACGATCTGCAGCACGTGGATCTGCTGGTTGGCGCTCAGCTCGAGGCCGACCAGTTCGTCGCGCAGATCGGCATCGATGCCGGTGCGGGCGCGAAAGTCGGCCACCGCCTGGGCCAGCGCCGGACCCAGGCCCTTGCCGGCGAGCTGCAGGCGAAAGGTGGTCAGCAGTTCGCGCAACTGCCGGTAGGCGGCCGACACCCCGTCGCGCAGTTCCTGCACCACCGCGCGCGCGTCGGCGTTGCGCGCCGGTTCGTCGGCACCGGCCTGTTGGCGCAGCAACTGACCCAGGCGCGCGATCTGGATCTTGCTGTACGACAGCGACTGGGCCAGCGAGTCGTGCAACTCGCGCGCGATCGCCGAACGCTCCTCGAGCAGCGCCAGCCGCCGGTGTTCGTCGCGCGCCTGCTCGGCGGCGAGCGCCGAGCCGAGGTGGCGGCCGACCGTCTGCGCCAGCGCCATCTGCCACGGCTCGAGCGACTGCGCGGGCGCCAGTTGCACGGCCATCACGCCGAGCTGGCGTTCGCCATCGAGCAGCGGCAGCGACACGATCCGGCGCCGGCAGCCGGCCGCCGCCTGCGGCTCGCTCCAGACCACGGTGGCCTCGTCCAGGCAGCCCTGGCAGCGCACCTTGTCGCAGATGGCACCGGGCGTGTCCTCGCACTGCGCCAGCGGAAAGCCGCCGCCGCCAGGGGCATCGCGGGCGCAGATCACGACCCCCTCGGCGACGAGCACGCGCTGGACGCTGGCCGCGACCCGGCGCAGGGTGGCCGGCTCCAGGTGCGGCGACGACAGCTCGCGCGCGGTCTCGTACAGCAGCGACAGCGACTGGTTCTTGCGCGCCAGATCGCCGGTCTTGGCCTCGATCTGCGCCTCGAGCGAACCGTACAGCCGGCCGAGTTCCTCGACCATGTGGTTGAAGTCGGCGGCGAGACGACCGATCTCGTCGGGGCTGTCGGCCTCGGCGCGGGCGCTGAAGTCGCGGCCGCGCACCGCCTGCGCCGCGCGTCCGAGATCGTTGATCGGCTGGAACACCTGCACGTCGAGCACGAACACCGCCGCCAGCACCAGCACCAGGATCACGAACAGCGCCGCTGCCAGCACCGCCTGCAGGCCGTGGATGCGCGACTCGAGATCGGTCTCGAGCAGCACCACCAGGCGGTCGACGTCGGCGACGAACGGGTGCACGCGCTGCAGGAAGACGTCGCGCGCGGCGGCATCGTGGGCGGCGGCGCGCGCCAGCGGCCGCAGCGACTGCCACTGCGCCTCGATGCGCTCGTAGGCGGCGCGCAGCGCCGAGGCCGGCGACCGCGGCAGCGCCTCGAGCAGGCGCGGGTTGACCAGACGCCGCTCGAAGGCGGCGATCTCGGTCTCGATCGCCGCGGCGCGGCGCGCTGGGTCGCTGCGCGGATCTGCGACCTCGGCCACGCGCGTGGCCAGCAGGTACGACTGCATGCGCATCGAGCCGGCGATGTTGATCGCCGCGCCCTTGCCGGTGGAGCCCTCGGTGGCCACCACCGCAGCCAGCACGATCGCCACCGCGACCAGCGTGATCGCGCCAAGCACTGCCCCTACCCGCAGCAGGGTCGATTCGTGCCAAGCCTTGCGTAGCTTCATCGCGGGACCTTACTGGGTCTGCCCGACGCAGCGCTGACTCAGGTCAACGCGCACCGGATGCGCGCGCGACACCGTGCGCGATGGGTCTGCGTGCGGCGGTCGCTGGCCGGCGCGGCAAGCCGGCGGCCCGTCCGCCACGGGGTCACCCGGCTGGGTAGGGTGCGGACGCCGGCAGCTACATCGCCCTAGGTAGGCGCGATACACCGCAGGTAGCGGCGACTGGTGGCCGTTGACCTGCATCAGTCGCGAGCCCGGGCGCACGCCCAAAGTGCGGCGCGCCAGGCAGTCGTGGCGGCCACCGGCGCCGCCCGCGATCTCCGGCTCCGATCCGAGGAGGAGGTTCATGGCTTCATCCGGCACCAGCGCCGCCGCCCCCACCGAGAGCGGCCGGCGCAGCAGGCAGTGGTCGGTGCTGATCGCCAGCATGCTGGCGTTCACGGTCTGCTTCATGGTGTGGACGATGTTCGGCGTGATCGGCGTGCCGATCCGCAAGACGCTCAACCTGAGCGCCACCCAGTTCGGCGTGCTGGTGGCGATGCCGGTGCTCACCGGCGCCCTGATCCGGGTGCCGCTGGGCATGTGGTGCGACAAGTACGGCGGCCGCATCGTGTTCTTCGTGCTGATGCTGTCGACGGTGGTGCCGATCTGGCTGATCAGCTACGCCACCGAATTCTGGCACTTCCTGGTGCTCGGTCTGTTCGTCGGCGCCGCCGGCGGCTCGTTCTCGGTCGGCACGCCGTACGTGGCGCGCTGGTTCGACAAGCCCCAGCAGGGCTTCGCGATGGGCTTCTTCGGCGTCGGCAACAGCGGTGCCGCGGTCACCAAGTTCGTGGCGCCGGTGCTGCTGGTGGCCTACGGCTGGACCCTGGTGCCGCAGGTCTACGCGGTGTCGATGCTGATCATGGCGCTGCTGTTCTGGTTCTTCACCTACCACGACCCGCGCCACTTGGTCGACTCGCGGATCACCTGGCGCCAGCAGTTGTCGGTGTTGCGCGACCCGACGGTCTGGAAATACTGCCAGTACTACTCGATCGTGTTCGGCGCCTACGTGGCGCTGGCCCTGTGGATGACGCAGTACTACATCGGCGAGTTCGGACTCGACATCCGGGTGGCGGCGCTGCTGGCGGCCGCCTTCTCGCTGCCGGGCGGGGTGCTGCGCGCGATCGGCGGCTGGATGAGCGACAAGTGGGGTGCGCACAAGGTCACCTGGTGGGTGCTGTGGGTGAGCTGGCTCTGCCTGTTCCTGCTGTCGTACCCGGCCACCACCTACACGATCCAGACCACCGAAGGTCCGTGGACCTTCACGCTGGCGCACAACCTGTGGACCTTCACGATCCTGCTGTTCGTGCTCGGCGTGGCCTCGGCCTTCGGCAAGGCCTCGGTGTTCAAGTACATCTCCGACGAGTATCCGCACAACATCGGTGTGGTCTCGGGCGTGGTCGGCATGGCCGGCGCCCTGGCCGCCTTCATGCTGCCGATCATGTTCGGCGCGCTGATGGACCTGACCGGCATCCGCTCGACCGCCTTCATGCTGCTGTTCGGCGTCGTCTGGGTGTCGCTGATCTGGATGTACCGCACCGAGATGCGCCGCTACGACGTGCTGCACGAGCGCGCGGCCAACGGCCCGGCGCCGAACGCGCCCGCCGCGGCCGGTCGCTGAACGCAACGATTGACCCTGGAGAACCCGCTCATGAGCACCAGTCCCAAACCCGGCGGTCGCGCCGGATTCTTCGACGTCGCCGAGTGGCGGCCTGAGGATCCGGTGTTCTGGAACGCCAACAAGGGCTTCGCGATCCGCACGCTGGTGATCGCCTTCCTGGCGCTGCACCTGGCGTTCGCGGTCTGGTTCACCTGGAGCGCGCTGGTCGTGCGCCTGCCGGGCCTGGGCTTCCAGCTCACCGTCGACCAGCGCTTCTGGCTGCCGGCGATGGCGCTGCTGATGGGCGCGATCGCGCGCTTCCCGCACTCGTTCCTGGTGCTGAAGATCGGCGGCATGTGGACCACGTTCATCTTCACCGTGGCGCTGCTGATCCCGATCTTCGGCATCGGCCACGTGGTCCAGGACCCGACCACGCCGTTCTCGACCCTGCTGTTCTGGGCCGGGGTGGCGGGCTTCTGCGCCGGCGGCCAGATCTCGTCGACCGCGGCCAACATCAGCCTGTGGTTCCCGAAGCGCGTCGGCGGCACCGCTCTCGGATTCACGATCGGCTTCGGCAACCTGGGGGCGTCGACGGCGCAGTTCCTGGTGCCGGCGGTGATCGTGCTGGGCCTGTTCGGCGCCGTTGCCGGCGATCCGATGACCTTCACGATCGTCGACCCGAAGACCAAGCAAGTGCTGCGCGAACTGCAGATGTGGCCGCAGAACGCCGCCTACATCTGGCTGATCCCGACCCTGATCCTCTCCGTGCTGGTGCTGTTCGGCATGAAGAACCACCCGGCGCGCGGCTCCTTCGTCGAGCAGTTCCGGATCGTCAATCTCAAGCACACCTGGATCCAGACCATCCTCTACACCTTCACCTTCGGCACGTTTTCCGGCTTCGCCGCCTCGACCCCGCTGCTGATCCGCGAGACTTTCGGCAAGCTGCCGGATGCGCCCGATCCGCTTTCCTACGCCTGGATCGGACCGATGGTCGGCGCCCTGATCCGGCCGATCGGCGGCATGCTGTCGGACAAGTTCGGCGGATCGAACATGACGATGCTGGTGTACTTGATCATGGGCAGCTCGGCGATCGGCCTGACCTTCCTGACCGCGCCGACCTCGGCCGAGCAGTTCACGCTGTTCTTCATCGTGCTGCTCGGCATCTTCCTCGGCGCCGGCATCGGCAACGCCAGCGTGTTCAAGCAGATCGTCATGATCTTCGATCCCAAGCAGGCCGGTCCGGTGCTGGGCTTCACCGCGGCGATGGCGGTGCTGCTGCTGGGCTTCTTCGTGCCGATCATCTTCGGCCGCTCGTTCGCCGCCACCGGCAGCCCGAACGCCGCGCTGTGGTTCTTCGCCGCGCTGTACGGCGTCGGCATCCTGCTCAACTACTGGTACTACTGGCGCAGCGGCGCCGAGAAGCCCTGCTGAGCAGCCCCGGACCCTCGCCACCGCATGGCCGCGCTGCGCACCGCCCGTTGCCCCGAACCCCGATCCGCGGGGTCGCGGGCCGGTCGCGGCCGGCCGCCGATGAATGCCTCGCTGGCGTCGCAAGCTCTCGCATCCTGAAGGACCCGACCATGAGCCATTTTCTCGATCGCCTGACGCACTTCAAGCAGCCGCAGGAGCCCTTCGCCGACGGCCACGGCCTGACCACCGGCGACGACCGCACCTGGGAGGACGCCTACCGCAACCGCTGGGCGGCCGACAAGATCGTGCGCAGCACGCACGGCACCAACTGCACCGGTTCGTGCTCGTGGAAGATCTACGTCAAGGGCGGCATCGTCACCTGGGAGACGCAGCAGACCGACTATCCGCGCACCCGGCCCGACCTGCCGAACCACGAGCCGCGCGGCTGCGCCCGCGGCGCCAGCTACTCCTGGTACCTGTACAGCGCCGCCCGCCTCAAGTACCCGCTGGTGCGCGGCCGGCTGATGGCGCGCTGGCGCGCGGCGCTGAAGGTGGCCAAGACGCCGGTCGACGCCTGGGCGAGCATCGTCGAAGACCCGGCGGCACGGCGCGACTACCAGCAGGTGCGCGGCATGGGCGGCTTCGTGCGCGCCAGCTGGGACGAGATCAACCAGCTGGTGGCCGCGGCCAACGTCTACACGATCAAGAAGCACGGCCCGGACCGGATCATCGGCTTCTCGCCGATCCCGGCAATGAGCATGGTCAGCTACGCCGCCGGCAGCCGCTACCTGTCGCTGCTGGGCGCCGTGTGCATGAGCTTCTATGACTGGTACTGCGACCTGCCGCCGGCCAGCCCGCAGATCTGGGGCGAGCAGACCGACGTGCCGGAGAGCGCCGACTGGTACAACTCGAACTTCATCATCGCCTGGGGCAGCAACGTCCCGCAGACGCGCACACCCGATGCGCACTTCTTCACCGAGGTCCGCTACAAGGGCGCGAAGACGGTGGCGGTGACGCCCGACTACTCCGAGGTCGCCAAGCTCTGCGACCTGTGGCTGCACCCGAAGCAAGGCACCGACGCGGCGCTGGCGATGGCCATGGGCCACGTCGTGCTGCGCGAGTTCTACTTCGACAGACGCAGCGCCTACTTCGACGACTACGCGCGCCGCTACACCGACTTGCCGCTGCTGCTGCTGCTCAAGGAGCAGACCGCCGCCGACGGCCGCAAGGTGCTGGCGCCGGACCGCTACCTGCGCGCCGGCGATCTCGCCGACCAGTTCGGCCAGAGCAACAACCCGGACTGGAAGACGCTCGCCTTCGACAGCGCCGGCCAACTCGTGCTGCCGAACGGCTCGATCGGCTTCCGCTGGGGCCCGGAGGGCCGCGCCGACCTCGGCAAGTGGAACCTGGAGGCGAAGGAGGCGCGCAGCGGCGCCGAGGTCAGGCTCAAGCTGTCGCTGCTCGAAGACGGCGCCCAGGCGCACGAGGTGGTCGAGGTCGCCCTGCCCTACTTCGCCGGCGCCGAGACGCCGCACTTCACGGCGAGCAAGCGCGACGGCGATCTGAACCGGGCGCGCGTGCCGGCAGCACGCATCAAGCTCGCCACCGGCGAGGCGCTGGTGGCCACGGTGTTCGACCTGCAGGCGGCGCAGTTCGGCATCGACCGCGGCCTGGGCAGCGGCGCGCGCAGCTACGACGACGACTACCCGTACACGCCGGCCTGGCAGGAGAAGGTGACCGGCGTGCCGCGCGAGCAGGTGATCACGGTGGCGCGCCAGTTCGCCGACAACGCCGACAAGACGCACGGCAAGTCGATGATCATCATCGGCGCGGCGATGAACCACTGGTACCACGCCGACATGAACTACCGCGGCGTGATCAACCTGCTGATGCTGTGCGGCTGCGTCGGCCAGAGCGGCGGCGGCTGGGCGCACTACGTCGGCCAGGAGAAGCTGCGGCCGCAGTCGGGCTGGCTGCCGCTCGCCTTCGCGCTCGACTGGGCGCGGCCGCCGCGCCAGCAAAACTCGACCTCGTTCTGGTACGCGCACACCGACCAGTGGCGCTACGAGAAGCTCGGTGTCGGCGAGATCCTGTCGCCGCTGGCCGACCGCAAGGCCTTCGGCGGCAGCCTGATCGACTACAACGTGCGCGCCGAGCGCATGGGCTGGCTGCCGAGCGCGCCGCAACTGAAGACCAACCCGCTGCAGGTGGCGCGCGATGCGCAGGCGGCGGGCCTGGAGCCGAAGGACTACGTGGTGCGCGCGCTCAAGGACGGCTCGCTGGAGATGAGCTGCGAGGACCCGGACGCGCCGCAGAACTGGCCGCGCAACCTGTTCGTCTGGCGCTCGAACCTGCTCGGCTCCTCGGGCAAGGGCCACGAGTACTTCTGCAAGCACCTGCTCGGTACCGAGAACGGCGTTCAGGGCAAGGACCTCGGCCGCGACGAGGCGCGGCCGACCGAGGTCAAGTGGCACGAGCAGGCGCCCGAGGGCAAGCTCGACCTGGTGGTCACGCTCGACTTCCGCATGAGCACCACCTGCCTGTACAGCGACGTCGTGCTGCCGACCGCGAGCTGGTACGAGAAGAACGATCTGAACACCAGCGACATGCATCCGTTCATCCACCCGCTGTCGACCGCGGTCGACCCGGTGTGGCAGTCGCGCAGCGACTGGGAGATCTACAAGGGCTTCGCCAAGGCCTTCAGCGAAATGTGCCAGGGGCACCTCGGCGTCGAGAAGGAAGTGGTGCTGACGCCGCTGCTGCACGACACGCCGACCGAGCTGGCGCAGCCGCTCGCGGTCAAGGAGTGGAAGCGCGGCGAGATCGACCTGATCCCCGGCAAGACCGCGCCGCAGATCGCGGTGGTCGAGCGCGACTACCCGAACGTCTACCGGCGCTTCACCTCGCTGGGACCCTTGATGACCAAGCTCGGCAACGGCGGCAAGGGAATCGCCTGGAACACGCAGACCGAGGTCGAGCAGCTCGCCGAACTCAACGGCGTCGACGCCGAAGGCCGGCCGCGCATCGTCACCGACATCGACGCCTGCGAGGTCGTGCTGCAACTGGCGCCCGAGACCAACGGCCACGTCGCGGTCAAGGCCTGGCAGGCGCTGTCGAAGGTCACCGGCCGCGAGCACGCGCACCTGGCGGTGCACCGCGAGGACGAGAAGATCCGCTTCCGCGACGTGCAGGCGCAGCCGCGCAAGATCATCAGCTCGCCGATCTGGTCGGGCCTGGAGAGCGAGAAGGTCTCGTACAACGCCGGCTACACCAACGTCCACGAACTGATCCCGTGGCGCACGCTCACCGGCCGCCAGCAGTTCTACCAGGATCACTCTTGGATGATCGCCTTCGGCGAGGGCTTCTCCAGCTACCGGCCGCCGGTCGACCTGAAGACCACCCAGGGCCTGCACAACATCAAGCCGAACGGCAACACCGAGATCGTCCTGAACTTCATCACGCCGCATCAGAAGTGGGGCATCCACTCGACCTACAGCGACAACCTGCACATGCTGACGCTGAACCGCGGCGGGCCGGTGATCTGGCTGTCGGAGGAGGACGCGCAGAAGGCCGGGATCGAGGACAACGACTGGGTCGAGTTGTTCAACATCAACGGCGCGATCGCCGCGCGCGCGGTGGTCAGCCAGCGGATCAACCCCGGCATGACCCTCATGTACCACGCGCAGGAGAAGATGATCAACACGCCGGGCTCGGAGATCACCGGCGTGCGCGGCGGCATCCACAACTCGGTGACGCGCGCGGTCACCAAGCCGACCCACATGATCGGCGGTTACGCGCAGCAGAGCTACGGCTTCAACTACTACGGCACGATCGGCACCAACCGCGACGAGTTCGTCGTCGTGCGCAAGATGAAGAAGGTCGACTGGCTCGACACCCCGCGCGACGACCATCTCGCTCGCGCCTATCAGGCGCAGGGCGAAAACCCCTAACCCCACGTCGATCGGAAGGAGTCAAGCGATGAAAGTTCGTGCACAGATCGGCATGGTGCTGAACCTGGACAAGTGCATCGGCTGCCACACCTGTTCGGTGACCTGCAAGAACGTCTGGACCAGCCGCCCGGGCGTCGAGTACGCCTGGTTCAACAACGTCGAGACCAAGCCCGGCATCGGCTACCCGAAGGACTGGGAGAACCAGGAGCGCTGGCGCGGCGGCTGGCTGCGCCGCGCCGACGGCTCGATCGAGCCGCGCCAGGGCGGCAAGTGGTCGCTGCTGATGAAGATCTTCGCCAACCCGAACCTGCCGCAGATCGACGATTACTACGAGCCGTTCACCTTCGACTACGACCACCTGCAGTCGGCGCCGGAGATGAAGCACCAGCCGACCGCGCGGCCGCGCTCGCTGATCACCGGCCAGCGGATGGAGAAGATCGAGTGGGGTCCGAACTGGGAGGAGATCCTCGGCGGCGAGTTCGCCAAGCGCGGCAAGGACAAGAACTTCGACCAGGTGCAGAAGGAGATCTACGGCCGCTTCGAGAACACCTTCATGATGTACCTGCCGCGCCTGTGCGAGCACTGCCTGAACCCGACGTGCGTGGCCTCGTGCCCGAGCGGCAGCATCTACAAGCGCGAGGAGGACGGCATCGTGCTGATCGACCAGGACAAGTGCCGCGGCTGGCGCATGTGCGTGTCGGGCTGCCCGTACAAGAAGATCTACTACAACTGGAAGAGCGGCAAGGCCGAAAAATGCATCTTCTGCTACCCGCGCATCGAGGCCGGCCAGCCCACCGTCTGCAGCGAGACCTGCGTCGGTCGCATCCGCTACCTCGGCGTGCTGCTCTATGACGCCGACCGCATCGGCCACGCGGCGAGCGTCGAAAAGGACGCCGATCTGTACCAGGCGCAGCTCGATCTGTTCCTCGATCCGAACGACCCGAAGGTGATCGCGCAGGCGCGCGCCGACGGCGTGGCCGATGCCTGGCTGGAGGCGGCGCGCGCGAGCCCGGTCTACAAGATGGCGATGGACTGGAAGGTCGCGTTGCCGCTGCACCCCGAGTACCGGACGCTGCCGATGGTCTGGTACGTGCCGCCGCTGTCGCCGATCCAGGCCGCCGCGCAGGCGGGCGAGGTCGGCACCAACGGCGAGATTCCGGACGTGCGCCAGTTGCGCATCCCGGTCAAGTATCTGGCCAACCTGCTGACCGCCGGCGACACCCAGCCGGTGGTGCGGGCGCTGGAGCGGATGCTGGCGATGCGCGCCTACCAGCGCAGCGTGCACGTCGAGCGCAAGCCGAACCTGGCCCCTCTGCAGCAGGTCGGCCTCGCCGAAGCGCAGGTGCGCGAGATGTACCACGTGATGGCGATCGCCAACTACGAGGACCGCTTCGTGATCCCGAGCACGCACCGCGAGTACGCCGAGAACGCCTTCAACGTGCGCGGCGGCTGCGGCTTCTCGTTCGGCAACGGCTGCAGCGAGGGCGTCACCGAGACCAGCCTGTTCGGCAGCGAGAGAAAGCGCACGATCCCGATCAAGGCGGAGGTCTAGCCATGGCACTGTTCGACTCGCCGGCGCCGAAGATGGCGCACACGCTGCGCGCGCTCGCCTGGCTGCTGCGCTATCCGGACGCCGAGCTGCGCGCCGCGCTGCCGGCGCTCGCCGAGGCCCTGCGCGCCGAATCGGCACTGCCGCCGGCGCG
>Ga0207951_101157_pt1 | contig 10406 bp, 8 predicted proteins | sample Subbio12Aug_8Bad_FD_184830 | JGI IMG/M metagenome (GOLD analysis project Ga0207951, IMG submission 184830) | Serpentinite rock and fluid subsurface biosphere microbial communities from McLaughlin Reserve, California, USA - CR12Aug_8Bad (SPAdes) | ecosystem: Environmental > Terrestrial > Deep... | reverse complement strand
CCTCCCCGGCGGCGTGCCGGCCGATTCGCTGCCGCTGCTACGCTGGGCCTTTGAGACCATCGCCCTGGCCAAGGTCTCCACCTCCGCCGAGGAGGCCCGCGAGCTAGGCCTCCTTAAAGAGTCAGACCGGATCACCATCAACGCCGACCGGCTGCTCCACGCTGCGCGCGCGACCGCCCGCTACCTCGCTGACCAAGGCTACGCGCCGCCGCCGGACGCGCCGATTCGCGTCATAGGCCGCAAAGGCATCGCCGCCACCGAGGCGATTTTATACAACCTCCGCGCCGGCAACTATATCAGCGATCACGATCTCTTAGTGGCGCGCCGCCTCGCCCACGTCATGTGCGGCGGAGAGGTGCCCGAGGGTAGCGAGGTGGCCGCCGAGTACCTGCTCGACCTCGAACGTGAAGCCTTTTTGGATCTCCTCGGCCAACCCAAGTCCCAGGAGCGGATGCGGCATATCCTCAAGACCGGCAAGCCGCTGCGAAACTGACGGCGAAGATATGGCAAAAGATGAAGGTGGTGACTAATGCGTGAAGCAGTGATCGTCTCGGCTGTTAGAACCCCGGTCGGCAAGGCGCCCCGGGGCTCGCTTAAGGAGGCCCATCCGGTCGATTACGGCGCGCTGGCGGTGCGGGAGGCGATCCGCCGCGCCCCCGGCCTGGCTGCGGCCGAGGTGGATGACCTGGTCTTGGCCTGCGCCATGCCGGAGGGTGAGGCCGGCTTGAATGCGGCGCGGCACGTGGCATTGAAGGCGGGCCTGAGCGAGCAGAGCTCAGCCATGACGATAAATCGGTTCTGCGCCTCAGGATTGCAGGCGCTAGCCATCGCCACCCAGCAAATCATGTGCGGCACCCACGACATTGTGGTGGCTGCCGGGACGGAGTCGATGACGCTGATACCGGCCTGGGGTACAGAGTTCAGCCCCGACCCCGAGCTGGTAAGTATGCACCCGGACCTCTTCCTGGGTATGGGCCTCACCGCAGAGAACGTCGCGGAGAGGTTTGGCGTCTCTCGTGAAGAGCAGGACGCGTTCAGCCACCGCAGTCACACCCGAGCTGCGGAGGCGGTGCGCTCAGGCCGCTTCAAGGACGAGATCGTTGGCGTGTCCATCCGGCAGACCCGGATTGAGAACGGCCGACCCGTTACCGAAGAGGCGCTTTTTGCAGTTGACGAGGGCGTCCGCTTCGACTCCGACCTGGCCAAGCTGGCGGCGCTGAAACCGGCCTTCAAAGTGGGCGGGACGGTTACCGCGGGCAACTCCAGCCAGACCTCCGATGGGGCGGCTGCCCTGGTGGTGATGAGCGCTGAGCGTGCTAGCGAGCTGGGCCTGCAACCGCTGGGAGCACTGCGTCACTTCGCTACTGCTGGCGTGCCGCCCGAGATCATGGGTATCGGCCCGGTGGAAGCGGTGCCCAAGGTCTTGAAGCGCTGGGGGAGGAGTCTGGATGACATCGATCTGATCGAGCTCAACGAGGCCTTCGCGGCACAGGTGATCGCCTGCGTGCGCGAGCTTGGCCTGAACGAAGCAAAGCTCAATGTCAACGGCGGTGCCATCGCGCTGGGCCACCCGTTGGGCGCTACCGGCGCTAAGCTTTGCACACAGCTACTCTATGAGCTGGCCCGGCGGCAGGCCCGCTGGGGGCTGGTGACGATGTGCGTTGGTGGCGGGCAGGGCGCCGCCGCCTTAATCGAGCGTTTCTAGGAGTTAACATGACAACTACTGGATTACATGTTCCGGGTGGCTCTTTCATCATCCGCACCACCGCTCCCGAGGAGGTCTTCACCCCTGAAGACCTGAGCGCTGAGCACCGGGCGGTGCTTGGCGCGGTGCAGGAGTTTGTCGCCCGGGAGGTGGTCTCGCGCCGCGAGGCGGTCGAGGCCAAGGATTACCATGTGCACCGCGAGCTGCTCGCCCGGCTAGGTGCTGGCGGCTTCCTGGGCGTGGACGTGCCCGAGGCTTACGGGGGCTTGGGGCTCGACAAGGTGACCAGCTTGATCGTTTCCGAAGGCCTTGCCGACGCCGGCTCCTTTGCTGTCACTTACGGCGCCCACGCGATCATCGGCACCCTCGGTATCGTCTTTTTTGGCACCGAGGAGCAGAAGCAGCGCTATCTGCCAGGACTGGCCAGCGGCAAACTGGTCGGTGCCTACGCCCTGACTGAGCCTGGGACCGGGTCGGACGCCATGGGTATCACCACCCGCGCCGAGCAGGACGCCGACGGCAACTGGAGCCTCAACGGCGTCAAGCAGTTCATCACCAACGCCGGGTTTGCTGACCTGTTTACCGTCTACGCTAAGGTTGATGGTGAGAAGTTTAGCGCCTTCCTGGTGGAGCGAGGCGCCCAAGGCCTTACGCTGGGGGAGGAAGAGAAGAAGATGGGGACGCACGGCGCCTCTTGCCGGGCAGTCAACCTTAACGGCGTCAAGGTGGGCAACGGCAACCTCCTGCACGAGATCGGCAAGGGGCACCATGTCGCCTTTAACGTCCTTAACATGGGCCGGTTCAAGCTGGCGGCGGGCTGCCTGGGCGGGATGAAGAGTGCGCTCGGTGTCGCGGTGAGGTATGCGCGGGAACGGCGCGCCTTCGGGAAGACGATCACCGAGTTTGGCGCCATCCAGCATAAGCTAGCCGAGATGGCTGTGCGGACGTTTGCCGTCGAGTCGCTGATCTACCGCTCCGGCGGACTGATCGATGCCCGGCTGGCCAGGGTCGCAGAGAGCGCGGCGGAAGTCACCAGAGCGCTTGAGGAGTACGCTATTGAGTGCTCCATAGCCAAGGTCTACGCCTCCGAACAACTCGGCTACGTAGTAGACGAGCTGGTCCAGATCCACGGCGGGTACGGCTATATCGAAGAGTACCCGGCGGCGGCCGCTTACCGGGATGCGCGCATCCATCGGATCTGGGAAGGCACCAACGAGATCAACCGGCTGCTGGTTCCCGGCACCCTCCTCAAGCGCGCACTGCAAGGCCGTCTCGATCTGCTCACGGCGGCTAGGAGGGCGGCCGACCAGGTCACCAGCGCCGGTATGCCTGCAAGCTCGGCAGGAGGCCATCTGGCCGAAGAGCAGGCCCTGGTGGACGCCGCACGCCAGGCCACCCTGTTCGTGGCGGGCGCCGCAGTGCAGCGGTTTGCTGACCGGCTCGAGCATGAGCAAGAGGTGCTGCTCGGCCTGGCCGACCTGGCCATCGAGGTGCTAGCGATGGACAGCGCCTGCCTGCGCGCCCGCAAGAGCCAGGCGACCGGTAGGCGGACTGCCGAACACCACGCCGAGCTGGCTAGAGTCATCGTTTCTGACGGCGTTACTAGGATTGAAGCGGCAGCCCGTCCCGTCCTTGCTGCCCTCGAGCAGGGCGACGCCTTGCGCACGATGCTCGCAGGCGTGCGCCGGGTGTTGCGCAGCAATCCTGCCGACACGATCGCCCTGCGCCGACGCATTGCTCAGCGGGTGCTCGAGCAAGGAGGTTACGAGGCCTAGAGCGTTCGGATCCCCGCTTCGCTGGCGAGGAACCTCACGGCCACATCGCGCTCGCCATGCGGGAGTACCGGGACCAGCAGCGCCTCTGCCGTGATGCCTACCGTCAGCACCCGCTCTGGTAGCTGCGCCAAGAGCCGGTCGTAATAGCCCTTGCCGTAACCCAGGCGATGGCCCGCTGCGTCGAAGCAGAGGCCTGGCACCAGCACCAGCTCGAGCCCTGCCGGGTTCATCGCTGGGGCTTGGGTGGCCGGTTGCAGATAGCCGTAGCGGTGCGGCACCAACTCGCCGGTAAGCAAGCAGACCGTCAAGCCCTCAGGATCGGTCCGGGTCACGTACCAGCATTTATCGAGCGCGTGCAGTGCCGAGAGGTCGAGCTCGCTGCCAAAAGCCAGATAGCTCAGCACATGACGGGCTGCTCTAAAAGGTAGCCAGGCCCTGAGCTGTGCTGAGACCGCCTGACTTAGCTGCACGGTGTCGAGGCTGCCGCGCCTAGCTTGGGCCCAGCGGCGCCACTGCGCCTTGCTCTCATGCGGCGCGGGTGGCTCCATGGTTAAGGGCGGCGCGGGGCGCTAGCTAAAAGCTGCGGCGTGGCGTCAAAGGGTGCCGCGACCGGCGTCAGCAGCGGGCCGTCACGCCCGTAGCGCACTACCTCAAGCTCAATTCTGCGCAGCCCCCATCTGATGGCCTCCGAGTAATACTCAAACCAGACATCTATCTGCTGCCGCTTGCGGGGGTGCATGGTGTCTTCGACGATAAACAGCCCTTGCTGATCGAGCAACGCCTGGAACTTGCCCACACCGCGACCGTGGCGGTAACTACCCAGGTCGCGCAGCCGCACCAGCGAGCCGTAGGGGATAGTGTTGCCCAGCAGGTCGCGGCTCACGGCGATAATGCCAAAGTGCGTTCTGGCGCCGGTGGCAGTGATGTGAGGTTGCGCATCGGTCTGGCTTACTAGCGAGTTGTAGGCGGTAGCCCGCAGCGTCAGGATAGGGACTGCTGGACCATGCACGGCCCCCGCGCTAGGCGCTACGCTGCGGGGTATGGCTAGCAGTTCGATCTGTGGGGTTATGGCCAACGGCAATTGGCGCTGCTCCTGCGACAGGGCGGCGATCAACAAGGCTATGGCTAAGCCGATAGCGCAGAGTTTGCTGCTGATGTGCAGAATCATCTGCACCTCCAGTCGGGTACCCTAGCATAGTACCATGAGTTTTAGAGTTTTATGGGAATTGCCCATGAACGTTCGGTCACCGCCAAGGAGGAAAAGGCGATCGGTCTTTCAGCTAGTGAGGCTATCAGCAAAACCACTGGCTGACAGGATTACTCGGGCGAAGCCTTCTGAGAGCCTGAAAGCCTGCTAGGCTTAAGGGTTTCGCCCCTACTCGAATACTTGACTACTGATTTAGTGATTTAGAAGCCTTATTACTCGGGCGAAGCCTTGCGATCGTTGAGCGGTGCCGCTGGTGGCTGGCGCGAGAGCGCTACGGCACCCCGTGATAAGCTGTCAACGTGCAGGCTTTGCCACCACCCCCTGACAGGCCGGGCGCGCCATGATCCGCCAACAGCGCCACCCCCAACAACTGCGCGAGATCCGCGTCACGCCGGGCTTTAGCCGCTATGCCGAGGGCTCGGCCCTGGTCGAATGGGGCTTTACCAAAGTGTTGGCTACTGTCACCATCGAGAATAAGCTGCCGCCGCATCTGCGCAACGGCAAGCCGCCGATGGGTTGGCTGACCGCCGAGTATTCGCTGTTGCCGCGCAGCACCCAGGAGCGGACTCAGCGCGAGCGCCTCTACGCCGGGGGGCGCACCCAGGAGATTCAACGCCTCATCGGGCGGGCGCTGCGCAGCGTCACCGACCTAAGCCTCTTTGGCGGCAAGACCTTAACAGTGGACGTTGATGTCCTCGAGGCGGACGGCGGGACGCGCTGCGCCGGTATCGTAGCCGGTTACGCGGCCCTGCACCATGCCGCTAACCGCCTGATCGTTAGCGGTGCGCTGAGTGAGTGGCCGCTCACCCATGAATTGGCGGCGGTCTCGGTGGGAGTGGTCGGCGGCACGCCGCTAGTCGACCTCGAGTACGCCGAAGATGTGCGGGCCGAGGTCGATCTGAACGTGGTGGCTACCGCCGACGGGCAGCTCATCGAGGTGCAAGGCGGCGGCGAAGAGAGGCCGATCCCGGCTGAGCTGTACGTACAGCTGGTGGCCAGCGGTATCACCGCCATCAAGCAGATCCTGGACACGATCCGCCCCAGGTTGGGCTGATGAGGATCGTTCTAGCCAGCAGCAACCCCGGCAAGCTGCGCGAGTTCGGTGCGGCGCTAAGCGATCTGGGGCTCGAGCTGGTGGCCATGGCGGCGGTGGGCCTACGGGCGCTGCCTCAAGAGACGGGCTTTAGCTATGCCGAGAACGCTCTGCTCAAAGCTGCTGCGGCGGCCCTTGACAGCGGCCTGCCGGCGTTAGCTGACGACTCGGGGCTGGAGGTCGAGGCGCTAGGCGGCGCACCGGGCCTCTACTCGGCGCGCTTTGGCGGCGAGGGCTTAAGCGACGGCGAACGGATCGCCTATCTGCTCAGCCAGCTCAAAGAGACCCCCCGGGAGGCTCGAGCCGCCCGCTTTGTGAGCGTTATGGCGCTGGCTGTGCCGAGCGGCCGCTTTGAGGTGTTCGAAGGAAGCTGTACGGGCACCATCCTGCCGGGACCGCGCGGCGACGGTGGCTTCGGCTACGACCCGGTCTTTTACAGCCCCGAGCTGGGCAAGACCTTTGCCGAGGCCGACCTGAGCGAGAAGCAGCGGGTGAGCCACCGCGGACGGGCGCTAGCGCAGCTCGCCGCCTGGTTGCAGCAACCTAGCTCCTGGCAGGTGCTGCGCGAAACTGTCGCCCCGCGCGAGCCCATCGGGTAGCGGCCCCTTCACTTCGTTCAGGGCAGGCCCTAAGCGTTTGGCAAGCCCGTGCCTATCGGGATTGTTGCCCGTTAGGCAGTGATGTATAATGACCTCGCACAATTGGATCAACGCCTTGTCCTTGCGCTGAATGCTACGGAAAGGAGCAGTCATGGACCTCAAGGGGTATGCCAACCGCATCGCTCGTATCGACCTATCGCGAGGTGATGTCAGCTACGAGCCGCTCAGCGAAACCGATGTCCGCAAGTACATCGGTGCGCGCGGCTTAGGCGTCAAGTACCTGCTGGATAACGGCCCGCAGGTCGATCCGCTAAGCCCGGACAACCTGCTGGCGGTATTAAACGGCCCGCTCTCCGGCACCGACGCCAAAATGTCGGGGCGCCTGGCGGTAGTTACCAAATCGCCGCTGACCGGCACCGCTACCGACTCACACATGGGCGGCTGGACGGCGGCCAAGCTTAAATGGGCCGGCTTTGATGGGCTGCTGTTTAAAGGAAAGGCTGAGCGCCCGGTCTACGCTTATGTTGAAAATGGCCAGGTCACTCTCCACGACGCCGGCCGGTACTGGGGAATGAGCACTTCCGAAACCATCCAGGTGCTGCAAGAGGTGCACGGCGAGAAGGCCGCAGTGATGGCTATCGGCCAGGCTGGTGAGAAGCTGGTCAAGTTCGCTAGCATTATGAACGAGAACCAGCGCGCCTCGGGGCGCGGTGGCACCGGCTGCGTGATGGGGAGTAAGAACCTCAAAGCGATTGTGATCGTCGGCGAGTTTGCCAATCGGCCTCGCCCTCACGACAAGGACGGCTTTAAGGAGGCCGACAAGCGGGCGCTGGCCACCATCCTCGACCCCAAAAACGTCACCGCGCCGACTAAGCGCGACAAGGACAACTGGCGCAAGCCGCTCCCCGGCAGCGGCGGACTCTCGACCTTTGGCACCAACGTGCTGATGAATATCACTAACGCTATCGGTGCCCTGCCCGGCAAAAACAGTCAGCTCGCCTCTTTCTTCGATGCCGAAAAGGTCTCCGGTGAAGCGATCCGCGACACCATCCTAGTCGATGAGCCGACCTGCCACGCCTGCCCGGTAGCCTGCAAAAAAGAGGTTGAGTTCACTTATCAAGGGAACACCATCCGCACCGAGTCTTATGAGTATGAGACTGCTTGGGCGTTGGGACCAAACTGCTTCCACGCCGACCGCGATGCGGTGGCCTACATGCTCTACCTGTGCAACGAGTTCGGCCTTGACACCATCGAGACCGGTAACGCCTGTTCGGTGCTGATGGAGGCGACCGAGAAGGGTTACCTCAACGGCCAGGCAGCCGAAGGGGTAGCCTGGGGCGACGCCGCGCGGCAGGCCGAGGTGATTACGAAGATCGCGCTGCGCCAGGGCATCGGCAACCAGATCGCCGAGGGGCCGGCGCACTTTGCCGCTGCGCTCGGCCACCCTGAGATCTCCATGTCGGTCAAGGGGCAATCGATCCCGGCCTACGATCCGCGCGGCCTCAAGGGGATGGGGATCGCCTACGCCACCAGCAACCGCGGCGCCTGCCACCTGCGGGCCTACACGCCGGCCAGCGAGATCTTAGGGGTGCCGGAAAAGACCGACCCGCTGGCCTGGCGGGGTAAGGGCAAACTCACCAAGCTGCTGCAAGATGTCCACGCCTTTAGCGACTCGCTGGATTTGTGTAAGTTCAGCGCCTTTGCCGAAGGCGCCCAGGAGTATGCCGACCAGTACGCCACCTTCGTAGGAGTGCCGGGATTTGGCCCGGAGGAGGTGCTTAAGACCGGCGAGCGCATCTATAACCTGGAGCGCCACTACAACCACCTGGCCGGTGTCGCTAAGGGCAGAGATACCCTGCCCGAGCGCTTCCTCAAGGAGCCGAGCACTAGCCAAGGATCGCTGGGGCAGGTGTGCGAGTTTGAGCCGATGCTTAAGGAGTACTACGAAGCCCGCGGTTGGGTCGATGGTGTAGTGCCGGAGGCCAAGTTGCGTGAGCTAGGTATCCTGTAAGGCGGCAAAAGCGAGGGCTACCAACCACATTGTTGCTAGTAGAGGGCGTTCAGAAAACGGCTGCCATGCTGACAGGGGCAAGATACATGTCGCGCTCACCGCAAGCCAACTACTTGCTACTGGTCGTTGCGAGCCGAGCTTGCGAGGCGAAGCAACCTCGGGAACCGCGCGTTCGCAAATCGTGCCCCATCAACGCCCTTCGCGAGATTGCTTGGCGGAGCCTGGGCTGATAGCAGGTATCATCTGGTTTGAGCTGGTGTCAGCCTGCGAATCGTTCTCCAGGGCGCCTTTGCAGAGATGATACCTGCGCTAAGGCGACTCAGTATTTGTGAAAACCGCTGTGAGAGACGAAGCGCTCGCAATGACCACGACGGAGTCCAAGGGACTTTTCGAATGCCCTCTAGAGGTCGCTAGTAGAGTCAAGATCTACGCTCCAAGCGTTGGCGCGCTTGCCGGTGCCGTCCATCCAATGGACCTTGAGCCGGAACGAGGAGGTTAGGGCGTTTGCGGGCGAGAGCCGAAGGCGTATCTCGTTGCCGCTCTGGGTGTAAGGGGCCAGGCGCGTCACCGTAGCGCTGCCGTCGCGCACCACCAGCGGATGCTTCCTGGCGGGCATGTCGTCGATCAGTACCTCAATCTGCTCAGCGGCGTGCTCCCCCATATTGCGGATAACTAACAGGTAAGAGGCTCTGGCGGTCGGTTGGCGCAGGCGATAGCGCAACTCGGCGCGCAACGCGCTGACGGTCAAGCGCTCTTGACGGGCATGGCGGCGTGTCGCCCGGCGTTTTAACAGCTTGTCGAGGCGCTGGCTGGTGCGGCGGCTCAGCTGCCAGGCCCAAGCGGCTAGGACCAGAGCAATGAGAGCAAGGAAGAAGGCAAGAATCTCTAGCATTGTGGGTACAGGCTTTTTCGCCTTGAGGTATTCTACTGTGCGATAGCCGGCGCCATCCAGACCATATCAGCGCAGCGCCGGCCCGAACTAAGTGAGGCCCGAACGAAGTGAGAGCAATATGGCGATAAGGCGATAAAGCGATAGTGGCGAAGATGCAGCCATCAAAAACCACCCAAGCGCCGCCGTCGGCTGCTTCGCACGGCATCAGCCTCCGTGAGGCCTGCCGGATCTGGGTCAAAGTCGCTCTTAACTCCTTCGGCGGCCCGGCCGGCCAGATCGCCGTAATGCACCGGCTCCTGGTGGACGAGAAGCGCTGGGTGAGCGAGAACCGTTTCTTGCATGCGCTGAACTACTGCATGCTGTTGCCCGGTCCCGAAGCGCAGCAACTCGCTACCTACCTCGGCTGGCTCCTGCACGGAACCAGAGGCGGGCTAATCGCCGGGACGCTCTTTGTTCTTCCCGGCTTTCTCGCCATCTTGCTGCTAAGCATCGTCTACGTCGTGTATCAGGAGGCAACGCTGGTCGCAGCGCTCTTTTTCGGACTTAAAGCGGCGGTGTTGGCGGTGGTGGTTGAGGCGGTCATCCGTATCGGCCGGCGCGCCCTGAAGAACTGGGCCATGGTCACGCTAGCGGCTGTGGCCTTTACCGCCATCTTCTTCTTCGCCGTACCCTTCCCCTTGATCGTGGTTGCCGCCGGACTCGCCGGCTATCTTGGCGGCAGGATTGCCCCGCAGCTCTTCTACGTCATCACCGGCCATGCCGCCAAGAGCCGGGACGAAGCGGGCTTTGTTATCACCGACGAGGTTGCGGCGCGGCTTCGCCCCTCGACCAAGCGCGCTGTACAGACCTTGGCGACCTGGCTGGCCCTATGGTTTGCCCCGCTGCTGGCTATTATCATCTGGGACGGGACTGGCTCTGTCTTCGTGCAGGTCGGCACCTTTTTCAGCACTGCCGCAGTGGTCACTTTTGGCGGCGCCTACGCGGTGCTGGCCTATGTTGCCCAGCAGGCGGTCGAGACCTACGGCTGGCTGAGCCCTGGTGAGATGCTCCACGGCCTCGCCATGGCCGAAACGACGCCGGGTCCGCTCATCCAGGTGGTGCAGTTCGTGGGCTTTATGGGCGCC
>Ga0207951_101156_pt1 | contig 10431 bp, 11 predicted proteins | sample Subbio12Aug_8Bad_FD_184830 | JGI IMG/M metagenome (GOLD analysis project Ga0207951, IMG submission 184830) | Serpentinite rock and fluid subsurface biosphere microbial communities from McLaughlin Reserve, California, USA - CR12Aug_8Bad (SPAdes) | ecosystem: Environmental > Terrestrial > Deep... | reverse complement strand
CCGCCGTTGAGGATGGCGGTCACGTCGGCGGGGCGTTCCGAAGGGGCCGGCGTGATCCGGGCCGGCGGCGGGGTCGGGGCTGAGGCGAGGGAGACGTAGGCGACGCCGCCGGATGCCTCGGCGTCCGAACCGAAGCCGGTCGCCGCTCCGTCATTGCCGACGGAGGCGTATTGAACAGACCCCGCGGTGTCGGATCCGACGCCGAAGCCGCGCGCTTCGAAATAGGTCTGGGCGATCTGGATAGGCTCGCCGCGCGCGCGGGCGCGCTCGACGTCGAAGCCGGTGTTCATCAGGGCGGCGACGTGCTCGTTACGGCTGGCCGTCGATCGCCCGCCGAGGACGATGGTGATCAGCCGGCGATTGTCGCGCACCGCGGTGGCCGCGAGATTGTAGCCCGAGGCGTTGGTGAAGCCCGTCTTCAGCCCGTCATAGCCGGCCCCGCTGCGCAGCAGGCCATTGGTGTTGCGGTACTCGCGGCCGTTGTAGACCCAGTCATGCTGGCCGAAATAGCTGTAGTATTGCGGATAGTCGCGCATCACCGCCCGGGCGAGGATGGACAGGTCGCGTGCGGTCGTCACCTGCCGGCTGTCGGGCAGGCCGTTGGGATTGTAGTAGCGGGTCTGGGTCATGCCCAGTTCGCGAGCCTTGCGCGTCATCATGGTCGCGAAGCCGGCCTGGGAGCCGCCGAGGTGTTCGGCGATGACCATCGCCATGTCATTGGCGCTGCGCACAGCCGTCGCGCGCATGGCGTCGTCGAGGGTGATGGTCTGGCCCGCCGCGAGACCGAGTTTGGACGGGGGCTCGCTGGCGGCATGGCGCGAAACGGTGAGAACGTCGCCGGGCCGGGCCTTGCCCTCCGCGAGCGCCTCGAAGGCGAGGTACAGGGTCATGACCTTGGTGATGGAGGCCGGAAAGCGCTGGCTGTCGGCATGGCGCTCGAACAGGATTTCTCCGGACTCGGCGTCGAGCACGATCGCGGCGTAGCGGCTGTTGTCCGAAGACTGGGCGACCAGCGGCGGGCTCGTCGGCGTCATGGCCAGGGCGACGACCAGCAGCAGCGACAGGAATCCACGTCGGATCAGGGCGGATATCGGCAAAGGCAAGCCTCTCAAGGACATGAGCGCGACGGCGGCCCCACCACGCGACGCTGACCAAAAGGCTAACATGACGCTTTCGGGTTTCGTGAGGGTAAACAACCAGTCAACGATTTTGTGAACTTTTGTGCACTGCACCATTTCTCTTGACAGGCCTTCGCACTTGCACCATATCAGCCTCTGACGCGATGGCCCGAGCCATGGCGTGACCCATTTCCAGCGGTTCCCCGCCGCGAGATCCCCAGGAGACGACCATGGCCGAAGCCGCCGCCGAAAACGCCAAGAAGACCGTCGAAACCGCCGCCGCCACTGTCAAGGCTTCGGCCGACAAGGCCCAGGCCACGTTCCAGGCCAATGCCGAGCAGGCCCAGGCCGCCGGCGCCAAGGTGTTCCGTGAAGCCGCCGACAAGTCGGCCGCCGGCCTTGCCGAGATGAACGCCCAGTCCAAGCAGAACCTGGACGCCATGGTCGCCTCGGCCGCCGCCGCCCAGAAGGGCGTCGAAGCCCTGTCGGCCCAGTCGGTCGCCTTCACCAAGAAGTCCTGGGAAGACGGCGTCGCCGCCGCCCAGTCGATGTCGCAGGCCCGTTCGATCCAGGAACTGCTCGAGCTGCAGACCAACTGGGCCAAGTCGGCGACCGAGGCCTATCTGGCCGAAGTCACCCGCGCCACCGACGTCCTGACCGCCTCGGTCAAGGACAGCTTCAAGCCGATCAACGAGCGCGTCACCGCCTCGGTCGAAAAGCTCCAGGCCGCCCGCTAAGCGTCCGGCCCCTGCAGAACGTAAGCGAAGGCCCCGGCGGAGACGCCGGGGCCTTTTGCTTTGCGGCCGCCGTGCTCAGCCCTCCGGCCGCGTGCCGACATTTGGTCGCGCCCCACTCAAGAGTGACTGGACGCGCCTTCAAATCCGGCCATCATTCCCCATCTGAACCATCCAATCCCCAACACGGACGACGAATGCCGCCCTCACGCAGGCCAGGTGAACAGAACGACGGAGGCCTCGGCGCCGCCACGGTCACCGAGACCAAGCCGAAGCTTCAGAAGCCCTCGCTGTACCGGGTGCTGATCCTGAACGACGACTACACGCCGATGGAATTCGTCGTCTATGTGCTGGAGCGGTTCTTTCAGAAGGACCGCGAGGCCGCGACTCGGATCATGCTGCATGTGCATCAGCATGGGGTCGGGGTCTGCGGCGTGTTCACCTATGAGGTGGCCGAAACCAAGGTCGCCCAGGTGATCGAGACCGCCCGCCGCCACCAGCATCCGCTGCAATGCACGATGGAAAAAGACTGAGAGGAACTGTTTATGCCCTCGTTTTCGCGCCCTCTCGAAGAGACCCTGCACCGCGCCGTCCACTATGCGAACGAGCGCCGGCACGAGTACGCCACCCTTGAACACCTGCTGCTGGCCCTGATCGACGATCCGGACGCCACCAATGTGATGGCCGCCTGCAACGTCGACCTGGTCGCGCTGAAGACGGCGCTGACCCTGTATGTCGACACCGATCTGGCGGCCCTGGCCACCAGCGACGGCGAGGACGCCAAGCCGACGGCCGGATTCCAGCGCGTGATCCAGCGGGCGGTGATCCATGTCCAGAGCTCGGGCCGCGAGGAGGTCTCCGGCGCCAATGTGCTGGTCGCCATCTTCAGCGAGCGCGAGAGCCACGCCGCCTATTTCCTGCAGGAGCAGGACATGACCCGTTATGACGCGGTCAATTTCATCGCCCACGGCATCGCCAAGAAGGCGGGCGGGGGCGAGTCCCGGCCGGTCAAGTCCGGGGCCAGTCCCGAGGACGCCGAGGACGCCGCCGCCGCCAAGACCGGCGGAGAGGCGCTGGAGGCCTATTGCGTCGACCTCAACGAGAAGTCGCGCAACGGCAAGATCGACCCCCTGATCGGCCGGCACGCCGAGGTCGAGCGGGCCATCCAGATCCTGTGCCGCCGGACCAAGAACAACCCGCTGCTGGTCGGCGACCCCGGCGTCGGCAAGACTGCCATCGCCGAGGGCCTGGCCCGCAAGATCGTCAATCACGAGGTCCCGGAGGTGCTGGAAGGCGCCACCATCTACAGCCTCGACATGGGGGCCTTGCTGGCGGGGACGCGTTACAGGGGCGACTTCGAGGAGCGGCTGAAACAGGTCGTCAAGGAGCTGGAGACGCACGACAACGCCATCCTGTTCATCGATGAGATCCATACGGTGATCGGCGCCGGCGCCACCTCGGGCGGGGCGATGGATGCGTCGAACCTGCTGAAGCCCGCCCTGGCCTCGGGCAGCCTGCGCTGCATGGGCTCGACCACCTACAAGGAATACCGCCAGCATTTCGAGAAGGACCGGGCCCTGGCCCGCCGCTTCCAGAAGATCGACGTCAATGAGCCGACGATCGAGGACACGATCAAGATCCTCAAGGGTCTGAAGACCTCCTACGAGGGCCACCACAAGGTCCGCTACACCGATGCCGCCCTGCGCACGGCGGTCGAGCTGTCGGCGCGCTACATGTCCGACCGCAAACTGCCGGACAAGGCCATCGACGTCATCGACGAGGCCGGCGCCAGCCAGATGCTGCTGTCGGAATCCAAGCGCAAGAAGGTCATCGGCCAGAAGGAGGTCGAGGTCGTCATCGCCCGCATGGCTCGCATTCCGGCCAAGTCGGTGTCCAAGTCCGACACCGAGGGCCTGCGCCAGCTGGAGACCGATCTGAACCGCGTCGTCTTCGGCCAGTCGTCGGCCATCGAACAGGTTTCGGCGGCCATGAAACTGGCCCGCGCCGGCCTGCGCGATCCGTCCAAGCCGATCGGCGCCTTCCTGTTCAGCGGCCCGACCGGCGTCGGCAAGACCGAGGTGGCCAAACAGCTGGCCTCGACGCTCGGCATCGAGATGCTGCGCTTCGACATGTCGGAATATATGGAGCGGCACACGGTCAGCCGGCTGATCGGCGCGCCTCCGGGCTATGTCGGCCATGACCAGGGCGGGCTGCTGACCGACGCCGTCGACCAGCATCCGCACGCCGTGGTCCTGCTGGACGAGATCGAGAAGGCCCACCCGGACGTCTACAACATCCTGCTGCAGGTGATGGACAACGGCATGCTGACCGACGCGGTCGGCAAGAAGGTCGATTTCAGGAACACCATCCTGATCATGACCACCAACGCCGGGGCCGCCGACAACGCCCGCGCCTCGATCGGCTTCGGCCGCGGCAAGGTCGAGGGCGAGGACGAAAAGGCCATCCAGCGCCTGTTCGCGCCGGAGTTCCGCAACCGCCTCGACGCCATCGTGGCCTTCAAGGCGCTGGACGCCGAAACCATCAAGTCGGTGGTGACGAAATTCATCATCCAGCTGGAGGTCCAGCTGGCGGACCGGAACATCACCATCGAACTGACCGACGAGGCGGCCGACTGGCTGGCCAAGAACGGCTTCGACGAACTGTATGGCGCGCGGCCTCTGGCCCGGACCATCCAGGAGCATATCAAGAAGCCGCTGGCCGACGACATCCTGTTCGGGCGGCTGACGCGGGGCGGCCATGTGAAGGTGACGCTGAAGGACGGCAAGATCGCCTTCGACGTCTCGGGCCCCAACGCCGCCCAGACCAAGGCGGTCGAGGCCCAGGCCGCGGACTGATGCGGAATTCCTCCCCGACCGGGGAGGAATGCGGACGCGAAAAAGGCCCGGGCGACGACGCCCGGGCCTTTTGACGTCGGCGTCGGCGCGAAGCCCTAGCGGCGGCGGCCCAGGCCGCCCAGCAGCACGGCCAGGCCGGCGACGATGCCGGTGGTCAGCAGCGGCTTGCGGCGGGCGAAGTCGAGACCCTGACGGGCCTTGTCCTGGTACTGGGTCGGGGCCTTGTCGACCAGGCCGTCCAGCCCGTCGATGACGCGGCCATAGGCGTCGCGCGCCTTGCCCTTCACTTCGTTCAGCTTGCCGTCGAGTTGCAGTTTGGAGTCGCCGGTCATGCGGCCGAGGCCGCTCTGGACCTTGCCGGTCACGGTGTCGGCGGCGCCTTCGATACGTTGGTCGGTCATGGGCATATTCCTTGGCTGTGAGCAGATGGGGAGGTCTGCAACCAAAGCGTATGTCGGGGCGTGGGGTTCCTGCGACAAGAGGTCCGCGCTGGAAGTTTTCGCCGGCGGCGCGCACGCGCGATCGAGCCGGGGGCCGACCGCCACGGCCTGTTATACCCGGGTAATATTGACGCGCATATTTTACCCGGGTAAAAACCGGGAAACACCGTCCATAGAGTCCATTCCGTCCAGTCCGACCCATCCCGCCGTCTCCGCCGCCTGCCTCTCGCCCGCGGGGGATCCTGGAGGCAGGTTGCGCCAGAAGCGGTCGCAGGGCCGTCATCCGGGAGTTCCGTCATGTCCGTTCCGTCCGACCTGCCCGTCGTCGCCTTCGTCGGCGCCGGGCGGATCGCCCGCGCGCCCCTGCATCGGGCTCTGCCGGCGATCCACGCCGCCGCGGCGGCGGGGGAGGGGCCGCTGGTGTTCGATCTGTGGGACGGCCGGGTCGTCGAACTCGACCTGCGCGGCAGCCTGGCCGAGGCGCGGGCCCGGCTGGGGCCGACGCTCGTCCCGAAGGCTGAGAAGCGGGGGCCGGGGCGGCCGAAGCTGGGGGTGACGGCGCGCGAGGTGACGTTATTGCCGCGGCACTGGGACTGGCTGGCGGGGCAGCCCGGCGGGGCGTCGGTCGCGCTGCGGAAGCTGGTCGAGGCGCAGATGAAGGCCAGCGAGGGGCCGGAGCGGGCGCGGCGGGCGAAGGAGGCGGCGTATCGCTTCATGACGGCGATGGCGGGGGATTGGCTGGGGTATGAAGAGGCGACGCGGAGGCTGTTCGCAGGGGAAGGGGTGGCGTTCGACGCGGCGACGGAGGCGTGGCCGGAGGGGGTGCGGGAGGTGGCGCGGGAGATGGCGGCGGGGGCGTGGGGGTAGAGATTTCCTTCTCCCCTTGCGGGAGAAGGTGGCCCCGCGAAGCGGGGTCGGATGAGGGGTCGCGCGGCCTATGGACAGACGTCGGCAGACCGGCGATCATGCAAGCTATGGACGAGTAGCTGTCACAACGTGCGAAGGAAATGCGGCATAAGCCCGTCCTCTATGAGCGCCGCCTCTGGAAACTCCTGCGAGACCGGCGGCTGGCGGGTCTGAAGTTCCGACGTCAGGTCGTCCTCGGGCGCTACATCGCTGACTTCATTTGCTTCAGGCATCGGCTGATCGTGGAGGCGGATGGCCCCCAGCACGAAGATCGGGCGGAGGATGTGGCGCGAGACGAATGGCTGCGTGGGCAGAATTTCCGCGTGCTGCGCTTTCCCAACCAGCAGATCGAAAACCATGGCGAGCAGGTTGTCGCCGCGATCCTGGCCGCTGCGGAGGCGAAGGTGACCCCGGGCCCTTCTCCCCTTGCGGGGGACGGTGGCGGCCGAAGGCCGACGGATTAGCGGTTTCCCTGACGGCGGGAGTCATCGACGCAGGTGGATCGCTAACGGGCCCCGCCGGCGCGACCCCTCATCCGACCTCGCTCCGCTCGGCCACCTTCTCCCGCAAGGGGAGAAGGGACGCTGGGGGCGGACTGGTGCGATATTGGGTCATGGCCACCGCGAAGAAGGGACAGCTGGTTGCGGCGCCGGAGTGGTGGAAACACCTCCGCTGGACCAGGCGCGCCTTCTGGAAACGCCAGCGGCAGGCGGAGAAGCGGGAAAGTCAGGCGCAACGCGAGGACGCCTGAAACAAGCAACCCCGCCCGGCGTGTTATGGCCTTGGCGGGGCTGGCCGGGCGAACCCGGTCTTGAGGCTCAACGGGCGAACCCGCGAGCGGAAGACCAATCCAGCATAGGGTCGATGATCCGGACAGATGATGGTACAATCATAAGAAATCAGAGGCGACAATCACAGGAGGAGTGGCGGCTTGAACCTATTGTCTGAGATTGCTGTTCGGAAGGCCGCCGTGATTGCTCCTTATAACGTTATGCGTTATAGAGTTCCCCGATGATCCGCAGCTTTCGCGACCGCGAGACTGAGAAGGTCTGGGATGGCGGGCGATCCCGTCGCTTGCCCGGCGACATTCAGAACGTCGCCTTGCGCAAGCTGGCGGCTCTGGATGCGGCGGAGCGACTGGACGATCTGCGGCGCCCGCCCGGCAATCAGCTGGAGGCGCTCAAGGACGACCGGAAGGGCCAGCATTCCATCCGGATCAATCAGCAGTGGCGGGTCTGTTTCCGCTGGACGGACGGAGGATGCGAGGATGTTGAAATCTGCGACTACCACTGACGCCGACTGGCTGAAGAACCCGACGCCCGGCGATGTCCTGCTGGAGGATTTCCTCAAGCCCGTCGGCATGAGCCAGACCGCTTTGGCCAAGGCCGTCGGCGTGCCGCCGCGCCGGATCAACGAGATCGTGCTGGGCAAGCGCGCGGTGACCGCCGACACGGACCTGCGGCTGACGCGCTACTGGGGCATGAGCCAGGGGTTCTTCCTGCGGCTCCAGATGAGCCATGACCTGCGCGAGCAGCGGCGGAAGATCGGGCCGGCGCTGGAGATGATTACGCCGAGGGCGGCTTAGTTAAGCAATGATGGGGACGCCTACGACGTATGGCGCATATCCCTCCGGGTGAAGTCGGATAAGTGAGCCGCTTCGGGCGTTGACCATCTCATTGTCTGCCAAAGCATCATACCAGTCGTGAGAGCCAGAAATCAGATCGTTACAGAATATTTCCGTATCAAGCTGAAGAACACTCTCCGAAAGGCCTCCGATATTGGTCATGCGGTTGCGATGAAGAGTGAACCCTTGGGCGCTACCGATGCTCCAGATGATTCGGTGGAACTGCATTTTTTCATGCCCGAACTTGCCTTCGTGCACGACCCCGCAGCGCAAGTTCCAGATATCGTCACCAGTCAGTTCCGGATATCGGTCCTTCAAGAAGGCACTGCACCAAGCCTTGTACGCAGCCCCTGAACTCTTTCCAGTCCCGGATTCCAAGGCGCAACATATGTCGGGCAGAGTAAGGGCAATCACCAAGGCGGGGTGAAAGAACCCGGCCTTCAGCAGGGCCGCTATTTCATCTTCAAGAGAGGCGGTCGGGTACGATTTGGTCTTGAAGTTGATGTCCAATCCTCACCCCACCTTCACCCGCGTCGCCGCCTCCGGCAGGTCCTCCCCGAACGCCCGCTGGTAGAATTCCGCGATCGTCGGCCGTTCCAGCTCGTCGCATTTGTTCAGGAAGGTCAGGCGGAAGGCCATGCCGACGTCGCCGGCGAAGATGATGGCGTTCTGGGCCCAGGTGATCACCGTGCGCGGGCTCATCACCGTCGAGATGTCGCCGTTCATGAAGGCGTTGCGGGTCATGTCGGCGACGCGGACCATGGCGGCGATGCGGCGGCGGCCCTCGGCGTCCTGCCATTCGGGGACCTTGGCGGCGACGATGTCGGCCTCGACGTCATGGTCGAGGTAGTTGAGCGTGGTGACGATGTTCCAGCGGTCCATCTGGCCCTGATTGATCTGCTGGGTGCCGTGGTAGAGGCCCGAGGTGTCGCCCAGGCCGATGGTGTTGGTGGTGGCGAACAGGCGGAACCAGCGGTTCGGCCGGATGACGCGGTTCTGGTCCAGCAGGGTCAGGCGCCCTTGCGCCTCCAGCACGCGCTGGATGACGAACATCACATCGGGGCGGCCCGCGTCATATTCGTCGAAACAGAGGGCGACCGGGCGCTGGATGGCCCAGGGCAGCATGCCCTCGCGGAATTCGGTGATCTGTTTGCCGTCCTTGAGGACGATGGCGTCCTTGCCGACCAGGTCGATGCGGCTGACGTGGCTGTCGAGATTGACGCGCACCATCGGCCAGTTCAGCCGGGCGGCGACCTGTTCGATATGGGTCGACTTGCCGGTGCCGTGATAGCCCTGGACCATGACGCGGCGGTCGAAGGCGAAGCCGGCGCAGATGGCGACCGTGGTCTGCGGATCGAAGCGGTAGGCCTCGTCGATCTCGGGCACATGGCTGTCGCGCTCGGTGAAGACCGGCACGACCATGTCGGAGTCGACGCCGAAAATCTCGCGTACCGTCGCCTTGCGGTGCGGTTCGAGGGTGATGAGGGGATCGGGGGAGGCGTCGAGCGGGGAGGTCATGGTGTGCGATTAGCGCAGGCCCGCGCACACTTAAAGCCCGCCGGTCCTGTCCATTCGGGCGACGGTGTCGCGGCTCAGGCCAGGCCGGCCTTCTTCAGCGTCTTGTAGGCCTTGATCACGCTCTGCAGCTTGGCCTCGGCCCCGCGGTCGCCCTGGTTGAGGTCCGGGTGAAAGCGTTTCAGCATCTCGTGATAGCGCGCCTTGACCCCCGCCTTGTCGGTGCGGGCGTCGAGGTCGAGCACCGCCAGGGCGGCGCGCTCCAGCTTGCCGAGGCGCAGCGTATCCTCGCCGGCGGGGCCGGACTGTTCGCGGGTGCGGCGGCCGAACAGGCCGAAACTGTCCTGCCAGCTGCCGGCGCCCTTGTTGTTGGCCGTGCCCATTTTGGCGGCGAAGGCGGCGGCTTCGCGCGAATTCTTGCCGGCCTTCATCTCCCAGGTCGGGCGGCCGCCGGTCATGGCCTCGTTTTCCTTGGCGGCGCGGACCTCGCCGTCGCTCATGCCGGCGTAGAAATTCCAGCCCTTGTTATACTCGCCCGCGTGGCGCTGGCAGAAATCATAGAAGTCGTTGAGTCGCTCGCGCGACTTCGGCGCCCGGGCCGTGGCGGCGGCGCGGCAGTCGGGCCAGTTGCACGGCTTCTCGCCGGGCTTCAGATGCAGGACGTCGGCCTCCGCCGCCTCCTCTTCGGGGCGGGGCGGCTTGATCCGCATGTCCCTGAAACGGGGCTTGTATTCAAACTCTGCTGACATCGGTGCAAGTGTAGGGTCGAATTGGTCACCAACAAGGACACAGTCATGCCGGAAGGCCCGATCGCGACGATTATCCGGGAAAAACTGACAATCGGCCTCTCGCCCGAGCGGCTGGAGGTCGAGGACGACAGCGCCCGGCACGCCGGACACCATCACGAAGGGGGGATGGACGGCCAGGCAGGCGGCGAAAGTCATTTCAACCTGACGGTGGTCGCGGCGACCTTTGCCGGACAGGGTCGGCTGCAGCGCCAGCGTGCGGTCAACGCCCTGCTGCGCGAAGAGCTCGCCGGGCCGGTACACGCCCTGTCCATACGGGCGCTGTCGCCGGAAGAGGACGAGGCTTCCTGAATGGCGTTCGTCAAACGCCGATTCTGACAAAACCGACATGTTCATCTCGTCTTAGATTCTTCACCCTAGCCTCCCGGTCGGGTTAGGCAGGGGTGGCGCACTCAATGGTGGAATCGGACGGCATCGCCAGGACAACAAGCGG
>Ga0207951_101155_pt1 | contig 10442 bp, 10 predicted proteins | sample Subbio12Aug_8Bad_FD_184830 | JGI IMG/M metagenome (GOLD analysis project Ga0207951, IMG submission 184830) | Serpentinite rock and fluid subsurface biosphere microbial communities from McLaughlin Reserve, California, USA - CR12Aug_8Bad (SPAdes) | ecosystem: Environmental > Terrestrial > Deep... | reverse complement strand
CCTCATTCCCGCCAATAAAGAAGCGCATCTGGGGTCCGTACATCCAGACTGCCAGCTCAACTTCCTCCGGCGCCCCGGGTGGGATGTGCATCGAGTGTTCCCAGTCTTGCAGCGGGACGAACCTTCCGTCGCGGACGCGCTCCAAACGGGTGCGCCCATCGCAGGTAATGACCCAGCGGTAGGCGTTCCATTCATCGGCTGCCCGCAGGAGCAAACCGTAGCTGTCTGCATCCCGGCATAGGCTTAGCTTGGCGGTCACTTCCAGGTAAAAATCGGATAAATTTGGGACTGCCCTCATGCTGTTGACCAGCCCGCGCTGAGCGGAAACCGCCAGGGTTAAGCGATTGGGCCCATAGGCAGCGCTGCCGCTGGACGTGCGTCCGGTAGTCCAGGAAACGCCATCGCTGAAATCCTCGCGCAGGATCTCGGCGGCTAAACCAAGCTGCGGGGTAGGGGTCGGAACAATCTCACGGGTCGGGATGGGTGTGGGGGTAGCCGTTGGCGGGAACCAGACAACAGTGGCGGTGGGGGTCGGGCTGAGGGTAGGGGTGGGGGTCTCGAGGAGTTCGCGGCCCTGTCCAGCAACAGGCGCGCAGGCAGCCAACCCCAACCCAACCAGCAGGAACAAAAACCAACGCAAACTCACGAGGATACGTCTACCACCTGGTCGCGCTCAGGTCCGACCGAAACGCGCCGCACCGGCACACCACAGAACTCGGCAATCCGGCCCACGTAAGCGCGGGCAGCTTCGGGTAAATGGCTCCATTTACGCACCCCGGTAACATCCTCGTCCCAACCAGCCAGTTCCTCATAGACCGGCTCGTAGGGTTCAAGACGCCCAGGACCAAGCGGCAATTCGGAGACAATTTCATCTCCGGCCTGGTAGGCGGTACACAGGCGCAAATTGGATAACCCGCTGAGAATATCGAGCTTGGTGATCATTAATTCGGTTACCCCATTAACCCGCAGGGCGTAACCCAACAGGATTCCATCCAACCAGCCCACCCGGCGCGGGCGTCCGGTGGTGGTGCCAAATTCGTCCCACGGGTTTTTGCCGGAGCCGCGCAGGCGTTCAGCCGTTTTACCGAAAACTTCGGTGGGGAACGGCCCTGCCCCAACCCGGGTCTGAAAGGCCTTGGTCACCCCGACCACGTCGCAAACCGGAACGATTCCCAGGCCAAGCCCGCAAAACACCCCGGCGGCGGTGGAGGACGAACTGGTGACAAACGGATAAGTGCCATGATCGATATCGAGTAAAGTCCCCTGGGCACCCTCGGCCAGGACCCGCTTTCCCTGTTTGAGGGCAGTGTGTACCAGGCTGCCGGTGTCGGCAATATAAGGAGCGATCATGCGCGCATAATGCTCGTATTCACGCCCTACAGTGACGGCATCCAGGGGATCAGCGCTGTACATACTAACCAATACCTTGTTGATATCTTCCACGTGGCGCTTAATTTTATCCGCAAATGGGTACGGATCGAGCATATCTTCCATCCGGACACCATTGCGGGTTGCCTTGCTAGTGTAGGCTGGCCCGATTCCACGCCCGGTGGTGCCGATTTGAGCGCTGCCGCGAGAGGCTTCTTGAGCTTGATCGAGCGCGCGATGGGCCGGGGTAATCAAATGAGCCGCATGCGAAATGCGCAGCCGCTCTGGCCCGGCTGCCACCCCTGCGGTTTGGAGCATATCCACTTCGCTCATGAAGGTGGTGGGGTTAATGACCATCCCATTACCCAGCACCCCCATCGTATGCGGATGAATAATGCCGGAAGGGATCAAATGCAGCTTGAAGGTTCGTTTTCCAACCGTAACCGTGTGACCGGCATTATCGCCGCCGTTGAAGCGCGCCACAATATCCGCCTGGGCAGCCAACAAATCGACAATCCGCCCTTTGCCCTCGTCCCCCCATTGCGTTCCGATGACGATATTAAGCGGCATATATTCCTCCTGGCAGCATCCCTTTTCCATCTCTTGGATAGTCTTTTTTCATTATACAACGTCCATCCGGCAGGGTTAAGCGCCTTTCAGGCAGGGGTGATATCTTAAGCCGAATTCAGGAAATATGTCATAAGGGCGGTGGGGAATCCATGAGGTGAACGGGGTTACCCAGGGTGTCCGCGAACCACAACCTTCAAATGGATGATATAATCTTGTCGAACGGTGAATGTATGCGAAAACTGAAATTTTGTATCTATTTAGCCTTTATTGGTCTTTTTACTTTGCTGGTCAGCCTCAGCCTGGTGGGTAGGCGCACCACTCAGGCCCAGATCCAATATTTTACCCCCACACCCGGCACGGATGGTCGAATAATCTACACCGTCAGAGCAGGCGATACCTGTATCAGCGTCTCCCTTCTCAACCAGGTCAGCCTGGATGATTTACGTTTGCTTAATAATTTAGACGCGGAATGCCTCTTGATCCCGGGTCAGAGTTTGATCCTTGCGGTGGTCGAACCGCAGCCTACCGAATCCGGCCTGGTTCCAACCGAAACCCCGCTTTTACCCTCCCCAACTCCCTTTCAGGGAAATGGGCAAGTGTGCATCCTCCTATTTTTAGACCTCAACGGAAATGCGAGGATCGATGAAGGCGAGGTTGGGCTGGCTGACGGCGCGATCAGCTTAACCGACCGGATAGGAAGGGTATCGCTAACCGCCCAATCCGGCCCCAATATCCTCGAACCCGCCTGCTTCGACGAGTTGCCGGAGGGCGAATACAATATCAGCGTTGGGATTCCGGATGGTTACAATCCGACCACCCAGATGAACTACGCCCTGGAAGTAGCCGCAGGAGACCGCTCGACGCTCGATTTCGGGGCCCAGCTCAGCTCCGCCGCGGTGGTTGTCCCGGTTGCGGAAGGCGGGCGCTCACCGCTGCTGGGCATTCTGGGCGGGTTGGTGTTATTGGCTGGTGTAGTCCTGGCGGTGTATGCCCGGGTGCTAACCCGAAAATAAGCATCCGCCTGGGTTTATCCTAAACTTTTTCTGCCGTTCGTCCTTATTTTCAACCCTATCCCAAGTGCACTCCAAGCGTTTCGCTGGGACACCTACCGCGTTACCCTCTTTTTCGTAATCCCCGACGATGAGTCCTGAAATATCCCGCCAAAACCTCAATTGCATGCACTTGCTGCGATTAAGCGCCGGGCAGCCGCCTTACCAGTTCGATGCGCTGGCGGTTTGGTCGGGGTGCGAATGGGTGGTAACAGCCAGTAACAATCAGGCGGCAAACACCGTGGTTGCCATGGCCCGACCCGGACAGAAGCAAGGAGAACTCCCCATGCCAGGCCGGAGCGGAACGTTCGAACAGGAATTTGTTCGCGAGGCGGCCCTGGAATTGGCGAACCAATTGCAGGCCACCGTCACCTTTTCGGTGGGGATTGGGTTCGGATCCACCTCGGTTGAAGAAAGGGAGTTGGCGCTTGCCAGCCTGCGCGACCTGTTACGCGCCCTGGTCGAGCAGATGCCGCCCAAAGAGTGAAAGGGATCGGGCCGGTGAGCCTGGGTATCCTGATCGCCGGCGCTCGGGTCAAGGTCGATTTAACCACCGTGTTGGGCAACCCGCCTCGCTTTGGCCAGTTCCTCGAGCGGAACCCCCTCGAAGCGTGCCCAGGATTGCTATTAAAGACTCGGCCCGGCGGTATTCGCAGCGGTACTCACCATCGATCCCAATGAACGACCTGATCCAAGGATAAACGCCCGCCTTTCTTAGGGGGCTGGGTGAGTTGACCCGCATCCAGCGGGTATCCGAAGGAGATAGCAATCCGCAAGTGCCATTCGGGGGGAAAAGCCAGCAGCTCGCGGGCCTGTTCGGGTTCGTAAATGGTAGCCAGGCAGGAGCCGACCCCCAGTTCCCAGGCAGTCAACTGCATATAGGCGGCGGCCTGACCGGCATCCAACATGACGCTGAAGCGGGAAGCCGGGTCGGGGGTCAGGATGGCAACCGCCAGGGAGGCCCCAGCCAGGTGAGCGGCGTAATGGCCCATTTGCGACAATGCCTCGAGCGCCTGGCGGTTTTGGATGGCGACGAAATGCCAGGGCTGGGTGTTTTTGGAGGACTGAGCCCGCCGCCCGGCGTTGAGGATGGTCAGGATGGTATCTTCGGGCAGCGGCTCGGAACGAAATTTGCGCACGGCGCGCTTAAGCCGGATGGCATCGGTGACGCTCATGGTTGCTCGCTTTCTGGGATGACGCTGAAGCCCTGCTCGCGAAAATGAGGATCAAAGGTAAACACAGTATCCAAACCGGTTTGGCGCATGATTTCGAAGCTGGTGCAGTCGACAAGTGAAAGATCGCGCCGGTTCGCAACCAGCAGGGCGCTCATGCCTTGTTTGTGGACGGTCGCTTCTATCCAGACGATTTCGATAATCGGCAAAATATCGCTTTCAAACATCCGCACGGCTTCCATCCCAAAGCGGTGCTGGAGCAGGGCGGTCGTCTCCAGGGTGATGTAGTTACTGCTGAAAAGGGTTACATCGGATGTGAGCATCTCTTCCCAGCTCTGTTTTGCTAACAGATGATACTGGTCATTGGCGTTGAGCACTGCCAGGAAGGCAGCCGTGTCGATAAAGGTGTTCATTGGCCCATCGCCTCGGCTAGATACGCATCGTGCTTTTCAGCCAGGTTTTGAGGGCCGCTCAATTTTCCAGCCGCCGCGCTGGCCTTACGCCGCAGACCGGCCTGGTCTTTGATGCCGCCAGACCGGAGCATATCATCCAGGCTGATGCGGATCAGCTCGGCAACCGATTTTCCTTCCTTAGCGGCCAAGCGCTTCAGCGCGCGTGCTTGTTCAGAGGTTATTTGAATTTGTGTCCGGATCATGGTCAACTCCTCAGGCGATGGTATTCCATCGCTTTAGCTATAATGATAACATAAACGAGCCGGTCTTGCAAGCTGGTGGCGCTTAACTTAAGGGCAGTGTTGGGTGGTATGCGGGGTTTGGTGTTGGGTGGTATACGGCGGTTGGCATTCCGCCCGGCTGTTGGGTGGTATGCGCCGGTTGGCATGTCGCCCTGCTGTTGGGTGGTATGCGCCGGTTGGCATTCCATCCGGGCATCCTGCGGTTGATGTTACGGTTTACCCATACCACCCAACCTACGGGTTCTAATTGTAGCAATCACCGCGTAGGTTGGGTTTTGGGGATTTTGCAAGGTGTGAAGGGTTAGGTTCGATCCCCAAAACCCAACGTTTTGTTTATCGGTCGAGTTGGCATTCCGCCCCGGCCGTTGGGTGGTATGGGGTGGTTGGTGTTCCGCCCCGGCTGTTGGGTGGTATGGGGTGGTTGGCATGTCGCCCGGCTTTCTGCGATTGATGTTACGGTTTACCCATACCACCCAACCTACTCCGGTTGATGTTACCTTAAACCCATACCACCCAACCTACGGGTTCTAATTGTAGCAATTCCCGTGTAGGTTGGGTTTTGGGGATTTCCGCAATGTGTGAAGGGTTAGGGTCGTTACCCAAAACCCAACGTTTTGTTTATCGGTCGGGTTGGGTGGTATGCGGTGGTTGGCATGTCGCCCCGGCTGTTGGGTGGTATGCGCCGGTTGGCATTCCATCCGGGCATCCTGCGGTTGATGTTACCTGAAACCCATACCACCCAACCTACGGGTTCTAATTGTAGCAATCACCGCGTAGGTTGGGTTTTGGGGTTTTGCAGGGTGTGAAGGGTTAGGGTCGTTCCCCAAAACCCAACGTTTTGTTTATCGGTTGGTGTTGGGTGGTATGGGGTGGTTGGCATGTCGCCCGGCTTTCTGCGATTGAGGTTACGGTTTACCCATACCACCCAACCTACGGGTTCTAATTGTAGCAATTCCCGCGTAGGTTGGGTTGGGTGGTATGCGGGGTTTGGTGTTCCGCCCGGCTGTTGGGTGGTATGGGGTGGTTGGCATTCCGCCCCGGCTGTTGGGTGGTATGCGGGGTTTGGTGTTCCGCCCCGGCTTTCTGCGGTTGATGTTACGGTTTACCCATACCACCCAACCTACGGGTTCTAATTGTAGCAATCACCGCGTAGGTTGGGTTTTGGGGGTTTTGCAGGGTGTGAAGGGTTAGGGGTCGCTACCCAAAACCCAACGTTTTGTTTATCGGTCGGGTTGGGTGGTATGCGGTGGTTGGCATTCCGCCCCGGCTGTTGGGTGGTATGCGGGGTTTGGTGTTCCGCCCCGGCTTTCTGCGATTGATGTTACGGTTTACCCATACCACCCAACCTACGGGTTCTAATTGTAGCAATTCCCGCGTAGGTTGGGTTTTGGGGATTTTGCAAGGTGTGAAGGGTTAGGGGTCGCTACCCAAAACCCAACGTTTTGTTTATCGGTCGAGCCCCGGCTGTTGGGTGGTATGGGGTGGTTGGCATGTCGCCCGGCTTTCTGCGATTGAGGTTACGGTTTACCCATACCACCCAACCTACGGGTTCTAATTGTAGCAATTCCCGTGTAGGTTGGGTTTTGGGGATGTTGCAGGGTGTGAAGGGTTAGGTTCGATCCCCAAAACCCAACGTTTTTTGCATGGGCCGGGTTGGGAGGTATCCGAGACGCCCATGGGTGTACGTTATTTGTGGATGATAGGCAGCCAGACACGCGGAGGATGGGGAGTTAATTCGAAATCCGAAACCACTTCACCGTTTAGGGGTATCGTTTGATTAGAGATTGAGGTGGAGGAAAATCCAGCCTTGCTGGCTGTTACGGAATAAGAGCTCGCTCCAATAATCATGCGATATTTGCCATTCATATCGGTTAGAGCAGTGCGGGAAATTCTGTCGCCGGTGGCAGTAATCTGCGCCCCTGCCAACGGCAGTCCATTGGCAGAATGGGTCACGGTGCCAGAAAGAGTACCGAGTGAACAAGTTTCATTTCCAGCTTTAAGCACATTCAGATATCCGTATCCATAGGTGTAATTACCTGCGCCCGATGGAGGGATACCACAAGAAGTATCCAGGGGGGCTGCGCCAGGGGTATCCTGCAATAAGCGAAAAGTTTCATCGATCTCACCCACCAACAATGGCGAACAGGCCCACAACAACGCAACTGCGCCGGCGACATGCGGGGCAGCCATAGAGGTACCGCTAAGGGATTTCCAAGAGCGGGAACGAAAAGATGACATAACGTCCGTCCCCGGGGCCGAAAGATTGGGTTTGGTGTATGGGTTGTCTCCATATATAGAAGGCCCGCGGCTGGAAGTATCGGCAATGGACCCTCCCAAGGTGTGGTTGGCAACCGCAAAGGATTCGGGGTAATCGGCCGGTGAACCCATGCTACTACAGGTCAGACCACGGTTGCCAGCCGCGAAAACCGGAAAGATCCCCGCCGCCCGCCAGGCTGTCACCTCGTCTTGAAACCAGTCATCGCCGCCTTCGCCGCCCCAGGAATTGTTGACCACATGCGGGCGGTTGGAAGGATCACCCCCGGGGGCGAGGATCCAATCGGCGCAGGCCTGCAATGAAACATCCGAACATATATCATTTTCGCAGCCTTTGCAGGCGATCCATTCAGCCGCGGGGGCCATCCCAACCGTATGGAGCAGGTCTTGGGCGTGGCTGCCGACCATGGTGCCCATCGTGTGGGTGCCGTGACCGTGATTATCGCACGGCTTACCGGGCGGGCAAATAACGGTCGGGTCGAACCAACAAATTGGGCTGCCTGGATCCGCGCCGGCGCAGCGGTAGGCAGCGGCCAGGGCCGGGTGATCATACTCCACGCCGGTATCGATATTCGCCACCCAAATACCCTCTCCGCGCAGGGTGTAGGTGGCCCAGAAATCCACCGCCTGGCTGTTTTTCAGGCCCCAGGCTATGCTTGGCTGGGTTTCGGTTTGGGGGTAGGGACCAAACTGCGGAAGAGAAAAACCAACCGCCAGACGCACCTCAACCGGGGCACGGGCTTTGGCAATCCCGTCCATTTGCAGCACGCTTTGCAAGGTGCTCCGGCTGCTGCCATAGACAAAGATTTCATTACCAGCCATGAAAGATTGGTAAGCCACCCCCCGGCGCTCCAACTCGGCGATGATCTGGGCTTGACTGCGCTCGGCTGTGGCTTTAAGAGTCTCGTAAACGTAGCGCCCGCGCTCGTCCCAGTCCTCGATCCGGTAAGCGGCGCTCAAGTCGGCTTGCTCATCCATCACGATCACGTAATCGACATTCGGTTCGCTTTCGAAGGCCGCCAGAAGAGAGGAATCCACCTCTACCCCGGTGGATGGCAAGCGGAATGGTGGTTCACCCTCCTGGGCCAGGGCTGGTGCTGGTTGGGTCTTGCCAACAACCAGCACGGCAAGGAGCAGCCCAGCGGCTAATAACGGTAAGAAGCGGGGCACATCCAGTTTCAACCTTTTGCGATCCTTTCAACCCCTCAGTATAGACCGAAAACCGGCATTGGGGAGGTCAGCGGTGGCAGGGCTGAAATTTAACCTTGCTTGTCGGGGGTCAATCCGAGCTGCTGAGCCTGCTCATAGGAGAGCCCATCCGATTCTTCCGGAAGGGCTTTTTCGGCACCCACAGCAGATTCCCAAAATTCCTCCAGGCTGTGGGTGTCCAGGGTGGCAGCGTTTCCGGCCAAAAGAGAGACCAAATCTTCTAACTGCGGGGCTTCGGTGGCCGGGATGACCTCTTCCACCGCAGCCGGCTCACGGGCGGCAACCAGGTCCGGCAGGCCGGCTTCGGCGGGTTCGGAGCGGGCATAAAAACCGACCTCCATACCGGTAAAGATGCGAACCAGCTCCCGCTGGGTATGGAGGACCGCCTCAAACGCCAGGGCGGTGCGCAGACCGCTCGAATCGGTGTTTTGAAAAACGACCAGGGCATAATCGCCGACCGGCGCAAGGATGAGATGGAGGGTATTCCCCCGAACGGCCAGGGCTGCCCTCGGCATACCGGAGTGAACCAGCCGTGAGACTTTGGCAGTGGTACTCAAGGAGGCCATCAAATCAGGCGCCCACTGAGTTTCAAAATTCAGGCCGGGCATTTCACCAGCCTGCGCCATCACCTTGCCACGGTCATTGGCTAGCAAAACCAACTGAGCGCCCAGCTCGCGGCGCAAGCTGGAAAGCAAGCCGGAGAGGTTTTCTTGAACCGGTTGGACCATTCGAGGGTCTAAGCGGGAGGGGGGCGGCTTTACGGGGATGTCGAGCAATTCTGCAGCGATTTCTAAAAATTCACCCATATGGATAGGTTTACGTAAAAACCGCTCGGCGCCGGAACCTTCAGCCTGACGCAGCACCCGTTCATCGGTCAAACCGGTCATCAAGATAAAGCGCGTTTGGGGGCTGCGGCTGCGTACTTTTAGGAGCAATTCCAAACCCGACATACCCGGTAAGCGGATATCGGTAACCATCAAATCGGCCGGGGTGCGCGAAATTTCCAGCAGCGCTTCTTCGGCCGAGGGTACTACCCGCACAAATAGCTGGGCCTCCAGGGTCTCCAGGGCGACACGCAACATCCTGCCTAGATCCAGGGCATCATCGACGATCAAGATGCGTTTCATCGGTCACCTCGAGTGTGCGGCTTTGCAAAACCATCCTACCCCAATCAACTACTGGTTGGGCCTTTAGTGCTTCTCTCTCCTAGCATACATAATAAGACCCAGAAAAGCAATAACCAGGCCACTGACCGATCCACCGTAAGAGAGAAAACTCACCCAAAAACTGGCCTCGATGATGCGCAAGATCATCAGGAAGGGGAGGACAACTCCTAGAATCATTAACCCAACACCCAAAAACATCATGCCTTTGGGCGAAAGCCCTGCGATCATTTGTATAACCAACAAGCCGTGTAGTGCTGCGGCGATGGTTCGAACTCCGGCGGCTCGTTCACATCGCATTCACCTTTGATGATGTGGGGACAACGCGGGTGGAAGCGGCATCCCGCAGGAGGTCTGACCAGGCTGGGCGGCTCACCGGGGGGAATTTCCTTGAAGACTTCGGCGTTCTTAGCATCCGGATCGGATGTGGCTGCCAACAGCGCATGGGTATAAGGGTGACGAGGGTTTCCTAACAAGTCATCGACCCGCGCTTTTTCGATAACCTTGCCGGCATACATAACAAAAATGTACTCCGAAAAGTACCGCACGGTGGAGAGGTCATGGGTGATATAAATGACCGCCAAATTATGTTTCTCTTGCAAGCCGCGCAGCAGTTTCAGGATCTCGACCCGCACGGAGGCATCCAACATCGACACGGGTTCGTCCGCCACCAACAGTTTCGGCTCCAGGATCATCGCCCGGGCTATAACAATCCGCTGCTGCTGACCGCCGCTAATCATGTGCGGGAACTTGGGGAGGAACTCATCCACCGGTGTCATTTTGACTTCTTCCAACACCTTGGTGATGCGCAGCAAACGTTCCTCTTTGTCTTTTACACCATTAATGATCAAGGGTTCTTCAAGAATTTGCTGGACAGACATAAACGGCGGCAAAGCGCCGTACGGGTCTTGCTGTACGTAACCAACTTGCGAACGATACCAAC
>Ga0207951_101152_pt1 | contig 10454 bp, 9 predicted proteins | sample Subbio12Aug_8Bad_FD_184830 | JGI IMG/M metagenome (GOLD analysis project Ga0207951, IMG submission 184830) | Serpentinite rock and fluid subsurface biosphere microbial communities from McLaughlin Reserve, California, USA - CR12Aug_8Bad (SPAdes) | ecosystem: Environmental > Terrestrial > Deep... | reverse complement strand
GCTCGCCGCTTACGCGATCGCGCGGAGGAACTGATGACCCGTCCTGCCACGCCGCTGCTCGACCGCGTGCAAAGCCCGGCCGATCTCAAGAACCTCTCCTCCGACCAGCTCAAGCGGCTGGCGGAGGAATTGCGGGCGGAGACGATCGACGCCGTCTCGGTGACCGGCGGGCATCTCGGCGCCTCGCTCGGCGTGGTGGAGCTGACGGTCGCGGTCCATGCCATCTTCGACGCGCCGGCCGACCGGCTGATCTGGGATGTCGGCCACCAGGCCTATCCGCACAAGATCCTGACCGGACGGCGCGACCGCATCCGCACGCTGCGCCAGCCCGGCGGGCTGTCGGGCTTCACCCGGCGCAGCGAGAGCGAATACGACCCCTTCGGCGCGGCACATTCCTCCACGTCCATCTCGGCCGGGCTCGGCATGGCGGTCGCGCGCGACCTCAAGGGCGACGACCGGCACGTCATCGCCGTCATCGGCGACGGAGCGATGAGCGCGGGCATGGCCTACGAGGCGATGAACAATGCCGGCGCGTCGAAGGCCAACCTGATCGTCATCCTCAACGACAACGACATGTCCATCGCGCCGCCGGTGGGCGCGATGTCGGCCTACCTGTCGCGGCTGATCTCCTCGCGCCCCTTCCTCACCCTGCGCGACCTGATGGCGCGCCTGGCGAAGCGCTTCCCGGCCCCGCTCGAGCGCGCGGCGCGCCGCGCCGACGAATACGCGCGCGGTCTGCTGACCGGCGGGACGCTGTTCGAGGAACTCGGCTTCTACTACGTCGGCCCGGTGGACGGGCACGACATGGACCACCTCCTGCCGGTGCTGCGGAACCTGCGCGACACCGACCACGCCGGCCCGATCCTGCTGCATGTCGTGACGCAGAAGGGCAAGGGCTACGCGCCGGCGGAAGCCAGCGCGGACAAGTATCACGGCGTGGTGAAGTTCAACGTGGTGACCGGCGAGCAGGCCAAGGCGCCGCCGGGGCCGCCTTCCTACACCAGGGTCTTCGCCAACGCGCTGATCGCCGAGGCCGAGGCGGATGAGCGCATCGTCGCGATCAACGCGGCGATGCCCTCGGGCACCGGCATGGATCTGTTCGCGAAGAAGTTCCCGCGCCGCTGCTTCGATGTCGGCATCGCCGAGCAGCACGCCGTCACCTTCGCCGCCGGAATGGCGACCGAGGGCATGAAGCCGTTCTGCGCCATCTACTCGACCTTCCTCCAGCGCGCCTACGACCAGGTGATACACGACGTCGCGCTGCAGTCCCTGCCGGTGCGCTTCGCGATGGACCGCGCGGGGCTGGTGGGCGCGGACGGCGCCACCCATGCGGGCGCCTACGACATCGCCTATCTCGGCTGCCTGCCGAACTTCATCCTGATGGCCGCGAGCGACGAGGTGGAACTCGCCCACATGGTCGCGACCGCGGCGGCGGTGGACGACCGGCCCGTGGGCTTCCGCTATCCGCGCGGCGAGGGCTTCGGCCTCGAACTGCCCGCGCGCGGCACGCCGCTGCCGATCGGCCGCGGCCGCATCCTGCGCGAAGGCAGCGCCATCGCCATCCTCTCCTATGGCGCGCGGCTGCGCGAATGCCTCAAGGCGGCGGACGAGCTCGCCACGCACGGCCTGTCCTGCACGGTCGCCGATGCGCGCTTCGCCAAGCCGCTCGACGCCGCGCTGGTCGAGCGCCTGGCGCGCGAGCACGAGGTGCTGATCACCATCGAGGAGGGCGCGATGCTCGGCTTCGGCGGCATCGTGATGCACCATCTCGCCACGCGCGGCCTGCTGGACCACGGGCTGAAGATCCGCCCGATGTGCCTGCCCGACCGCTTCATCGACCACGATGCGCCGAAGAAGCAATACGACGAGGCTGGGCTGAACGCGCCGCACATCGTCGCCACCGCGCTCGCCGCGCTCGGGCAGGCGGACAAGGTGCTGCCCGCGCGGGCGTGAGCCGCGGCGCCGCCGTGGCCGCCACCGCGAAGCAGCGGGCCGATGTGGCGATGGTCGAACGCGGCCTTGCGGAGTCGCGCGCGCGCGCGCAGGCGCTCATCCTCGCGGGCAAGGTGTTCTCGGGCGAGCGGCGCATCGCCAAGGCGGGCGATGCCGTCACGGACGGGCAGCCGCTCTCGGTGCGCGGGCAGGACCATCCCTGGGTCAGCCGCGGCGGCATCAAGCTCGCCCATGCGCTCGCGCATTTCGGCCTGGATCCGGCGGGGCGCATCGGCCTCGACATCGGCGCCTCGACCGGCGGCTTCACCGACGTGCTGCTGCAGAAGGGCGCGGTGCGCGTCCATGCGGTGGATGTCGGGCATGGGCAGCTCGACTGGCGACTTCGCAGCGACCCGCGCGTGGTGGTGCTGGAACGCACCAATGCGCGCCACCTCACCGCCGGGCACATCCCCGAACCGCCCGGCGCGATCGTCTGCGACGCCTCCTTCATCGGGCTGCGGACCGTGCTGCCGGCCGCCCTGGCCCTCGCGGCGCCGGATGCCTGGGCGGTGGCGCTGATCAAGCCGCAATTCGAGGCGGGGCCGGACAAGGTCGGCAAGGGCGGGGTGGTGCGCGACCCGGCCGTGCACGAGGCGGTCTGCGCCACCATCGGCGGCTGGTGGGCCGCGCTGCCGGGCTGGCGGGTGCTCGGCATCGAGCCGAGCCCCATCACCGGGCCGGAGGGCAATCGGGAGTTCCTGATCGCCGCGCGCCGCGGATGAGGGTTTCGCCTTCGGCGCGCTCAAAACGCCGGGCGGGCGGCAGGACCGCCCCTCGGCCGCCGGGGTTCAGCCGCGCGCCGGGGGTGCCGCGCCGCGGCTGATCTCGGCGAGCAGCGCCCACACGCGGTCCGGGTCCATCCGCACATCGGGGTCGTTCAGCAGGCGATCAAGTTCCGCCATGCGCCGCTCGAACTCGGCTTCGGACATGCCAGCCTCCAGGCCGGGCAAGGTGCCCGTCTCACACCGGAGCCTCGCCGACGAAAACGCCGGAATGATGGAGAGGTTGCGGCAGGCGGGCGGCGCCCCAAGGCGAAGCCTGCGCGCCTGCCTTCATCCCCGGCAGAGGATCTGGAACACCGCCGGCGCCACCGCCGCCGATACCACCCGCGCACCCGTCCCGCCCGCCACCGGGCCGCGCTCGGGCCGCACGCCGTTCTCGGTCAGGAAGCGTTCGACCTCGACCGCGCGGATGGCGAAGTTGACACCCTGAGGCAGGCTGCCGGTCGCGCGCAGCACCGCGAGGTCGTTCAGCCGCCCCACCGCCACGCCGAGCAGCTGGCCCGCATCATCCACCGCCGGCCCGCCCGAATTGCCGGGCTGCACCGCGGCGTTCGTCTGGAAGCGGGAGAAGTCGCCCCCCGGTCCGGCGAGACCGGTCACGATGCCGTTCGTCACGTTCAGCCCGGTGCCGAGCGCCTGGCCGTAGGGGTAGCCGAAGACGAGCACGGTCTCGCCCAGATCCACCGCCATCTGCTGGCGGAAGCGCACCACCGAGCCGAAGCGCCGGCCCGCATCGATCAGGGCGAGGTCGCGCCGCCGGTCGGCGGCGATGATCCGCATGGTCCGGCCAGTCTCGTCCACCACCGCCGAACAGCCCTGCACGACATGGGCATTGGTCACCGCGAGGCCATCGGCGCTGACGGCGAAGGCCGAGCCGGTGCCGATCGGGCGGCCGGGATGGGCGTGCGGCGCCCCGGCCGCCGCCTCGCCGTCGCCCTGGCCGCGCTGGGGGGCGGGTGCCGCCGGCGCGGCATCGGCGCGCACCACGCGCCCATCGGGCAGGCGCAGATAGTGTGCGACCGGGGCGGACTGGCCGCCGTAATCCGTCACGATGGTGCCCCCGACCGGCACGCCGGGGACGGGCCCATCGGCCTCCGGCGCGCAGGCGGCACCGAACGCCAGCAAGGCCAGGACGGCGAGGGCGCGATTCATCCCTGACAGATTGGAACGGGCAGGCGCGCGGAAAAGGGCGGGCGCGCCAGGGCATTTCCAGGCCGAGCGGAATCGCCTGGCGACCCGGAGGATGCGGCAGGAGAAATGGCTGGATCCGTGCCGCTGCGACGATCGCGGCGAAAAAGGTCCGGCAGGGACGGTTCCGGTCGTCCCGCCGCGGCAGGAGCCGGCCCGATCCGCGCCGGCCGGCATCGTCGCACATGCAGCCGGGGCCCGGGCCGCGTGCGAAGGGCGCCGCGCGCGGCGCCCGCCCTACTCATCACCAACGGACCGGTCGCTTGAGCGGCCCGGGCGACCGAAGGGGCGCCGCGCCGAGCGGCGCGAAGCCGAGCGAACCGGAGGTTCGCGCCCGGCGCCCGAGGGTCGGGCAAAGCGGATACCGAAGGAATCCGGGTTTACCGCGCGCCGGGTTGGCGGGCGGCGGCGTGCCAGACGAGGCTGGAACCCGGATTCCGAAGGAAGACGGGTTTATCACGCCGCCTGCCGTGCCGCCGGAACCGCGCGCATCCGCCCGCCCGGGACCGCGCCGGGGATGGCCGCCGCCATGTCGGCCGCGGCCAGCAGCCGGTTCCAGTCCACGCCGGTGGCCACGCCCATGCGGCGGAACATCCACACCACGTCCTCGGTCGCGACATTGCCGGTCGCGCCCGGGGCGAAGGGGCAGCCGCCGATGCCGCCCGCCGCACTGTCGAAGACGCGGCAGCCGGCCTCCCAGGCCGCCGTCACGTTCGCCACGCCCATGCCGTAGGTGTCGTGGCCGTGGAAGGCGAAGCGGTGGCCCCAGGCGCGGATGGCGTGGCGGAAGACGCGGCCCACCTGGTCGGGGCTGGCATTGCCGGTGGTGTCGGCAAGCCCGATCTCCATCTCCGGATCCAGCGCGACGATGCGTTCGATCCAGTCGAGCGCCTCGACCTCCGGCACCACGCCGTCGAAGGGGCAGTGGAACACGCAGGAGAGGTTGAAGCGGATCAGCGTGCCCTTCGGCGTGTCGCGCACCAGCGCGGCCAGTTCGGCGAAGGAATCCTCGCGCGAGCGGTTGAGGTTCGCCTTGTTGTGCCCCGCCGTGGCCGACATGAAGAAGCCGAGCCGGTCGGCGCCGTTGGCGATCGCCGTGTCGAAGCCGCGCCGGTTCGGCACCAGCACGGTGGATTCGAGGCCCGGCATCTGCTTGCAGGCGGCGAGCACCGCCTCGGTCCCGGCCATCTGCGGAATGGCCTTGGGCGAGACGAAGGAGCCGACCTCCATGCGCCGCAGCCCCGCATCGTAGCAGGCGCGGATCAGCGCGATCTTGGCCTCGGTCGTCACCGGCGCGCCGGTGATGGACTGGATGCCGTCGCGCGGCGCGACCTCGCTTATGGTGGCGGTTTCGGGCATGGCGATCTCCCCGCAAGCGTGCCCGAAGGATGTAGCCCCGGCGACCGGGCGCGGCAACGCGCGCCGGCGCCTCATGCCAGCGGCGGAATTCCTCGACCGCCGGTGTCCGCCTTTTCCGCTCTCGGGCGCCGGGCCGCATCCGCGGCCTCGGCGCGAGTCAAAGCTTCGCGCCGCCCGCATCAGGCGCCGGGGCGAACCTCCGATTCGCCCGGCTTCGCGCCACACGAGGCTGAAACCCGGTTTCGGGGGGAAGACGGGTTCATCAGGGCCTGAGCGGCGCGCTCTGCCCGCGCGCCACGGCGGCGAAGACGAGGTCGTTGTGCGCGCCCGCGGCCGGGCCGGTCCAGCGCACCATCTCGCGCGGGGCCACGCCGTCGAAGCGGAAGGGCGCCGCCGGGTGGAGCACGTGGCCCAGCAGCGGATCCTCGACCTCCATCACCCAGCCGCGTTCGCGGAAATGCGGGTCGGTGGCGCAATCGGCGATGTCGAACAGGCGCGAGCACGGCACCTCGGCGCGTTCCAGGATGGCTTCCGCCTCGGCCGCCGGCAGGGTGCGCGTCCAGTCGGCGATGGCGGCGTCGAGTTCCGCGACGTTCTCGCAGCGCCCGCCATTGGTTGCGAAGCGCGGATCCTCGGCCATGGCCGGCTTGCCGATGGCCCCCATCAGCCGCTTGAAGATGAGGTCGGAATTGCCGGCGATGCACAGCCACTTCCCATCCGCGCAGGGGTAGGTGTTGGTCGGCGCCGCGGTCTTGATGGCCGCGCCCTGCGGCTGGCGCACCCAGCCGAACAGCCCGTATTCCGGCAGCATCCCCTCCATCAGCGAGAACACGCTGGAGACCAGGTCCACATCCACCACGCGGCCGCGCGCGGCGGGATCGCCCTTCACCTGCCAGCAGGCAGCCACCACCGCCATGGCGCAGTACATGCCCGCGAGGTCGTCGCTGATGGAGACGCCGCAGCGCGGGGGGGGGTATGCGGTCTGGCCGGGATTGGCGGTCAGGTGGCGCAGGCCGCCCATCGCCTCCCCGATCGCGCCGAAGGCCGGCTTGTCGCGATAGGGGCCCTGCTGCCCATAGCCGGAGATGCGGCCGATGATCAGCCGCGGATTGGCCGCCTGCAGCACATCGGGGCCGAGGCCCACGCGCTCAAGGTAGCCGGCGCGGAAATTCTCGACCAGCGCATCGGCGCGCCCGAGCAGCGCCATCAGCTTCTCGCGGTCCTCGGGCTTCTTGAGGTCGAGCGTCACGCTCAGCTTGTTGCGCCCATGCACGCTGAACCAGACGGCGTTGCCATCGACACTGGAGCCCCAGCCGCGCACCGGGTCGCCGCCGGGCGGCTCGACCTTCACCACCTCGGCCCCGAGGTCGGCGAGCAGGCGCGTGGCGAAGGGCGCGGCGATGTAGTGGCCGAGTTCGACGATGCGAAGGCCGGCGAGCGGCAGGTTGGGCGCGTGCGTCATGCCCGGTGCATACGCCGGAACGCGGCGCGCGGAAACGCCATGGGCGGAAACGAAACGGCAACCGGGGCGGCGGCATGATCATCGGGTCATGCGCGGCACCTCCCTTCCGCGCACCCGCCCCCAGGGCGGGCGGCACACTGGCCGGGGCGGGAATTTCGGCTCCCGCCCCGGCGCTTTTCGCGCCACGCCCCGGCGCGCGATGCGCCGCGCCATCGCTGCCGCCCGGCCCTCCTATCCCCGTGCCGCATTTTGCGGCAGTTTCCCAACCCGTCGGGACGAGGGGGACGGCGCGGCATGAACGAGGACGAGGCATTGGCCCGCGCCGCCGGGCTCGGGGGGCCATGGCGCGCCCGGCAGGACGAGATCGCCGAGGCGGTCGCCCTGGCCCGCCGCATGGCCGTGGGCTTCCGCGCCCCGGCCGACGAGACCGCCGAGCCGATGCCGGCCTTCGCCGTGCCCGCCCCCAGGCCGCCGGCCCGATGAGCGCGGCGCTGCACGAACTCACCCTCGCCGAGGCCTCCGCCGCGGTGGCGCGCCGGCGGCTCTCGCCGGTCGAGTATCTCGATGCCCTGCGCGCGCGTTTCGAGGCGCTGGAGCCGCGGCTGAACACCACCATCCTGCCGCTGTGGGAGGCCGCGCGGGCCGAGGCGCAGAAGGCCGCGCGGCGCATCGCGCGCTCCGGTCCCCGCTCGCCGCTCGACGGACTGCCGGTCGGAATCAAGGACATCATCGACCTCGCCGGCCATCCGACGACCTGCCATTCGCGCCATCTGCTCGACAACGTGAAGCAGGCGGATGCGGCGGTGGTGGCGCGGCTGCGCGCGGCGGGCGCGGTGTTCCCCGCCAAGCTCGCCACGCATGAGTTCGCCATCGGCGGGCCGGCCTTCGACCAGGCCTTCCCGCCGGCGCGCAACCCCTGGAACACGGCGCACCACCCGGGCGGCTCCTCCTCCGGTTCGGGCGCGGCGGTGGGGGCGGGGATCCTGCCGGCGGCCCTCGGCACCGACACGGCGGGCAGCGTGCGCCACCCCGCGAGCCATTGCGGCATCGTCGGCATGAAGGCGACCTACGGTCTCGTCTCCCGCCGCGGCGTCTTTCCGCTCGCCTTCACCCTCGACCATGTCGGGCCGATGACGAAGGACGTCGCCTCCAACGCGCTGCTGCTCTGCGCCATGGCCGGGCACGACCCCGGGGATTCGGGCAGCGTCGCGCGGCGGGCGGAGAATTACGGCCGCCACCTCCGCAAGGGACTGAAGGACTTGAGGATCGGCTTCGTCCGCCATTTCCACGAGGCCGACCAGCCGGCGACCGACGAGGTCGCGGCGGCCCTCGAGGACGCGGCGAGGCTGATGGCGAAGGAAGGGGCGAAGGTGAAGACCGTCACCCTGCCCCCGCTCGCCGAATTCGCCGCCGTGAACCGCACCATCCTGATGAGCGAGGCCGCCGCCATCCACGGACGCTGGCTGCGCGAGGCGCCGGAGGGCTATTCCACGCTCACGCGCAAGCGCCTGCTGCCGGGCCTGTTCGTCCGCGCGGAGGACTACGTGCAGGCGCAGCGCCGCCGGCGCGAACTGGTCGCCGCGGTCGAGGATGCCTTCGCCGGCGTGGATCTGCTGCTGACCGCCTCGAGCATGGACCCCGCCTGCCGCATCGACGACGAGCAGGCCGTGGAGGCCACCTATTCCCGGCAGGCGCGCACCGCCTTCAACGTCACCGGCCATCCGGCGCTGACGCTGATGTGCGGGCTGTCGAAGGCGGAGGGGCTGCCGCTGTCCCTGCAACTCGTCGGCCGCTTCTTCGAGGAGGCGACGATCTACCGCGCGGCCGCCGCCCATGAACGCGCCGCGCCGTGGAAGGGGCTGCGCCCCGCGCTCTGAGCGCGGCGGGCGCCGGAAAGCCATGAGCCCCGAAGGCGGCATCGGCAGGATCGAGGACACGGGCGCCGCGCAGCGGCGGCTGCCGCCGTCGCGCCTGCGGCGGATGCTCAGCCGGGCCGGGGCGCCGCTGCTGCTTCTGGCCGCGGCCTTCGTGCTGCGCGCCTTCTCCTTCGCCCCGGCGGTGATCGACACCGACGAGGGCCTGTACATGCTGCAGGCCCGCGAATGGCTGCGCGGCAACTGGCCGCTGGTGGGCGTGTGGGACATGCACCCGGTCGGCGCGCCGGCGCTGTTCGCCGTCACCATGGCGCTGCTGGGCGAGGCGATCTGGGTGCCGCGGCTGCTCGGCCTGATCGGCACCTGGCTCACCGCCTGGGGCCTTTATGCCATCGTGCGCTTCGCCACCGCGCCGCCGGCGCTGGGGCTGGCGGCGGGGCTGCTGTATCTCGCGCACAGCGCGCTGATAGGCGGCCTCGCGACGAATACCGAGGTGCTGTTCACGCCGCTCGTCACCTGGTCCATGGCGCTCGGCCTGCGGGCGGCGCGGCGCGCGCTGGAGAACGGGGAGGCGCCGCCCTTCGGCAAGATCCTGGCCATGGGCGCGATGATCGGCTTCGCGCTGGCCATCAAGCCGGTGGCGGTGTTCGAGGGCTCGCTCGCCTGGCTGGTGCTGGTCGGGCCCGCCTGGTGGCGCGGACTGCTGCCGACGCCGCGCGTGCTCGTCTACGCCGTCGCCTATGCGGTGCTCTGCGCCTCGCCGACGCTGCTGTTCGGCTTCGCCTATCTCCTGCGCGGCGACCTCCAGGAATTCATCAACGGCGCCTTCCTCGCGCCGCTGCGCTATGCCGGCGCGCGCGTCGGGCTGGTGGATGCCGCGCGCTACACGCTGATCGCGGTGATGATCCTGCTGTGGGCCTTCGTGCTGGTGGCCCCGGCGGTGATCCGCCCGCGCGTGACGCGGGGCCCCGTCGCGCTGCTGCGGAGGCTCTCCATCGCCTGGTTCGTCGCCGCGACGGCGGCGGTGATCATGCCGGGCATGTATTTCCAGCACTACTACCTGCTCTGGCTGCCGCCGCTGTCGCTGCTCGCCGCGCTCGGCGCGCGGCGGCTTGCGCGCGCCGCGCGGCCGGGCCTGGTGGTCGCCGCCTTCGCGCTGCTGGTGGGCGGTGTGGCGATCGATGCCTGGCGGTCCTCGACCATCCCGCGCCTGCACGGCGCGATCGGCCTGACCGGTCCCGACCCGGTGCGCGAGGTCGCCGCCGCCGTGCGGCGGGAGATCCAACCGGGCGACCCCATCTGGGTGGTGAACTACCACCCCACCGTGCATGTGCTGGCCAGGGCCGGCCTCGCCACCCGCTATGCCTTCCCGGCGCATCTGTCCGGCCGCTTCTGGTCGGTCACCGGCATCGATCCCTATGCCGAGGTCGAGCGCATACTTGCCAGCACGCCGCAGGTCATCGTCATCGACCGCGGCTGGTGGTCGGGCGTGCGCCCGCGCATCGCCGTCATGGTCGAGGAGGCGCTGAACGAGAACTACGACCTCGCCTCCGTGGTGCAGGAGGAGCGCGGGCCGGTGGAGATCTGGCGGCTGCGATAGCCCGTGCCGGTCAAGCGGCCGGTCCGTTGGCAGACCCGGATGCCGAAGGAAGCCGGGTCTGCCGCGCGCCGGGTTGGCGGGCGGCGGCGCGCCAGACGAGGCTGAAACCCGAATTCCGAAGGAAGGCGGGTTTATCAGTTCCCGGCCAGCGCCGCCCGCATCGCCCGCCGCCTCCCGCGCGCCGGGCGGCTTCGCCA
>Ga0207951_101151_pt1 | contig 10465 bp, 7 predicted proteins | sample Subbio12Aug_8Bad_FD_184830 | JGI IMG/M metagenome (GOLD analysis project Ga0207951, IMG submission 184830) | Serpentinite rock and fluid subsurface biosphere microbial communities from McLaughlin Reserve, California, USA - CR12Aug_8Bad (SPAdes) | ecosystem: Environmental > Terrestrial > Deep... | reverse complement strand
TGATCGTGCGCCGCGCTGGCGATGTGATCCCCGAGGTGGTGGCGGTGTTGATGGATGACGCACCGGATGCGCCGGATGCACCGGTGCGCGGCCCGGCCTGGCAGATGCCGCAGGCCTGCCCGGTGTGTGGCGCTGCCGTGCTGCGCGAGCCCGACTCGCCCGAGCAACGCTGCGGCGCGGGCCTGGCTTGTGCGGCGCAGCGCCATCAGGCCCTGCTGCACGCCGTGGGCCGGCGCGCCTTGAATATCGAGGGCTTGGGCGACAAGCTGGTCGAGCAACTGCTGCAGTCGCAACAGGTGCGCAGTCTGCCCGATCTGTACCGCCTGAGCGTGGACGATCTGGCCGGGCTCGAGAGAATGGCCGACAAATCGGCGCTCAACCTGGCGCAGGCGCTCGAGGCCTCCAAGCGCACCACCTTGGCGCGCTTGCTCTACGCGCTGGGCATCCGCCACGTGGGCGAGCGCACGGCCAAAGACTTGGCGCAGCACTTTGGCAGCTTGCAGCGCTTGCAAGAGGCCAGTGTGGAGCAGCTGTTGCAAGTGCCCGATGTGGGGCCGGTGGTGGCGCAAAGCGTGCATGATTATTTTCGCCAGCCGCAGCACCTCGAGTGGCTGGAGCAGCTGCGCGCCTTGGGCTTGCAGTGGAGCGAGACCGGGGATCGGGGCAGCGCTTCCGGCCTAGGGCCAGCAGCGCCTTCCGCTGCGGCTGAAGCAGCGTCGGCCCCAGCCGCCGGCGCGCTGCCGTTGAGCGGCAAAACGCTGGTGCTCACCGGCACCTTGCCCACGCTCTCGCGCGAGGCGGCACAGGCCCTGATCGAGGCCGCTGGCGGCCGGGTGAGCACCTCGGTGAGCAAAAAAACGCACTACGTGGTGGCGGGTGCCGAAGCCGGCAGCAAATTGGACAAGGCGCTGGCGCTCGGGCTGCCGGTGCTCGACGAAGCGGGGTTGCGCGCGCTGCTGGCGCTGGGGTAGCAGATTGGCGAGCCAGTGGGCCGGTTCGGGCGGGTTTCTGGCGGTATGCGGGCAGCTTGCGCCGGCTAGTCTTCCGCCTCGAGCGCGGCCAGCAGGTCGTGGTTGAGTTGCGCCTGCGCCCGCACCAGGTGCAGGTGCGGACCGCGGATCAGGAAGGTGTCTTCGACGCGCTCGCCCAGCGTGCTGACCTTGGCCAGTTGCACATCGATCTGGTGCTGCGCCAGCACGCGCGCAATCGCGTACAGCAGCCCGATGCGGTCGCTGGCCGACACCGTGAGCAGCCAGCGCTGGCCTTTCTCGTCGGGTTGCAGGCCCACGCGCGGCACGATCGGAAAGCTTTTCACGCGGCGCGACAGCCGCCCTTTGCTGGGCGCAGGCAAGGGGCCGCCTTGTTGCAGCGCCAGCGGCAGGTCGTTTTCCACCTGCGCGATCCATTCCCGGTGCTGCTCGGGCATGCTGGCGGGCAAGACCTGAAAGGTGTCGAGCGCGTAGCCGTCGAGGGTGGTGTGGATTTTGGCGTCTTGGATGCTAAAGCCACCGCGATCGAAATACGCGCACACGCGCACGAACAGTTCGGCGTGGTCGGCGGTGTGCACCAGCACCTGCAAACCCTCGCCCACGGGCGATTGGCGCGCGCGCACCAAGGGGGCCGGGCCCACGCCCACCCCCACCCCCGCGCCCACGTCCGCCTCGTACCGCTCGCTGCCGTGGGCGGTGGCGCGCTCGTGCAGGGCCTTGCTGATCTGGCGCGTGTGCCAAGCGATTTCGTCGGCCGAGTGGCGCATGAAGTAGCCCACGTCGAGCCGTTGCCACAGCCGCTGGTGCGCCTGCTGCGGCAAGGCGTGCAGCGCCAGCCGGGCCAGCGCCTCGCGTTTGCGGGCTTCGATTTCGGCCGCTGGGTCGGGGGCGCCGCCGCCGAGCACGCGCAAGGTGGCGTGGTACAGGTCTTCGAGCAGCTTGGCTTTCCAGGCGTTCCAGACCTTGGGGCTGGTGCCACGGATATCGGCCACGGTGAGCAGGTACAAAGCGCACAGGCGCCGTTCGCTGCCCACGCGGCGCGCGAAGGCGGCGATCACGTCCGGGTCGGACAAATCTTCTTTTTGTGCCACCTGGCTCATGCTCAGGTGTTCGGCCACGAGGAAGCGGATCAGCTCGGCGTCGGCGCGCTCGAGGCCATGCTGGCGCGCAAAGCTGGCGACTTCGCGCGCACCGACCTCGGAGTGGTCGCCGCCGCGGCCCTTGCCGATGTCGTGAAACAGCGCCGCCACGTAGAGCAGCCACGGCTTGTCCCAGCCCGCCGCCAAGCGCGCACAAAAAGGGTATTCGTGCGCATGCTCGGGGATGAAGAAGCGGCGCACGTTGCGCAGCACCATCAGGATGTGCTGATCGACGGTATAGACGTGGAACAAATCGTGCTGCATCTGCCCCACGGTGCGGCGAAAAGCCCACAGGTAGCGCCCCAGCACCGAGGTCTGGTTCATGAGCCTGAAGGCGTGCGTGATGCCGCTGGGCTGCTGCAAGATGCGCATGAAGGTGGCGCGGTTGCGCGCGTCGCGCCGGAAGGCGGCGTTCATCAGCCCGCGGGCGTTGTAGAGCGCGCGCAGGGTGCGCGCCGACAGCCCGGTGATGCCGGGTGCGGTCTGGTGCAGCAAGAAGGTTTCCAGTATCGCTTCGGGCTGCTGCCAGTACAGGTCATCGTGCACCACCTCGAGCATGCCGCCTTTGTCCAGAAAGCGCTCGTTGATCGGGGTCGGGGGCTGCACCGTGCCGCGCTCGCCAGCGTCGATGCGCTCTTGGATGTTGAGCAGCAGCACCTCGTTGAGCTGCGTCACGGCTTTGGCCGCCCAGTAGTAGCGCCGCATCAGCGCCTCGCTGGCGCGGCGCGCGCGCCGGGCGTGCAGGGCTTTGGGGTTGGGGGCGTCGTCGGCTTCGAGTTCGGCGCGGTAGCCAAAGCTGTGCGCCAGCGCCGATTGCAAGTCGAACACCAACCGGTCTTCGCAGCGTCCGGCCAGCACATGCAGGCGGGCCCGGATCAGGCTCAGCAGCGCCTCGTTGGCCTTGAGCTGGCGGCCCTCGAGCGCCGTGGCCAGACCGCGCTGCACCAGTTGGTCCCACGAATGGCCCAAGCCCGCCGCCTTGGCCAGCCAGAGGATGGTGTGCAGATCGCGCAGGCCGCCGGGGGACTCTTTGCAGTTGGGCTCGAGCGCGTAGGGGGTGTTTTCGTATTTTTGATGGCGCTGGCGTTGCTCCAGCAGCTTGGCCTGCATGAAGGCGCGCGCATCGAGGGCGTCGATCAAGGCGCAGACCAGCAGCTCAAAGGGCTTGCGCGCCCCGGCCAGCCAGCGGCTCTCGAGCAAGGCGGTCTGCACCGTGACGTCGGCCGCCGCTTCGTGCAGGCACTGCGCTTGCGTGCGCACGCTCGAGCCGATGCTCAAGCCCACGTCCCAGCAGGCGCCGATGAAGGCTTCCAGCGCCGCCTTGACGGCCGGTTGGGCTTCGAGCTCGAGCGCCTCGGGCAGCAGCAGCAGCACGTCGATGTCGGAATGCGGAAACAGCTCGCCCCGTCCGTAGCCGCCCACGGCCACCAGCGTGCAGCCCGGCGGCAGCGCCGCTTGGCGCCAGAGTTGGCGCAAGGTGTCGTCGGCCAGCCGCGCCAGCCGCCGCAGGGGGGCGTGGATGCCGCGCGCCGGCCCCTGCCAGCTGCCGATCTGCGCCCACAGCGCCGCCCGACCCTCGTGGTAGCGCTGGCGCAGCGCGGGCAGCGCAACCGTGGCGACCGGGGTACTGGCGGGTGGCATGGCAGGGGTGCGGTTGAAGGGGGGTGTTCCCCGCGCCAGCAGGGGGGGAGGGTTCAGAGGCTGATTTCAGCCTCTCAGGCCGGCCGGCCCGCTTGGGCGCTGGCCGGGGGCGGGGGTGAGCCGGCCGAGAGCGTGAGAATCTCGAAGCCGGTCTCGGTGCACAGCACCGTGTGCTCCCATTGCGCCGAGAGCGAGCGGTCTTTGGTGACGATGGTCCAGCCGTCGCCCATTTCGCGGATCTCGCGCCGTCCTTGGTTGATCATGGGCTCGATGGTGAAGGTCATGCCGGCTTGCAGCGCCAGCCCGGTGCCGGGCTTGCCGTAGTGCAGCACCTGCGGCTCTTCGTGAAACTGCTGCCCGATGCCGTGGCCGCAAAACTCGCGCACCACCGAGTAACCGGCGGCTTCGGCGTGGTGCTGGATCGCGTAGCCGATGTCGCCCAGCCGCGCCCCCGGGCGCACGCGCTCGATGCCCTTCCACATCGCCTCGTAGGTGATGGCGCACAGGCGCAGCGCCGCCGGGGCTGCGCCGCCCACGGCATACATGCGGCTGGTGTCGCCGTGCCAGCCGTCTTTGATCACGGTAACGTCGATGTTGACGATGTCGCCGCGCTTGAGCGGTTTGTCGTTGGGGATGCCGTGGCAGATCACCTGGTTGACCGAGGTGCAGATGCTTTTGGGGTAGGGTGCATAGCCGCCGGGCGCGTAGTTGAGTGGCGCCGGGATGGCCTGCTGCACGCCGACGATGTAGTCGTGCGCCAGCCGGTCGAGCTCGTTGGTGCTGATGCCGGGCTGCACCAGCGGGCCGAGGTAGTCGAGCACTTCGGCGGCGAGTCGGCCAGCGCGGCGCATGCCTTCGATGCCGGCGGCATCCTTGAGGGTTACGGTCATGGGGGTGTATTTTTGCAGATATTGGCCTGCCCGACAGGGGTCGAACCTGTGACCTACGGCTTAGAAGGCCGTTGCTCTATCCAGCTGAGCTACGGGCAGCAAATGCCGCGAGGGCGCTGTGCCTGCGCAACCCCGGCAGCCAGCGGGCGCTGGGGTTTGGTAAAAACCTGCGCCGATTTTAGCAGCCTGAAACGCCCAAAGTTGAGACACCCAAGATTGACTGGCAAAGGGCAAGCAGACGCAGGGTTGATGCCGCACTCACTTGGGGATGGCGTAGTCTGCTTGCGTCAGGTGGTCGATGCCGCAGCTCAGGGTCTCGATCCAGTCGATGAATTCTTGCACCGCCGGGCCGGTCAGTGGCGCACCGTGCTGCGGCACGATCATGCGGATGGGCAGCAGTTGGCGGGCCATGTGGGCCCACAGCTTCAATACCTTTTGCGAGACCATGTAGCGGCGGTGAAAACCCTCCATGCGGTGTAGGTTTGGCGCCAGCGAGGTAATGGGTTTGGCGGCGTCGGCCGAAGTGCCCAGCGACACACCCAAGTCGCCCGAGAACAGGATGCGGCTGACGGGGTCCCAGAACTGGAAATTGCCCTCGGCGTGCATGAAATGCGCCGGCAGCGCCACGATCTCGCTGCGGCCCAGCGGAATGCGCATGCCCGCATCGGGGATGCCGACGATGCGCCCTACGGTCTTGCCCGGCTTGCAGAAATGCGGCGCAAACCGCTCCCACAGGGACGAGATGTACAACGTGGCTTGGGTGCTGGTCATCCAGCGATCCAGCGAGGCGATGATGTCCGGATCGGCGTGCGAGGCCAAGATTTCGGTCAGTTTGCTGGGCGGGAAAAAACGGTTGATGTTGAGGAACAGCTCGTTGTAGGCCACGTTGCCGCCGGGGTCGATGATGGCGCCTTGCTGTTCGTCAACGATCAGAAACTGGTTGGCCTGTACCGCTTCGCCGCTTTCGCCGCCTTCGTCGCTCAGGTGCGCAAACATCAGACAGACGTGATTTTTGTGGTTGTAGAGTTCAATGGCCATGACAAAGGGGTTTCTAAAGGCTGTTGGCCGGCGTCGCCGTCGAGGGGGGTGTGTGTAAAACCAGTGCCTTCAGTTGCCATTGTGCCCGCATTGTGGAGCAAAATGTCGTTGAGGTCGGTGAGCAGCGCCACGAATTCGTCACCAACTTGGCGGCTCAGCAGGCTTGTGGTCGTGGGCCAGAAAGTGGCACCAGAATGCCAAAAATATAACAGTAGAATCAGATGGCGGCTTGCATTCCGTGCTCGAAATGCCGTGCCATCAGCTTGTGGGCGGTGGCGGCGTCGCGTTGCCCGATCGCGGCCATGAGTGCGCGGTGTTCGAGCAGCGACTCGTGCAAGCGGCCCTCGCGCAAGAGCGAGCCGTGGCGCTTGAGCTTCATGACTTGGCGCAGGTCGGACACCACCTGGGCGCGCCAGCGGTTGCCGGATATGTCGAGCAGTTGCCGGTGAAAGGCTTCGTTGAGGGCAAAAAAGCGCTCACGCGAGCCGGTCTGCGCATCGGCAGCGGCCTCGAGCTGCTGGTGCAGGTCTTGCAACTGCTGCAGTTGCTCCGCACTGGCGCGGCTGCAAGCGGCGGCGGCGGCGTCGGCTTCGAGCAACGCCAGCAGCTCATAGACTTCGCGCAGGTCTTGCTCCGAGACTTCGGTTACGTAGGCGCCGCGGCGCAGCTTCATGGTCACCAGCCCCTCGGCAGCCAGCACCTTGAGCGCCTCGCGCAGCGGCGTGCGACTGATGCCCAATTCTTGGGCGATGCGCAGCTCGTCGATCCAGCTGCCGGGGGCCAGTTCGCGGCTGAAGATGCGCTGGCGCAGCCGCTCGGCCACTTCCTGGTACAGGGCGGCGCGTGGGGCGAGTGCGGTGGCGGCGGGCATGGGGGCGGCTAGGATGGGCGGGGAGTCAAAGACGGGCAGTGGCGGGTCGTGGTGGGCGTTTGCTGGCGTTTGCGCTTAAATGGGGGGGCAAATGCGCAAGCCGTGGGCGAAGCTTGCACCGAGCTGACCGGGGGATTGTACGCTTGGTTGGATTTTGCATCAATAATTATGAATCATGGTGTAGAATGGGCAAGCTCGCCGGCACGGGGTCGGCGCGGTGCGTGCGTGTGAGTCAGCCGGCTATGGGTCCGGTGCAAGGAGATTGGTTTATGTCGGGTTCCGAGTTCAAAGCGGCTACGCTCCAAGACTGGCAAGCCGCTGCAGCGCAGTCGCTCAAGGGGCGCTCGGTGGATGCGCTCGACTGGATCACGCCAGAAGGGCTGCGCGTCAAGCCGCTCTACACCGCCGCCGACCTGCAAGGCCTGCCATACACCGACACCTTGCCCGGTTTTGCGCCCTACATCCGCGGCCCCCAAGCCACCATGTACGCGGTGCGCCCCTGGACCATCCGCCAGTACGCCGGTTTCTCTACCGCCGAAGAGAGCAACGCCTTTTACCGCCAGGCGCTGGCCGCTGGCGGGCAGGGCGTGAGCGTGGCCTTCGACCTGGCCACCCACCGCGGCTACGACAGCGACCACCCGCGCGTCTATGGCGACGTGGGCAAGGCCGGGGTGGCGATCGACAGCGTCGAGGACATGAAGATCCTGTTCGACGGCATCGACCTGGGCAAAGTGAGCGTGAGCATGACCATGAACGGCGCCGTGCTGCCGGTGCTGGCCGGCTACGTGGTGGCGGCCGAGGAGCAAGGTGTGGCGCAAAGCGCCCTGAGCGGCACGATCCAGAACGACATCCTCAAGGAGTTCATGGTTCGCAACACCTACATCTACCCGCCCGAGCCCTCGATGCGCATCATTGGCGACATCATCGAGTACACCGCCAAGCAGATGCCCAAGTTCAACTCGATCAGCATCAGCGGCTACCACCTGCAAGAAGCCGGCGCCAACCAGGCGCTGGAGCTGGCGTTTACGCTCGCCGATGGGCAGGAGTACGTGCGCACCGCCATGGCCAAGGGGCTGGATGTGGACGACTTCGCCCCCCGCCTGAGCTTTTTCTGGGCGGTGGGGATGAACTTTTACCTCGAGATCGCCAAGATGCGCGCCGCGCGCCTGCTCTGGTGTCGCATCATGCAAAGCTTTGGCGCCAAAAAAGACAAAAGCCTGATGCTGCGCACCCACAGCCAGACCAGCGGCTGGAGCCTGACCGAGCAAGACCCGTACAACAACATCGTGCGCACCACCGTCGAGGCCATGGCGGCGGTGTTTGGCGGCACGCAGAGCCTGCACACCAACAGCTTTGACGAAGCGATCGCGCTGCCGACCGAGTTTTCGTCGCGCATCGCACGCAACACCCAGCTCATCATCCAAGAAGAGAGCCAGATCACGCGCGTGGTGGACCCCTGGGCCGGCAGCTACCTGATGGAAAAGCTGACGCAAGACATGGCCGATGCGGCCTGGGCGATCATCGAAGAGGTGGATGCCATCGGCGGCATGACCAAGGCCGTGGACAGCGGCTGGGCCAAGCTGCGCATCGAGGCCAGCGCGGCCGAAAAACAAGCCCGCATCGACTCGGGGCGCGACGTGATCGTGGGCGTGAACAAATACCGCCTCGAGCAAGAAGCGCCGGTCGATATTCTGGAAGTGGACAACCACAAGGTGCGCGAGCAGCAGATCGCGCGCCTGCAGGCGCTCAAGGCCAGCCGCGACAACGCGGCGGTGCAGGCGGCGCTGGCCGAGCTGACGGCGGCGGCCGCGTCGGGGCAGGGCAATTTGCTCGAGCTCTCGATCCGTGCCATGCGGCTGCGCGCCACCGTGGGCGAGGTTTCGGACGCGCTCGAACAGGTTTACGGGCGCCACCGCGCCGACACGCAAAAGGTGACCGGGGTGTATGCTGCCGCTTACGACAACACCGAAGGCTGGGCGCGGCTGCAAGCCGAGATCGCCGAGTTTGCCCAAGCCCAAGGCCGCCAGCCGCGGGTGCTGATCGCCAAACTTGGCCAAGACGGGCACGACCGCGGCGCCAAGGTGGTGGCCACGGCCTTTGCCGACCTCGGTTTTGACGTCGACATCGGGCCGCTCTTTCAAACGCCCGAAGAATGCGCGCGCCAAGCGATCGAAAACGATGTGCACGCGGTGGGCATCAGCACGCTGGCGGCGGGCCACAAAACGCTGGTGCCCGCGATCATCGAAGCCCTCAAGCGCCAAGGCGGCGGCGACATCATCGTGTTTGTGGGCGGTGTGATCCCGCGCCAAGACTACGAGTTTTTGTACCAGGCCGGCGTCAAGGGCATCTACGGCCCCGGCACCCCGATTCCGGCCAGCGCCAAAGACGTGCTCGAGCAGATCAAGCAGGCGCTGGCTTGATCGCGGGCCAAGGTTTGTAAACAGCGGGGTAAACACCATGGCCGTCTCAGTCCGACTCGATCCCTTGCTCGAAAAAGAACTCGAGCTCGCTGCCAAGCGGCTCGGGGTGAGCAAGTCGCAGTTCATCGTCACCGCGCTGGAGCAGGCGCTGGGGCGCAAGAACCCCTACGAGCTCTATTTGAGCGTGCAGGAAGCCACGCCCGGCTACGCCTTGGGCACCGATACCGCGCAGGCCGTGCGCTTGGCCGCCGCCGGCGCTGCGGGCACGGGCAGCACCTCGGACGTCATCCGGCAGATGCTGCAACAGCGCCACCAAGCCGAAACCCAAGATTGGTTGCTGCGCAAAGGCGCAGGCGGTGCCGAGGAGGGCGCAGCTTGAGGCCGGCGCTTTTGGACTCGAGCGCCATGGTGGCGCTGTTCAACCCAAGCGAGCGCGCGCACGCCCACTACCGCCACCTGCTGCACGAGCAGGGGCGCAGCTTGCAGCTCTACACCACTTGGCCGTGCCTGACCAAGGCCGCCTATTTGCTGCACGGGCGCGACCGCAGCCTGATGCTGGCTTGGGTGGGGCATGGGGGCGCGCAGGTGTATCCGCTCGATTGCCAGCACCTGTCCGACATGGCCTTGCTCATGCAGCGCTACAGCGAGCCCGGCAAAACCGAGATGGATTTGGCCGACGCCTCGCTCTACTGGGTGGCAGTGGATGGCAATGTGCACACCATCCTGACGCTGGACGTGCGCGATTTTTCCCGCTACCGTCTGCCCGACGGGCGTGCCTTCGAGCTTTGGTGATGCACGCCCTCCTGCCCGATCTGCTGGGGCCGCCCAATGCGGCGCAGCGCCGCGCCCTCTCAAAGGCGATCACGCTGATCGAATCGAGCCGCGCCGACCACCGGCTGCAGGCCCATGCGCTGCTCGACGCGCTGCTGCCGCACACCGGGCGCAGCTTGCGGCTGGGCATCAGCGGCGTGCCCGGAGTGGGCAAAAGCACCTTCATCGAGGCCTTGGGCCTGTACCTGATCGGCCAAGGGCAGCGCGTGGCGGTGCTGGCAGTCGACCCCTCGAGCAGCGTTTCGGGTGGCTCGATACTGGGCGACAAAACGCGCATGGAGCGCCTGAGCAGCGACGAGCGTGCCTACATCCGCCCCAGCCCCAGCCGCGGCCAACTGGGTGGCGTGGCCGAAAAAACGCGCGAAACCATTTTGCTCTGCGAAGCCGCCGGTTACGGCGTGGTGATCGTCGAGACCGTGGGCGTGGGCCAGAGCGAAACCACCGTGCACGGCATGACCGACCTGTTTTGCCTGCTGCAACTGCCCAACGCCGGCGACGAGCTGCAAGCCATCAAAAAAGGCGTGATGGAGCTGGCCGATCTGGTGCTGATCAACAAAGCCGACCTCGACCCGGCCGCCGCCACCCGCGCCCGAGCCCAGATCACCGCCGCGCTGCGCCTGTTTGGCTGGCACGGCGAGCACCCGCC
>Ga0207951_101150_pt1 | contig 10484 bp, 9 predicted proteins | sample Subbio12Aug_8Bad_FD_184830 | JGI IMG/M metagenome (GOLD analysis project Ga0207951, IMG submission 184830) | Serpentinite rock and fluid subsurface biosphere microbial communities from McLaughlin Reserve, California, USA - CR12Aug_8Bad (SPAdes) | ecosystem: Environmental > Terrestrial > Deep... | reverse complement strand
GAGCCACTGTAACCATCGACGTTGATCTCTGGCAAACTTCAGCAGGAATTCCCTCTTGTGGCACCGATGGGTGATGTGCCACACATATCCTGGAAGATAGTGTCGATTAGCTCTCGCCAAGTTTATTTCCTTAAAAGTATAAATTGATGATCTCGTAAAAAGGGCTCACCGGTGAAAACCGGTGTCCAGGGAACTTATAATTACTTGAAAAGGCCGGATTCCCCGATCAAGTCGGGGAATGACGATTATTAGGATTTTTCGACTTTTTACGAGACCATCATAATTTCAGGTTTAAAAATGCGGTTCTAAGGCAAAAAAACGCATCATTATTTGCTCGTTTATTCACAATATCGAATAGTTACCTTGGTCTGACCCTCTACCGACTCTACCGACCTTTATATCGTCTAAACCACAAAGAGATATTTGACCCGCCATTGGAACAGCCGTTCAACAGCGCTGATCGGATGTCCATCTTTCTTGGTGAACCCAGGACCACATTCAAATCACATTGTGGGTCAAGATGCTCCGTTCCAATCGTGGGAGGAATCATCCCATGATGAATGCTTAATGCCAACCCGCAGGCCCTAATCCCTCCTGAACCATCGAACTCCCCGATCATCGATTTGAGACTGCTCACGGAAATTTCTTTTGTCCTCTCTCCAAAAACCTTTCGGATTGCTGAGGCCTCTGCCCGATCCAGTTCCGCAGTGGAATTTGCCGCCGCGGAAATATAATCGACCATACCAGGTTCTTCCACGGCCATCGACATCGCCCTGGCAATTGAATCTCCATTCAGGTCATATCTAAGGACCCCATCTGTGCTTCCCGAAAGACCCACTCCACCTATCTCCGCATAGATTCTTGCTCCCCTTTTCTCTGCATGATCCAATGTTTCTAAAACAATTATCCCGCTTCCCTCACCCAGAACAATTCCATTCCTTTCTCGATCAAAGGGCCTCATTCCTTCCATTCCCTTCCCTCTCCCGGGAGAAAGGGCGCCCAGCATGGAATAGACATGGTGGAGAGGTTCGCTCAACTCATCCCCTCCGCCTGCAAGGATGGTATCCGCCCTACCGTCTCTCAGGAGATGATAGGCATAGGCAATGGCCATCTCTGTGGAGGTTTCTTTATGGGAAAAGGTGATGTTCACCCCTTTGATTCCATACTCAATCGCACAATGGCTTGTAATGGCATTGGGTACAGCGGTCTGGAAGAGAAGGGGTTGTGCCCCAATGGGCCCCTCCTTTAAGAGGGCACGGAAAAACTGGTCTACCGTATCCGAACTTCCAAGACCCGTGCCAATGGAGATTCCCATTCGATGGGGATCTTCCTTCCCTAAATCGAGACCCGAATCACCGAGAGCCAGTCTCACTGCCGATACCATGATCTTTCCAATCCGGTCCATCCTTCTGAGATTGGCAGGTTTAATGAAGGTTTTGAAATCGATCTCTGGAAGTTGTCCGCCCAATTTTGAACGGTAGGAACTCACATCAAACCTTTGGACCGGTTTGATCCCCGAAGTTCCCAAAAGGCAGTTCTTCCAGAACTCCTCTCGACCCACCCCGATAGGGGAGATCATTCCAAGACCGGTAATGACAATGCGATGACACCCCTCACCCTTTCCCTCTCCCCTAAGGGGAGAGGGTAGGGTGAGGGGTGTATTTCCCAAACACCAGACAGACATTGTTTCCACCAAAAGCAAAAGAGTTTGAGAGGGCGATTCCGACATCTCTCTTGATCGAATGATTCGGGGTATAGTTGAGATCGCAATGGGGATCAGGCACCTCATAGTGAATCGTGGGAGGAATGACTCCGTTCTTTATCGTCAAAACTGTTGCCACTGCTTCGATCCCCCCTGCTGAGCCGAGACAGTGTCCCACCATCGACTTGATCCCGCTGATGGGAATCTCCTTTGCTCTCTTTCCGAACACCCTTTTGATGCCTCTCGTCTCAGCGATGTCATTAAAAGGGGTTGCTGTTCCGTGAGCATTGATCGTATCCACCTCTCCCGGAGAAACACCGGCATGATATAAAGCCGTCCGTATCACCCTTTCCACGCCTTCCCCATTGGGTTCCGGGGCCGTGAGATGATAGGCGTCGGCGCAGATCCCGTATCCTAAAAACTCAGCGTGGATCAAAGCCTCCCTTCTCAGGGCATGTTCCAGTTCTTCCAGAATGAGAATGCCTGCTCCTTCACCGATGACCAGGCCCTGCCTCCTTTTGTCAAAGGGCCTGCAACCTTCGGGATCGACCAACTTCAGACTGCTGAACCCGCTGTAGGAGACCTCGCAAATGGAGTCGCTTCCACCCGTCACCATCACATCTGCTACTCCCATCTGAATCATCTCATAAGCCGCCCCGATGGAAGCAGAGCTTGAAGAGCAGACCGTCGCTATGGTCGTCCGGGGACCTTTCAGCCCTGATTCAATGGCGATGAGGTCCGTGGTGGTGGCGAGGGAATAAGAGACGAGGAGAGAAGGGGAAGGCCTTCCCTTTCCCTGATAGAAATCCCTGAAATACTTTTCAACCGAGAGGATCCCTCCTGATCCTGCTCCCAGGATGATTCCAGCCCTTTCTTTGTCGATGAGGTCTTTATCGAGTCGAGCAGACCTCCACGCCTCCCTGAAGGCGACCAGTCCGAATTGGTCACACCGTGAGAAGCGGCGGGCCTCCTTTTTCAAAAAATGTGTTTCTCGATCCAAACCCGTGACCTCAGCCGCCATCCTTGTCCGATAGGGAGAAGCATCGAAGGCCGTAATCTCCTTTGCCCCATCTTTTCCCTTGACGAGGGAATTCCAGAATTCAGGGACGCTGTTCCCTACCGAACTCACGACACCCAGACCCGTAATGACAACCCTCTTTCTCATTTGATCTTTAATCTTACCCTCACTTCTTAACAGTCTTAGAATTGAATTGACAGAAACATTGGAAAATCTCCCCCTTCCCTTTGACAAAGGAAGAAGATCATTACCCCCCTTAGAAAAAGGGGGGCGAGGGGGGATTTTCATGGTTCTTTTCTTCAAAGAGACACGAGCCTTCACTCTCCTTTGAAGGCATAAACCGTCTTGCTCACACCCGGAAAGAGAATCCTGCCTCCGCTCAGAAAATAGAGCGCCTCAGAAAGGTTTCCAAAAAAAGAGGAAGCCACCCGCTTTCCAGGGCTCGGCGGAAGCGTATATCCCCCGATCATGTGTCCGCATCTTTCAAACCCTATCCCTCTCAAACAGGACTCCGCCATCTCAGGCGAAAAGTCAGAGAGATGAGCGGGCAGGTCATAGAGCCGGTTCTCGATGCCAAAGAAAAGGAGGAGGTTCTTGATCGGCGTGGTATGAGGATACCTTAACAGGAGAAGCCCTCCGGGTTTAAGGATTCGATAACACTCTTTCAGAAAGGCCATGGGATCGGGGAGATGTTCAATCACATAGAAGCCGCTCACCACATCGAAATCGCTTTCCGGGAAACCAACTTTCTCCAGCGGCCCAAGATGGAGGGTAAGACCCAGGACATCTTTTGTATAATCCATGGCTTTTTGAGAAATCTCCACACCCGCGACCTCCCATCCCCTCCCCCTCATCTCCGAGAGAAAGAACCCAAAACCGGCTCCCACATCTAACAGCCTGCCTCTCTTTTTGTAACGCCCTATAAGATTGGCCGCCTTTTGGAAGATCGACTCCATCATCCTCTCCCAGGCCTCGACCGAAGATTCGTCCTCCGGAAGATAGTCCTGATAGAAGCGTAAGAGGGATCTGCTCGTCGGCCTCGGATTAAGATAGATGAACCGGCATGAAGAACACCTTACCATTTGTAAAGAATCTTCCCGATGGAGAAGGAGATGTTCCGGCCCTCCACAGACGGGACAATCGATTTCCTCCATTTCGATTTCCACTTCTTTCTTCATCCGTTATTCTGCGCCGGGGTGGATTCAATCCACATCTCCACGGTTCGGGTGGAAAGAGTCCAATTCTTCAGCACGGACTCCTTTAAAAAGTCCCGACATTCTTCCAAAGTATAGGAGGATCGGATGGATTCCAGAAATCCTTCCTTTGCCCTGGGATGGCTTTTAAAAAAGAGTTTCCACAGGACATTAAAGCCCCAGATCAGGAAGGGCGATGAATCTCTATGAAAATCAACGATAACAAAGCCCCCTCCTTCTTTCAAGGCTCGGGCCACCTCATTGAAGAACATAATGGGCTGGTCTAAATGATGAAGCGTGTTGATGCAGAGGAGGAGATCGAGAGAATGATCCTCGCAGGGAAGCGAATAAGCAGAACCCACCTGAACATCAATCCCATCCCTGATACCTGCCTCAGTCGCATTTTTTCGGGCAATATCAACCATGACCGGGGAAAGATCGATTGCTTTAAATTGGACATTCGGGAGCGCCTTCGATAAAAAAATAGGAAAGATTCCAGGACCGGTCCCGACATCAAGAGCTTTTCCCTTTTCGATTCCCTTGGCCTTTATCCGGCTGAGCACCCTCTGACAGGGAATCCTCATATACCGTTTGGCCATGAGGCTATAATATTCCGCCAGTTCTTGATCTTCAATGACCCCGGATTCTGAAATACGGTCTCTCATCTCAACATCCCACCCAAGAATAACCATAAACCAGCAATCCTAAAATCGCAATGGGGACCCCTCCTCTTCCTTAATAACGACAATAACGACGATACAGTCTCGCGTAGAGGGAAATTAAAGTGGGGTGTTTGTTTTTGAGTGCCAAAAATAATTGACATATTTTACGGTTATGATAATTTGTATGGAAGAATATACCTCTTGTATCCCTTTTCGATTAAGTCTAATAATCTCCCCCCATTAGAAAAGAGGGTGAGGGAGATTTGAATCAGGTTCTCTCAAACGTTGCAGTAAAATGCTTGGAAAAGATCATAAGCCCTTTAGACACCCTTGAGCTCCCGAAGGGAGGTGATGAGTGACATTATTTGTCAGGTGGAAGGTCTCTGGCGATTCTGCCAGATGTAGAATATCCGCACCCAGTGCTGCTATCACCCCCCAAAATGGGAGTATATCAGCACCAGGTGAGGATGTGAACGAGTTATATGAAATGGTGGAACGGGATGTGATATTATGAATGGAAGTTCATTTAAAAAAGTAGTAGAAGATGCACTTATCGAAAATACAGCACAGGGCATTTTTAACTATTTAGACAAAATTGAACACGAACGTGAAAATTATGAAAAACGTTGGATATGGGAACTTCTACAAAATGCGCTAGACGCTGCACCACCAGATCGGAAAATAGAAATTGAAATAATTGAAAATAGTGACCTGCTAATTTTTAGACATAATGGTCGTCCATTTGAGTCTAAGGAAATAGCTCATCTTATTTGTCATGGTTCTACTAAAAAAGAGACAGATATTGGAAAATTTGGAACAGGCTTTCTTACTACACATCTTTTATCGAGGAAAATAAAAATTAAAGGAGTTAATGCAGAAAATAAAAAATTTATATTTCTGTTAGACAGAAATGGAACATCACCCGATGAAATCAAAGAGCATATGAATAAAACATTAGAAGACTACGAAAAATCTATAACGTCTAATGATGGGCTCGGTGATTATACAGCGGAATATGAGTATCCATTGACTGTTTCATCGTTGCCTACTGTTAAGTCGGGGATTAGAGAACTAACTAGAATTTGTCCGTTTCTTCTTGCATTTAGCGATAAATTTGATGCTATAAAAATTATGAGCACAGAAAGTAATGTAACGTTTAAATTAACCAATGAAAACCCTAATGCAGTCTACATCCATAAAACAATAGAAGAAAAGAATGAAACAACCAGAATACTACATGAATTATGGATAGTAAAAGATAACGATATTGAGGTCGCCATAAAAGGAAAAAAACAAGACGACAGAGTCTACCAGATAGAGAGTTTGCAGGGCATTCCCAAGATATTTCTTGTATTTCCACTTTTCGGTACCCAAGATTTGCCTTTTCCTACAGTGGTCAATAGCAGAAAATTTGAGCCAACCCCAGAAAGGGATGGAATTTATCTTGGTACGGGTGACGCTAACAAAATTCAGCAAAACAAAGAGCTTTTAGAAAAAGCGATTGAGATGGCCATCAAGTTGTTCTCTAATATAAACTCTAACAGATGGGAGAACATTCATACTTTACTATATTTGGAATATCCACCCAAGAAAGACTGGCTTGATGTAGATTGGTATGCCATATTGTTAAAGAAATGCATCGATGAAATCTTCAAATTAAGGGGCCTTAAGACACAAAGTGGAGACTTTATAACTCTTGCGGAAGGTTTTATCCCGATTGTAGACTTCGCCGCTAACCAAGACTGACCCTTTCGTGCTCGTGGGAGATGACCCTTAGAATGCGCAACTGATAAGTTGGAGGGGGGCCTGATATAGAGGGGAGGCAAGTGGCCAGGCATGGGCGTCATGGCGAGAATAAAGGGGAGGAGAGGAAAGATAGAGGCCTGAATTCTTCCCTTTGAGAAGATGTCTTGGCGGGAGGGATTCCGGATTAGTCCTCCGTTTTATCCTGCGCTCCTGGAAGGTTCGAGTGTTGGATGGCGCGAAGGAATTTATCCTCCTCCTCTTTAAGGTAGATTTCGAGGAATTCTTTGTCATACCGATCCCAGAGAAGGTCACCGAGCTTGTTGGTCAGGTTCCAAATCTTCAAGGCGATCTGGATTTCCTTTTGATCTTTCATGTTTCCTCCTTTTACCGGTTTTGTGCCCTATCAAGATTTGGTATTAGATTTTCCTTTGTCATTAGAGGATACTCTTAGAGAAGGGCCATTGATACGTATGGTGATGCAGTGGTGTTTGAGGCGATCCAGGAGGGCGTCAACGAGCGTCTTTCTCTGGAAGAGGTCATACCATTCTGGGAAGTCTAAATTCGTAGTCAAAATTGAAGATTTTTTTCCATACCGTTGTCCCATGAGTTTGAAGAAGGCATTGATCTGTTCCGGCTTAAGGGTCAAATACCCTATCTCGTCAATGACGAGCAAATCATAGCGACAGAGGCGCTGGATGAGTTTAGGGCTGGATCGGTCGGCCAGAGAGGCATAGAGTTCATCGAGGAGATCCTGGGCGTTGTAGAATCGTCCTCGGTATCCGGAGAGCAGGGCCTGACGTAAGAGTCCGATGGCGAGGCCTGATTTTCCTGTGCCGGGGTTTCCGATGAAGACAATATTCTCTTTTCTTTCCACGAAAGCCAATCCCGAGAGCTGTTGAATCTGAGCCTTGTTGACCCCGGGCTGTTTATCAAAAGGGAAGCTCTTGAGGGTCCAGTCCCAGGGGATCTTGGCCCCCTTGAGCCGGTAGAGGAGGCTTTGGTTCTGACGGTAGGCTTGTTCCTCGATCAGGAGACGATGAATCACTTCCGAGACAGGAGGGGCCTCCTTTTCAGCTCTTTGGAGTTCTCGATCGAGGGCGCCTGCGATCCCTTTGAGACGTAACTGGGCAAGAAGGGGATGGAGTTTTTCGTTCATCATTCTTCGTCTTCTTCATCCTCATCGATGTTGAAAAAGTCTCCCTGGACCTGAGAGAGGATCATCTGCTCCAGGCGGGACAAATCATAAAGCCCGTAACGGAGGGCTTCGGCCACGGCTTTTTCAAAGGCCTCTGGAGGATAGGTCCGTTTCAAATCCAGGAGCTTGCGCATGGATCTGACGCCTCTTCCCCCCGAACGCCTTTTGAGCTCCTTGACAAACTGGTCGAGCCATTCCTGCTGCCCAACCAAAGCCTTTTCCTCCACAGAGGGTCCCTCATGAGCTCTTTCCCGACTGAAGGGAGCGTGGTGTCCGGAGGCGGTGACTCGGGTCTCCCGTTTATCCAGGAGCCTTGGATGATCGGCTACCTTTTGATTCTTGAAGAAGACCTCGATGCGGTCCCATAACTTATGGACCTCGACCTCCTTGCCGACCAACCGTTCCGGAACCGAATAGCCGTTGGTGTCCACTTGCACGTAGCCGGATACATTTACGGTTCGATAAAAGGTCTGATAGACGGGAGGGATATAGGGCGGAAGGGGATGGAGGTGGGGTTTTTCCATCAGGTAGGCGGCTTCAGGACTCATGCCCAGGGACCGTTTCACCTTCTGGTTTGCCACCTCCTGGCACCATCGTCTGGCTTGCTCGTTGAGATCGTACCAATCCTTGAAGGTGCGGCCGGCAAGAAAATTATTTTCTGCATAGTCAAAGTTTCTTTCCATTTTCGCTTTTCTATCAGCATCGCCGACGGCATGGGGGATGAATTTGACAGAAAAGATTTGGCCGAAACGTTCGATCTCAGGAGCAATCTCGGCATCGGGCCCAGAGCCGTGAGCCACGATGACGCTGGTGTTGTCAATGATGCAGCGTGAGCAAGCGCCCTCCATGAACTGAAATGCCTTATCGAGAAAGACCCTGACCTCAAAGCGGGTGAAGCAAGGATAATACTGGATAAAGAGCTTCCTGGAGTAGCCGAGGACCAACCCCGCACACTGGGCCTTGACCTTCCTCTCACCCAGGAGCACCGGATGGGGAGAGGTATCGTGCTGCATCTCCTGGCCCGGACCAAATTCATAAATGCCTGAACGACGTTTTTTCTTATCCTCTCTCAGATCGAGGTCTCGCACGATCCGAGTCAGAGTGCTATAGGGGACGGTACGGCTGTATTCGCTCTCGAGGATTTCTTGAACCCTGACGACGTTGCCTTCAGAACGTTTGAACATCTCATGAATGATGGGGGATAGCTCCTCGTAGGGAGATTGTTTTTGCGGTCTGTCTTGCCACTTCCCCCGGATCACACGCCTGATCGTGTTTCGGGAGATCTTAAGGATTTGGCTGATCTGCCGGATTTGGACTCCCTTCTGATAAAGACTTAAAATGGCTTGCTTCGTCTCCTGGGTAATCATCGCGATCATACCTCCTGATCTGTTTTTCAAGTTCCATAAATTGCTTCTGACTTTCTTCAAAGGCGGTCAGCAGGATGCGTCGGTCAAGATTGCACTGGCCTGAATAGAAGAGTGTGGAGACTTCTCTGAGGAGACCTCGGAGCATATGAGCGATCACTCTCAAATCCCTGAGCCATCTGCCCTCTGGTCCCTCTTTCAAGGCCTTGGCCTCTATGGTTTCCTCCTTTGCACGCAGCGCTTTTAAGAATAGGAAGGGGTCAGACACCATGTTCTCTCTTTGCTTCCGATTGGCTTGCTGGTAGTAGTGAAAGAATTGGGCCAGTTCCCGAGTGGACAGAGATACTTTAGAAAGATTCTCTGAAAGCGCCTTTGCATGCTCCGGTATTGCACGCGCAATAGGGGCAATCACCCGGGTGGCAGCCCAGGTCGAGATCACCCCCTTTCGAATCGACTCCAAAAGATCTTCAGAAAGAACACTGTAAACAGCCAGTCGCCCTGAGACCCAACTCTGTTTACGTCCCACCATGGAGGCGATCCTGCTCTGGGACAGATGGTATTGATCATGAAGCTCCCGGAGAAGAGCCGCCTCCTCGAACAGATCCCATTTACGACTATGAGCCCGAGCCAAGATCTTTACCAGGGCCTCTTCTTCTTTGCATTCCCAGATCTCCGCCACAACAGTGTCACGCAGACAGCGCTTCAGAGCCTTCACCCTTAGATAGCCATCAAGCAAGACAAAGCAATTGCCCTCCTCCCTCAAAACAATCACAGGCAGGATCTGCCCAAAGCGCTCAATGGAACTGGCCAAAGCCAAGACCTTCTCAGGCCATTCGATCCGGGTATGGGCATAGCGAAGATGAAGCTGTGCGATCTCGATCTCTTTGACTTCTCGAAGATCTCCAGGATCCATGACCCTCTCACTCTCGACGAGGAAATCGATCTACCACCTGCCCCTTACATCCACAAAAATGACATCTCCCGCTTCGATCAAACCATGCCCGAGCATCAACGATAAGGAAGCGGCTATAAACAAGAAGCCCTATAACCCACAAGGGCAACCCCCTTGAAGAGGGATCATCCATCTTTTTTTCACCCTGTTTGCTCCACCCGTGCCGACGGCGGTTTTCTGCCTGACGGTGAGCCTTCTTCCCTTTCGGAGTCTGCCGGTACCGTTTTTGTGCTTCCCGGTGAGTTCGGCCTCTCCCTAAACGACCGCACTCCTCGGAACAATAAGCTTGTCCCCTCCAGCATCGCTGACATACGCAGAAACTCTCCTTACACCACCGGCAACAAACCTCGACCAGGAGCAAAATAAAATGGCCTCCAACCCTTGCAAACAGTCAGAAGCCATGGTAAAAATAATTAGCTTCGTTGAGCTTCCAATTGTTTGCGAAGCTCTTCTTCAAAGCCCGAAGTTGCCCCTTCGGGCTTCTCCTTTTCTATCCCTTTTAAAAGCCGATACGATAATTGTTAATGGAGTGAAAGGAAAAATCAGCCCTTCTTCTCTTCGAAGGGCAAGAGGTGGGTCAAAAACCTTGAGTATCTTGTCGGTGGGTCAATCCTTCTGAGCGGAGGTGGGTCACTTCAAATGAGCGTTAAAG
>Ga0207951_101149_pt1 | contig 10487 bp, 10 predicted proteins | sample Subbio12Aug_8Bad_FD_184830 | JGI IMG/M metagenome (GOLD analysis project Ga0207951, IMG submission 184830) | Serpentinite rock and fluid subsurface biosphere microbial communities from McLaughlin Reserve, California, USA - CR12Aug_8Bad (SPAdes) | ecosystem: Environmental > Terrestrial > Deep... | reverse complement strand
ACGGTTATCTCGTCCTGTTTCACTCGGGCGAAAGCTCGAGTGCGGATTGAAACAGCACCCTGCCGTATGAGGCTACCGCTAATCAGGGTTTCACTCGGGCGAAAGCTCGAGTGCGGATTGAAACCCCGCCTAGCGGCGTAGCGCGGACGATGGTGGTGGGTTTCACTCGGGCGAAAGCTCGAGTGCGGATTGAAACTCGGCTGTTTGATGCGCGGAACGGCAAACAGTAGGGGTTTCACTCGGGCGAAAGCTCGAGTGCGGATTGAAACCAGGGTGAGCGGCCCATATCCCCGCTCACCCTCAGGTTTCACTCGGGCGAAAGCTCGAGTGCGGATTGAAACAACGAAGAAGTGACCCCATTACCACCAATTCTCGGTTTCACTCGGGCGAAAGCTCGAGTGCGGATTGAAACACGTCCTCCGTTACCACCAGTGCTGCCTGCTCGCCGGTTTCACTCGGGCGAAAGCTCGAGTGCGGATTGAAACCAGATGTCTACGTACACCTGCCCGGTCGGGCCTGCGGGTTTCACTCGGGCGAAAGCTCGAGTGCGGATTGAAACCATTAAGAGGACCGCCCTATTCCTCATGTTTCTAAGTTTCACTCGGGCGAAAGCTCGAGTGCGGATTGAAACGTGCAGTGCGGTCTGCGATGAGACGCTGGCCGCCTGGTTTCACTCGGGCGAAAGCTCGAGTGCGGATTGAAACGGCGGTGATTTCAAGCAAGACATCGAACTCGTATGTTTCACTCGGGCGAAAGCTCGAGTGCGGATTGAAACGATCGCCATGCGCAGCCTGGTCTGCTCCTTGGTGGTTTCACTCGGGCGAAAGCTCGAGTGCGGATTGAAACAAGAAGGAAGAAGAAAGCTAGTTGGCGGGTGTGCGCGTTTCACTCGGGCGAAAGCTCGAGTGCGGATTGAAACCCGTGGGGTGTATACCGAGACTTTCTTAGTCAAGGTGGTTTCACTCGGGCGAAAGCTCGAGTGCGGATTGAAACAGATGTCTACGTACACCTGCCCGGTCGGGCCTGCGGTTTCACTCGGGCGAAAGCTCGAGTGCGGATTGAAACCGTTACTGGCCGATCTGCCCCCCCATAAATGGAAAAGTTTCACTCGGGCGAAAGCTCGAGTGCGGATTGAAACTTGCCCCTTGGGGCAAGAAGAAAGGGAAACACCATGTTTCACTCGGGCGAAAGCTCGAGTGCGGATTGAAACGTGAACGACGGTCTTGGCCTTAGCTGACAGCTTCTCGTTTCACTCGGGCGAAAGCTCGAGTGCGGATTGAAACCTTTACAATGGCATAAGCACAGGCCTAATTAGCAAGTTTCACTCGGGCGAAAGCTCGAGTGCGGATTGAAACAGTACCCTCACCCGCCACGAACCGTACATGATCCGGTTTCACTCGGGCGAAAGCTCGAGTGCGGATTGAAACCCGGCGGGGATTGCGGCTTACGCTAGGGGCATTCAGTTTCACTCGGGCGAAAGCTCGAGTGCGGATTGAAACTTCAGCAGATCGGTAACTTTAGTGTGTGGGAAGTCGTTTCACTCGGGCGAAAGCTCGAGTGCGGATTGAAACAAGGGCCTGCCTATGGGTACTCCCTTGAGCGTGCAGGTTTCACTCGGGCGAAAGCTCGAGTGCGGATTGAAACCCCAACCCGTATTTGCAAAAATGACCGCATCGACTGTTTCACTCGGGCGAAAGCTCGAGTGCGGATTGAAACAAATCCTGCCCGGCGGGCGCTCCAAACAAAAAAGGCGTTTCACTCGGGCGAAAGCTCGAGTGCGGATTGAAACCCATGCCGAAATCAACCCCATTCATTCTCCGCTTGTTTCACTCGGGCGAAAGCTCGAGTGCGGATTGAAACCCGGGCCTCGAGCTACTCCACCGGTGGCTCATGAGTTTCACTCGGGCGAAAGCTCGAGTGCGGATTGAAACAATTATCCGGTCATCGCAACGGGGCGATTAGTACGGGTTTCACTCGGGCGAAAGCTCGAGTGCGGATTGAAACTGGTATGTGATTGATAGGCTAACGCCTCAGGCGGTGGTTTCACTCGGGCGAAAGCTCGAGTGCGGATTGAAACATGTGATGTGTGGTAGCGGTTTGGTGGGGCTGTTGGTTTCACTCGGGCGAAAGCTCGAGTGCGGATTGAAACAAGCAACGCATCAGTAACCATCACATCACCGCCTGAGTTTCACTCGGGCGAAAGCTCGAGTGCGGATTGAAACTTCCGTTTGCGCTTGCCCGTTTGCTAGCGGACCTGTTTCACTCGGGCGAAAGCTCGAGTGCGGATTGAAACAAGCCCGTACAGCCAAAACGCCACGGGCGACGGCGGTTTCACTCGGGCGAAAGCTCGAGTGCGGATTGAAACGGGCATAATGCCGCCTGGTAGTCCTTCGTTTGCGGTGCGTTTCACTCGGGCGAAAGCTCGAGTGCGGATTGAAACTAACCGGTCGATCCTGCCGTCCAGCCGCTTAATCTCGTTTCACTCGGGCGAAAGCTCGAGTGCGGATTGAAACCAGCTACTGAGCCCTGACTTTCGCAGCCGCTTCATGGTTTCACTCGGGCGAAAGCTCGAGTGCGGATTGAAACAAGCGAGTTGCAGACGATTAGAACGTTCGACCCGTTGTTTCACTCGGGCGAAAGCTCGAGTGCGGATTGAAACACACCATTTGACAATTCTATCGATCCATGCTATGCGTTTCACTCGGGCGAAAGCTCGAGTGCGGATTGAAACACACCCTAATCAGCTAATTGCAGGTGTGCCACTGCACGTTTCACTCGGGCGAAAGCTCGAGTGCGGATTGAAACTTTGCAGTGAGTCTTAGACTCTCGGTGGCTGCTTCCGTTTCACTCGGGCGAAAGCTCGAGTGCGGATTGAAACGGGGTGAGCGCTTCATAGGTGATCCCCTCAAATGGGTTTCACTCGGGCGAAAGCTCGAGTGCGGATTGAAACCAATGGCTAGGCGCATCAAGATTGCTAACCCTAAGTTTCACTCGGGCGAAAGCTCGAGTGCGGATTGAAACGATGAGGGCGATGTCGGCCGCGTGCCCGGTTAGATGTTTCACTCGGGCGAAAGCTCGAGTGCGGATTGAAACACGCTCTTGGGCCGTGGATTGGGTGCATGGTGCTTGTTTCACTCGGGCGAAAGCTCGAGTGCGGATTGAAACTAGCGGAGTTCGCTGTGCTGGATCAGTGAGCCTATGTTTCACTCGGGCGAAAGCTCGAGTGCGGATTGAAACCCGCGAGTACCGCCGCGTGGACTGGCACGGCGCGATGGTTTCACTCGGGCGAAAGCTCGAGTGCGGATTGAAACATGTGGCTATCCCGCGTCAAACCGGTGCCGCAAGTTTCACTCGGGCGAAAGCTCGAGTGCGGATTGAAACTCTGCCTCAAGCATTGCCTCGAGGGTCGCCGCGTGTTTCACTCGGGCGAAAGCTCGAGTGCGGATTGAAACTTGGAGCGCATGGTGGCGATCAGGTGGCCGGGGTGTTTCACTCGGGCGAAAGCTCGAGTGCGGATTGAAACGAGCACTACCTGGGCGCGTACCGATCAGCTAGACTGGTTTCACTCGGGCGAAAGCTCGAGTGCGGATTGAAACTCAGTCTCTTACTTGGACTTATCGAGCCCTCCTGCTGTTTCACTCGGGCGAAAGCTCGAGTGCGGATTGAAACCAGAGGGACAGCGTGGCCCCTTATCTTGACTACAGCGTTTCACTCGGGCGAAAGCTCGAGTGCGGATTGAAACCCGAGCCATGTAGGACGCCGCCGCTCGACCACTCGTTTCACTCGGGCGAAAGCTCGAGTGCGGATTGAAACCAGAGCGCTCCGCTTGCGCCCCTCCTGGTCTTCCCGTTTCACTCGGGCGAAAGCTCGAGTGCGGATTGAAACCTTGAGGGCAGTCCAGAGCAGCCGCGCCGCCGCGTGTTTCACTCGGGCGAAAGCTCGAGTGCGGATTGAAACAGCGTGACCATCACGAACTGAGCAGGAGTACGAGCGCGTTTCACTCGGGCGAAAGCTCGAGTGCGGATTGAAACATTTTTCGGAACGGGCGGCGGATGTATCCGCCGGGGTTTCACTCGGGCGAAAGCTCGAGTGCGGATTGAAACCCGTGTGTCTAACGTGGTGGTACAGAAGGCGTGATGTTTCACTCGGGCGAAAGCTCGAGTGCGGATTGAAACGGTGAGAGCACGGGTACAGCGGCAGCTTTATGCTACGTTTCACTCGGGCGAAAGCTCGAGTGCGGATTGAAACAACACCTTGCTGTCGGACAACTACATTGGCGGCCTGGTTTCACTCGGGCGAAAGCTCGAGTGCGGATTGAAACAACACCTTGCTGTCGGACAACTACATTGGCGGCCTGGTTTCACTCGGGCGAAAGCTCGAGTGCGGATTGAAACTTGCTCGATGAGGTGGCGCGTCAGTTTGACTCGCGGGGTTTCACTCGGGCGAAAGCTCGAGTGCGGATTGAAACCAGCCGCGCTAGCAACGATTCGTACTGGTAGCTAGTTTCACTCGGGCGAAAGCTCGAGTGCGGATTGAAACATCCGGGGCCAGCACGTCGGGCCTGTTCGCGCCGCCTGTTTCACTCGGGCGAAAGCTCGAGTGCGGATTGAAACCAGACCGGCCACCAAGCAGGACACCTATCTGCGCATGGTTTCACTCGGGCGAAAGCTCGAGTGCGGATTGAAACCGGCGTGCCCGCATGTAAAAGCGATATGACCGGCGTTTCACTCGGGCGAAAGCTCGAGTGCGGATTGAAACCCTTATGCTGCCTACCACGACCTAACCGAAGGCCAGTTTCACTCGGGCGAAAGCTCGAGTGCGGATTGAAACGGGCGCTAACGCCTATTGGGGTCGGGAAAACATAGTTTCACTCGGGCGAAAGCTCGAGTGCGGATTGAAACTTCAAGAAAGCCCTACAGCACGCCGCTTACTGTCGTTTCACTCGGGCGAAAGCTCGAGTGCGGATTGAAACACGAGCACCCCCAACAGAGCACCGATCGGCCCCAGTTTCACTCGGGCGAAAGCTCGAGTGCGGATTGAAACTAGGCGCAAGGGTGCTGAGGGGGGGCAGCACCTTTTGTGTTTCACTCGGGCGAAAGCTCGAGTTAAGTCTCATTCAGACACTGTCCCGAGCCCTGCGAAGGAAGTGTGGCCCCTTCTGCTTCTACTCTTCCAGGCCCTAAAGTCTCGCATCCACCTGAATTTGTTCACGGCGAGCAGCGAAAAACTCGCTTGGCAAAGCCGGCGAGGCCAAGCTTGCCGGCCAATGGCGGATCAACCTGCGTCCGAGCGGCACAGAGCCGCTGATCCGGGTGATGGTGGAAGGCGCCGATCAGGCGGCCATCGAAGCCCTCGTTAAGGATGTAGCAGCGGTAGCCGAGGAGCGACCGCGGCGCTCTCCCTCCGCGAGGAAATTGGGGTGAGGGGGCCTTACAGCGCAAGTCGGTCAGAACGTATACTGAGGGCCACACGGGGGTCCATTCGGCAGACCCTTCGCTTCACTCTGGGGAAGGCTCAGGGTAGGCTCAGAATGGAAATCCCGGTTAAGAATGAGTCGCAGGGGCCTGAATCCGTTGTCGATATCTGGGAGCAAAGTATGCAAACGAAGTCTTGGTTTAGTCAGGGTATCTTGTGGCTCGGGCCGTATCTTATCCTGATTCTCGCCCCGACCGGCCTGGTGCTGCTAACCACCCCACATCCGGCGCGGGGTTTCTGGATTGAGTTCGGTGTCGGGCTGGGGTTTGCGGGCCTGGTCGGGCTCTGCCTTCAGTTTGTGCTCACAGCCCGGTTCTCCCGCGTGGCTGCCATCTATGGTCAGGACGCCATGCTCCAGTTCCATCGGCAGATGGGTATTGTCGCCGCCATCTTTATCCTTATACATCACACGCTCCTCCTGGTCGTTGAACCAGCATTTCTGGAGTTCTTAGACCCTCGAGCCGGCCTGCCGCGTGCCATGGCCCTGACCTTTGTCCTCATCGCGCTCGGCTTATTGATCATCCCCTCGCTGTGGCGACAGCGACTAGGCATCCCCTACGAGTGGTGGCGACTGGGGCATGGCTTGCTCTCCTTCGCGGTGGTAGTCATTGGTATAGTACATACCCTGCAGGTTGGGCACTACACCGCGGAGTGGTGGAAACAGGCCTTCTGGGTTGGCCTGGCAGCGCTGACGCTGCTCCTGATTCTTTATGTTCGGGTCGTCCGGCCCCTGATAATGCTTCGGCAACCTTACCGGGTAGCCGAGGTGCGTCGGGAGCGTGGCAACTCATGGACGCTCACCTTAGAGCCGGAAGGGCACGCGGGGATGAAGTTTCGCGCCGGGCAATATGCCTGGCTGACGCTGGGCCACTCGCCCTTCTCTTTGCAGCAGCATCCGTTCTCATTCTCTTCCAGCGCATCGTCGCCGCACCGGTTGGAGTTCACCATCAAGGAGTTAGGGGATTTTACGCGCACCGTCGGTCAAGTGCCACCCGGCAGCCGCGCCTATCTGGAGGGTCCGTTCGGCACCTTCAATATCGATTTGGAAACTTCCGGCGAGACCGTGTTCATAGTCGGTGGGATCGGCATTACCCCGATCATGAGTATGCTGCGGACCCTGCGCGATCGCGGCGACCGACGACCCCTGGTGTTCATCTATGCCGTCAATCACCTGGCGGACGCCCTCTTCCGGGAAGAGCTCGAAGAGCTTAAGCAACACCTTAATCTGTGCCTCATCTATGTCATCGCCTACCCTGAGGAGGGTTGGGAAGGCGAGAGGGGCTTCATCACCGACGAGATGCTAAAGCGCCACCTGCCATCGCCGGAGCACGGGGCTTGCGAGTATTTCATCTGCGGCCCGGGGCCGATGATGACCATCGTAGAACGGGCGCTGGTAACCCAAGGAGTTCCTCTTCACAATATTCATGCGGAGCGCTTCGATATCGGCGCGGCAGCCGAGACCGGCATACGCCAGAAGCAGCTTCGGAATCTTGCAATCGGTCTAGGACTGGCTATGGCCGGCATTGTTGCCCTTTTCGCGCTGCTCAGGCATCTGTAGACGGCCAATGCCCAACCGAGCTGATCGTTGTCAACGCTGCGCGGCAAAGAAAGTGCTGAGCAGTTCGCCTGCCTCACGTGCCAACACCCCACCGCGGACTGTCACCTCACGCTTCCAGGGGGCGCGGTGGAGGCCGATCACGCTCCCCAAGGCCCCCTCGCGGTAATTAGCGGCGCCGTAGACGAGGCGCGCCAGGTGGGTCTGCAACACAGCTCCAACGCACATGGCACAGGGCTCGAGCGTGACATAGAGCGTGCAGCCGGTCAGCCGCCAGTCGCCCAGCCGCACCGCAGCCGCGCGGATGGCGTGCAGCTCAGCGTGGCCGGTGGGGTCGCGGTCGCGCTCGGTGGTGTTGTGGCCCACGCCGGCAACCTCTCCACCACCGACCACGACTGCCCCGATAGGCACCTCACCGGCATCCGCCGCCAGCCGGGCCTGCGTAAGCGCCAAGCGCATGAAGCGCTCATCGTCGTCTTCAGCTTTAAGCCCTGTGACAACGCGGGCATCGGTGGCGACTCCTTCAACCCAGAGCACCTCGGCACCGGTAGCCAGAACCCGTAAGCGGTTGCGCTCCTCGCGTGGGATCTTGCAGTCGATAAGGAGGTCGCTGAGCTTCCTGGAGCCAGCCGCTAAGCGGATGCGGTCACCGGGCAGCCGCGAGCGGTAGACCAGCGGGCCAAACGCCCGGGCCTTCTCGGGATCGACGTCAGGGGGCAGCTCGATGGCGGGCGTAGGCGCTATCGCTTCCTTCGCTGTCGGCCTCAAGACCTCCACCCGGCCGTAGCCGACCCGCGCCAGACGCCCCTTAGGGAGCGACAGGCGCGTAGGAGAGCCCTGCTCGAGCGCTTTGCGGAGCACCTCAAGGTGGGTACTATCAGGCGGCACTCCGGCTCGCTTAAGCAGGAGCTGTAGCGCGTGGCGTTGCAGAGCAGGGGGTGCTCGGCGCAAGGGCTCGATGGCTATACCGGCCTCGTCCAGTAACGGAGCCGCTAACTCGTCGAGCAGCACCCGTTGGTCATGCTGCCAAGTAGCCAGGTGCGAAAGGCGCTCGAGCCAATTAGGATAGCGCTCGGCCAGGCGCGGCAACAGCTCAAGGCGCAACCAGGCGCGAGTGCGCTTGGTATCCAGGTTGCTCTCGTCCTGACGGTAGGGCTGCTGAAGCTGGCGCAGATAGTCAAGCAGCTCGCTCCGCCGCACAGCCAAGAGCGGGCGGACCACCCACCCCTGCCTAGGCGGCATCCCGGTCAAGAAGGCCGCGCCGCGCAGGAGCTGCATCAGGACCGTCTCTGCCTGGTCGTCCAGGGTATGTCCGGTCACGATGGCCTCAGCGCCCACGCGCTTAGCCGTGCGGGTCAAGAAGCTGTAGCGGAGCCGCCGCGCCGCGTCCTCGAGGTTCCAACCCCGTTCGTCGGCAATGCGCGCTATCTCGGCACGCTCGCTATGACAGGGCAGGCCCAACTCTCGGCACAGCGCCCGGACGAAAGCGGCGTCCTCAGCTGATTCGGAACGCAGCGCATGGTCGAAGTGGGCCACCTCGAGCCGGTATGGCCCCTGGTGCAGCAGGCGCAAGAGCGCTACCGAATCCGGCCCGCCTGAGGCGGCAACCAGCACCACCTTAGCCTCCGGCGCTAGCCCGGCCAGGTGCGAAAGCGTTCGTTCCCGAAGCTTCACCACACCACGTCTATCCCAGCCACGGCAGCAACGGTTGCATCTCGGGTGATGAGGGGGCACTGCAAGTACGCCGCCGTCGCGGCGATCAGGCGGTCGCCGCGTTCGGGGATGGCGTAGAGCGTCTGGGCTCGCTCCACGATCTCCCGGGTCAGATCGACGCTGAAGAAATGCCCCGAGGAGAAGAGCGCGTGTGCCCAGGCGGAAAAGCCGCCTTGTAGCGCAATCGCGCCGGACCAGGTCGCCTCCCCTACTTCGACCAGCGCGATGGTCGGCACGTAAATCGCCGCTCGCTCCGCTTCAGCACGCTCGAAGAGCGCCTTGGCCCTCCGGCCGAGCTTACGGTGACGGCCCAGCCCATACCAGATGAGCGCGTGTGCGTCCGTCACGGCAATGGCAGCCACCGTTAGAACCTCTCGATCTTTGTCCGAGCCTGCTCCCTGGCGTCGCTGCGCAGCTCCTGTAGTGCGTGCTCGAGCTCGTCGTCGCCGAGTTCTGAAACGATGCTCCCCGCGAGGCGGAACGGCTTGGCGACCTGACGCCTCAACTCACGCAGGCTGGCTTCGAGGTAGTTGAGCCGCGCCTCGCTCACGAGCGCCACCCGCTCCCGCTTGTCTCGATGTTCGATGAAGACCACGCCATCCTGAGCAGCAACATACTCCGCTAATTCGAAAAGCTTTCTGCGTGCTTCGGAGATGCTCATGTGCCTTGTCATTGCAACGCCTCTCGGGGGCCTAACGTACAACTCATTGTACAAGATAACTAACGACTTCGGCGGCTATAGTTACCCGTTTCATGGACAACTTCGATAGCCGCCCGCTCCTCTTCAGCGCGCTGGGAGTTCACTTGTTGGGCGTGTACCGGCCATCTGCTATGATGACAGCGGCTAATACTGGCCGGCACATCAGCCTCTAACGGATACCTGACTGTGCCGCAATGTGGGAGAGAGCATCGGGTGGGAGAGAGCATCGGGACGAATGCCTCTGGGAGCGAGCGGCACCGCGGGCGATGCTACAGGGGTGAGCGCTTCAGCTCGCCAAACTTCTCTTGAGCGACTGATGAGGGTCGGGGTATTCCGAAAAAACCGTTCCAAGACGCGGCTATGAAACTGTTCGACCTGAGCAATTTGCGTGGCGACCTCTTCGGAGGTATCACCGCCGGCATAGTCGCCTTGCCGCTAGCGCTTGCTTTTGGGGAAGCTTCGGGAGCAGGCCCCATGGCCGGTCTGTGGGGCGCTATCTTAGTCGGCTTTTTCGCCGCCCTCTTTGGTGGTACCGGGGCGCAGATCTCTGGGCCGACCGGGCCGATGATCGTGGTCTTCGCCGGTATATTTGGCGCACATCCTACTTTTGCCTTTAGCGCCGTTATGCTGGCAGGTCTCCTACAGATTCTGATGGGGCTCTTTAAGTTTGGTAAGTATATCAATCTGATCCCCTACCCAGTCGTATCCGGCTTCATGAGCGGTATCGGCTGCATCATCATTGCCCTACAACTATCACGCCTGTTTGGTCATATGCCTAACGGCAATGGGATCACTGCGGCCTTGTGGTCGATTCCCAAAGCCGTTACTGCCCCCGTACTTCCCGCGCTCCTGGTCGGCTTGCTGGCACTGGCACTGGTCTTTGTGTGGCCCAAGACCTGGGGCAAGTGGGTCCCCGGCCCACTAGCGGCGCTGCTGATCGGTACCCTAGTCAGCTTGTTCGTACCGGGCGCCCCGCTGCTTGGCGATATTCCATCCGGCCTCCCACAATTGCATCTCCCCCAAATCGCAGCCGATATTTCGCTG
>Ga0207951_101147_pt1 | contig 10515 bp, 10 predicted proteins | sample Subbio12Aug_8Bad_FD_184830 | JGI IMG/M metagenome (GOLD analysis project Ga0207951, IMG submission 184830) | Serpentinite rock and fluid subsurface biosphere microbial communities from McLaughlin Reserve, California, USA - CR12Aug_8Bad (SPAdes) | ecosystem: Environmental > Terrestrial > Deep... | reverse complement strand
GCGACCACCAGCAGTATGCCGGCCACAGCGGCGACAGCACGGCCTGCTGCGGGCGTTGGACCAAACAACTGGAAGAACCAGCCGGTCATCATCGAATAGAACCGCGCGCGCGTGTAAACGCCATCGCCCATCGCCAGCGTGCCATGGTCGGCCCAGGAGCGTCCGGCGAGAAGGTGATAGATCTCATCCGTCCGCAAGGCGGAATCGCCGATGCCGACGAACCTGACCGTGATCGCCATAAGCAGGAGCGTCGTCGCCAGGACGAAAGGCGATGAGAACAGCTTTACATACCGATCCGACAACTTTGCCCCCGTTGCTTTGCCTGGAAACAGTCAACCAATCATGCTGACGCTCCAATCGTCAGAAAATGAAGAATTTTCTTACCAGCACCAAAAATACGATGATGATCGTGAACCATGCCAGCAGGCTGATGGTGCGTTCCTGATCCGTCATTGCACGATCCTTTTCCGCACAAGAAAACCTCTGATAGTCATGCCGCTCATGCGCCGCGCGGACCAGCTAATTGGCGTGCCGCCGCCGTGCCAATCAGCATGGGTCGATCAACGGGCGCCATTGCCGACATCATCTCCATGGCGAACCGCCGGTTCAGGGCGAGCCCCTCCGATGGATCGTCGCCGATCGTCGAGATCCGTACCAGTACACCGTCGGGGATCACGCCAGCGAACTGGTCCTCCAGTTTTGCGATCCGCTGCTCCCGTCCGTCCGTCGGCAGATGTTCGCCAATACGCGTCCAATAAAGAACCTGCTCGATCCGCTGCGGAATCGATGCCGTAAGCGCCCGGCCGGGAATTTCAACCTGGGGAGCCAGGGCAATCAAGGCCTTGGCGCTACGGTCTATTCGAAAACCGAAGGCGGGATAGCAAACTTCGGGCCGATGGAGCTGAAGCAGATCATTCTGCGTGTCGCCATACGCGACCAGCAGCATAACCATCGCACCAGAATCATCTACATAGAGGCGGCCGACAGTCTGGCTGTAAACCTTGGCGGCCAGGCTGTCGTCATCATCCGGCGTGATGAGGGCATCGCTGGGCTGATCGACCCAACCGCCGAACGCGCTGGGGATCGCCTTGTCCAGCTTGTTGGGGCCAGCAAGGAACAGCCGCCGTCGCGGCGTCAAGGCGGTGGCGGATCCTGCGGCAGCCATGCAGGCCAAACCCATTATCGCATGGCGGCGGTTTATCATGATCGCCCGCGTCTCGCGACGCCACGGACCAGCCCGAACAAGCTGTCGAGCCCGAAAATGCCGAGCAGCGCGATTACGAACATCAGCATGCCTGCAGAATTGTGCAGAAATCCCTGGGCAGCCGCCTCCCCGAAATAATGGGTGATAAGAACAAGGACGATCACCCGGATGAGGTTTGCAAAAATCGCGATCGGGATGATCCAAAGCACGAGGAACAGCGCATACTGCCAGCTCGCATTATGGCGGAGGTAAATGTAGAACAGGCTGATCGCGGTCAGGCTGAACAGTGAATTCAGCCCGGCGCACGCATCTTTCACCAGAAGCTGATACTGGTCGACGTACAGCACGACGCCTTGGCGAACGATCGCATATCCGGCCGAGGCAAGCAGCGTTTCTGCACTATAAGACACGAACTCCTTGAGCGGCGCGGTGATCTGATCGACGAACCAGCCCGGCATCGGCACCAGAAAGAGCAGGTAGAAAATCGGAAACCACAGCGACTGAAGCACGTGAAGGCCGACGAAGCTGTAAGCGATTGCCAAGGCCGCCAGGATCAGTGCGAAGGTTTCCACGCTCAGGAAATCGAATGCCCTGCTTAGAGCGTAGAGCAGTAACGCGCCTAACAAACCGGCGAAGGCGAGTGTGGGCGAGCCTGGTGTAGCACGCGCCACGATCTCACCCCATCGACGCCAGATCAGCCATAATCCCGTAGCAAGCACAATCGGGCCGTGCACGCCCTGATCCTTGGTCCAGGCATCCGACGCGAGCGAGAGAAGTGTGGGTATCGCCATCGACAAGAAGCCGATGGCGAGGATCAGGACGGAACTACGCGGCTGAACGATCGACCGCGATGCGAGCGCCGCTGGCATCAGAAGTCATTAAGCACAGTCCCAACGACAACCGAGCGGTCCGCGCCCAGGAGCTGCGAAAGAGTCCGCACATCGTTGAAGAAGGTTTTGTGCTTGCGGCCGACGATCAGGCTATAGCCCGCGACATTGGCGACGCGCTGAGCATCGGTGCAGCTGTTGGTCGGCGTGGTATCGAAGATCGTCAGGTCGAATTCGCGCAGCAAACGGTCCACCAAGTGCGGGAAACGTCCGCCGGACAGTAATTCCTGCGGATTGGTTGGCACTGCGCCCGCCGGAATGATCGCGAGATCGGGCAGCACGCTTTCGATGATGATATCGTCGATTTCCTTAGCGGAATCCGACAGATATTCGGACAGACCACCGCGGCGGGGCTTGAGGCCGAACTCTTCCGCAACGCCGGGGTCGCGCAGGTTGGCGTCCACCAGAACGGTCGAAAGCCCGATCTGCGAGATCGCCACCGCGAGATTGCAGGCGATGAACGTGCACCCCGTTTCTGCCGCCGGCGTGCAGATCGCAATAGAACGGCGTCCTTCCTGAACATGCTGGGCGACGAAACGGGTACGCAGGGCGCGGATGCTCTCGGCCTCGATGCTGTTCGGATCGCTCAATACGAGCGGAAGCCTGGTCGGCTTTTCGCCTTCGCCACGCACCACACGGAAATCCGCAGCTGTCGCGGACGAGGCCACGGACGGGTCAGTGCTCATATGAGAATGCTCGACATTCATCCGTAAATCTCCGCCTCGCGCCGTCTTTTCTTGCGATCAAGAAACCGGATAACCTTGCTCGTAACCGAATCCGGTTTACGGCTAACGCCGACGATGGCGAATGTCGGCACGCCCGACGCATAGCTCAGATCGTCGGCGCTGCGCACACGGCGCGCGAGCAATTCGGTTAGCAATGCGAGCAGGACTCCTAGGCCTAAGCCGACCGCAATCGCTCCACCCATGATGATGGGGACATTCGGGAAAGACGGCTCGCCCGGCACGATCGCATCGGCAAGCGGCATGATCCCGGTGTCGTCGACATTGGATTGGAGCCTGAAATTGGCGACGCTCTGCGTGGCCTTCAGATACTGGTCCTTCCGTAGGTCGATCTCGCCCTGAAGCTGGCGAAGCTTGTCGAGCTTGTCACTCTGGCTAAGCACTTTCGCCTTCTGTCGTTCGAACGCAGCATCAATTGCCCCGATGTTGGTGCCTCCAGTGGTGACAGGCGTTGCACTGGCGGCAAGCAACTCGCGTTCACGCCGCATCGCGAGCATTTGCGGGTGATTAGGACCCAAGCTCATCGCTGACTGAGCGATCTTTGAATCGAGCACGTCGAGTTGCGATGGACCACCGCCTCCCGATACCACCACCGGTTGATTGAGGCCGGCCGTGGCGCTTTCGCCAGTCAACGCGCTCAACTTCATGCTCTCAAGGTCGACATTGGCCTCGTTGAGTACGATGTTGTTGGCCTGCGCGTACTGATTGCGTTCTTTTTCAGCCGCACGGAGCTGGGTCAGCGCCTTGTTCGCCTGCTCGTCATACCAGTCTGCGATCTTCGCTGCGCCAGAGCGGCGGAAGCGCAGATTTTCCTCCAGATAGGCATCTCGGATAAGGTCGGCGGTCTGCGCGGCTTCTTCCGGCGTTGGGGCCGAATAGTGAATTTCGAGGATCGCCGTGCCCATAAGGAGGTTGGCTTCGGTATTGTCGATGATCCCCTGAGCCAACCAACGACGGATATCGATCTGGGACGGATCCACCGACTCGTTATACTTGGCGATCACCGCCGGATCACGCGCCCATCCAAGGGCGTCGACGACCCGGCCGGCGGTTCGATAATCCTGGATGATCTGAATCTGGGTCTGGGCGTAACCGCCAAGCCCGCGATCGCCCGCGCCAACGCCCTCGCCCAGCGGATCCTGCTGGCCAAGCAACAACTTGCTGGTCGCCGTGTAGGTCTTGGGCAGCAAGAACGCGGTGACCGTCGCCACGGCGAAACAGCTCAGCAAGGCTGCGAGGATGATCGCCCGCCGCGCGAAGAGGATACGCAGGAACTGCAGCAGACTCATGACCTAATCCCTAATCGACGCGATAAGTCTCAGAACAAACGCTCGCCAATGACGATCGAATCTCCAGGCTGAACGAGGGTTTCGAGGTTCACCCGCTTGATCTCGCGGCCCTGCCGAAAGATCTTCACCTTGTTCATCGAACCTTCGGGCTTGACGCCGCCTGCCCGGGCTATTGCCTTGCGAACGGTCAAGGCTTCGTTAAGTGGGAACTCTCCCGCCCCGTTTATCGCCCCTGACACGTAATAAAGCTCCGCCTTGGGTACGAAAATCTTGTCACCAGGCTGCACGAGCGGGTCGTCCTGCTCGGTACCCTTCGCAAGATTTTCAAACGACAGCTTCATGCCGGGCATGCCGGGACGGGTAAGGATGACATAATTGGCGCCCGACGGCTTGATGCCTCCAACGCGCGCCAAAATCTCTGACAGACGATAAGCGCGATCGACCGGGACGATGCCGGTCGATCCCACTTCGCCGAGCGCTACGATATAGCGACTGGCATAGGACACGATCTCGACGTTGACGACCGGATCCGCGAAGATCCCTGCCGCCTTGAGCCGCGAGGACACCGACTGAGCCAGTGTGATGGCCGTGTAGCCTTGAGCCTGCACGCTGCCGATAAACGGCAGCGGCACCGTGCCGTCCGACTTGACTTTGACCCGGCTGCGGAAATCCTGCTGGCCGAGCACGTCGACTTCAATCACGTCCTCCGGCCCGATCTGATAACCATCGGTCGAAGACGCCGCCATGGGCGCCGTCTGTGCGGGGCCATTCTGGACCTGGTTGAACTGGGGCGGCGCGGCCGCGTCCTGCGCAAAAGCAGGCCGTCCGAAAACCCCGATCAATGCAAGCAAAGCAATACTATACTGGGTGAAGCGCATCATATCCTCATCAGAACCTGAAGCCGGTTGTCAAAGCGACCCTGTTCGCGGTGTAATCCAACCCCGGAACCGGTGAATTGCGAATGAAGTGCGTACCGCTGAGCCCGAAGGTCAGGCGGCGGAAGGACTGGAAATTGATGCCCGCGCCGAACTGCGTGGTTTTGTCGCCCGAGCCGATATTGATCGGAAGCGGCACGGTCGGATTATTCGGGTCAAAGCCAACGAAGCTCGTGCCTTTGAACTTGCGGCGTGTGTGTGTGGCGTTTGCGTTAAGGCTGATGACCTGCGACAGCGCATAGGTCAAAGTACCGGAAAACCGCGTCTGCACTGAATAATCGACACCCAACAGATTCGACTGCTGTGTATCGCGGCCAAAATCCAGGGTTGCGCTGATCCGATCGCCGCCACGATAGGTGAGGCTGCCGGCATAAGTCAGCCCACTGCTTCCGGGCGTGCCGGGAATGCCGACGATCGACGACGGCCGGGACTTCACCTTCATATAACCAACCTCAACCGAGCCAGTCAGCCGGGTGCCGATCTCGCGTTGGTAGGCGATTCCGCCCGAATAGGTCTTGATGTCATCATTGGCCGGGAAACCTGACCCGAGCGTTGGCCGATTCGGATAGGTACCGAGCGCCGCGCGACCGTAAACCGAAACCATGCCGAAAGCCGGACGGGCATAGCCGATCCGACCGGTGATCGTATGCCGCCGATAATCCGAGACTTCCCGGAGAGGTGAGCTGTTGGTCACGTTTTCGAACTGATATTCAACGCCTGGGCGGATGCCGATATTGTCCCCGCACAGTACACCGACACCGGCCCGGATGCGGGTCTCGGCATTCTTGTAATTAACACCGTCCAGAATATCGGAAAGATCGCTCTGCGCGCGGCGGAAATTGACGTTTGGCGACACATCGCAAATCGACAAGGCCGTGGTTGCGCGGGCGCCCAGATCAATATTCTCGCGATTGAGCTGGCTATTGTCGGTATAAAATTTGTACGAGACGAGAGCGCTGAGGCTGACTTCACCTCGCGCCAATGGACGCGTGTAGGTGACCGAGACGGTCGGCTCGATGATCCAGTCGCCGCCTTCACGGCCTGGACGCGACACGCCGTCCGGTGTCCGGAACACGTTGTCGTCGTAGCTCAGAACATTCCCTACGAAAATGTCCAGGTTGCGCAATGGGCTGGTCTGCGCAACAGCCGCCCCGCTCCAGCATGCCGTTAGCATGACACCGCACCAAAGTTTCAAGCGCAAAGCCTCCCTATTATTATGCGCGCACCCCATAGCGCACAAACGTCTTGCCGAATAGTTGAAAACGGCTTGACCACTATACCTATTGGCAGACAGCCCCATCTCTTCAAAGCCGCACTAATCAGCCGTCGAGCTGGCTATCACCCAAATGCTGCATGTGCTTAGCCGCGAAGCTAGAGGCTTGCAACCGTGGCAACCATTATTGACCAGCCTGCTTCAGATCGGCACAACCGCCCGCGTTCAGCGGTAACTAGGAAAAAGTTGGTGGGGCAGGAAGCGCGGCTCGCAGTAATTCTCGTAAACTGGCGCAGTGCTCGGGACACGATCGAATGCTTGGAAACCTTGTTGCGGAGCAGCATTCCCGTCCATGCCATCGTTTGCGACAACGCGTCGGGAGACGGTTCCGCCGACGCGATCGCCGCCTGGGCTGCGGGCGATGCGGCGGCTGCTCCGCAGAATCCCGCGCTGTCGCATCTCTTCGAAACCACGCTGCCACGCCCGGTCGATTTCGATCATCTGCACCCTGGCCAATCGCTTCCGGACGGACCGCGCAAACCCCTGACGATTCTCGAAACCGGCGGAAATCTAGGCTATGCGGGGGGAAATAACGCGGGGCTACGACTCGCCCTCGCCAACCCGTCCATCACCCATTTCTGGCTTCTCAACAATGATACGGTGGTTGAGCCGGACACCGCCGAGCGCATCCTCGCCTGTTTCGATGCGCGGCCCGAACTCGGCATGCTCGGCACCGACCTCAGGCTCTACCATCAGCCTGAACGACTGCAGATGCAGGGCGTGCTCAGCTTCGACAAATGGACCGGCCGCGCGCTCGGCATCGGGGCCGGGCGGTTGGGTTCGGATCCACTTCCAACTGATGAAGTGGAGGCCAAAGCTGACTTTATCTGTGGTGCTTCATTAACTGTAAGTCGCGCCTTTCTTGATCAGGTCGGACTGCTCGAACAGCGCTATTTTCTTTACTATGAGGAAGTTGACTGGGCGGTCCGCGGACGTGCCCGGTTCTCGCTAGGCTACTGCCCTGGCGCGGTCGTCTATCATAAGGAAGGCGCTTCGGCGGGCTCATCATCTGGTAGCGACCGGCGCAGTGCGCTGTCTGAATATCATCATACGCGCAGCCGTCTGATCTTCAGCAGGCTGCACTACCCCGCCCTGCTGCCGCTTTACTTCGGATATGGCATGGCACTCGCGGGCCGGAGACTGCTTGGCGGCCAATGGGCAAAGACCGCCGCGATCCTCCGCGCCTCATTCGGCCTGCCCTTGGTCCGGCGTTAAAATTCAAATTAACTGGAGGAATAAGTAGCGGATCGAACACACGCGCGAATCACTTTTGCTCTTCTCGGCGGAAACCCAAATCAAGGCTTGCGGCAGATGAACAGATTCTCGCCGGGCAACAGCCCATACCGAACGCTTTTGTCGCCATCGAAGGACGCTGCCTCTACATTGAAGCCCGGCGCGGCCAGTCGATCCCTCAGATCGCGCCCATAACGGCGGACATGGTTGTCCTTGCCATAATGCAGAGCCTTGCCATTCGGATCGAACTGCGCGCCATTCTCATAGGTATGTTCCCAGCCCTCGGCGACGGGGACGAGGATGAACAGCCGTCCGCCGGGGCTTAGTATGCGGTATAGCTCGGCGACCGCCTTGCTGTCGTCGACATGCTCCAGCACATGCGAGCAGATGATCGCATCCTGGCTGCCCTCCGGCAGGTCGATCGCCTCGATGTTGAGTTTCAGATCGACGCCGGACGCAAACAGGTCAGCGGTCTTATATTCGCCGGCCAGCTCCCGGATATGATCAGTAAGGCAGGTTTCCGGTGCGAAATGGAGTACGCGATCCTTCGGCCCAATCAGTTCGCGCTCGGTGAGGTTGAGCCACAACAGCCGGTTGCGCGGCAATGATCCACAGGACGGACACAGCGCGTCGAAATTGAAGATGTCCGGAAAATGCACCTCCGCGAGAAAGCGACCCTTGTGGCCGCATAGCGGGCATTCCCGGTCATACTGGCCGAAACCCTTCACCGCCGCCTTCGTGAGAAAGCTGACCGCGCGGACATATTGCCATCTGGGACCAAGCATTCGCTTGAATGCCTGCTTCATACGCTCACCCTCCGTCGCACGATCCGCCCCCGCTAGCCGCGCCGGCGGCTCAAGAGCAAGGAAAACAGATCCCTATCCCCGCAGTGATGAACTTTTTCTTGTGATTTGCCGGCAAGACGAGTTTTTCATTGCACCGCAACGAAAACTTCCTGTCATCAAGCGACTGTGATATTTCGCATTGGAGTTGTGCAGGGACGAAAGCGATTATTCATGTTTTCGCGCCTAGTGCAGTCAGGCAATGCCAGCGGATCGGGCATGGGCCGGGAATGCGTCGATTGACCATGGTGGAGGTCGGCGCTTATCCGTTCCAGAGCATCGTGTCCGTGTTTCGATAGTGAATGAGGTAAACCTTGTCTGCCTTCACAAATTTTTTCGGCGATCTTTTCAGCACCCGGGCTTCACGCGATCGCAAGCGGCTTGCCGAGCTTGAGGAGCCTGCTTTCGCGGACGAGCAGAATACCGGCTCGATTCTCGACATCGCCAGCGCGCGCCGCCGTAACAAGACCGACAATCTTCCCAGTTTTCTCGCCTCTGCGATCGACCGGCCAACATCCAAGACGGCACGCAGCGGCCTGCTCAATGCGCGCCTTCAGCTCCGCGACCTGTTTACGCCGGCCCAGCCGGTTACCCAGCGCAGCCGCTTCGCCGGCCGCCTCGATGTTCTCGCCAATCTGATCGAGATCATCGAGGAGCAGCGCTCCCATGTGGTCGTCTATGGCGAACGCGGCATCGGCAAGACCTCGCTGATGCACATCCTCGCGGATCTCGCCCGCGAATCGCAATATCTGGTCATCTACGAATCCTGCGGCTCGGATTCACATTTCGACGAAATCTTCCGGTCAGCGCTCCGACAGATACCGCTGCTTTATCTCTCGTCGATGTCGCCGATGGCAGCGGAGACCGAATCCAAGGCCAACTTCGCGACCCATCTTCCCGAGGGGACGTTCAATGCCCGCGAACTGAGCGAACTGCTTGCCCGCGTCGTCGGAACTCGAGTCATCATCATTCTCGACGAATATGACCGCACGGCTGACGAGCAGTTCCGCCGCAGTGTTGCGGAACTGATCAAGAATCTCTCCGATCGCGCCGCGCGGGTTCAGCTCGTACTGGCGGGCGTTGCGTCCAATCTTCAGGAGCTGATCGGCTACATTCCTTCGGTTCGCCGCAATATCGTCGGTCTGCCGATGCCGCGCATGACCGGCGCTGAGGTTCGTTCGCTGATCAACGTCGGCGAGACGGGCGCGGGCATCAAGTTCGAAGATCGGGTCACCTCGATGATCGAGCTGCTAGCAAACGGCTCGCCCTATCTGGTCCGCCTGCTCAGCCACCATGCCAGCATGAAGGCGGTCGATGCCGGTCGCATGAACGTGGACATCGGCGATATTCGCCAGGCGCTCGACAAGGCCGTGGACGAAGCCGAGATGCGCGTCGATGCTCTAGGTCCGCGCGGGCTCGAACGCTTCATCAGGGAGGACAAGGCTCCGTTCATCGCAGCCGTCGCACGCGCGGCAACGACGCCGGACGGCTGGTTTTCCCAGAGCGACATCGTCGACAATCTGCCGACCGCCATGAAGAACTATGACGTCGCCACCGAATTCACCGCGTTGGCGGGCGTCGGCCATGTACTTTCGGTCGACAACAGTCTCGAACCACCGCGCTTCCGTTTCATCGACGAGGCGCTGCCCACCTATCTGTGGCTACGCATCGCGCGCGACCATCTGAAGGCCGGGCGCGACACCGGCGAGATGGTTTCCGCCCCCCGGAAGGCCGCGGGAAAGATCTGACCGTCGGCCGAACTGGCGCAGGTTGCCGATACTTGATCTTGTCAGGTGGGCACAAATTCATTCAAACAACATTTTAACATTGCCTCGCTACCGAGACCGGAGAGCAATTTGATACGGGCGCGCTGGACAAGATGGAACAGGTCGTCGGAAATGATACGTTCCGTCTACAAGAAGCGGCGCAACGGATGAGTGCACGCCCGCGCCTGCTCGCCATTGCCTCGGGTGGTGGTCACTGGGTACAGCTGCGGCGCTTGGTGCCGGCGTTCGATGGATTCGACGTGGCCTATGTGTCGACGTTCGACCATTATGCCACGCAGGTTGCGGACCATCGCTATTATGTCGTTCCCAACGCCTCCCGCTT
>Ga0207951_101142_pt1 | contig 10529 bp, 10 predicted proteins | sample Subbio12Aug_8Bad_FD_184830 | JGI IMG/M metagenome (GOLD analysis project Ga0207951, IMG submission 184830) | Serpentinite rock and fluid subsurface biosphere microbial communities from McLaughlin Reserve, California, USA - CR12Aug_8Bad (SPAdes) | ecosystem: Environmental > Terrestrial > Deep... | reverse complement strand
TGCCGGTCCATCGACATGCGGCATGGAATTGTGCCACGCATTGAGCGACGAAAAACTGAACATCGCGAGAAGCGCAGCGAACAGCGGTAGCCATCCGATACGATGCGGGCGTTGCGCCGAGGTGGCTGCGCGGCATATCACGGCATCCGGCATAGCCTGCAGGCGCGATTGCAGCAACTTCTGGCTCTGAAGCAATCCGTTCCCCGTCATTAGCGTGGCCAGCGGTTGTGAATATCGTCGATGACATAGGGATGGCTGTCCGAACCTGCCGGATGCGCAGCGAAGTGCTCATGCCCTTCGGGCAGATCGGCATGATCGTGCGGAACGCTGTCCGGGTCGTTCGCCGGCCATATCATGATCGCGATCAGCGTTCCGACACCGGCAATGATAGCCATCGCAGCGAAGGCGACACCGATCGAGAGTCTTGCCCCTAGTTGGCCCACCAGCGGATAGCAGATCAGCCAACAGACATGGCTGAGCGCGAACTGGGCAGCAAAAAGTGCAGGTCTGTCCTCGGCATTGGCCGAGCGTTTGATCAGACGGCCGGATGGCGTGACATTCATTGAATAGGCGACACCCATCATCAGCCAACCGGCCAGGATGGCATACCAATAAGTGATACCCGCCGGAGTAGCGCTCGCATGGAGGCCCAAGACCCCGAGCAGGCAGCTCAATACGATCGAGGCGAGGATCATGACGCGACGGTCGCTGACCTTGTCCAATATGCGCGGCAGAACCAGTGCGGCCGTGATCGAGCCCGCGCCGTAGGCGGCGAGCGTGAAGGCGACATCGCGCTGGGTCATGCCCAGGAACCCGCGGACGATGACGACCGTATTGACGATCACCATCGAACTGGCAGCCGCAGCCGCCAGCGTCAGTGCGAGCAGCCCGCGCAGACGCGGCGTCTTGAGATAGATGCGGATACCGCGCGTCGTCTTGTCCCAGATGCCCGTGCGGCGCGCCCTGGCTTTGGTTGCGGGCAAGACGACGCTGACGACCAGCAGGGCGGAGCCGACGAACCCGACAGCGGTGCCCGAGAACAGCCAGTGGAAATTGATGACGGTGAGGAGCCCGGCCGCGAGGATCGGACTGGTCAGATTCTCCATGTCATAGGCGAGCCGCGAGAGCGACAGTGCGCGAGTATAGTCTTGCTCTTCGGGCAGGACGTCGGGGATCGTGGCCTGGAAAGTCGGCGTGAACGCGGCCGACGCCGATTGCAGCACGAAGATCAGGATGTAGATCTGCCAGGCTTCGCTGACGAACGGCAGGCAGATCGCCACGGCGGCGCGGACGAGGTCGAGCGACACCAGCATGGCTCGGCGTGGCAGCCGATCGGCAACAGCCCCGGCGATGGGGGCGATGCCGATATAGGCGATCATCTTGATGGCGAGCGCCGTGCCCAGGATCGCACCCGCATCCCCCCCGCCGATATCATACGCGAGCAGGCCGAGCGCCACCGTCGCCAGTCCTGTACCCACCAGGGCGATGACCTGCGCGAGAAACAGATGGCGATAGGTGCGGTTGCCGAGAACGCTAAGCATGATGATCTGCCATGAAACTATCCCCTAGGGGGGATATATTAAGGAAGCATTTATCCCCCTGGGGGGATATGTCAAGCGCTCGACATATCGACGAAGGCATGGAAGTAAGGCAACTATGGTTCACCACACGCACAGCTCGCATCCGGCGATCGTGAAGCGGCTCAAACGCGCCGCCGGCCATCTCAACAGCATCGTCACGATGATCGACGACCATCGCTCCTGCGTCGACATCGCTCAACAACTCCAGGCGGTCGAGAATGCGATCGCCAGCGCGAAACGGGCCTTGATCAACGATCATATCGATCATTGCCTTCTTCACGCCGAGGAAGGGGAAGGACCGCAGCAGGCGATCGAGCAGTTCCGCGCCATCTCCAAATATTGGTGAGATCGCGCAGGGCGCTTCATCCCAGCCCATGGCTCGCGGCGATCAGGATTAGATAGCGCCCGCCCTTCGCCACAAGGACGAGCGGCAGGAAAAATTTCAACGGCGTCCGCATGAGTCCGGCAGCGAAAGTTAGCGCATCGCCGAAGATCGGCGCCCAGGACAGCAGCAGCGACCATTTGCCCCAGCGTCCATACCAGCGCTCCGCCCGTTCGATGGCCGATGCGCTGAATGGAAACCACCTTCGGTCCCTGAACCGCTCGGTGAACCGACCGAGAATCCAGTTCGCGACCGACCCGAGCGTGTTGCCCGTCGTCGCCGCTAGCAGCAGTAGCTGTGGATCGAACAGGCCGTTGATGACCATGGCGACGAGAAGCGCTTCGGACTGCGCCGGAAGCAAGGTGGCGGCGACGAATGCCACCGCAAACAGCGCGAGATAGGGTTCCCAGGACGTGAGCATCCCATAAGTGGCCATGGCGATCGATCAGCCCATCCGTCGGAGATCGGGTGATGCCGGCGCGGCAGCATGACCGCGCCGGCTGCCCTATCACTTGAGGACGTGGTCGGCCGACACGATGTCACCGTCGCGGCCGACGACAACATGGAAGCTGCGCTTGGCGGCATCCTTCTCAGCGGCATTTTGGAAAGTGACGACCGTCTGGCTCACACCTTTGACGTTGCGCTGCTTGCTGCTTTCGACAGTGGCTTTCGACCAGCTGGCGGGCAGCTTTGCCTGCGAAATGAGGCGCACGACGTGATCGCGTGCGATCATAGCTGCGGGCCGCGGCGCCTCGCTGTCCATGTCGTGATCTGGATGGGCGAGCGCGGGAGCCGCCTGAAATGTGAGCGAAGCCGCGATAAGGATGACAATACGCATGATGATGTCCTTTTTGAGGGTCGAGGTTCAGGGAACGAGGGCAAATTTTGTGAAGGTGCCCGTTGCGGTGACGGTGATCGTGACGGGCACGCCGTTGCGGTTCTTCCAGTACCAGCCATGCGTACCGTCGAACGGCGCGCGGAACGTCCCGCTCTCGCCGGCCGACGCACCTTTCTCGTAGCTGGTATACTCGTCTCCGGCCGCACCGGCCGGCTCGCCATGCAGCTCGTAACGGACGGGGTGTTCGTCGGTTTTCCAGGCATAGCGAAACTCATCGCCGGCCTTCATCGTCGCCTTCACCTCCCGGCCCTCATTGGGCTGAAGGGTGAGGCTCACCTTCGCAGGCTGGCCGGGTATGGCGGCGCTTTCCGCAGAAGCTGGGGCAGATGCGGCGGGTGCGGGCGCGGCATGGCTTGCCGCCTCGTCCTCCTGCTTCATTTTGCCCATCGGTGTCAGGCCAAGCGCCCCGCCGAGGCCGGTCGGATCCACGCCATATTCAGCGGGTAGGACGGTAGTGACGAGCAGAATGGCGGCAACGCCGGCTGCCACCAAAGTCGCGCGATTGAGCTGCTGCGTGGTTGGCAGCTCACCCGGTGCGGGTGTGTTGAACTTGGTCATCATGCATGTCCTTCGAGGAAATAGCCGGTCATCTGCATGCCGAAGAGCACGAAGCCCGCGGTCATCAGGATGGTATTGGCGGCAAAGGCTCGGCGGCCGAAGCTGGAGGTCCGCCGCCAGTAGCCCATCGCGATCAGAATGGCGCCGAGTGCGAGCATCTGCCCGATCTCGACACCCACATTAAACGCGATGAGATTGGTGACGAGGCCGTCGGACGACAGCGAGAAGTCCTGCAGCTTCGTCGCCAGGCCGAAGCCATGGAAGAAGCCGAAGATCAGGACCGCCGCCTTCGTATTGGGCTGGACACCGAACCAGCGCTGATAGGCGCCGAGATTGTCGAGCGCTTTATAGACGACCGAGAGGCCGATGATCGCGTCGACGAGATAAGCGCTGACATGGGTGCCCATCAGCACGCCCGCAATCAACGTGGTGCTGTGCCCCACCGCGAACAGCGTCACATAGGTCGCGACGTGCTTCATCCGGTAGAGGAAGAAGATCACCCCGAAGAGGAAGAGGAGGTGATCGTAGCCGGTGACCATATGCTTGGCCCCGAGATAGAGGAACGCGCCGACCTGGGGCCCGCTCGTCTGTTCGATATAGCCCTGGTCACCCGCCGCCACGCCGTGCGCGAACGCAGCGGTCATGGCGAGGCACGTAGCCACGAGCGGAAGGCCCGCATAGGCGGCCCTCCTCACAATTTTCATGTTCATGAGTCGTCGATCCAAAGCGCCCGCGGAAACCGCGAACGCGAATGCACTACATGCGGAAGATCCGCCTCGGCAGCGGCGCTGGGCCGCTCAGGCGGCTTCGGGTGGCTCGAGCGGAGGCGCTGAAGCCATCGAGGCCAGCGCATAATGGCTGGTTGGCATGAATAGCGTGCCAGAACGCGATGGGGCATCGACCTGATGCCCGGCGGGCGTCCGATCCGCGATCAGATGCACATGGAAGGCAGGATCATCGCCCTGGTCGTTAGGCTCGGAGCCCGTATCATGCTCGTGGACAGCGCCAACGCCGTGGACATGAGCGTTGCGATGCTCGTGGTCCGCAGCCCCGCCCAGCCCGCCGTGTGACACGACAAACAGCATCATCAGCACGGACAGAACGAAACGAAGCATCTCGGTCGATAGCGCCTTGGCTGTGGCGACGGGGGCAGAGCGATAGCGGAGACGAAGGTGGCGAGCAAGGTTGTTGCAAATCGTTTGCAAATTCCAATTGTCGCAAGCGCCACTTGCAACTCATCGGTCAATCTGCGGCTTGGCCTCCCGCCCCGCCATCGAGCGGTACGCAGTATCGCCCGTTCAATCTCACCACGGACTTTGGAAAACGCCACCGTCGCTAGGACAGGCACGCTGTCTCAGATTTAGCTCTCGCCCGCAGCGGACATTATGCGGCAGCGGCCCGCAAAGGAATAATCGCGCGAGCGACCATGTCCTCAAGCCCTTCCACGATCCAACATGAATAGATTATGCGAGGACCGCTGCGATCTCCCGAAGATTGTCCACATATGCGCGAAGCAGTTGACGCCCTTGCATCGCTGGCGGATCGGAATCGATGATGCCAGCGCGCGCCTTGCCGCTATCGATCTTGCTCGAGCCCAAGTGGGCGTCGGCGAGCCTGAGATCGTATATTCCAAAAAGCGGCGCCATCATCGCGGAGGCCTCCGCCTCGGAGCGGTGAAATGCGACGAGCCTTTCTAACGCTTTCAACGAGCCGATTTTCTTGTCGCCCTTCGGCAACGTCACGACGGTTCCGATCGCATCCACATCGACGCGCTCCATGAACAACCTGGTCAGCTGCTTGGCCAATTCAAGCAGTCCGGTCTGATCCGTTGCAACAAATCGATGCGCCGCCCGCAGGAGCGCCTTGACCGCCTTGTCCTCCCTCAGCAGAGCCTTGCCATGCTTGGCAGAGAACGCGGTGTCGAGCGCACTGATCGTCTCGGCAAGCTCGCGCTCCGGCGCAACCGTCGCGGCCGGATTTACCTCCATCTGGGCCGCAAACAGCTCTCGCGATACGCCTCCATCGGGCGTCACATTATGCGCGCTCCATATCCGTTGCTCCCACGACGGACGCTGCCCGATGTCCTTTGCGAAGACCGTAATCAGTCCGAGTTCATTGATGCCGAAATGCACACCGTGGTCGGTCGCTCCTAAAGAGCCGGTTTCCTGGGTCGCCCAGCGCAAACGGCCGCTGCGATGCCGGAGCAACGCCGATACCACCAGTGGGTCGAAATAAAGCCAGTCGATCACGCCTTGGAGGGCAGAGCTAGCGACGCGTGTTCCGTCGGCCTTTATAGCGAACGTCGTGCTGTGCGGGTCCTTGTCACCCCGGACGCGAATGCTCAATGTCCCGCCGTCGATCCATTCGGTCCGCCATATCGCCCCGCGGGCCCAGAAATGGTTCTCGGGGTCTGGATATTCCGTTTCGGTGATGAGGCCCTCTCGCGTGTCCCGACCTTTCACCTCACTGAATTCGTCCTCCGCCCATCCAAGGGCCGGCTTGCCTTTGCTGACCATGACGCGCTCGCGATAAAGCGAGCAGTAGAGTCCCATGTCGCGTGCAGCGAGATAGTCGAGGAGGAATTCCGAGCGAATTTCGAGCAAATACGGCTTGCCGGTCTCGTCCTCCTTGAGTCTGACGACCTCGACCCAGCCCTCTTCCGGACGGAACCAGCTATTGCCTTCCCGAACAAGGCCGAGCGCGATGACGAGGTCGGGATGCAAATGCCAGATCGAGTGGTCCCCATCCTCGACGTGCTGATCTATGACGAGGTTGATGCCGAGAGGAACTTTCCAGTCCCGGAAAATCTCTGCCGAGCAATAGCCCCAGCTTTCCACGCCACTTCGATGGGCAGTGACGTCGAGGCCGCCAGACCAACCCAGCGCCTCTGCGGCTTTTCGATGCTTGTTTTCGACGGCGGCAGTCCCCATTCCAGACCATTCATCTAGGCGCAGTATGTCAGGCTGAGGCGGTGAGTGCTTCGTGTCAGCAATCTCACGCAGAACCGTCCAAGGACTTCCCGCCAACGGCCGCAAATCGCGATATTCGAAATAGGATTGAGCGTCTGTCATGCGCCAGATACTCGCAATGCGGCGTGGCAAGCGCAACAGACAGATCGAGTTACAGCCGCGGGGTCGAACAATCCGGGGTAGAGGTATTCATATCGGCTGGGAGCCGACTTGGCATAAGCCAGCATTTCGGCGAAGGCTTGGATTTCCCATAGTCCTACTCTGCTATGCCGCCTGGGAAACCGTCGCGCCGCTTAAGGGAATAATTGCCCTCGCGGTCAGATCCTCGAGCCCCTCAACAATCCAACGCGAATAGTGCTTTTCGATCATCGCCACGCTCGTGTCGTGCATTGCGGCAACCAACCTGATCGGCAATCCGGCTGCTATACCTCGAACAATCGACGAGTGCCGAAGGGCGTATGGCACGACGCCGCCGAGCCCCAACTTCTCGCAGAGGGCGGCCCATGGTCGCGTCAACTCTGCAGCCGACGTCCATTCTCCCCGACGATCTCGAACCCATTCAGCCGGGCCGACCTGCTTGTGCCGCCAGCGTTCGAGCAAAGGCTCATCGGCGCGGCGGCCCGCCACCATTGGCCGCAACGCTTCAATTACGTCGGGGCCTATCCGCACGGGTGAATATCCCGCCGATCTGTTTCGTCCCTTGCGGCTGTGCGGCACGAGCAAGCGGCGCATCGATAGCTGGGCGTCACGAACTTTCATGCGTCGGAGCTGCGAAAAGCGAGCTCCGGTAGCGGCGAGGCAAAGGATCATCCGCCCGAGGTCCGGATCCTGCTCGATTGCTGTGGAAACGATCTGCCTGACGATGTCATCATCGAGAATTTGGTTGTCGCGAGCGACTTCACCGGTCTCGACCATCTCACCTTCCGCAGCCAGCCCGACCTTGATGGTCTCTGCGAAATCGGCAGGCAGCCGTCGCCGATCTGCTCGATGCGCAGCGTTCAAAGCCGCCTTGAGATCGTTGGCAATCCGCCGCCGCCGTGACGCCTTCAACGAAGGATCAAGCGCGCTGCGCCAATCGACGAGTTGCCCCTCGGAAAGCTCGTCAAGACGAGTTGAGCACAACGCCTCATCACCTAACACATGCTTTTTGAGCGTGCTCTCCGCATCCGATTTCGTTTCCCGGTTCTCCGTTGCGCTCTTTCGCGCGTTGCGGGCCGCAATATAGCCTTCGACGGAGAGCCGAACCGTGGGAACGGGGCCGACCGCGTCGGCCACCAGCTTCTTCCGCGCCTGGGAGACGGCCGCTACGGCCGCCTGTGTCGCAGCGCGATAATCCAGCGTACCGACGTCGAAGACATCGTCCGCATCGCCAAGCTCGATGCGTTTATAGCCTTTGTTGGCCTGCTGGTACCAACGCACGAGCCAGCGCCCACCCGCGCGCCCTTTCCTGTATCCAAGATGGATATCGTGATCGATCCCTCGCCAATGAAGACCGATGGGAAGTGCTGCTCTTGCCGAGCGCGTCGTGATAGGGCTTTCTACCAACCGCCGAGTCATCTGATCCTGCCTGTGCAAGGTCGTCTGGCTTGGCAAAAACACGAAAATAACCGTGTAAAAAGCCGCTGTCGGACGACCATGGACGATGACGATCAACTATCAGAAAAACTCAATTTTTTCAAGATCATGGACGAACGACGACGGACAGGGACAGACGCTAAAATTGGAACTTCGCAGCCCTCTCACGGCGAAAACACGGGTTCGAGTCCCGTAGGGGTCACCATATTCGCGGCATTATGTAGCAAGTGCAGGAACGAGGGAATCCCCTAGCGAGGGTCTTTCTCTAACTACCGGGGATAGGAACGACCAATCTCCAGCACGCCCTCAAGCGAAAATATGCGGCCCTAACGGGCGAGCTTGAACAGGTCCGGGTGAACATCGAGCGCGTCCAGCGCGAGCAAACCAAGCTCCCGATCTGGAAGCCCGCATTCCAAAGCTGGAAGCGTTGATCGAAAGCGCGGCGATGCTGCTTAAGGATGCGTCGAAGGATTGGGAGCCGGAGCAAACGCCACCCGTCCGACCGTTCACCCACACATTGCCCGTGCCGTTCGTCATGCGGACGCCGCGCAATGGAGGTTTTGCGACAGGCCACACGACCTATGACCATCCGCCAGATGGCAGCCGAGGTGCTGCGGCAGACGGGAAGCCACGAACCTGACCGCAAGTTGCTTCAACGGACGCAGAACACAATCGACGCCTCCCTGCGAAAGCATCGCGGGCGCAGCGTGGAATCGTTCGATCGATACCCGACGCAGTGGCGGAGCACCACCTAGCCAGAGATCGCGTTTGACCTGTAGGCCATGGTTGTACTTGGAAAGGGCGTCATCGCACGACGCCCCGTCCATCTTAAAAAGGAAAAGCGCCCTGCGCAGGCGAGACATAGGAAATTTGTAGCCGTGCAACCCGCTCACGCGCAACAACGATGCCGACGCTCTAATCGCAACTCGAATGAAGGCTGGGGGTCAGGTCGCAATAGCTGCAACGGCGCGGATGATCCCGCGCCGTTGCTCCTTAATGGATCAGTTGAACTTAAATCCGAAAGTAATGCCATAGGTTGCAGGCATGCCCGCAAAACGGGCGATCGATTCCGCAGTAATGGTATTCATTACATAGTATTTGTTGAGAACATTTTTGCCGTAAGCCATCACGCGCCATGCACCATCTGGTGCCGAATAGCCCAGGCGAAGATCGAGGAGCGCATAACCGTCGAGTTTGTAGGGATGGGCTATGCGGGGGTTTATTCTGGAGTTCAGGATCGATGATGGGATAATCAGGCTGGACCCGGCGATTGTCGTGTCTTGGCTGGTGCGTCCCGACATGCTGATCCCGGCAAAGGGAGAGCCCCCATCGGCAAGTTTCCATCGATATTCGACATCAAGATTATAGCTGAATTTCGGCGCATAGGGCAGCCTGTTCCCCGACAGATCTCGAGGAGTACCGGAATTGCCATTACCGACCACGTCAAAGCCGCTATATTCTAAAATGCGCGTGTCGAGATATGTCACCGAACCCGTCAGCGTCAACTCGGGGGTGGGACGCACCGTCATGTCGCCTTCCAAGCCGAAAACTCTCGATTTCGGAACGTTGACAAGGGCTGTTTGATAAGGCGTTCCGACAAGTACTCCAGGAAGAAATACTCTTCCGAATACCTGTTTGTCATGATAATTATAGTAAAAAGCCGCCGCATTCAGATGCGCAACGCGATTAAACAGGTCCGTTTTTATCCCGAGTTCATAGGATGTCACCGACTCCTGCGTAACGGGCGCATATTGACGAACGTCGGTAACCTGAAAAAGCGGGTAACTGCCGGCCTTGAATCCGCGAGAGACATTGGCATAGATCAGCGTGCCTTCATTCACTTTATAGTCCAGGCCAGCACGCCACGAGATATTATCCTCGTTCAACTTGAGCCGGGTTGGACTGGTATCGGGCTCTCCTTGCACGTTAAATGTCGTGCAGGATCCCGGCGGCGTTGGGAGCGGCGTGAATCCCAATATGGTTTCGAAGAACGCGTACAAGGCGTTAAGTTCACCGGAGCCGCCATCCCCGGTGCATAGCGACGAAGTGTTGTGCAAATTGGTGTAACGAACACCCGCCTTTGCCTTAAGTTGCGCGGTCAGATCATATTCCAAGTTGCCAAAGGCGGCAATGTTGCGAATGCGCTGATACGTGGATCCGAAGCCATTACTGAATGGACCAAATGGGTTGTGCGCTTGCGAACCGTCAGGAAAATTGCTGATGACGATGTCGTAAGTCCTTGTCCTCTCGTAATTGCCGCCGACGGTCCATCGCAACGCTGCAGATGTCGCATTGGCAAGGCGCAGTTCCTGACCGAAAGAATGAATGTAGCCCTGCTCCGCATAAGCGTTGACGATAATTGGCAGGCCGTCAAACTCCTGCGCCTGCGTTTCCTTAAAGTGATCATATGATGTCAGCGACGTGACCGTGATATCGTCCGTCAGATCGAAATCTGACCGCAGGCCAATTTGGTAGAATTTACGATCCCCTCTCGGCGTGTTTTCTCCCGTCGACCAGTCCGCCGCGCGCGGCTTTTGAGGCGAAAACGGGGCGCTAAGCTCCTGAGG
>Ga0207951_101141_pt1 | contig 10539 bp, 6 predicted proteins | sample Subbio12Aug_8Bad_FD_184830 | JGI IMG/M metagenome (GOLD analysis project Ga0207951, IMG submission 184830) | Serpentinite rock and fluid subsurface biosphere microbial communities from McLaughlin Reserve, California, USA - CR12Aug_8Bad (SPAdes) | ecosystem: Environmental > Terrestrial > Deep... | reverse complement strand
TCGCTTGATCGTGTGCTGTTCCAGGGGATCAATTCCAAGGAACTGCTGCTGGCCTTCTTCGGTTGTATCAAGGCCGGGCTGATACCGATATGCACGCTCGCCGCCCATCGCGGACACGAGATCCAGCAGATTGGCGGCCAGGCTGAGGCCAAGGCGCATATCGTTTCCTATTCATCGCAAGGCTTTGACCTCGTTGAGTTCGCGATGGAGATGCGCGAACGTCTGCCCAGCGTGGATCACGTGATTGCCATCCAGTGCGGCACCGATGCGCCTCATGGCGCGCTTTCCTTCGATCAGCTTTGGCAAGCGGTGGACGCCAAAGCTGCAAAGGCTACGGTTGCACGGATTCGTGAGGAACTGGATCCTTATCAGGTCTGCATCTTCCAGCTTTCGGGCGGCACTAGCGGGACACCGAAGATCATCCCGCGCTTCCATAACGAATATACCTATACCACGCGTCAGATCACGCGCTTCTTCGGCTTCGGCGAAAATGTGGTGAGCTTCACACCGAACCCGATGATGCACAACCTGCCGATGGCTTGTTTCATCATCCCGGCTTTGCTCGTCGGCGGCGAAGTTGCTGTCGCGCCATCACCCAAGATCGACGTGATCGCCGCCACGATCAGGGAGCGCCGGCCGACATGGTGCGCCATCATGCTGGTCCATATCCTTCGCATGAAGGAGCAAGGGCTTATCGACGAGAACAGCTTTTCGGGCGCCTACGGGCTGATCTGTCCGGAAAAGGCGGAAAAGTTCAGCGCTTTGATCAATGCTCCTGCTTATACCCTTTATGGCATGACGGAGGGTCTGCTGTGTCACACCCGCAAGGAGGACTCGGCGGCGGCGATCGCCGGATCCGTCGGAAACTCGATTTCTCCCTATGATGAAATCCGGCTGGTCGAACCCGATTCCGAACGCGATGTCGAGCCGGGCGCGATCGGCGAACTCATCGTGCGTGGCCCTTCCGTGACGCGGGGATATTACAACTCGCCTGAAAGGAATGCCGAGGCGTTTACGAGCGACGGCTATTATCGCAGCGGCGACCTGCTCAGTTGGCGCATCATCGATGGCAAACGCTACCTCGCTTTTGAGGGGCGCGTAAAAGATGTCATCGATCGGGGTGGAGAGAAGATCAACGCCTCGGAGGTCGAGCGCCTCCTGAACGAGCATCCCAAGATCACGGCAACGATGTGCGTAGGCATGCCAGATCCGGCGTTCGGCGAGCGTATGTGCGCGTTCGTGGTGCTTGCCGAGGGGCAGACGGGTATCGATCTTCGCGAGGTGACGGAGCATCTTGAAAAGCTGGGTGTCGCCAAGTTCAAATTCCCGGAACGCGTCGAAATCGTGCCGGGATTTCCCATTGCGGTTTCCGGCAAGCCTTCCAAGCCAATGCTGCGTGAGATGATCACGGAGAAGCTTGAGCGGGAGAAGGCGGAGCAGTCCGAGGTGGCCTGATATTTGCGCGCACCCGGATGCGTCGCGTGCCGGCGCACCCGCGTCCGCGTCAACGACGATCCTGTTTGAAATCTAGACGAGGTAAAGTGACATGAAGGCAGCTCAGATTAGCCGTTTTGGTGGGCCAGAGGTTTTCGAGATCGTTGACCTTCCCACCCCCGATTTCGGTCCGCGCCAGATTCTGGTTCGTGTCGCTGCCTCCGGTGTCAACTTCGCCGAGACCAAGCTGCGCCAGAACAAGTTTTACCCGATAACCCTGCCCATCGTCCTGGGTTCGGAGGTTGCGGGGACCGTGGAAGCGGTTGGCAGCGAAGTCACAGAATTCTCCGTCGGAGATCGCGTTGCCGCGCCTTTGTTCGCGGATGTCGCGAAAGAGGGGGGCTACGCCGAAATGGCGGCAGTCAGTGCTGATGTCGCGGTTCGTCTGCCCGACAATCTCAGCTTTGACCTTGCCGTCGCGGCGATGGCGCAGGGCATGACGGCCCTTTACATGGTCAAAACCATCGAGCCTGCCGGCAAACGGGTGCTGATCACGTCAGCGGCCGGGGGTGTCGGCTCCCTGCTGGTCCAACTTTGCAAGAATGCTGGGGCCGAGACGGTCGTGGGCGCTGTTGGCAGTGATGCGAAGTTGCAAACCGTATCGGATCTCGGCGCGGACGGTGTGGTTACCTATGGGAAGGATGGCTGGGTCGAGGCGGTCACCGACAAGCTTGGTGGCCAGCCGGACATCATTTTCGACGGGGCTGGCGGCGATGTCATTCCGGCATGTCTGGAAATGCTTGCCGCCTTCGGCAAATATGTTCTCTTCAGTTCGCGGTCGATGGAGCATCTGTCGATCGGCCCCGCCGAGGCTGGACGCCTGAATTTCATGAATCAATCCATTGTCGGCTGGTCCATTGTTGGATTTTCCTCGCCCGAGCATGTCCGCACCGGCCTAGCAGAACTGTACGGCCTGATTGCAGAAGGCCATGTTACTCCAATCGTCGGGCGGCGTTATCCGCTGAGCGAGATTGCCGAAGCGCATCGTGCGCTGGAATCGCGCGATACCATCGGCAAGGTGTTGTTAGCCGTCAACGAAGGCTGATCGACGCGGATTTGCAGGATCAGACGGCGCGAGTGGCTTGGCGGCCGCTCGCGCCGCGCCCCGTTATATCTGTGCGACGCCGCCGTCGACCGTCAGTTCGACACCGCTGATATAATCGGCTTCGTCGGAGGCCAGGAACAGGACAGCCTTGGCAATATCCTCCGGCATTCCGCCACGGCGTATCGGAACCTCGGCGGCGATTCGGAGATCGTCCTCGCGGATCATCTCCTCGGTCCAGCCAGCTTTGCGCCGGATTTCGGTAGCTATGTAACCAGGCGCTACGGCATTGGTGCGGATACCCTTGGGACCCAATTCTGCCGTGAGCGTGCGAGCGAGCGAGCGAATGGCCGCCTTGGTCGCCGCATAGACGCTGAAACCGGGAAAAGCCTTTACCGACTGGATCGACGTGTTGAGGATGATCGAGCTTCCGGCCTGCATGAGTGGAAGCAATGCATGCACGGTGAAGAAAGCGCCCTTCAAGTTAACATCGACAGTAAAGTCGAAATCGCTTTCGGTGACCGCCTCAAAGGGGATCGGCCTCACATTTCCCGCATTGACGAAGAGAATATCGACTCGGCCGTGCCTCTCCCCAATGACAGCACCGAGCGCCTTGAGATCGGAAATCTTCGATACGTCGCATCGAAAGGTGGTGACATCACCGCCGATGATGGGAACAGCCGCATCGAGCGCAGGCTGATCGAAATCGACGATGACCAGTTTGGCGCTTTCGGCAGCCAACAACATTGCGGTGGCCAAGCCGATGCCGGACGCGCCCCCGGTTACGACGGCTACCTTACCGTCCAGTTTACCCATCATTCTCTCCCAATGAATTGTTTAGCGAGCTCCTCTGGGGAGCGCTGGGGCCTTGAAATCATATCTGCGACGTGCCGCCGTCCACGGCGATTTCAATGCCGGAAATGTAGTCGGCTTCTTCCGAAGCGAGGAACAATACTGCCTTCGCGATCTCCTCAGGCTCCCCCACGGCGGTCAACGCTGGCGATCCCAGACGTTTGAGCGGAACCTCGGTCTCAAGCCGGTGATTGTCCTCGCGGATCATCTCTTCGCTCATGCCGACTTTGCGGCGGATGTCCGTGTTTATGTAACCAGGTGCCACGGCGTTGGTGCGGATGCCCTTGGGGCCCAGCTCGGCCGTGAGCGTGCGCGCCAGCGAACGAATGGCCGCTTTCGTCGCTGCGTAGACCGTGAAGCCAGGAAAGCCCTTTACGGACTGGATCGACGTGTTGAGGATGATCGAGCTTCCAGGCCGCATCAGCGGCAGAAGCGTTTGCACGGTGAAGAAGGTACCCTTGAGGTTGGTGTCCACCGTAAAGTCGAAATCCTCTTCGGTCGTCGCCTCGAACGGCCCGGGCCGGCCGCTTCCTGCATTGGCGAAGACGACGTCGACGTGACCATGTTTCTTCTCGATGTGCGCGCGCAGCGCTTGCAAATCGGAAATCCTGGAAACATCGCAGCTGAGTACGTCAACGTCACCGTCGATGATTGAGGCTGCCGCATCGAGCGCGGCCCGATCTAGATCCGCGATGATTACAATTGCACCCTTGCTGGCGAACAGCTTCGCGGTCGCGAGGCCGATGCCCGACGCGCCGCCGGTAATGACGACAACCTTGCCAGTCTGTCTTTCCATCATTCTCTCCTGTCTTGGTCCGCGAAAAGAAGCTCTCATCGACGCAGCTTCGGAAACGGACAGATGGGAATAATTCTTGACGCATATGTAAAAATAACGCAATCGTGTTCCAGAGGAATTTGTCGATAAAGGACGCCGTTTACGCGCGACGCTAAGCCTATGGCTGTATCATTGCCTGACGGCTGGCGTTTGTTGGCGGCGGCTAGGTCAATCACGGTAGTCTCTGCGAAGACGGCGATGGTTCTGCCGAGCCAGAATCTTTGCGGACGGAATAATTAAAGAGCGAGGAGAGAGGATGGGACACGTCATAGGCGTCGATGTCGGCGGAACATTCACGGACGCCGTTCTTATCGGAGATGATGGTGCGATGGCGTCGTCCAAGACGCCGTCGACGCCCCCGGATTATGGCGAAGGTGTCAAGAACGCTATCGATCTGCTTGCCGGCCAGCTTGGCGTGACGACTTTTGAGCTGCTTCAGGCCACAGACTATGTCGCCCACGGTACCACTTCTTCACTCAACGCGCTTGTCATGGGTAACGTCCCCGAGGTTGGTTTCATCACCACCAAAGGGCATCGCGATTCGATCTACATCATGAACGTGGAGGGCCGGTATCTCGGCAGGCCGCAGCATGAGCTTCAGGATGTGATCCAGCAGGACAAGCCGCGATCGATCGTCCCGCGGCATCTCGCCCGCGAGGTGACCGAGCGTATCGACCGCGCGGGAAGCGTCATCGTTCGGCTGGACGAAGACGATGCGCGCCAGACGATCAGAGAGCTTCTCGCGACTGGCGTCCGGGCAATCGCCGTGTCGCTGCTCTGGTCCTTCCGCAATGATGTCCACGAACAGCGCATTCGGCAATTGATCAAGGAACAGGACCCCGACGTCTTCGTCGCGATCTCGTCGGAAATCAGCCCTCGCATCCGCGAATTTGCTCGCAATGCGACGACGATCATGAGCACCCAGATCGGGCCGGGCCTGGATCATTATCTCAGCGAACTTGAGTCCAAGCTGCGTGGGCAGGGGCTGAAGGGCTCTTTGCTGGTCATGCAGAGCTCCGGCGGCTCGATCGCGGCCGACAAGGCAGCCGCGTCCGCGATCACAACGATCGGCGGCGTGCTGACCGGCGGCGTGGTAGGTTGCGTGAGCATGGCGCAGAAGCTTGGGCACCGTAACGTGATCGCGACCGACGTTGGCGGGACGACCTTCCTGGCCGGCCTCGTCGTGGACGGGGAGCCGGTACGGGCTTCTCAGACGATCGTGAACCAGTTCCCGGTGAACGTGCCGACCCTCAAGGTTGAGGCGATCGGGTCTGGCGGGGGCGCCATCGCATGGATCGATAATGGGGGAAATTTGCGCGTTGGGCCGAAATCCGCCCAGGCCGTGCCGGGTCCCGCATGCTATGGCGCGGGAGGCATCGAGCCGACCAACACCGATGCCAATCTGATTCTCGGAATTTTGCCGGAGACCGGGTTACTCGGAGGTCTTAAGGCCCTTCGCAAGGATCTGGCGGCGGAGGCCATTCGGACCCGCATCGCGGAGCCGCTGGGGCTGACGATCGAGCAGGCCGCCGCGGCGATCCACGCGGTACAGAATGCCCAGACGGGTGACTTGCTGCGCAAGATCGTTGTGGAAAACGGCTATGATCCACGGGAGTTCGTGGTTTATGCCTTCGGCGGGGCGGGGCCCGCGCACTGCGCAGCCTATTCGGCCGAAGTCGGTGTGACAGAGGTCGTCGTGCCGCTTGGGCCTGTGGCTTCCGCCTTCTCCGCATTCGGTCTGGCGGTTTCCGATGTCGTCCTGGTCCAAGAGCATTCAGATCCGATGCCGGTGCCCTTCGATCCGGTTCGGGTCGAGGCCAATTTCGTGCAGCTCGAGGCAAAGGTTCGAGAGGCTTTGGCAGGGCAAGGCCTCTCGCTTGACCGCGTCGACCTGCACCGCGAGCTCGACATGCGCTATGGGTTGCAGATGGGCGAGGTCACCACGCCCGTCGAGAGTGGAAAACTCGACACTGCGACGCTTGAAGCCAGCGTTCAGGAGTTTGAGAGGCGTTACGCGCAGCTCTACGGTGCGGGCTCCGGCTTCCGCGAAGCGGGTATTTTCGGCATTACCTTCCGTGTCCGCGGTGTGGGTGTGCTCGAAGTAATACCGAAATTCGAAGACCTCGCGGTAGCGGTCGGCGAGGATGCCAGCGAAGCGATCGCCAGCCGTCGGCCGGTCTGCCTTGATGGCGTCAAGGGGTTCGTCGATACGCCGATTTACGATCATAGCCTGCTGCGCCAGGGCCATGTTATCCACGGCCCTGCCGTAATCGAAGTGCCCACAACCTCTGTCGTGATCCGCGATGGAATGCGTGGGCAGATCGATCGCTTCGGCAATCTGCACATCGAGACCAAGACCAACGTGGTCAGTCTCCCCGCCCAGAGGAGGGCCGCGTCGTGATCCCCGGTTCTGAAAACTATGCGAGCCGTCCGGTCGATCCTGACACGCTGCTGCGCAGCCTGCCGACCAAGCTGAAGGTCCATACGGTCAGCCAGGACGTGATCGACAATCTCGATCCGCTGACCTACGAAGTCGTTCGGCACCGCCTCTGGTCAGTTACGGACGAGATGGGCGAGACGCTGAAACGCATGTCCGGATCGCCGATCGTCACGGATGCCAATGACTTCGATTTCACGGTCAATGACGAGATGGGTCAGGCGGTACAGGTCGGGCTCTACAACACCATGCTGGTCGGTGCGATCGACCTCGCCCTTTCCTGGACCCTCCAGAACCGGGCGGACAATCCGGGCATTGAGGAAGGCGACATGTTCCTGTGTAACGACCCCTGGGTCGGCGGCGGGCTTCATCAGTCGGACGTCCTCGTTTTTCAGCCGATCTTCTATGACGGCATGTTGTTCGGTTGGACGAGTGCGATCTGCCATGAGCCCGACCTTGGAGGCTCGGCCTTCGGTTCGGCGCCAATCGGCAATGTCGACGTATTTGCAGAATCTGTTCCGACGCCACCGATCAAGATCGTCCGCAAGGGCGAGATCCAACGCGATGTCGCTGATGCCTGGGTCCGCCGTTCGCGCGTCCCGATGATCATCGGTCTCGATCTCCGCGCGAAAGTCGGCGCAAACAATATTGGTCGTGACCGTCTGCTGGCCGTGATTCAGCAATATGGTCCGGACACGGTCAAGGCGGTGATGAAGCGCATGCTGAACGACGCCGAATATCGGCTGCGCCAGAAGCTGCGCTCGCTGCCCGACGGCACATGGTCGGCAAGCGGATATCAGGATCAGGCCTTCATCGGCGATCGCGCTACCCATCGCACGATGGTGACGATGACCAAGCGCGACGACCATCTGACGTTCGACTTTACGGGCACGGATCCGCAGGCGGGCGTGATCAGCTGCACCTATGGAGGCTGTCGCGGCGGCATCATGCTGGCACTGCTGCCGATGCTTGCCGGCGACATTCCCTGGTCTGCCGGCGGGCTGATGCGCTGTTTTGATATCGTTACGCCCGAGGGAACGCTGAACAATGCTACTTTCCCGGCCGCCATCAACAGGGCGCCGCTGGGCACAGCCTGGCTGATTGGCAATCTCGCGGCGCAATGTCTCTCGCTCATGCTCGATCGCAGCTTCGAAATGCGAAAGAATCTGCAGGCCAGCTGCTGCGGCACATATAATGTCGCTCTGGTCGCGGGGCTGGATGAACGGCCTGAAACGCCCGTTCCGTTTCTCAATGTGGTCATGGAGTCGGTTGCGGGAGGATATGGTGCCCGATCCAACCGCGACGGCATCAGCACCGGCGGCAATTTCTGCATCCCGATGGGCCGCGTTCCCGACGCTGAAGTCACCGAGCTTCTCTATCCCATGCTGATGCTCTGGCGACGCGAGGAAACCAACTCCGGTGGGGCGGGCAAATATCGCGGTGGTGCCAGCAGCGCGGTGGCGATGACGCCGCACGGCACATCGCTTCCCGCGCACGTCCTTTTGTCGACGTCCGGCAAGGCGACCGCTCAAAATCCCGGTCTTGCGGGCGGGTATCCCGGCAATCTGGGCTATGACGTCCTGGTATCCGGAGCGGATGTCATGACGATGATGGCTGACGGACGCATCCCAAGTTCGCTTGAGGAGCTTTCCGGCGATGCACTGGTCACGCAATGTTACGAGACGAGCGTGCTGGCGCCGGGCGACGTTCTGTACCTCAATTGCCAGGGCGGCGGCGGTTACGGCGATCCGCTCCATCGCCATCCCGAAGCGGTGATCGATGATGTGCGTGCCGGGATGATCAACACAGCCGCCGCCGAGCAGATCTACGGCGTTTGCATGTCTGAGAATGGCATGCTCGATGTTGCCGCTACGGAGCAGCGCCGCACCGCTATTCGCGCTGACCGCCACGCTGCTGCGGTCGGCGACCGGCTGACCGAAGAAAAGGCGGATCTGCAGAAGGCCATTCCCATCGACGACAATCTCGCCTCGGTTTTGTTGGGGAATGAGACGCGAGTGGCCTGCCGGCATTGCGGCGAGATTCTAAGCGACGGTGAAAATCGGCTTCATGTCTCGATGATCGCTGCCGATTCCACCGCCGCCGGCCCGATCGTGCGGTCGCGGCCTGAGAAGTTCATCGATACTCCGGTGCAATTTCAGCAATATATCTGTCCCGGTTGCGCCACCGCCCTGCACACCGCGATCAGCCCCGCCGGTAGCGAACGCACCGTCAACGGCTTTGCCGTCGCCGGCAAAGCGCCTGAAGATCATGATCATGTGGTACTGGCCTGAGCAATCCGCATCGCGCTCGCATTCCGCTGTGAACCGGCGGTGCACGATGAAAAGTTGGGATATCGGAAAACGGGGTGAAATATGGGCGTTGAGCAAAACAGGGCCATCGTGGAGAAATTCCTCAAGCATTTCGACCGATTTGAAATGCCCGAAGCGTTGGCGATGCTTAAGGATGATGCAAGCTGGCAGATCATGGGAACGCCCGCAACATTACCGTTCGCGAGTACTCATACGAAAGCCGACATGGCGAATATCTGGAGTTCTCTCGGTGATTTCCTGCCGAACGGAATGAATACCAGGATATGCGGAATGATCGCGGAGGGCGATAAGGTCGCCGTGGAACTGGAATCCAACGGCGTCGCCCGCGATGGGCGCGCTTATAAAAACCATTACCATGACGTCTTTATCATTCGGGATGACATGATCGTCGAGGTGCGAGAGTATTTCGACACTCAGCACGTCGCGAATATGTTTCTGGCCGGGTAAACTTGGTCCGCGCAGGGTACCAATACGCGAAATTACTGTTCGGCGCGGTCCGGACTTTTGCCCCAGTATGAGGAGAATGCTCCAGTGCGTGACGCCGTGATCGTATCGACTGCCCGGACTGCCATTGGGCGCGCCTATCGTGGCGCCTTCAACAATCTGCCTTCCCCCAGCCTGGCCGCGCAGGCGATTACCGCCGCTGTTACGCGCGCTCAGGTCGATCCGCAGGAGATTGAAGATTGCATCCTTGGCAGCGCGTTACCCCAGGGGTTCCAAGCGACGATCGGGCGCACGGCGGCATTGCGGGCGGGCCTGCCGGTTTCAGTGGCGGGCGTTACGATTGACCGTCAATGCGCTTCCGGTCTGGTGGCAATCGCAACGGCCGCAAAGCAGATAGTTTTGGATCGGATGGATGTGATCGTTGCTGGCGGCGTGGAATCGATTACAACCGTCCAGACTAAGGATTTGCGGATCGATCAGGATCCGAGCCTGCTCGACATCGCGCCCGACGTCTACATGCCAATGCTTGATACGGCGGAGGTCGTGGCTAAACGCTATGGCGTCGACCGTGATCGCCAGGATGCTTACGCTTTGCAGTCACAACAACGTACCGCAGCCGCGCAGGCGGCCGGGCGCTTTGATCAGGAGATCTTCCCTTTCACCTCGCGGATGCTGGTCAAGGACAAGGAGACCGGTGCCGTTTCCGAACGTGAGATCACGCTCACGAAGGACGAGGGCAATCGCGCCGAGACCACGCTTGAGGGCTTGTCTACGCTGGCGGCGGTGCGCGAAGGGGGCGTCATCACCGCTGGCAATGCGAGCCAGCTCTCCGATGGCGCATCGGCTTGTGTCCTCATGGAAGCGCAACTTGCCGAAAAGCGGGGCCTTCAGCCGTTGGGCCGATATGTCGGCATGGCGGTCGCTGGCACGGAGCCGGACGAAATGGGTATCGGCCCTGTCTTCGCCGTTCCTAAGCTGCTCGAGCGGTTTGATCTCAGCATGGGAGATATCGGGCTTTGGGAGTTGAACGAAGCCTTTGCCGTACAGGTGCTCTATTGCCGAGACAGGCTCGGCATTCCCGATGAACTTCTCAATGTGAATGGCG
>Ga0207951_101140_pt1 | contig 10550 bp, 11 predicted proteins | sample Subbio12Aug_8Bad_FD_184830 | JGI IMG/M metagenome (GOLD analysis project Ga0207951, IMG submission 184830) | Serpentinite rock and fluid subsurface biosphere microbial communities from McLaughlin Reserve, California, USA - CR12Aug_8Bad (SPAdes) | ecosystem: Environmental > Terrestrial > Deep... | reverse complement strand
TTAAGGCTGTCGCTTTGTAAGAGTTCGCAAGCGGGGCGGGTCGTATACTTCCCCTTGCTTTGAGGGTTGCATCTCCGCACCCCGCTGCCCCCCCGGCGGAGGTCCCCTCAAAGCGTTTTTATCTCCAACACCACCTTGCCGATGGTCTCATTGCGCTGCAGCAGGGCGTGAGCGGCCTCCGCCTCGGCAATCGGCAGCACGCGGTCGATGACCGGAACGACCTCGCCGGACTCGATGGCCGGCCAGCAGCGGGCCATGAAAGCCTCCTTGAGAGCGATCTTTTCCGCCAGCGGGCGCGCTCTGAGCGTCGAGCCCTTAAGGAGCAGCCGCTTGCGCATCAGCTCGCGGATGTCGATTTCGGCTCTGCTGCCGCCCAGCGTAGCGATAAAGATCAGCCTCCCGCCGGTGTTAAGCAGTCTGATATTACGCGCCAGATAGCCGGACCCGACCATGTCGAGCACTACATCGACGCCGCCGACTTGCTCGGCGATGGCCTCGCCAAAGTCCGCTTCGCGGTAGTTCACCGCCAGCTCCGCCCCTAGTCGGTAGCAGGCCGCTACTTTGGCGGCGCTCCCGGCGGTCGCCAGCACCCGGCAGCCGGCCTGGCGCGCCAACTGAATAGCCGCCGTGCCCACGCCGCTGGCCCCGCCGTGGATCAGCACCGTCTCGCCGGGCTTGAGCCGCGCCTCCAGGAACAGGTTCAAGAACGCGGTAAAGAACACCTCCGGCATGGCTGCGGCCTGCGTTAAGCTCCAGCCCTTAGGGATCGGCATCAACAGCCCCTGGGGCACCGCTGCCTGCTCGGCGTAGCCACCGCCGCTAAGTAAGGCGCAGACCCGGTCGCCGACCTGCCAGCCGGTCACCCCCGGCGTGACTGCGGCGATTACCCCGGCGAGCTCGAGCCCCAAAACCTCCGACGCACCGGGCGGCGGCGGGTAGTGCCCGGCGCGCTGCGCCAGGTCGGCGCGGTTGACGGCAGTGGCGTGCACCTCGACCAGCACCTCGCCGTCTTGGGGGGTAGGGGCCGCAACCTCAGCCCAGCGGAGGGCATAGTCAGGGGGGTTCGGCTCGACGATGATGGCTTTCATGGCAACCCCTCTGCAAATCAGTATTCAAGTAGGGGCGACCCCCCTGTGGTCGCCCTCTTATCTGGCCGGGCGCTACACCCGCTTAAAGACCAGCGCCGCGTTCTGTCCACCGAAGGCGAAGCTGTTACTGAGGGCGTAGTCGACCTGCTGCGCGCGCGCCTCGTTGGGAATGTAGTCAAGATCCAACTCCGGATCCGGCTCGAGATAGTTGCGCGTCGGCGGCAACACCCCTGAGTAGATGGCCTGAACGGTAGCGATGGCCTCGATGCCGCCCGCCGCACCCAGGGTATGCCCGACCATCGACTTGCTGGAGGAGATCGGTGGCGCTTTACTGCCGAACACCGCCTTGATCGCCAGCGTCTCGCTGAGATCGTTGGCCGGGGTGCTGGTGCCGTGGGCGTTGATGTAACCAATCTTGTCAGGGCTGATACCGGCCGACCTAACGGCCCAGCGCATGCAACGCGCCGCACCGGCGCCACCGGGGGCGGGAGCGGTGATGTGATGGGCATCAGCGCTGGTAGCGTAGCCGACGACCTCGGCGTAAATGCGGGCGCCACGCGCTTTGGCTCGCTCATACTCTTCGAGCACTAAGATGCCCGCCCCCTCGCTGGCTACGAAGCCGTCGCGCGAGGCGGTAAACGGGCGGCTGGCCGTTTCAGGGCTATCGTTGCGGGTCGAGAGCGCCTTCATCACCGCAAAGCCACCAATTCCCACGCAGGTTACTCCGGCTTCGCTGCCGCCGGCGAGCATGATCTCAGCCTCTCCGCGCTGGATGATGCGATAGGCATCGCCAACAGCGCCCGAGCCGGTGGCGCAGGCCGTAACCACGGTGCTGCTGGGGCCGAGCAGGCCGTAGCGCATGGCCACATGGCCGCTGGCCATGTTGGCAATCATCATCGGGACAAAAAACGGGCTTACTCGCATTATGCTCCGCTCGAAGCGGATGCGCAACTGCTCCTCCAAAGTCTCGATCCCACCGATGCCGCTGCCGATGCAGGTGCCGGCGTGCTCGCCGGCCACTTCGGCTTCGCTGAGACCAGCGTCACGCAGGGCCAGCGCGGCGCCGATCAGCGCCAGCTGCACATAGCGATCCAGGCGCTTGGCCTCCTTGCGTTCGAGATACTCCTCTACCGCTACATCGACCTCGCCTGCAATCTGGGTAGTCAGCTCTCGGGCATCAAAGCGGGTGATTTTGCGAATCCCATTCTTAGCCTGGTGCTGTGCTGCCAAAAAAGCCTCAGCCCCCACACCGATCGGCGTCACCGGGCCAACCCCTGTCACCACTACTCGCTTCATCTCGGCCTCTCTTTACCCACGGGCGGCCCTGGGCTTACCAGGCTTAGCGCGAGGCGATAAACTTTACGGCATCGCCTACGGTGCGGATGCCTTCGGCCTGCTCGTCGCTGATCTCCAGGCCAAACTCGTCTTCGAGCGCCATGATCAGCTCGACCACATCGAGCGAATCGGCGCCCAGGTCGTCTACAAACGCAGCGCTCTCAACAATGTCTTCTGGAGCGGCATCAAGCTTGTCCGCTACCACTTTCTTAATCTTGGCAAGAATCTGGCCTTCGTCCATAACCTTCCTCCTGGAGTCCTACGCTAATCTAATATATAACGCTGCCCCTAGGGGCAGTAAATCTTGGGGATTGTAACATAGACACCCGAATTACGCCATCACCATACCCCCGTCCACAATTAATGCCTGGCCGTTGATATAGGCGGCCCCGTCGCTGACTAAAAAGGCCACCGCGTGCGCGACCTCCTCCGGAGTGCCGAAGCGCCCCGCCGGGATCTGCGCCAGATAGGCGGCCTTCAGCTCTTCGGTAAGCCCGGCGGTCATATCAGAAGTGATGAAGCCGGGTGCCACCGCATTGACCGTGATCCCCTTGCCGGCATACTCCTTGGCGAGCGCCTTGGTGAGACCGATCAGGCCGGCTTTGGCCGCCACGTAGTTAGCCTGGCCGACGTTCCCTACTAGGCCCACCACCGAGCTGACATTGACTATTCGGCCCCACTTGCGCGACAGCATCCCCCGCAGCGCCGTGCGCGACAGGTAAAAGGCACTGGATAGGTCGGTATCTATGACCGAGGTCCAGTCGCTGTCTTTCATGCGCACTGCCAAGGTGTCTTTGGTAATGCCGGCGTTGTTAACGAGCACGTCCAAACTGCCTAGCCGCTGAGTGACGGCGGTAATAAGCTCCTGGCAGGCCGCCGCCTGACCGATATCGGCGGCGAAGGCTTCAGCCTTTCCGCCGTCCTGGCGGATGGCCGCCACCACCGCTTGCGCCGACTCGGCGGAGCGCGAGTGTACCGCTACCTGGTAGCCGCGCCGGGCCAACTCACTGGCAATGGCCCGCCCCAGGCCGCGGCTCGAGCCTGTCACTAGCGCCGTTTTCATAACACCTCCGGTAAGCTGGCCATATCCACTACCGCCTTAACCTCAGCGTCCGGCACGATGCGGCTAACCAACCCTGAAAGCACCTTGCCGGAGCCAAACTCGATAAAGCGCCTCACGCCGAGCGCATGGAGACGCCCAACGCTTTCTACCCAGCGCACCGGCGCGGTGACCTGCTTTAGCAGCAGCGCGCCAGCCTGGCCGCTATCCGTTAAGGCCTCGGCTGTTACGTTGCACACGATCGGGAACGCCAGCGGCTTAAAGCTAACCGCCGCTAAGTCGTGAGCCAGGCGGTCGGCTGCCGGCGCCATCAGGCGGCAGTGAAACGGAGCGGAGACCTTCAGCGGCACGACCCGAGCACCGGCCTGCTGGAGCCGTTCGCTAGCGGCCAGCACCGCCGCAGCTTCGCCGGAGATAACGGTCTGCTCCGGGTGGTTGAGGTTAGCCACCTCCACTACTCCTTCAGTTTCGGCGCAAATCTGCTCAACCACTTCACGACCCGCCTTCATGATTGCGGCCATAGCGCCTTGCCCCGCGGGGACGGCCTCTTGCATGTAAAGGCCGCGTTGGCGCACCAGTCGCAGCGCCGCCACTAGCTCGAGCGACCCTGCTGCCACGTGCGCGGTAAACTCGCCCAGGCTGTGACCGGCAGCGAATGACGGCGCTGCACCACCCGCCTCCCGGTAAGCGGCAAAAGCTGCGGCCCCCGCCGCCACCAGCGCCGGCTGCTGGTTGGCGGTGAGCTGAAGCGTTTCGGTGGGCCCCTCCCACATCAGCTTAAGCAGGCCGGGCAGGGCCGCTTCAGCCTGATCGAGCACCTGCCTGGCAGCAGCGCTGTGCCGATAGAACTCCTGCGCCATGCCGACCGCTTGCGAGCCTTGGCCGGGGAAGATGGCCGCTATCACTGGTGCCACGCTCCGCCCCAGGTCAGTACGTTGGCGGCCCAGGTCAGCCCGGCCCCAAATGAGACTAGGAGCAAGTTGTCGCCGTCGCTAATCCGCCCGGCGTCCAGGGCGTGCGCCAGCGCCAAGGGGATGCTGGCGGTGGAGTTGTTGCCGTATTCGTCCACGGTGACGACCACCCGCTCAGGGGGGAGGCCGAGGCGTTCGCGGGCTGCCTCGATAATGCGCAAATTAGCCTGATGCGGCACAAACAGCGCGATCTCGTCGCTATGGAGCCCAGACAGCTCGAGCGCCTCGATGGTGGCAGTATTCATCACCCGCACCGCGAACTTATAGACCTCGCGGCCGTTCATGTACAGGTGCTCAGCTAGCGGTTCACCACTAGGCAGGCAGCGGCCCACCGCGCGAATATGCAACTGGTTGGCGCCCGAACCGTCGGCACCCAGCACAAACGACTTGAGCCCGTAAGGGGCCGGTACCGCCTCGACAATCGCAGCGCCAGCGCCGTCGCCAAACAGCACCGCAGTGGCGCGATCCTGCCAGTCCATGACCTTGGTCAGCGCCTCGGCACCGATCGTTAAGACCTTCCGGCACATACCCGATTCGACATACGCTTTGGCTACTGAGAGCGCGTAGAGCCAGCCCGGACAGGCCGCCAGCAGATCGAACGCCCCAGCTTTAAGCCCGAAGTGATCCTGCACCAGCGCGGCGGTAGCCGGGAACAGGGCGTCCGGGGTATTGGTCGCCACAATCACCATATCCACGCCGGCCAGCGCCCCCTCGCCGTGGCGCCGGATCAGGTCGGTCACACTGTTAATGGCCAAGTGAGAGGTGAACTCGTCCTCGGCGGCGATGTGGCGGCGTTTGATGCCGGTGCGGGTGATAATCCACTCGTCGCTGGTGTCCATTATCGCTTCGAAGTCGGCGTTGGTGAGCACCTTACTCGGCGCGTAAGCCCCTAAGGCGGTTATCCCTGCTAGCTTGTTCACGGCATCACCCTACCTCAACCGAGCGGGGCTGCGCTAGGCAGCTCAGCTAAGCAGCCTTACTGATAGCGGTTTTCACAAATACCGAGTCGGCTAAGCGCAGGTATCATCCCCGCAAAGACGCCCTGGACAACGATTCGTAGGCTGACACCAGCTCACACCAGATAATAACGGCAATGCCTAGTCCTCGATCTTGAGAACCTGTTTGCCGCCGTAGCTGCCACAGTGCGGGCAGACCACATGCGCGGGCTTTAATCCCTTGCAAGTTGGACAGGGCACCAGGTTTGGGGGGGTGAGGTAGTGGTGACTACGCCGAGCATCGCGGCTGGCTTTAGAAGTTTTCTTCTTGGGTACGGGATGTTTAGCCATAGGGCTCCTTTATACCTTTAAATCCTTCAAGATGCCGAACGGCGAACCTTTATCTTTGTCCGGTTCGACAGGGGTACTACCGGCCTCTGGGTATTCGTTGAGATTGACCCCGGCCAGCGACAGGCCCCGGCAGTCCGGCCTACAGAGTATCGCCCAGGGCAGGTCGATGGCAAAGAGCTGGGTCAGCAGAGCGGCAAAATCGACCTCTGGGTGCCCAAAGGCAAGTAGGTCACCATCCTCTTTACGCTCGAGCAGGCTCAGTTCGGCCTGGCCGGGGTGGTAGGCCATGGGATAGATAAACTGTGCCGTCAACGGGGTCTTGACCATACTCAGGCAGCGGCGGCACTCTAACAGCGCCACCCCCGCCACCGAGCCGGTTACTAGCAGGTCATCATCACCCCCGCTCGAGCGGATCGTGAGCTGCCAGCGCAGCGGCTCCTGGAGCGTGAGCCCGTCGGCCATAAGCAGTTCGGCACTCGGCATAAGTAGCCCGTCGCCAAGCACCTCGCCACCTAGCCCAAGGTCGTGCTTGAGCAGGCTGGCTAAGTTAAGGGTCGCATCAGGCCGAAAGACCATCGCTTGAGTATAGGTAGCAGGGGGAGGCTTGTCAAGCATTAGCGAGCATTTTCTGCTACCAGTACGGCATAAGGCTTCGCCCGAGTAATTTCGCTCCTGGCGCAGCGGGGGCGCTGTCGGCTGCCGTGAGTCGCCTGGTAGCACCAACCATCGGCAGGGGCAGCCCAGTCTCCACCAAGTCGGGCTCACTTTACTTGTCGGCGTCCACTAACCCCTTCACAAACCAGCGCTGCATCAAGATGATCACCAGCACCGGCGGCAGCAGGGCCAGCACCGCCGTAGCCATGATCAGGTGCCAGTCGGTCTGCGCCTCACCGGTGCCGATCATCTTGACGATACCGACGACGATCGTCTCCATCTGGCGGCTGGTGGTTATCAGCAGGGGCCAGAGGTACTGGTTCCAGCCGTAGATGAACATGATCACAAAGAGCGCGGCGATGTTGGTGCGCGAGAGCGGCAGCAAGATCGACCAGAAGAAGCGCATCGGCCCCGCGCCATCGATTTGTGAGGCGTCAACCAGCTCATCGGGGATAGTTAAAAAGAACTGCCTAAATAGCAGGGTGGCGGTAGCCGAGGCGATCAAAGGGATAATCAGCCCGGCAAAGGTGTTGACCATACCGAAGTTGGCGATAACCGCATAGGTAGGGATGATCCTAACCTCAACCGGTAGCATCAGGGTGATAAAGATCAGCCAGAAGAAAAACATCCGGCCTGGAAAGTTAAAGAAGGCCACGGCAAAGGCCGATAGTAGCGAGATGATGATCTTGCCAACGGTGATGCCCAGGGCCATGATCAGGCTGTTTTGCATCATGGCCAAGGCCGGGGTAGCGCGCACGCGCTCGCCTTGCCCGGTCTCAAGCGCTTGGCGGTAGTTAGTAAGCAGTTGGTCACCAGGCAGCAAGGGCATCTGTCCACGGCCAATAGTGCCGGCGTCATGGCTCGAGCCGATCAGCGCCAGGTAGATCGGAAAGACAAAGACTAGCGCCCCTAAAGTCAGGATCAGGTGCGGAAGCCATCGGTTGCGCTGGCCGCTCATAACTTGCCCATAGCTTAGTAGTGTACCCTTCGCTCGATATAGCGGAACTGGATCACGGTCAAGAGGATCACCGCCAGCATCAAGATCACCGACTGCGCCGAGGAGCCGCCCAGGTCAAGGTTAATAATCCCGTCGCGGTAGATCTGGTACATCAGGGTGGTGGTAGCTCGAGCGGGCCCGCCCTGAGTCAGCGCATGGATTACGCCGAAGGTGCCAAAAAACGAATAGATCACGTTGACAACCAGCAAAAAGAAAGTGGTGGGCGATAGTAAGGGAAAGGTGATCGACCAAAAACGGCGCACCCCACCCGCCCCATCGATGGCTGCCGCGTCAACGAGCGATTTAGGAATCGATTGCAACCCGGCCAAGAAGAACAGGAAGTTATAGCTCACCTGATTCCAGGCCGAGACCAAAATGACCAGTAGCAGCGCATGGCTGCTGTTGATGCGGTAATCCCAAGGGATACCGAGTTGGCGCAGCCCTTGGCCAATGTAGCCGATATTAGGGTGAAAGATAAAAAGCCAGAGCACGGCGGCGACCGCCGGTGCGATAGCGTAGGGCCACACCAGCAGGGTGCGGTAGCCGGTAGCGCCGCGCACCACCTGATCGGCCATCACCGCAAGCAATAGCGCCGGGACCATCGCCAAAAAGGTGACCGAGGCTGCGAAGATAACCGTGACCCGGACGGCTTCCCAGTAGAGCGGGGCTTGCAGGATGCGGCTAAAGTTCTCCAACCAGACAAACTGCGCCCGAAGCCCAAAGGGGTCTTGGATAAAGAGCGACTGCCGGATCGCTTCAGCGGCCGGATAAAAGAAAAAGATAAGCGTGATGATGATTTGTGGAGCGAGCAGCAGATACGGCAAGAGTTTATTGGGGTAGATGGCGCGCCTTTGCATGGTCTCCGTTCAGTGGTCAGTAGTGGCTAGTGTAACCCCCAGGCCCCCAATAACAAGCCTTGCCAGATGGTTTTCCAAAGATCGGGCTCCTGTGTGGTTTAGCTGTTTAGAGGCAGGGGGCAATCCCCCTGCCTCGCTATCAGCTAGCGGTGAGCGCGTTCAAACGCCCGCAGCACCTCATTGCCACGCCGCACGGCGTTGTCTAGCGCCTGCTGGGCGGTTTGCTGACCTTGCAGGGCTAGTTCAACCTCTTCTTGAATGATATTGCGAATCTCGGGCATGTTGCCTAGCCGCAGGCCGCGCGAGTTCTCGGTCGGCTCGGTGCGGGTCAGTTGCAGCTTCGGGATGTCCCGGCCGGGATTGGCGGCATAGAAGCCTTCGGCCTGTAACTGCTCAAAGACATCGAAGCGGATGGGCAAAAAACCGCTTTCGACATGCCAGCGCCGGGCCACTTCGGGCTGGCTGATAAAGCTGAAGAACTCGGCGACCGCCTGGTACTCCGCATCGGTGCGGCCAGGGGCGGTCATGACCCAGAAGCTAGCTCCACCGATAATCGAGTTCTTCGGCGCGCCCTCAACATCGTCGTAGTAGGGCAGGTACGCCACGGCCCAGTCAAACTGCGCCTCGCGCAGCACGCGGGCCAGCAATCCCGACGACCCGTGCAGAATAGCGCACTCGCCCGAAGGGAAGAGCGCATCGGCCGAGCTATCGCGCCCGCCGTAGGTGAATGACCCTTCCGCCTGCATGTCGATCAGGTTCTGCACATGCCGCACATGCAGCGGGCTGTTGATCATCAGTTCGGCACCAAGCCCTGCCATACCGTTGGCCAGGGTGGCGAGCGGCACATTGTGAATGGCGCTGAACTGCTCAAACTGCGTCCAGGTAGGCCAGGCGGTGGTAAAACCACATCTGGCAGCGCCGGAAGCCACAATCTGCCTGGCCGCCTCGCGCAGCTCGGTCCAGGTCTGCGGCGGAGCATCAGGGTCAAGACCGGCGGCACGGAAAGCGTCCCGGTTGTACCACATGATGGCGGTCGAGCTGTTAAAAGGCAGCGACATCAGGCGGCCATCGGGGAGGCTGTAGTAGCCGCGGACGGCAGGTAGAAAGACCTCAGGGTCAAAGGCGATGCCGGTGCGCTCAAAGAGCTGGTAAACCGGCAAAATAGCGCCCCCGGCGTGCATCATGGTAGCCGTACCGACCTCAAACATCTGCACGATATGCGGCGCGTTTCCGGCCCGGAAGGCGGCGATGGCAGCGACCATCGTCTCTGGGTAGGCACCGCGGAAGCTGGCCTCGACATGGAACCGGTCTTGTGAGGCGTTAAAGTCATCAGTGATGGCTTCAAGTAACTCGCCAAGCGGCCCAGTAAGGCCGTACCAGAACTGAACCTCGACGCGCTGAGCGTTAGCGCTCAGGAATAGGGCGGCCAGTAACACGGTCAACAGTCGCTTATACATGCAAAACTCCTTTCGCTCTAGCCCCGCGGCACTCTAACAGCGCCGCGTCATCCCTTTGTCAGTGTGCATAACGGCGTTATGGGTCGCAATTCCGCTTACCTCCTTTGCGCAAAATCGTAATGCAACTTACGAAGCGCATCTTATGCCCAGCTGCCAAGTGTGTCAACTCTTGTACTTTGCCGCACCTCCGTGATAGATTCTCGGCGGCCATGAGGCCTTACCTCGCCGCTATCCTCACGCTGATAGGCCCCTGCGCGCCATGCTGATCGCGCTAGCTGCTCTCCCTATTCTGCTCATCCTGATACTGATGCTAGGCGCCGGCTGGTCGGCGGCTAAGGCCGGACTATCGGGGCTGGCTGCGGCCCTGCTGATCGCCTGGTTGGCTTTTGGTTACGGGACGACTCTTTTGCCGGAGCTGGGCTTGGGAGCTACCGGTGGAGCGCTGCTAGAGGCCGGTTTCTCGGCCTTTACCATCCTGTGGATCATCTTCCCGGCGCTGTGCATTCATCAGCTCCAACAGCGGAGCGGGGCGCTGGCCACACTGCAAGCCGCCATGGCTCGACTCTCGACGAACCCGGTGGTGGTTGCTTTGCTGGTCGCCTGGTTTTTTGCTCTGTTCATCGAAGGGGCGGCCGGTTTTGGCACCTCGGCAGCGCTGGCGGCACCGCTTCTGGTAAGCGCCGGGTTTAACCCCATCCAGGCGGTCACCATAGCGTTGATCGGTCATTCGGTAGGGGTGTCGTTCGGGGCGGTGGGCACACCCGTCCTGCCGCAGATTGCGCTCGGCTTTGACGGCACCGAGCTGGCAGCCACTACCAGCCTCTTCCACGGGCTGCTAGGCTGGC
>Ga0207951_101139_pt1 | contig 10557 bp, 11 predicted proteins | sample Subbio12Aug_8Bad_FD_184830 | JGI IMG/M metagenome (GOLD analysis project Ga0207951, IMG submission 184830) | Serpentinite rock and fluid subsurface biosphere microbial communities from McLaughlin Reserve, California, USA - CR12Aug_8Bad (SPAdes) | ecosystem: Environmental > Terrestrial > Deep... | reverse complement strand
GTTCTTTTCGGTTAGATTCTTAATTGAGTTGACACGGATTCTTACTGAAAGTGGCTCACATTTTTACTGGCGTTAGTGGCTCACTATTTTCCTAGCACGTGGCTCACTATTTTCTTGACAATCGCAGACACGATATGTTTTTTGGGCTGTAGGACTTGGCTAGGTCTAAGGCAGTGCCGATTTCGTCGCACAAAGGGAGACAGCATGAGAAAATTGGAGGTGTGATACTATGCGCCTAAGGATAAAGGGGCTGAACTTGCCGACTCTCGGATATGGTTGCTATGGCCTTGGCGGCGCCTACGGCAAACCGCCTGAAACCAGAGTAGCAGTCCGGCTTCTCCAAAATGCCCATGAGCTGGGCATACGTTTCTTTGATACTGCAGATGGCTATGGGGACACTGAAAGCCTCTTGGCGAAAGCCTTCAAGACCTGTCGGCATGAAGTGTTTCTGGCGACCAAAATGGGCCCGGGCAAGGGAGGACAATTTAATCTCATTCAGCAACGAGTAATCGCGGCTTGTAATGCGAGTCTACAAAATTTGGGTACAGACTACATCGACCTGTACCAGATTCACTTTGACGATCCGCACACGCCGGTATATGATACCGTCGCTGCGTTGAAGTATCTTCAGCAGGCAGGGAAAATCCGCGAATACGGCATTGGCCACCTGCCCTTCTCCAGAACAACGGAGTACCTGAAAACAGGGTCTCCCTCTACTGTGATGGTAGAAGTGAACGCAGTCTCATTGTCCCGCTATAATGAATTAAGCGCTCTCTTGCAGCGCCACGATTTTTCTATCATTGCCTTTAGCGCAACAGCCCGTGGCCTCTTAACACAGAAGGTGACTGAGCAGACTGTTTTTGCACCTGAAGATATAAGAAGCTTGGACCCCCAATTCAGAGGCGCGAAATTGGCTTCAGGTCTTGAAATGGCAAAATGGTTAGGGCGTATCGGGATAGAGCGCGACAAAACCCCGAGCCAGATAGCCCTAGCTTGGGTGATGGGAAAGACTGGGGTAGATGTTGTGTTAACCGGTCCAAAGGACCCACATCATCTGCAGGAAAACTGCGAGGTTTTGAACTGGCGCCTCGACATAAGCGCTCAGCGCGAGCTAGACGATTTGGCACAAAGACTTGCGGCTGAAACTGAGGCAGAGGTTGAGGCAGAGGTCGACCACATACTAAGCAGCCCCCTGCCCCCTTGCGAACATGAAGCCGCTAAAGATCTCATCTACGCCCTAGAATATGTGGCAGAACGGGGCGTAACCTCTCTGGAGGAAGTTTCAAGCCTGTTTCGACACTTGCTCTCCACCCTACAGGGAAAGCCCACGCGACCCTTAACCCACGTTCAAGAATCGATACGAAAAATCGCCGGCGTTCTCGGCATACAGTAGGCGAGCCGTAACAACCTGCTACTCTTGTGACGTGGTGGGCAGACGTGGACCTGCCATCAAGCGCAATTTGGATGGCCAGAGTGTAACAGAGGAATTTCTTGATTGCTTTATGGAAAGGGCGGCTATGGCCGTTTAGTTTCTGCTGGAGCGCAATACGTGCGCCATTAAGTGCCCGCTTGGTGCCGAGCACCACCAAACGCCACCCAACACGGCACTTTGATGTGCATCGAATAATTAGCAGTACCAAGGCTTTGCCTAACATCCCTTAGTGCCACCAAGCCAACTGGGCTAATTCGTAATCAGCAGGTCGTGGGTTCAAGTCCCACTATCGGCTCCAGTGTTATCAAGGCTCTCTGGGTTTTACCCGGAGGGTTTTTAGATTATAATGTCCCCATGAAACCAGACAAAATTTTCGAGATCCTTAGTGAACCTGATCACGCATCCAATCACGCAAGTTGCCACGGCGTATGTCTACTGCAAGCTGATAGAAAGTGACGTCTAGTTAACCGAAGCCAAGGGTTCACATTTAAGGAGGGAAATTATGACAGAGTACTTGCGAGGACAAGCGCAAAAGAAGGAGCAGCTGAAGGCGATTATTAAGAAACTCCACCAGGGAGCATCTGTGAATGACGTTCGCAAAGAGTTTGAGGCGCTAAGCCTAACGGTGACCCCGCTAGAGATCACCGCGCTCGAGCAGTCTTTGATGGATGAGGGCATGCCCGCAGAAGAGATTCAGCGCCTATGCGACGTTCATGCCGAAGTGTTTAAGGGACATATTGTAGGGGGTGAGCCAGCTACTGAGGCTACGCAACAAGATGCTTTGCACCCCGCCAATATGCTGAAGCAGGAAAACCGGGCCATTGAAGATCTTCTCGATGCAGAGCTAAAGTCAGCGCTTGAGGGCTTCCTTGTGGCCCCCGGCCCCGATAGTCAGCGCGCCGCAATTACTGCCGTCGAGAGGTTGCTTTTAATTGACAGGCACTACAGCAAGAAGGAACACCTAATCTTCCCCCTGATGGAGAAGCACGGCATTACGGCTCCGCCCAAAGTCATGTGGGCTGTAGATGACGAAATTAGGGGTAAGGTAAAGGCCCTAAAATGCCTTCTCACTGACTCAAGACCAGACCCTGCGGCCATCAAGGAAGCCCATGCCGCCGTAACAGCGCAGGTTAAGGACATGATCTTCAAGGAAGAAGAGATTATGCTGCCCATGGTTAGCGACAAATTCTCGCTGGACGAGTGGCAGGCCATTGAAGCCGGCAGCCACGAAATTGGGTTTCCATTCTTTCCGGAGGGTGTAGGGCGGTGGCAGCCAAGCGGCCTGGAGTTAGCCGGGGCGGCGACCGACTCAGTAGATACCACCATGTCGATCACGGGTGAGATTGCCTTCGATGCAGGCACTTTAAGCGCACAGGAAGCCAACGCCATCTTTAATGTCCTGCCGCTAGACATGACCTTTGTCGACGCCGGTGATCGCGTAAAGTACTTCACCCAAGGTAAGGAACGCATTTTCGACCGACCAAAGACTATCCTAGGACGTGAGGTGCACAGATGCCACCCTCCCGCCAGTGTACACATAGTCGAGACGATAATCGCGAGTTTCCGGAGCGGCGAAAAAGACCACGAAGACTTTTGGATTCCCTTCGGCGATAAATTCGTGCATATCCGCTATTTCGCGGTGCGCAACCGCCAAGGCCAGTACTTGGGCACTCTAGAAGTCACTCAGGATGTCAAACCGCTCACAGCCCTCACTGGTGAAAAACGCCTCCTATAGCTCATCCGTTAACCAACTCAAACCCGTGCTCTCTTAAGACTTCTTTAATGCGGGACATAGGCACCCCTTTGACCTTGGAGCCTTTCTCCAAGGTCATTACGCGTCCTACCGTTTGTAGCATACCTGGCAGTGTGATGTCCCTAAAGCCAAGCTCAACCATGATGACCACAATCTCCGGGTAATCGAAGGCGAGCTTGTAGATGCTGTCCTTTGCACTAACTTGTTTCATGGCTCAACGCTCCTTTAGCAGGTATGCACCCTAACAAACTCTGTGAAGCCTCTGTACTCATTCCACGTATAAGAGGACACCGGCTAGTTCCCACAAGAATCCTCACGCTGGCACTACCCATGGAGAGGCGAGGATGTTCTATGCAAGGCTGACTTACCTGTTGTGCCTAAACTAGGTTTCTCCATTGTCATCGCGCCATCTCGAGGCCCGCCTTACGGACGGGTCATCTCCAAATTGCGGAACGTGGCCAGAGGCACGACTTCCTCCGCCGTGTCCAGATACGCTATCGCCACACGGTCTCCGGGCTGCGTCAAGGCCACATGCGGGCTGAGTGTTGCAGTCGCCGTAAAAATGCGATTTGACCCTTCTAAACGGAAGTAGAACAGCGTTGTCCCCTCGGTCGTTGCCGCCCCTACGCGCAATACTTCTCCCTCTAGGCTCTGTAAGAGGGCTACGTCGGTGGGTACTACCCCACCTATGCCTTGCCCAAGGTATTGCTTGTAGGCAAGGACCGCTTGAAGCAAGGTTGGCTCAACAATAGTCCTACCGGTACGCGCGTTAACAATGCCGACGGCCTTCAGGATATTAGTGTCGGAGAGCACCGGTACTACATAGGCCTCCGCCCCATAGAGATTGTACAAGAGTGGCTGTGCGCCATGCCATCCCACAAAGTCGGCCACTGCGGCGTTTACCGACGAAACAGCCGCCGCCTCATTAAAGAAACCCACCGCATAGCGATAGTACGTGATCTCTCCCGTGCGCCCATCCATCATGGTGTAACCCATCAGCGAATCATCTCTGCCGGCAGCGGCTGTATGACCGGTAAACCAGTAGAATCTAGCGTCAGGGCCTACTACGCCAAACACGTCGCTCACACCTTCCCATTCGGTGGGCAGATGCATATCGCGCTTGGTGAAAAGAGAGTTCCAGTATCCATGCACAAAACGCCCGAACCAGTCATTGTGTTGCTCCGCCACAAACTCCGGTATGACTTGGTCGACCCACAACGGTGCATCGGCTTTAGCATACTCCTGCATTTCGCCGGTTGCCGGGTCTAGTATAACGATTCCCGTTACCACTGTGCCGGTTTTGCCCACAGTGGGCCTACCAATGCTCATTACCCATCGTGGGTTCCCATCGTCGTCTAGCTCAAAGCTTGGGTCAAGCAATAGCACGGCTTGGTGCTGACGATAGATATGTCTGCGCAAATCACTCCCGAAGAACGCGCCGGGGGTGTACCGCATAGCGAAGGGGACAAACTCCGCTGGGACGCCTGCGTCTTCGGCGTCAACCATAATAAACCCCGGCGCTTCGCGAAAGTTAAACCACCTTAGCAAGCCGCGGAAGTCGACCGGGCCGACCCAGTAGAGCTCGCCATCGACGAGCTGGATATTAAGGTGCCCTACCTCAAACCCCGCACCCATGGCTCCTAGAACCTTCTGGGCGCGCCACTGTGCGTTTTCGTAGGGAACAAGCCTAATATGCTCGAGGTTCATGACTGGGGCCGGTACGTCCGACACAGTTACAGTTGGCACGTTTCGCAAATCGATCGCCCTGTGGGGTACGACAAGAAAATTTAGATACAAGCTTACAAGGAGCGCTGCGCTGAACACCAGCCCCGTAAGCCATATCGTCGCTCTGTCCTTCTTAGCCCTACCTACTAGCACCGTTAGCATTGTATAGAGAGCATTTATGGTTAAAGGAAGCAGGACGACAGTGTGGCCGACCCCGGGAACTAAAGCAGGCAGCGTCAAGTACACCCACGCCAAGGAGAGGGGAACGCCCACAACCAATCGCCATAACTGCCCGCGCAGGTATAGCGAGGGACGTGACCGCAACAAGTCGATGCGCAAGTTAATCAGTCCAAGACACATCCAGAGCATTGCTTCTACCATGCCAACCACCTTGCCTTTCCGAAGTCATGTTCATATACATGTACGCAAAAGAAGGGAAGGAGTTTCGCGAGAAAAGAATAGAGGATGTCCTGAAGGGACGGTGTCCTGAAGGGACGGAGGATCACGACATTACTACGCCGGCGTCGTTGGCGCAGGACCGGAAATAATCGCGCCTGAGGACAGAGAATTTCCAGTGGCCTCGGACGGAGGATTTTGCTTCGCCTCACATCCTCACAAGGTGGCAGGAAATAAGTATTATGTAGTGAAATATACGAATAGCATTAGCAACAACAACAAAGGGAGGGGCATCTATGTTCGATTGTCCAGGCTGCGGTAGCCGCATCGACGACGTGAGAAAACGTTTTTGCGGTACCTGCGGCGCGAACCTGCGCCCGGAAGCCAGTCCGCTTTTGAGCGGCCAAAAGGGTCTCGGGATAGAGGAAAAGGCCGGCATTTGCGTAGGCAATATCTGCCTATCACCCCTGTTGGGTACAGTGCTCTATTTTGTATGGAAGGACGATAAACCCGCTAAGGCGGATGATGTGTGTATGGTGACCATCGCATCTCTATTCGTAGGTCCGCTTATTGCCTTTATCCTCTATTCACTTGGGATAGTTGGCGGATTATGATGCAATTAGCGGAATTGCGAGCACAGCTCGTCTCCTGCCACCGCCGCGCCGATCGCTCGTTGGTCTTTAGGGGCCACCAGTTCCCAGTCTGCGCGCGTTGCACAGGCATCTTTGCGGGCTACTTTGCCTATCCCTTGTTTCTCTTGGGATGGCTGCAGATTAGCTTCTTAATCTGCCTAGCGATGCAACTGCCCACTATCATCGACGGTTATACCCAGCATCGGCAGTGGCGCACTAGCACTAACACCCTTAGACTCGCTACAGGCATACTCTCCGGCGTCGGGCAGGCCGGCCTGATGGTAGCAGTGGGGCTACACCTTGCCAAGCTAGTCCTTTCACGGTAACCACGGAGTATGCCGCAAATGTGCTTACTCATCCTGCTATGGGGGCAGGGGTTGGCGAAATGTGGTAGGGGTATAAAGTGTTTTCGCAGGCAGAAGGAGGATGGGGCAAGTCATGCCGCATAAGCCCATAAGCGCTGTGGTGGAAATTGGGCCTAACTATATAATGCATCTCCTCGCGGTCGCCAAAGTGGGGTTCGACAGCGAGTATAGCTCACGGTATACGGGTGCGGTCAAGGAAGTAGATCTTGAGTATCTCCGAGCTCAGCGCTCGCTACTGACTTTTGCGAATGGGCATATGGGGCAACTTACAGGGCTGCTGATCTTTCTGCCGTGCTACCTTAATCTTGACTCAAAAACCAAACTACAAGAGTTCTTTAGCCTGCTTCTGGCTGGCCTGAGGGAGGGGCATTTTCAGCCCCTTATGGACCGTTACAGCGCGGAAATAGCCCGCCTAGACTTTTGGATTCAACCCGTGGATAGTCACTGGCTAGCTCAGTACGCTGCGCACAGTGAAGAAATCACTAGGCTCGCTCGGGTTTACGCTGATAACTTTGACGTGTATCTTGAGCAGGTCTGGATGCAGGAGGCCCCGCACATCAGGGCTGTGGCTGCGAGCATTAACGACCATTTTCGTAAGACAGACATTATCGCGCTATGGGAGACGTTAACAAACAGGCAGTTTAAGTTCGATTACTACGAGATAGTGCTGTGCAGCGCAATCGAGAATGGCCCAAACGCAAACTCCCTTGGCTACGAACGCAACATGTTCTACTCCGGCCATAATTTTGCCTTTATGACGCAGTTCATAAGTCACGAGGTAGGCACGCACATCCTTATCGACCTCATCGCACCGGCGTTCCGCGGAGATACGGTGTATCCATTTGACCTGGTCTATCGAACTTATGAAAACCTAGCCAAATTTTATAACACCATCATTCTTGGAGACACCGATGCCTACGAAAACATGTACGGTTCATTTGGCGAGCAGGCTCAACAATCCCTTCACCGTCTCAAGGAAGTGAACCCCAGCCTCAGTCCAGACGAGTTGTTTTGGCAGGCCGTAGAAGTAGCTGTCCCTTTCCTTTTGCTGCCTACAGAACCGTGAGAGGAGAAGCCGCATGAAACGAGTCCTATTGCTTATTCTCTGCGTCGCTTTACTGGTAGGTTGCCGGCAGACACCAACCCCTCCGGCTTCCGGGGTAGAGCTTGTACGTGCCGTCGCCATTGTGGGGGGTAAAGAATACGTGCTCTACCCGGCGAGCACAGGAGGCATTCGCCTGCCGTCAATAGACGGCGAGGTTGTGTTTGAGTACAGCGGGCCTGTGGAGGTCGACGCCGACTCCAGCATAATCGCGGTTTCAGGCAGTACAGTTCGCACCATTCTTATCGGGTCAAGTCAGGTTGCCCATACTCCCGGTAACATCAGAGATAAGCACGGCAGACCACTTAAGAAGCATGAGTTCTACCTAACGCGCATCGCTATCAGACCGGTGAGGGCATTTTGGGTCTCTGGAAACCTAGAAGAGGAGCTACAAGTTATGGATGGGCCGCGGACTTTAATGATGGTAGGAGAGGTTATTAAGCTAGAGTTCTCGGACGAACCACACCAGGCTACTATGGAAGAGCAGTTGGTCGCGGGGCTTGGGACTGGCATAAAGTACAAATTCACTTGGCCGGATAGAAAGACCCTTCTTTTTGAGCTATCCGCCACGAATGAGGAAGAGTTTGTCCTGCGCTTCGATGAAACAACTTATTGGGGGTTCTATGTAGTTGGCCCCCAGAAGCTAAGTTCGCTCGACAGGGAACGAAGAATCCTATCGACGATAGACATACCCATCAGCGCTACCAGCGCCATTGCCCTGACTTCAGACTTTCGCCATGTTCGCCTGGTGAGAAGGGTAAACTTGGCTTGGCTACATATAGGTACGCAAGAATATCTCTTAGACTTGGAGACAGGCAACATACAGCGAGGCAAGCTGCACTCTAGGGCAGTTCACTATGCCGACGAAATTCTTCTCGACTGGATTGACAAGACTCATGCCGCGTCAAAGACCGAGCTACGCAGCCCAGCTGGACTCTCCAATAAGGGAGATCGGCTAGCGTTATACGAGGACGGTATGATAAAGCTTATTGAGTTTTCTACCAGAAAGACCCGCACGATTGTTGTGCAGTCACGGGCCGAGTCTGAGGGCAACTTCCCACACCCCCGCAGGATATTTTGGTCTCACGATGACAAGCACCTCTACTATACAGCTGTTCCCAGCTCGGACCAAGTATACTGGCTGCATCGACTGGACATCGCAAGTGAGACTGAAATCGCTCTGCTAAGAGGTCACTATGTAAGGAGCACCTCACCACATGGACCCCACGTTTTCACCGAGGTGTGGGTGGAATCGGGCGCGGCTTGTTACATGATTGATGGGGCGGGGAAAGCCACACGACTAAGCGAACCTAGCGAGTACGTGGGAGTCACTAAGTGGCTTGACGCCACAAAAGTACTCATCAATAAGTCTGCCGCGCCATCCCGGGGCACGCCGGCAAGTATGAAATGCTACATCTACTACCCTGACGCGAATCGCTGGGAGTACATTTCTGAGGGTTTTGGCATCGACTATGACTTGAGCACTGGTCGAGTGTTTGTCTTACAGAATCGGTAAGAGCCGAAGCAAACGCAGCAAAATGGGACGTGTTGCTCCTTTGTCTTATCAACGAATGCTATGAAATTGACATCCCAACCCCCCGCATTCCTCTGCATACGCTATATCTAGGGTATACAGAGGAATGGTCAAGAAGCTATCAGTAAATGAAAGCCGACAAAAGGCTTGAAGTTGACTAGACTGAAAGGGGGTTGTTGTTTAGGTAGCTAGACCGCGCTGGCGCGCTAAGTCATGAATGATGCGGGTAATTAGTTCAGACTCAATTGCCTCGGCGAAGTAGGGACAGTCCCTTTTGTCGCAGGTGTAATCTTTGTAAATTGTTCGATCCATCGTGAGGACAACTTTCGTGTGCGCATAGCCAGCCGATTTTGCAAAGGCATGACAAAGTCCGTCGCTAATGAATGTTGCTATTATCAAGTTAAATGATGGGTGGAGCAATCTGAGGACTATGGAAGAGTAGCTAAATTGTTTGGACATTTTAGCTACTCTGTTATATAATAATAGCAAAGATGTCGGGGAGGTGGCAGCATGCGTGTCAGTACCACTGATTTGCAAAATGCGTTTGGGAAGTACCTGTTACTGGTGCAAAAAGAAGATGTGATTATTGATAAGAACGGCAAGAGTGTGGCAAAGTTGGTCAAGTACAGCGAGCCGGATTACCATCTGGTTCACGAAGGCGGGCTGAGCTATAGAGCGAACAGTAAGATTAGCTTAGAGGAATACATGGTGCTAATTGAGTCGTCTGATCAGCGCTACGAGCTTATTGACGGGGTGGTGTACCTGTTGGCTTCGCCGAGCTTTACCCACCAAGTCGTAATAAGTGAAATAGCGGCACATTTCTACGCGTATTTTAAGGGCAAACCCTGCCGCTCTCTGACGGCGCCGCTGGATGTACGCCTTTTTGGTTATGCCACAAAATTTGAGGAGGACCCAAATGTGGTGCAGCCTGATATTGTGATCATATGCGACGAGGATAAGGTGAATGAGTACGGCAGATATGAAGGAACGCCGAGTTTGATTGTGGAGGTTCTATCTCCGACCACCAAGGGCAAGGACTTAGCCATTAAGCTACAGCTATATATGAAGAGCGGAGTTTCAGAATACTGGATTGTTGATCCGCAGGGGAAAAGCGTTATCCAGTACATCTTTACGCTAGAGCGAGATATCGACCACACGCAAGTTGTTTATATAGACGGCACAATTGAATCGGCGGTGTTTGACGGCCTGAAGATTCGGCTAAGCGAGATACTTTAAACCTGTCTCGGTGCACTTGAGTATTGTGGATCAAGCAGCAGCATTTTCATCTCTCCTGTACCTCTTTCTTAGTCCGGACTCTTAAATTCTACTAGCGTTGTGCCCTAGTAAACAGCAACAAGCCAGGTGCCGCCGCAAGCATTAAAGACCCTCCGCATAGGCTAGCGCTTTTTCCAGTGTGTCGATGGCATTGAGCCTCGAAATACAAGGTTTCTCAACATTTCTGAGTTGACCCGGTCCAAGTTATGTAGTGCCTTGACACTCCCCATGCCTAAAGGCAGGGGATTCTTGGGTGATTAAACCGAAATCCATTTCTGGTATCGGAGTATGACCCCAAGTTAAGGGCTGTGCCATCAGCCCATCCTAAGACAGTGCATGTAGC
>Ga0207951_101136_pt1 | contig 10566 bp, 10 predicted proteins | sample Subbio12Aug_8Bad_FD_184830 | JGI IMG/M metagenome (GOLD analysis project Ga0207951, IMG submission 184830) | Serpentinite rock and fluid subsurface biosphere microbial communities from McLaughlin Reserve, California, USA - CR12Aug_8Bad (SPAdes) | ecosystem: Environmental > Terrestrial > Deep... | reverse complement strand
CATGAAATCAACCATTTCGACCATGCGTCACGGTATCCGGGCAAGATGCATGCCTGTGGCCATGATGGTCATACCGCGATGTTGCTGGGCGCTGCCCGTTACCTGGCCGAACACGGTGATTTCGACGGCACGGTGTATTTCATTTTTCAGCCAGCGGAGGAGGGCAGTGGTGGTGCCGATGTGATGATTAAAGATGGTCTGTTCGAACGCTTTCCCATGCAGAACGTGTTTGGCATGCACAACTGGCCCGGTATGGCGGCGGGATGTTTTGCAGTCGGTTCGGGGCCTGTGATGGCGGCCTTCAGTAGTTTTCGTATTGTGATTTGCGGCCGGGGTTGTCATGCGGCGCTGCCGCATCTCGGTGCCGATCCGCTACCGGTGGCCGCGCAACTGGTGCTGGCGTTGCAAACCATCGTCAGCCGCAATGCGCATCCCTTGGAATCGGCAGTGTTGTCGGTGACGACGATACAAGCCGGTACGGCAACCAATGTGATTGCCGATACCTGCGAGCTGACCGGCACGGTGCGCACGTTTTCGCAGACCATGATGTCGATGATCGAGACCCGCATGTCAGAACTGGCCAGCCATATTTGCGCGGCACACGCGATGCGCTGCGATTTCGAATTCACAACCGGTTATCCGGCAACGATCAACGAACCAGCAGCGGCAGAACTGGCAAGACAGGTGATGACCGGCATCGTGGGCGATGAGCGGGTGTTGGTGCAGCAGCCGACCATGGGGGCGGAGGATTTTGCCTACATGTTGCAGCGTGTGCCCGGTTGTTATGTGCTTATCGGCAGTGGCGATGGCGAACACCGGCACACGGGTCATGGTGAGGGGCCGTGCACCCTGCACAACGCCAGCTACGATTTCAACGACGACATTTTGGCGCTGGGCATTGCTTATTGGGTACGCTTGGTCGAAACCGCTTTGAACCGATGACGCCACAGGTGCTTGGCTGGCGTATCAGCCGTCTTTCTGGTTCCCACGATCGCCGTGGGAACCCATGTCGGCTTTTCTACGCAGACTTGCCCCTGATGCGGTGTCCGTATGCATTCCCACACAGAGCGTGGGAACGCGAAAAAGCGCCCTGTGTTTCGTCAGTTTGTGTTTTGACAGGCATGGCACAGTCCTTGAACTTCAAGGGTTTTACGCTGAGCAATGAATTGTGCAGTCTGCAATTCGTCGGCCAGCGCGTTCAGTACCGGCAAGGATGAGCGCTCTTCGACCGTGTGGCATTGGGTGCAGATCAGCAGCACTTGGTCGTGCTGTGTGCCAGAGCATTTGCAGCCCACGAAAGCATTCAGGCTTTCCACCCGGTGTATCAGGCCTTGTTCCAGCAGGAAGTCGAGTGCGCGATAAATGGTGGCCGGTTTGGCGGCCTCCTTGCTTGGACGAATCTGGTCAAGCAGGTCGTAGGCTTTGATGGCTTTGTGGCTGTTCCAGATCAATTCCAGGACTTTGTGGCGAATCGGCGTCAATTGCACACCGCGTTGCAAGCATAACTGCTCGGCAGTAGTGATTGCGTTATGGATACAGCGATCGTGATCGTGGCTGGCTGTTTTTGACGTTTCGGAATGGCTCATTGCAAAAAGGTGATGGAGTTCTGCTCTTGATCGGGTAGGGGGCTTTATAGTCGGTACCGGGATTCGTCGGCGTGTTGCCGGTGAGAATCGGGCCGGATGCTGTCTAGCGTCAACGCGCTGGCTAATTTTGCCCAAGCAATGATATACGACTTCAGAATGATCCATGACTAAAAACCCAATCAAGAGGCAGGTTTATGGTCGCAATGTTTAATGCGTCAGGGAAAGGGAAGGTGGGTGTGTCGTTCATGCCCATCGTGCATTCCTTTAGGTGGGCGCCATGAAAGCCAGGTTTTTCGCTTTTTATGCCATTTTGTGGCTGTTGCTGGTCACGTTTGCGTTCTACTGGCAGATCAGGGAAACCAAGCACCATGCAGAAACTATTGCAACCCGACAAGCCGAAATGTTCTTCGATTACATCGTGCTCATCAAGCGCTGGAACGCCAGTCACGGCGGCGTTTATGCGCCCATTACGCCAGACAATCAGCCCAATCCTTATCTCGATGTGCCCAATCGCGATGTCATCACGACAGACGGCGTGCCACTGACACTGATCGACCCGGCCTACATGACGCGGCAACTAGCCGCATTGCAGCACGATTCTACCGGTATCGATTTCCACATCACCAGCCTGAAGACGATGCGGTCGGAAAATGCCGCCGACGAATGGGAAACCCAGGCTTTGAGACGATTCGAACAGGGTGAGAAATCATTCAGTGGCCTGACGCAACTGCGAGGTGCGCCGTATTACCGCTACATGGCACCGTTTCTGGTTGAGGAGTCGTGTCTGCTTTGCCATAAGGCGCAAGGTTTCAAAGTGGGTGATATGCGAGGGGGTATCAGCGTCGGCATACCGGCTGCCAGCATCGATCCCTTCATAGAGAACCGCTTGCAAAAGCTGCGTATCAGCCATGCGGGCACCGCCGCCGTCGGCTTGCTGGTGCTGGCCTTGTTTTACTGGATGCAGCATCGGATGAGCCGCCGCCTCGACAAGGCTAAAAGCCATTTGCAGCTCGCCTATCTCGATGCACTGACCCTGCTGCCCAACCGGCGCTATTACGATGTTTTCGTGCGCCGCGAACTCAAGCGTGCCCGAAGACATGGATATTGTCTGTCCATCATCATGATCGACATCGATTACTTCAAAGCCTATAACGACAACCTTGGTCATGTCGCCGGTGACGACTGTCTGCGGCGGGTTGCCAGAACGCTGAAACGCTATTTCCGCCGTTCCGGCGACTTGATAGCGCGATACGGCGGCGAGGAGTTTTGTGTTGTTGCCGCGTGCGAAGAGACACAAGCCAGACAGTTGGCGGAAATTATGCGGGCCGCTATCGAAATGATGCAGCTCGAACATCCGGCATCGGCTATTTCGAAATATGTCACCATCAGCCTGGGGGTAGCGGCGGGCATACCAGGCAATCAGGGTGAATTCAACGACATACTGGAGCATGCCGATCAGGCACTGTATGCCGCCAAACAGGATGGACGTAACCGCGTTGAAGTCTATTCGCGCCTGACCTTATCGCCGGCGTCGGTGCTTGCCGACGACAAGGCGTGATGGGTTTTTTCGGCTCGCTCAGTTCAACAGTTGCAAGGCCAAGGGATGCGGGATGTCCAACGTCAGGCGCTTGCCGCTTTTTTTGATCCAGCCTCGTGCTTCCACCGAGCGCCCCAGCCAGTTCTGCAAATTCGGAAACCGCACAGCGGGGTTTTTCGCGACACGCAGCGAAACCTGCTCATTGAGCTGCAAATAGCTGTATTTCCTGGAATGTTTTATTGCATTTATGCGACCGCGTACCCGTTTCCAGCCCTTGTAGTTATCAAGGCCTATGCTGTCGGCGGCCACTGGCGCATAGGCCGGTAACTGCCAGATTCCCCGCTTTGCCTGTTCTGCATCGTGTTGGGCGGCGAACAGCGCATCGGCATATTTGTAGTTGGGCGGATGAATGGCAACCATGGCCAGACCTTGCCGAACCAGCTCCAGATTGATATGTGTACCATCTTCAGCAAACACATGGGCTAGTTTGCGCTGGTATTTGTCCTGGGCTTCGATATCGCCCTCCAGTCGAACACGTTTGCCTTGCACTTTATCGGTCAACCAGGCTTTGGCCGCATCACCACCGGCTTCGGCCGACTTGTTACGACCGGCCACCTCCGGCGTGTTGATGCCCAGAAAACGCACGCTGGTACCGTTTTCCAGCAACACGGTATCGCCGTCGAACACCCGCTTGACCCGCTGGTTTGCCAGTGAAGTCGGGTGGGCAGGTGCGTTATCGGGCGTGAGGACACGGGCGGATTCCTGCTTGCGGTCTGAATAGTGCGGACGGCCATTGCTGTCTTTCCAGCCGTAAATGTCGGCCAACGCACTGGTCGATACACTGGCTGATAAACAGGCAATCAGGCAAACTAGCCAGCTTGTCTTGATGAGCTTCATTCGGGAGTTACCATGTCTGATGATTCGGTGATAAAAGCAACGCAAACCTGGCTGACATCGTTCGTAATGAAGTACGACATTTGCCCGTTCGCCGCCCGCGAATACCATCGCGGCAGCATCCGTTATCAGGTATGCCAGGCCAGGGCACTGGAACCGGCGCTCGCCTCATTGATTGATGAATGTGTGTATCTGGATGCCCACCCAGACGTCGAAACCACGCTGCTGATTTATTCGCAAGGTTTCGTGCATTTCGACGATTATCTTGATCTTGTTGCGATTGGTGAGCAGTTGCTGGCAGATCAGGGTTATGACAGCATTTATCAACTGGCCAGTTTTCATCCTGACTACCTGTTTGCCAGTGAACAAGGTGAAAACCTGGACGATGACCCTGCCAACTACACCAATCGCTCGCCCTATCCGATGTTGCACATCATCCGCGAAGCCAGCCTGGAACGTGCGTTGGCAGCCTATCCCGATCCGGAAAACATTCCTGGACGCAACATCGAACGGACGCGAACGTTGGGTTTGCAGACGCTGCAAACGCTGCTGGCAGCCAGCAAAACTCAGGTGTAGTAATCGAAGTCCTCGGATTTTTTCAATTTGAAGCTGGGTTCGGCATTGATGGCGACATCGCCCAGCTTCTCGCGTTTGACCGGGGTTTCGGTTAGCGCACGTCTAGCCTCGATGAAGGCCTTGAACCAGGTGGTTTCCTTGACGGCATCCATGTCCGGGTCGGCAACGATCGCGTCAACATCCGGCAGGCTGCCGAAGTCGCTCGCTGTCTTCAGAGCATCCTCGCACGCTGCCTCATCACCGCGTAGCGCGTAAACACAGGCCAGATTGTAGGCTGAACTGCCTTTCTGGATGCGACCGGCCTTTTCGAAAAACTGCTCTGCCAACTGATACAGGCCATCACGCGCATCGTCCGGGCTGATCCGGCCCAGTTCCATGAACGCCACGCCGCCATCGATGGCAGCCCCCAGATAGCTTGGCTGCACCAGCAGGCAAAATGAAAATTTGGAAATCGCATCTTCGTAAATATCGATGGCCCTATGGCTATCCTGCTGCATCCGCGCTTCGTGCAACAGGCCAAAGCCCCAGTGGTACAAGGCTTCCGCGAAGATCAGGTTGCCGGAAATGACATCGGCAAAACCTTGATACGCACTCTGGAACAATTGTTCGGCCTTACCCGCCTCGCTTTTACGGGCTTGCGCGACATATTTGATGGCGGCATCGAGCTTGGAACGCTTGGTTAATGAACTGAGTAATGACATGCAAAGCTCCTTGATGGCTCGTCATGATGTAGGGACGTTAGGTCGTTCGCTGCTTGAATTTCGGCACCCGGATGCCTGACTCTGGGCGCAGGGCAGGGCTGTCAACAAAGCGGAATGGCTTTAAAATGGCCCGCGAAGTCTACAGCATCGCCCCAGCAACCGGAACATGAAAATCGACACCAGCCACTGTGAACAGTCAAAGACCAGAGTCAACCTTGAAACCGCGAGAATTCCCTGGCGAGAGCTACAGCGTTTTTTCGCCGCTGGCCTGGTGATTAGCGTTGAACGACAACTGGATTTGGTCGATGTAGCCTGCGAGTTTTCGAATGACAACAAAGCTGTGGTCGAGCAATGGTTGCAACAGGGCAGGATCGGTCATGTGCCAGACACCCAAGCGGCTGACTGGTTCGAGCAGGATGCCGAAGTTTGGGCCGTGGTGGTTAAGCCGTGGATACTGGTTCAGGATGTTTGATATGGTTCATGCACTTTTTAGCGGGCAATGTTCGCCGTGTTGTCAGCCTGCCTCGGGTCAAAGGTATCTCTCTCACCGCATCGGCAAACAGGTTGGCAGTCAGTGTTCGTGTGAACGGTTACAAGAACGGGTTGATGATGGTCAAGCGGTCATCGATGACCTGGTTGTGCTGCATGTCTTCTGAATATAAAACCCTGCAATCGGTTTGCAATGCAGCGGCGATAATCAGGCTGTCGTAATGCGAAAAACCGTAACGCCGGGTAATGTCTATTGCGCTTTGTAACGTCGCAAGCGTCAAGGGTTGCAGGTAGCTGCACGACCCGCTCAGGCGGTTTATGACAGTGGCAACGGTGGTCGGGTCAAACCCCAGCTTGCGCCGCATAGTGTTGGCGGTTTCGCTCAATACCTGAATCGACATGACCGGGTTACAGGAAAGGATGGTTAGCGCAATCTCACGCTTTACTTCGTCCTGGCTTAGCATGTAAATCACGATGTTGGTGTCGACAAACTTAGCGGGCATTGGCGTCGTCGCGGTCGAATGTGAAGGCACCCAGGTCTTTTTGATAGGGCCTGAAAAAGTCGTCCAGTGATTGCCGCGTCTGGCATCGTTGCCTGGTTTTCAGATGCTCGACAAAATCCAGTACCTCAGCGGCCTGTTGTTCGGGAAGGTCTTTGACGGCTTCGTATAGTTTTTCGGCGATGGTCATGGTTCACACTCCTTTTTTCAGCGGGCAATGTTCGCCGTGTTGTCAGCCCGCCTTGGGTCAAAGGCATCTCTCACCGCATCGGCAAACAGGTTGGCTGCCAGTACCAGCGCGAACATGAACACGAACGCGGCAGTCAGCGACCACCACACCACGGGTTCGCGGGCCATTTCCAGGCGGGCGCTGTTGATCATATTGCCCCAGCTGTAGGTGGTGGGATCGACGCCGATGTTGATGTACGACAGCACGGCTTCGGCCAGTACCAGCGAGCTGAAATCCAGTACGACCGAAATCAACACGATGTGCATGACGTTGGGCAGGATGTGGCGGAACAGTGTCGTTGCCGGTGTCACCCCCAGGGCCTGTGCGGCTTGGACGTATTCCATCTCGCGCAGCTTCAGGGTTTCGGCACGCAGCAAGCGGCACAGGCCGGTCCAACTGGTCACACCCAGTATCAGGCATAAAAACAGCAGCCGGATGTCGGCGCGTACCAGCACGTTGTCGAAATCGTCGGGGTGGTTGGCCATGTAAACCTGCACCATCAGAATCGAGGCGGCAATCAGCAACACACTGGGTATCGAATTCAGCGTGGTGTAGATGAACTGGATGATGTCGTCGACCCAGCCTTTGAAAAACCCAGCCATGATGCCAAACACGATGGCCAGCGGCAGCATGACCAGTGTGGTCAGCAAGCCGATCACGAGACCCGTGCGTATGCTTTTCAGAGCCTGGTAGAACACATCCTCGCCCACCTTGTCGGTGCCCAGTACGTGGTAATGCGCCGACAGCGCGAACAGGGTGTAAGTGACGCTGACGATGATGCAAAGGCAGGCAAACACGGCTTTGGCGCTGGGGCTGCGCAAAAAACGGCGGCGTTGTTCATGCCCGTCGGCCCAGGCCAGAAAACCGATCATTGCCATCAGACCGGCGCCGCGCAGAAACGCACCCAGGCTTTTGTAGAAGACATCGCCAGCCCATTGACTTTCAGGGTCGGTCAGATGGGCGCCGCCGTGTTGCAGGCGGGGGAAATCCCAGCGGGTCGAGCCGTCGGCCAGGATGATGGTTTCCCTGGCGTACAAATGGGTGGCAAACGGTGCCGAATAGGTTTTTTCGGTGCTGTCGCGCATGGCGTGGCAGGCTACATCGAGCAGGCTGATGACATTGTTGCCGTCGTCCCGGAAGTGTATGGAGTCGGCCAGTCCCAGCAGGGCAAAACAAACCAGCACGGTCAGCGAGACCATGGCGATCGGGTTGCGGGCCAATTGGCGCAAGGGTCGTCGCAAGGCGCGCTGGCGCGACAGCGACCAGATCATCACGGTGCCGGTTGCTACCAGCAGGTAAATCAGGGCATCGGTCCACAGTACGACCATCAGTTCAACCTCACGCGCGGATCGACCAGGGTGTAGGAAATGTCGGTCAGCAACAGGCCGACGATGTACAGCACAGAACCCAAGAACACCATGGAGCGGACGATGGCGAAATCCTGGCGGTTGATGGCGTCTATGGTGTAGCTGCCCAGCCCCGGAATGCTGAAGAACGATTCCATTATCAAACTGCCCATGAACAGCAAGGGCAGCACCACGACGACGCCGGTGAGGATGGGTATCATGGCGTTCTGCAATACGTGTTTGAACAAGGCCTGGGTTTCGGATAGCCCTTTGGCACGGGCGGTGCGCACATAATCCTTCTCGACTTCTTCCAGAAACAGGGTGCGATACCAGCGCACACCGGAGCCAATGCCAGCCACGACGCTGATGGCCACCGGCAGCAGCAGAAATCGCCAGGCGTCGAATCCGTCACCGAAGCCTGAAATCGGCACCAGATTCAGCAATTTGCCAATGAAGAACTGGCCACCGATGATGTAGAACAGCGGCGAGATCGACATCAAAGTCACGCAGATGACGCCAGCGCCCAGTTCGACGTAGGTTTCACGAAAAAATACCACCAGCAAAGCAAGGGTGATGTTGACCAGCAAGCCCACCAGCAACGACGGCAAGGCCAGGGCCAGGCTGGGCCACATGCGCTGGCGGATGTCGGAGCCAATGTTGCGGCCACTGTCGGAGATGCCGAAGTCGAATAAAAACAGCTTGGCTGACTTCTGATAAAAAATGGTTTCGGTGAGTTTTTGGGCACCCGCTTGTGGGTCGTTCCACAACAATGGCAAGTCGTAACCATGCTGGTGTTTCCAGTTCTGAATGGCCTGTTCGGTGACGTGTTTTTGGCCTAATTGCATACGTGCCATGTCGTCGGGACTGTTGACGACGAAGAACAGTACGAAGGTCAGCACGTTGACGGCCACCAACAGGGGCACGGCATACAGCAGGCGACGGATGATGTAGGTAATCATGGCTGTGCGGTTTCGGCTGTAAGATTCATTCCGGGTTACGACAGGCGTCGCTGGCGGCGTTTATAGGTTTTGAACGCGGGATACAGCGCCGCCGCCATGGCCAGAATCAGCAGCAGCAAAGGCCAAAATATTGGCTGGTTCCATGCCCGGCGCTTTTGCTCGCGCAGCTCGTCCTCGATACGGCTGTACTTCAGCCGGTTGTTGATGATGCGTGCTGGTTTCATATTGAGGTACCAACTGTGCAGCAGTGCGAAATCCTTGGGGTAATAGCCGAACAGCCAGGGCGCATCGGTGCGCAGCAGGGTTTGCATCTGGTCGATGATGTGTTGCCGCTCGGGGCTGTTGTCCATGTTGCGCATCTGCTCGAACAGGCGGTCGAATTCGGGATTGGCGTAGTTGCCGGCATTCTCGCCGCCGTGTTTGACTTTCGAATTCGGTCCGTACAGCAGGAAGAAGAAATTTTCCGGGTCTGGGTAATCGGCATTCCAGCCCCAAACGAAAATTTGCGCGGCGCCGGTGCGCATTTTTTCCTGGAAGCGGTTGTAGTCGGTGCCGCGCACTACCAGTTCGATGCCCAGTTTCTCGAACTGCTTGCGATACCAGTTCATCAGGGCGCGGTCGTCGGTGCCGACGGCGGTGGTGTCGAAGTACAGCAGCAAGGCGCGGCCGGTTGCAGGGTCTATGCCGTTGGCATAACCGGCTTCCGTCATCAGCCGCTTGGCGTCGGCAATGGGTTTGCGCATCGCTCTGCCGTCACGCCAGTCGTAGGCGACAGGGTTCAACCCGGCTTCGCCGTCCTGGTGGCCGAAAATACCCGGTGGCAACACGCCTTGGGCGGCAACACCCCGGCCATTGGCGAAAATGCTGATGAACTCCTCGTAATCGACGGCAATGCTCAGGGCTTGTCGCAGTTTGCGTGCCCGTTCGGAATCGCCGCCGACGACCGGGTCAAGCATGTTGAAGCCCAGGTAGAAAATCGAGGTGGAGACCGATGCCTGCAACTGGATTTGCTTGTCGCGCAGCAGGGGGGTCAGTTGCGGATCGCCGCCGGTGGAAAAGGTGACGGCCTGATCGAAACTGTCGGAAGTGATGCCGGAGGCATCGTAATAGCCCTGCAAGAACTTAATCCAATAAGGAATGCTTTCCTTTTCCAGCGTGTAAACGACGCGATCGACGAACGGCAGGCGTTTTCCGGCATCGGCTAGCAAACCGGCTTCGAAGTCGCCCGCATCACCTTGGGTTGGATAAAAGTCCGGGTGGTAGTGTTTGTTGCGGCTCAACACCATGCGGCGGTTGGGGTTGTTTTCTTCCAGCCAGTACGGGCCGGTACCCACCGGAAACCAGTCCAGCGTGATGTTTTTGGCTTTCAGGCCGGGCTGGTCGTAAAACGCATCGGCTTCCCAAGGCATGGGCGCGAAGAACGGCATGGCCAGCCAGTAGAGAAATTGCGGATAGCGGCCCTTGATGAGTATGCGGTAGCGGTGTTCGTCCAGTGCGTAGGCGCCGAGCATGGGTGTGTCTTTGAGCGCCTTGACCGGAACATTGGCGGTTTGCTGGGCGAATTCGGCAAAACCATCAATATAACCGGCCATGAGTTCGGCAATGGGCGAATGCACTTTGGGGTGAGCCAGGCGTTTGATCTGGTAAACGTAGTCCTCGGCCCGCAAGGTGCGGGTTTGTTGAGTCGGCAGATCGGCCAGGGTGTCGATGTCATTGAGTGTGGCTTTGTCCAGCGCATGGTAGAGAAAG